>Ga0066671_10000330_pt1 | contig 14619 bp, 10 predicted proteins | sample GraSoiAngelo_120_FD_62294 | JGI IMG/M metagenome (GOLD analysis project Ga0066671, IMG submission 62294) | Grasslands soil microbial communities from the Angelo Coastal Reserve, California, USA - 14_0919_09_20cm | ecosystem: Environmental > Terrestrial > Soil > Grasslands | place: USA...
CCGACCCGCACATTGCCCATGTGCTGCACGGCTGGGGCGACGACGGCCAGCCGGCGAAGATCGCGGAGCGCATCGGCGACGTTTTCATCCGCAATGTGACGACCGACATCCGCCGCTACTGGGGCGACGATTCGAGCGGCGAGATGATCAAGGACGGCAATTCGATCTTCATCTTCGAGGTCGCGGGCCTGTGCATCGGCCATCTCGGGCACCTGCACCATCCGCTCGACGACGCCCGGTTTGCGGCGATCGGCCGGCTCGACGTCGTGATGGTGCCGATCGACGGCACCTATACGATGTCGCTCGACGGTATTTCGGAGATCACGCGGCGCTTACGCGCAGCCGTCGTGCTGCCGATGCACCGTTTTGCGACGCCGCTTGAGGAATTCATGCGCCGGATCGGCCAACAGTTCGAGATCGACGTCCGCACCGAGCGCACGCTGAGGATATCGCGGGAGACGCTACCGGGCACGCCGACCGTCATCATCCTCGACGGGGTTTGATATCCAATACCAGCCATCGGCGTCATGACTGGCCTGGCGCCGGCAATGCGCTAGTATCGCAGCCCACAAGCAATAAGAACAGGGAGCGAAATTCATGGCCAGCACTGCACCCGCCTGGAAGAGCGGGCTTTACGCCGATCCGCGCGAAGACTGGCTCGCGCAACTGACCGAGCAAGTGATCGATCCAGCGCGACCGATCGTCGATCCGCACCATCATCTCTGGGATCGCGGCGGTCTGCGCTACATGATCGAGGACTTGGCCGCGGATATCGGGTCAGGCCACAACGTTATCGCAACCGTCTATGTCGAGGCCCGTTCGATGTATCGCGCGCAGGGCCCAGAGGCATTCCGCCCGGTCGGCGAAGTCGAATTCGCCAACGGCGCCGCGGCGATGAGCGCAAGCGGCGGCTATGGCAAGGCCTTGATCTGCGCCGGCATCGTCGGCCACGTCAATCTGTTGCTGGGCGACGGCGCGAAACCGGTGCTGGAGGCGGAGGTCGCTGCCGGCAACGGCCGCTTCCGCGGCATCCGCCATTCCTCGGCCTGGGATGCTGACCCCAATGTCGCCCACATGTATGTGACCCGGCCGAAGGGCTTGCTGGGCGATTCAACCTTCCGCAAGGGTTTTTCCTGTCTCGCGCCGCTCGGCCTGAGTTTTGACGCTTGGCTGTTCCAGCCTCAGATCGGTGAACTCACCGAGCTCGCGCGAGCCTTTCCGGATACCAGAATCTGCCTTGACCATTGCGGCGGGGTGGTCGGTATCGGCGTTTACGCCAACCGCCGCGAGGAGCTGTTTCCACTTTGGAAGGCGTCGATCAACGAAATCGCCAAATGTCCGAACGTGGTGGTCAAGCTCGGCGGGCTGGCGATGCGGCTGCCGGGCTATGATTTTCATCTACGTCCCGAACCGCCGACGTCGGGACAGGCGGCCGCAGCCTGGAAGCCGTATATAGAGACGTGCATCGAGGCCTTCGGTCCCAGCCGCTGCATGTTCGAGAGCAATTTTCCGCCCGACAAAGGCCAGTGCAGCTATCAAGTGATCTTCAACGCCTTCAAGCGCCTGGCCGCGCCATATTCGGAGGCGGAGAAGACCGCGCTGTTCTCGAAGACGGCGACCGATTTCTACCGGCTGAAACTGGGCTGAGCCTCGGTCGGGTGCGTCGGCCGTGATCGATGAAGCTTGCCGGCTTCGCGGCCGCTGAACCCGCTAGGCATCGGACGCGACGAAAACCAGGGATCACCAACTTACGGCAGGACCTTATGCCCCTCACGCCCGATCAACTGGCCAACGAACCAGCCGAGCGGCTGATGTACCCTCCGTTCGACTTCAGGATTGAACCCCCTGGCGATGGATGGTTCTCGGTGGACGGCGTCGACCAATATCAGCAGATCGGAAATGACGGCGCAGGCGGCGCCTTCGTGCTGTTGCCGCCATCGCAGCGCGTGCTTTACGTTTCATCCGAGGGCCAGGCCGGCATCATCGCCGCCGATTTCGAGGAATTTATCCAGCTCATCGTGACGCACCCCTATTGGCGCGACATTCTCAGATTTTCCGGCGGCGGCAAGCTCGCCGAGATGCGGCGCGCCGCGGCCGCGCTCGAAGCCACGCTTGACGATGAGGACGAGGTGAATGAAGCACGCGATTTCGTGAGGTCGCAACTGGCGCTCGCCGAACCTGCCGATCCGGTCGGCGCCCTGCATCGCGCGGTATCGGCGTCGGACGTTACCGTGCGCGCGCCCGACGGCAACCCTTGCACCGGCCTGGTTAATCGCTACACCGTCGACGATTCGCCATTCCTGCGCGGCGTCGCCGACTAGAGCGGGATGACCCTCTTTCGAATCGTCATCCCGCTCTATCTTCTTGTTTGAGCATGATCTTTTCGGAAAACCGGTACCCACTTTTCCGGATCATGCTCTAGGCCCACTCACCCTGCCGGAACACCGGCACGCGCGAGCCATCGGCATGGATGCCGTCGATGTCGGTCTTGTCGGAGCCGATCATCCAGTCGATGTGGATCAGGCTCTTGTTGCCGCCTTGCGCCGCGATCTGCTCGGGCGTCAGCTTGCCGCCGTCGACAAAACATTTCGAGTAGCACTGGCCGAGCGCGATGTGAGAGGCGGCGTTCTCGTCGAACAGCGTGTTGAAGAACAATAATCCGCTCTCGGAGATCGGCGAGGAATGCGGCACCAGCGCCACCTCGCCAAGCCGCCGCGCGCCCTCGTCGGTATCGAGCACCTTGCGCAGCACTTCCTCGCCGCGCGAGGCCGTGGCCTCGACGATGCGCCCTTCCTCGAAGCGCACCGCGATGTTGTCGATCAGCGTGCCCTGATAGGACAGCGGCTTGGAGGAGACGACATGACCGTAGACCTGCCGGCAATGCGGCGTGGTGAAGACTTCCTCAGTCGGGATATTGGGATTGCAGATGATGCCGTTCCTTGCGACCGAGGCGCCACCCACCCATTCGTGGCCGTCGGCAAGCCCGACCATCAGGTCCGTGCCCGGTCCGGAATAATGCAGCGCCTTGAAGCGCTGTCCGTTGAGCCATGCGGTCCGCTCGCCGAGCACGGCGTTGTGCTTTTCCCATGCGGCCACGGCGCCATCGCTATCCACGCGCGAAGCCGCGAAGATGGCATCCGCCAACCTTGCCACCGCGACCTCTTCGGCGTCATCAGGAAAGACCCGCCTCGCCCACGACAGGCTCGGATAGGCGATGATGTTCCAGTTGGTGTCGAAATTGACGATTTTCTCCAGCGCCGGCTGATAGGCGATCGAATTGGCCTTGCTGGCGCGCGCCACCTTGGCTGGGTCCTCACCCGACAGCAGCATCGGATCGTCGCCAACAACCGCAAGCCGCGCGGTGTTGGCTGAAAACGCTTGCGCCATGCCCTGATAGAGCCAGTTCGCGGCGCGGTCGAAGCTGCCGTCATGCCCGAAGCGGAAACGCGACAGCGTCACCTCCTCGTCGGAGAACAGCGGCGTTACCAGGCCGGCGCCAGCCTTGTAGGCATGTTCGGCGATCCTTCGCACCAACGGCATCGCGACCGCGGGCGCCGTCAGCAGCAGATCCTGTCCGGCTCGCAACTGCAGCCCCACCTTGACCGCCACCTCGGCGAGGCGGTCGAGTTTGACGGGATCGATCGGCGTCGAGGAATTGCGCTCGTGTGCGGTCATGGAATTCCGGCCTGTGCTGTTCGCGGGTACGCCATCATACCCGCTTTTGTTGCGCCAAGCTTATCATCCGTCGCACATTCGCGCGACCGGGTCGCAATTCCGCATAACGGACTCATCCATTGCGGAATGCATAGGCGTAGCCGTTGATCGCGGGCGCGCCGCCAAGATGCGCGTAAAGGATCTTCGATCCCACGGGGAAATAGCCCTTGTTGACGAGGTCGATCATGCCCTGCATGGATTTTCCTTCATAGACGGGATCGGTGATCATGCCTTCGAGGCGCGCGCACAGCCGGATGGCCTCCTTGGTCTCGGCCGACGGGACGCCGTAGGCCGGATAGGCATAGTCCTCGACCAGCACGACATCGTCCACGACGATCTCCTTTCCGAGCTCAACCAGCTTTGCGGTATCTCTCGCGATCGCAAGCACCTGCGCCTTGGTCTGCGCGGGCGTAAAGGAGGCGTCGATGCCAATCACCTTGCGTTCGCGGCCGTCCTTGGCGAAGCCGACCAGCATGCCGGCATGGGTCGAACCGGTGACGGTGCAGACTACGATGTAGTCGAAGGCAAACCCAAGCTGCCTTTCCTGTGCCCGCACCTCTTCGGCGAAGCCGACATAGCCAAGGCCGCCATATTTGTGCACAGAGGCGCCGGCCGGGATCGCGTAGGGCTTGCCGCCCTTGGCCTTCACATCAGCAATCGCTGCTTCCCAGCTCTGCCGGATGCCAATGTCGAATCCCTCGTCGACCATTTCGACGTCCGCTCCCATGATGCGGCTCAACAGGATGTTGCCGACCCGGTCATAGACCGCGTCCTCATGCGGCACCCAGCTTTCCTGGACCAACCGGCATTTCATGCCGATCTTGGCCGCAACGGCCGCAACCATGCGCGTGTGGTTCGACTGCACGCCGCCGATCGAGACCAGCGTGTCGGCGTTGGAGGCGATCGCATCGGGGATGATGTATTCGAGCTTGCGCAGCTTGTTGCCGCCGAAGGCGAGCCCCGAATTGCAGTCCTCGCGTTTGGCGTAGAGCTCGACCTTGCCGCCCAGATGGGCGCCGAGCCGTTCCAGCTTCTCGATATGGGTGGGTCCGAAAGTGAGGGGATAGCGTTCGAATTTTTCCAGCATGCGAGTGGCCTTCGGTCCTGGCGGCTCCAATATTTCCAATATCTAACATCGCCGACTGGAAAGGTGCTCTCGAAATGATCCCATCAAATTGCTAGCTTGCGTGATTTCTAACATCAACTGCGCGAATTACCTTCGGATGAGCAGCCAAAATACGGAAGATTCTTCCATGCCCGCGGAAATTGACCGGATCGACCTGAAAATGCTGCGGCTGTTGCAAGGCAATGGACGGCTTTCCAACGCCGAGCTGGCACAGTTCGTCAACGTCAGCCCCGCGACCTGTCATCGCCGCACCCAACAGCTATTCGAGAAGGGTTACATCAAAAGCGTTCGCGCGATCGTCGTGCCGCAAAAGGTCGCAAGGGGCGCGCTGGTCATGGTCGGCGTCGTGCTCGATCGCTCGACCCCCGAGAGCTTCGCAGCGTTCGAAAAAGCCGTTGCGAAATTGAAATTCATCCTCGATTGCCACCTGGTCGCCGGCGACTTCGACTATTTCCTGAAAATCAGGGTGCAGGACATGGCGGATTTCAACCGCATCCATGGCGACCAGTTGATTGCGCTGCCGGGCGTCCGGCAGACGCGAACATTCTTCGTGATGAAGGAAGTGGTCGACAATGCGCCGCTGGAATTCTGATCCATCGACAATATCGTCGCTTCGAGACTCGAAAGTCCGCGCCTAAAGCGCGATGAGATTACGTTAGATCCGTCATCGCGCTTTAGGTTTTTGATTGAGCATGATCTTTTCGGAAAACCGGTGTCCACTTTTCCGGATCGTGCTCTAGTGGCCGGTGGATTGTCGGTTCATTCTCTCCAACACCTCGCCCATCGCATCGAACTGCGCGCCGAAGCCTTTCCAATCGCCGGACTTCAATCGCTCGACCGCTTGATTGTAGCGATCGAGCGCTTCCTGCGCCTGACTTGCCGCCGGGTTCGTGGGGGGCGTCTCTCCCGTCGCGCTTGAGACTGCCGGCGCCGGACCAGGTCCTGCAAACAGCGCCGCCAACGCCTCGGCGAGCGTCTCCTTCATCACGACATGTTCGCCGTAGGCGGCGATCACGCGTTTGAGCTCCGGCAGGTGTCCATGCTCCGCTCGCAAATAGAGCGGCGAAACATAAAGAACCGAGTTCTCGATCGGGATCACCAGCAGGTTAGCGCCGCGTATCACCCGCGAGCCCATCTGATTCCAAAGCGTGAGTTGTTGTGATATTTCCGTAGTCTGATTGATCCTCGCCTCGATCTGGAATGGCCCATAGACGAGCTTGTCCTTGGGGAACTCGTAGACGATCAGCTTGCCGTAGTCGGGCGGGTCACAACGCGCAGCGAGCCATGCGATCATGTTGTCGCGCCGGCTCGGCACCATCGGAAGCATGAGGAAGAACTCGGCCTGCGGCTCGCCGGGCAACCGCATGATGATGTAATAAGGCGTCATCATCGCCGTGCCGTCGCCGCCCGGCTGTCGCGGGAACTGCCAGAAATCCTCGCGGTTGTAGAAAACGTCGGCCGTCTCCATGTGATAGGTTTGATATAGCCGCGCCTGGATCAGGAACAGATCCTCCGGATAGCGAATGTGCTTCTTCAAGTCTGGAGGCATGGCCGTGAACGGCTTGAACAGATTCGGAAAGATGCGCTGGTAGGTCGCGGCAATCGGATCGCCGGGGTCGATCAGATAGAAGTCGACGGCCCCATTATAAGCATCGACGACGACCTTCACCGAGTTGCGAATGTAGTTGAGATCGAACTCGCGCATAGGCTGCGCCGAGGGGAAATAGGAACTCGTCGTGTAGGCGTCCTGCATCCAGAACATCCGCCCATTGCTGATCACCAGATAAGGATCATGATCGAGCCTGAGGAATGGAGCGATCGTGCGCACCCGTTCCTGGATATTGCGCCGGATCATGATCCGGCTGTCGGCCGTGACATAGCTTGAGAGAATCAGGTTCGCGTCGTTGAAGTAGTAAGCAAACAGCGTTCGCCAGGCCAATGCTCCGATCGGAACGCCGCCGGCGCCGTCATAGGCCGCATAGACGTTGTCCTTCCCCTTCGGATAATCGAATTCCGGTATGCTGGACTTGACGATGACATAGTCGTCGCTCTCTTCACCGAAGTAGATGCGGGGCTCGTCGATTTTGGGACCGCCGTCTGCAACGGGCGGAATATCCCGCAAGTAGAAGAACGGCAGGCCTTCAGTGGTCTTGCGGGTGACCGGGCTCATCACCGCGCCATTGCCGTGCGTAAACAGCACGTGGCGGTTGACCCAGGTCTGGGCGTTCGGCGGCAGCAGGGAAGACCGCAATTCGCGCGCCGAGAGCATCACGCTCTGGTAGGAACCATCGAGCCAGTAGCGATCAACGTCGAAATCATCGAATTTATAGTAGGTGCGGATTTCTTGCAGTTGCGCGTAGGTATCCGACAGGGGCAGCCAATCCCACAGCCTGATATTGTCGATGGTCGCCTTGTTGGCCTCCAGCGTCTGGAAGGTGAGCTTCTGTTCGGCGGCAAATGGCTTGGCCGCGATCTGATCGAGATTGTAGGCCTTTCGGGTGAACGCGATATTGCGCTCGATATAGGGCTTCTCCAGCTGCAACTCGGTCGGCTTGACAAAAAAGTGCCGGAACAGCGCCGGGACCGCGCTAGACAGCAGAAGAGAGCCAGCGCCGACGAGCAGGAACGCGGCGACGAGAAGCCGATAAGTGCGCGTCCGCAAGTTTGCCCACGCGGTGAACGCCGCGATGATCGATAGGGCGATCATGAGCCACAGGCCGGGCAACCCCACATGGATGTCGGTGTAGCTTGCGCCGACGACCACACCGTTGTCGCCGTAGAGCAAGAGATAGCGGTCGAGACCATAGGACCAGGCCTTCACCGCGAACAAAACACCGGCCAGCGCCGAGCCGTGCGCAATCACTGTCGGCGACACGGATCGGTGGTGAACGTCGTATTCGATGTCGCCGCGCGCCCAATAGATGGCTGCGGCGAAAAGCGCGCTCAGGACGATTGCGAGCAGCATCCAGTTTTTGATCGCGATATAGGCGGGTAGCGAGAACAGATAGAAGCCGATGTCCTTGTTGTAGAGCGGATCGTCCGCGCCAAATGGCACGTGATAGAGAAATTGCAGCAGGACGCTCCAGTTGCCGGCCTCGCTCGCTGCGACCAGCACGGCGAGCACACCTGCGCCGCCCGCGGCAAGGCCGGGCCACGGCAGTCGATCGCGTATGAGCGAGCGCAGGTCGGGCGGCGCGTGGCCCGCTGGGTTCCACGCGGAGGCGGTAACAGTCGGGGTCGATTGCCGCCGGGAAAATCGCACCGCGAACAATCCGTTCAGCCAAAGGATGACGGCGGTCGCCGTGAAAACGGCGAAAAAGACCGCGGCCTTGGCGCCAATGCTGACCAGGAAAACCTGCAAATAACCGATCGAGGAAAACCACAGCCAATCGACCAGGAAGTCGCTCGCGAGATCGAGCAGGATCAGGCAAATCCCGATGACGACGGCCGCAACGATGAGCTTGACCACGGCGTGTTGCCTTGGTGCCCTCCGCCCGGGTCCGCTGATCCCGATCGTCATCGTTGGATGATAGCCGAAAGGAGGAACGCTCGCCGCTTGATTCGTAGATTCGTAGTTGCGATCGCGGGTCCGGCGCGGGCGCTCGAAGCTCCGTAGCTGCGGCGGCGCTGCCTCCTTTCGCGGGGCATGAATTTTCTCGGGGGTTGAACATGGCGTTCGACCCGTCATGCGGCAATGCCGCGCGGGTCTAGCGTCTACCCCACGCGCGATGGCGCCGGTGCTGAGCTCGACACGAGCAATTCGGCCGGGAGAGTCGACTTGAATTGCTGCCGAGGGGCACCCGTGAAAACCCGGTGTCCGCAGATTCCACTCGCGAGGACGTCACAACTGACCCCGAGCTGGGAGAAACTAACGCAAATTTTAAGGGCTCCGGCCGCTGGTTAACAACCCCGGCGCTGCCTAATGACTTTCCTGTGGCTATGGCATGAAATTGGCATGACACCGCAGGAAGTGGAGCCTATTGTGTTTGGCGAGGGTCGTTTGGGGGATTTTGGGGTGTTCATCGTCGGCGCGATGGCGTGGCGTGAGGGGCGGAACGGACCACGCCTTGAGGCGGCCTCGTCTCCGGGCATTTCATTTACATTGGTCCGTTCTGCGCCGCGCGGGCAAATGCTGGAGCTTGTGCGATCCGGCGCGAGCGTCGTCCTGGACCTGCATTTGCCGACGGACCGGCCGGATCTTTTCCTGAGCTGCCGCATCGACCTCGGTTCGCAGGATTTGCCGCTTCTCCGGCGATCGTTTCAACAAACCGCAAATCATCGCTCCTCGGCACTGGCGATTGCCGGGATGACGTTGTTGCTCGCGATCTGCGGCTGGATTGTCGGCGGAACCGAGGGGGTGCATCGGGCGCTGACAGGAGGCGCGCCGCGGCAAGACGGTTCGGCAATCCGGCACGAAACCATCTTCCGGTGGTTCGGCGCCCGGCTGCTGCGTCCCGCCGAACTGCCCGAATTGTTCAACATGCTGGCGGAGGTCTGCCACCGGGCTCGCTTGTCCCGTTTGCCGGACCTCTATTGCCTTCCGGCACCTCACGATATGAATGCCTACGCTTTGGGGGGCCCGGATGGCGCCGCCATCATCTTGACCGAGGGTTTGCTGCGCGGCATGACGCGCGAGGAGATCGCCGGCATTCTCGCCCACGAGGTCGCCCATATCCGCAACAATGATGTGTGGACGATGAGTTGGGCGGCGGCACTGCATCGTTCGATCGAATGGACCTCGCTGGCTGGTCTCGCATTGTTGCGGGCGCAACATGGAGGCCTGGCTGTCAGTCGGCCGCTGGCAGCACTGTTGCGCGCCGCTCCCTCGGTCGCGCAGTTGCTTCGCCTGGCGCTGTCGCGCAGCCGCGAATTGGACGCCGATGCCACCGCGCTCGAATTGACCGGAGACTGGCAAGCGTTGATCGCAGCGCTCGACAAATTGGAACGCCACCACTCAGGTTTCGCGGTCCACTCGCTTGCTGCACGCGACGACGGTTCAATGCGTCTGCTTCGCAGCCATCCCGCGACTTCAGAGCGGGTCGGCGCCCTGCTCAACCTTGCCTAATGACCCGCAACGTGACTTGTAATGCAACGTGAATTGCGCCGCTGACATCTAGTCGAATTAGGTCAATGTGTTTGCCGAATGCGCGACGAACAACGCCGCGATTGAAACCGGCACATTGTTTTCACAAAAATATCGCGAGACCTCCGCAAAAAAAAGCCGCCGCGACGTTGCATTGTGGAGCGAGGGTTCTTATAAGAAAAAAATTATAAGAAGGAAAATCGGGAGCAAGCACCCAAACGCAGAGCACCCAGACGAGGGTTAGCTCACAACCAGGATGAACGTGGAAGGCCACGACAGTTCTGAACTTGCAGTTCCCTTTCTACGTTGTCCCACTATCAATCCGTTTGCCCAAGATAATGTATCTCTCGCCCATGAAGCGACAGAGACGATGACGGATATGGGCTGAATCGTTTTTGCACAAAACCGGTTCCGATTGATTGATCTCGATTGAGCAATCGAGCGCGAACGCGTGCGCCATACGGCGGTGACGTGGTTGCGCTCGTCGCGAAGCGTTCGGTTGCGAAGATCAGGTCGAGTGCGAAGACGAGAAGACATCGTCTTCGTTCGTTGTGGGCTGAGGGCATCAACCATCGCAAGGAGAACAAGCGATGACCTACTTCGATATCCAGCAACAAAATCCCGCGCATTCGCAGTTCAATCCGCAAGGGTTTCCCCAAGCCGGCCAGCCCTATGGCGCCTGGAGCAATATGCCGTTGATGCAGGCTATGGGCGGCCATGGATTTGGCGGTTATGGACAGGGCGGTTACGGACAAGGGCAAGCGGCATACGGCCAGCAATACGGCCAATATGGCGGTCAGCCCGGCATCGGCGCCTTCGGCTGGGGCCAGCAGCAACCGCAGTGGGCTCAGTGGGGCGGCCAGCAACAGCGCCAGCTTTCGCAGCAGGATGTAAATGAGGTGGTACGGCAATTGGTGCCGGCGCTGCCTCAGATCCTGGCGCAGGCCCAGCAGCCATACGGAGCGATCGGCCACGCGGCATTCGGCCAGGCGCCGCGGCAGTTGAGCCAGCAGGATGTCAACGAAGTGGTCCGCCAGCTGTTGCCGATCGTGCCACAGATCGTTGGGATGCTGCAGAACCAACCGCAGCTGCAATACGCCGCCATGCTGGGCGGGCAAGGTTTCGGTCAGCAAGGCTTCGGTCAGCAAGGCTTGGGTCAGCTAGGCTTGGGCCAGCAAGGCTTCGGTCAGCAAGGTTTGGGCCAGTATGGCCTCGGCCAATATGGCCAGGGTCAATTCGGCCAGGGCGGTTTCGGGACGCCGTTTGGCGCGCCGCAATTCCAGTCGGCGTTCGGCGGCCTGTCCGGCTGGGGACAACAACAGCGGCAATTGACGCAGCAGGATGTCGCTGACGTCACGCGCCAGCTGATCGGCGTGATTCCCCAAGTCATCGGTAACCTTCAGGCTTTCAATCAGCAGCGGATGATCTGACAACAATTCGCTGCCGGCTCCCGCCGGCAATCTGCGGCCGCCGCCCTGTCGCGCGGCGGCCGCCGTTGACCGCTATTTGAACGCGCCAACATCAGCGCGCCCCGATGAAGATGAAGATGAAGGAGAACAACCATGGCCGCCTCCAATCCTTCCGCCACAAGCGCTTCGCAGCCGCCGACGCCCGACATTCAGCAACTCGTCGGGTTGCTTGGCAATTTGATGCCGCTGCTGCTGCGCCTGCAGTCGCAAGTCTTCCCGCAGCAAGCCTTCCCGCAGCAAGCCTACCCCGAGGGGGCATCGCAGGCTTTCCCGTGGCAAGCCTTCCCATCGCAAGCCTTCGAGCCCTCGTTCCAGGGCGGATTCGGCAATTTCGCGATTCCGAACCCGGCACTTGCGAACCCGGCACTTGATCGTCAGGCGGCGGAAAATTTCATCGGCGATATCATCACTGAACAGCTGCGCACGCTCTCGGCCTATCTGGAAGCCAATGCCGGGCAATATGCCGGCCTTCAGAGTTCCGTTCCGATCGTCACGCAGGCCGCGCACCGGTTCGCGGCGCGAGACTACGCTCAGGCCTTCAACCTGATTTGGCTGGCATACCGCGCGATCGAAGCGGCCCGGTTGGCCGATCCCAAGGTGCCGCCGCCGCGCGCGGCCTCAGTCGACCAGACTTTGTCGTCGGTTCATTGAATTTTTGGAGGCAACACCATGAGTGAAACGTCAGATGCCAGGGGCTCCGCCTCGCGTAGCCGCCGGCGCCAGCCCGTGAGCGCGCGCAACCGCCAATACATGATCGCGCCGGCGGGACTCGGCGTGACCAGGCAGACCCTGGTCGATCGACTGAACAAGTTCGAAAATATCGAAATCTTGCGAACCTATGCCGAGCGCGAAAATATCTGTCCGCCGATTGCGGTGGTGCGCGCGCCCGACGCAGCCGCCGCCGTGCTGCGCCGCTCGGTGGCCGGCGCGTTCGTCATCGAGCCGGACCATACCCTGCGGGCTGCCTCGTTCGTAGGTGCCTTGCCGCAACCGCCGACACTGTCCGCCATCACCGCGTTCGGCCCAGGCTTCACGGTGACGATCCAGGCGTCGAGCGCAAGCGGCGGGTCGATCGCGCATGCCGCGGTTCAGCTGGTCGGGGAGCAAGCGACGGCCCAAGGCCTGACCGACAGAGACGGTAAAGTCGAACTCACGCTCCTTGGCGAGCTGCCGGAGACGGTTGCCGAATTGTTGATCCGCGCGCGCTCCGGTCATTGGGGCCTGTGGCGACATCGGCCGGAGCTTCGCGCTGGTAGCGTGAATAACTTCGCCTTGGAACCATTGTCGCTGCCCGAGGCGCTGGATTGGAGCGGCCGCGCGATGCGGTTCGATCAACTCCCCGCTGAATGTCGCGGCGGCGGAAGCAAGATCGCGCTGATCGACAGCGGCGTTGCCACCAGCCACAAGCAACTTTCGAAAATCGCTCACGGCATCGACATCAGAGGCGGCGAACAACGTTCCTGGTCGCAGGACGACATCGGCCACGGCACGCCTTGCGCGGGCATCATCAGCGCCGCCGTTGCGGATGGCCGCAGCATTCGCGGCTATGCGCCGGAATCAGAACTGCATGTTTGCAGGCTTCCAGCCGACGCGCGCTGCAGCGACCTCGTCGCCGCGCTTGATTATTGCCTGCAAAGAGAGATCGATGTCGCATGCCTCGGGTTCGGTTGCGAGCGGGGGTCGGCGATCGTCGAGCAGCGCATCGCCGCGGCAAAACAGCAGGGCGTCGGCATCATCGCCGCAGCCGGCAATTCTTCGGGAGCAGTGCTGTTCCCCGCGAGCTCGCCCCATGTGATCGCGGTGGGGGCGATCGGACAACTCGGAAGCTACCCGGACGACAGCCCACAGGCAGCGGCCGCGGCCGCGGCGGTTCCGATCGCGCGCGGGCTGTTCGTGCCGCCGTTCTCCTGTCGCGGACCGGAGCTTGATTTGTGCGCGCCAGGCGTGGCGGTCATCGCCTGTCAGTCGCCGGACGGCTACGCAATTTGCGACGGCACCTCGGTGGCGACCGCGCATGTCACGGCGCTCGCGGCGCTGATTCTGGCGCACCATAGCGATTTCAAGGGCGGCTTCGCCAGGCGGGATTTTCAACGGGTCGAACGGCTGTTCCAGGTTCTCAAAGGCACCGCGCAGCCGGTCGGTCATCCCTGGCAGACCGGCGCGGGCCTCCCCGATGCGGCGCGCGCGCTCGGCGTCTGGTCCGCGCCACAACCGCCTGGAGCGACGCTCAATACCGAGTTGGCGGAGATGCGCAGCGCGCTGCGGCAGCTGAAGCGTCTTCATTTGGGCACGGACGAGGCGAACTTATTCGAACCGCTGCGTGGCCCGGCCAATGTCACGCAATTGCCGCTGAATCCGGTTCCATGGCCGTTCGTGGCGGAGAGAACCGCGGAGGCGGGCGTGCGCGAGCTCAGGGCGGCGATGATGCTGGCGGGTCTTTCTGACGCGCGCTGATCTTCCGCCGCGCTGGCAGAGCGTGCACACGTCGCATGCGATCGCGGTGATGTACGCTTCGCGCTCGCGATGCGCAGGCCGCGAAGGCCCTTTGCGGGTTTCGCTGGAAGTTCGCACGCCGGTTTACCGCCTTGGGCGGAACCCGGACGTCAAACTATGGCCGCAGCTTCGTTGAAGATTAAGGGCCTTCGGCAGCGATGAGGCTCCGCTGCGCTCAGGTCGAGGATAAGCCCAAAATTGATGTTGAAATTCATGTTCCGATCCATGTTGATCGCGCTCGTCTTTTTGCTGGTGACTGTTCCTGCCAGATCGCAGGATGCGCATGGTGCTCCGCCAACGGCGGCAGTGAGCCCCGCACAGGCGCAGCAAGCGCTCGACATCCTGCAGGATGACCACAAGCGCGCTCAATTGCTTCAGACATTGCAGACGATCGCCAAGGCGTCGCCGGCCGCCGCGTCGACGCCGGCGCCGCCATCACCCGCACCCACCGACAATCTCGGCGTGCAGCTTCTGGTTCAAATTTCGGACTGGTTCGGCGATGTATCAGGCCAGCTCGCCCAAGCCGCGCGCAACCTCTCCGACTTTCCGATGATCTGGCACTGGCTGGTTCAACTGGCGAGCGACCCGGGCGCGCGGCAAACCTTGCTCGACACGGCATGGAGGCTCGCGCTCGTGATTGTTTGCGCGTTCGTGGCCGAGCGGATCATTCGACGGGCAATACGCCGGCCATTGGCTGCCGTTGGCCGCTATGTCCCACGCCGCGCACGTCAATC
>Ga0066671_10000331_pt1 | contig 14616 bp, 18 predicted proteins | sample GraSoiAngelo_120_FD_62294 | JGI IMG/M metagenome (GOLD analysis project Ga0066671, IMG submission 62294) | Grasslands soil microbial communities from the Angelo Coastal Reserve, California, USA - 14_0919_09_20cm | ecosystem: Environmental > Terrestrial > Soil > Grasslands | place: USA...
GCCAAATGGGCGCCGACCGAACTCGCCGGCAACAATTTCATTCGCGTCGTCTATCACTCGCTGGCCGACAAGCCGCAAGCGAAGAAGACGCTGCTCAAACGCATCCTGCACCGGAGCTGAAGTCAGATGAAAGAGCTGGTCACCATCGCCGAGCAGGTCGCCGCAAAACTGATCGAGCGAGGCGAGAGGATCGCGGTCGCGGAATCCTCGACCGGCGGCCTGATCTCCGCGGCGCTGTTGGCGGTGCCCGGCGCATCCGCTTACTTCCTTGGCTCGGCCGTGGTCTATACCCGCGACGCGCGGCGCGTCCTGATGGACATTCCGGATGAAGCGATGAGAGGAATTCGCCCCTCCTCGGAAGTCTATGCACAATTGCTGGCAAACCGGATTCGCCAGCGTTTCGCGAGCGATTGGGGTCTGTCGGAGACCGGCGCCACCGGGCCTGGCGGCAATCGCTACGGCGACGCCGCTGGTCATAGCTGCATGGCGGTGGCAGGTCCGCAAGCCTCCGTCATTACGCTCGAGACCGGCAGCACCGACCGGCAGGCCAACATGCAGGTGTTCGCGGCATCCGCACTGAAATTGCTGCTGCAGAATTTGTCGCGGTGAAATTCGAGCACTCATCCAGAGGCACCAGCGATTCAGACGGCAGGCCGCGGCGTACCGGATTCCTGGGGAGCATCACGGAGGGATATGCGCCCACGTTCTCGCGGCGCGAGACGCCCGAGTTGTCGTTTAGGATCACCCTCAAAGATGGAGGGCGCAGGGAAGGCCGGGTGCTCGCCGCACCCGCAGCCTCGCACGCAACAAAAAAAGCGCACGAGCGTCGTCACCACAGGTTCGCCGAACATTCCGGCCTTCCCTGCGCGATGGTTTACGGCTTATAACGCGCTCTCCTTGGTGACCGGGCTTTCTTGCCACCATCGCCTGCGGATCGCTACCCACAGACTTGACGCCAGCGTCGGGGCGTCAGGACCACACGGCTTTGCCGTCCGCATCAGCACCGTTCGTCTTGCGGCACTTACGCGTCCATCGCATCCCGCGCTCAACGTCCGTGACGATCGCGATACGCCCCTCTTGTGAGCGCGAGACGACAAAATGGTGCCGCTGATTTGGGGGTGAGATCAATGGCGCGCGGCTGCGGCAGATTGGCACGACGGGCAATTCGAGCAATGCAGGGTGGGCAAAGGCGCATAGCGTGCCGAGCCCATCGACACACGCTCGCGAATCAAGAATCACGCGCGCGCGGCCGAAATTGCAGATGGCCGCGGCGACCTCGAATCGCCCTCACGAGCGGTAGTTTTGACCGATTGCGTTTATCATGCCGGGCGCTTTCGGTCGACCTCCGTCTGAAGCGAGCCGGCAATGGCTGTAGTGGTTACTCGCGGCGGCCTATCCTGTTTCTTTGACCAGGAAATATAGTAGGCGACCAACGTCATCATGGTAATGCCGGCCGCGCTCACCAAGATCTGTGCCAGCAGAGAACCCGAACTTAGCAAGAGCGTGAAATGACCGATGAATGACAGCAATGTTCCAACGCAGAATACCGCGAGCGATTGTTGGCCGCATTTGATGGCTGGCGCAAACATTTTCCATTCCAGTGCGGGCCAATCTTTCGGCATAAACCTGGTGATCACGTACGCAATGGCGAAAAAATGCAGGAAACGGGAGGGTGCGAGATTGGTTTTGTCGTTTGGATAAAAAGCATCGAACAGCCACTTCGGAAGCAGGATTCCAAAATCCGGGAAACGCCTCGCCATCGTCATCACGCAGGCGAGCGCCAGATAGGCCACTGCGAGATACAGCAGGCCCTTGGATCGCATGATCGCGGAGTGCATCCCTCCGAGCCCGCCCAGAGCACACCATCCGCCAAACAGAAACAGCAATTGCCAGGCAAGCGGATTGAAGTACCAAACTCCGTCGGGATAACTCGGAAGATTCCAATCGAACTGCCGGCTGGCGAAGTACAGCACCAATGAGGCGATCATGGCCAGATCAGGCTTGCGCAGCATCAACCACAGTACGGGCGGCAAAAGCGCCATCAGCACAATGTAGAGCGGCAGGACGTCCAGGTTCACCGGCTTAAGTTTCAACAACAGGCCTTGTGACAAGCTCTCGATCGGATTGCTGATCAGGCCTGCGACGTTGAATTCATGAATGATCTCGGAATTGTTGAAGCGCTGCGCAGCAAGGGCGATCGCTGCGATATACATAACGAACAACACGATATGGGCGACATAGAGCTGCCAGACGCGCTTGAACAGCCGCGTTGCACCAACGATGAAGCCGCGATCCAGGATCATTCTCGCGTAGACGAAGGTCGCAGTATATCCCGAGATGAAAACGAACAGGTCTGCGGCATCGCTGAATCCGAAATTCCGAGTCGTGATCCAGTTCACCGCGTTGTCGGGCATGTGATTGAGAAAGATCGCCCAGTTTGCTAGCCCGCGAAACAGATCGAGCCGGAGGTCGCGACCTTTGCTCGGAATGATTACCTGAATTGCCATGAGGACTCCTTCGCAATGAACAAAGATATCGCGTTCGACCGCGCTGCCCCGCAAGCGGCGGAGCATCACCCATTGCATCAATCAATCTAGTATTGATGCGAGCACGAGGTTTTTGACCAGAGTGCGAAAATGCGCGCGAAGTTCGCTCGGTGTCGCCGCCATGAACACGACCGCCAGGTCTTCCGCTGGGTCGACCCAGAAGTAGGTGCCAAATGCGCCGCCCCAATAGAACTCTCCCGCGCTCCCCGCCAGCAAGGCGCGGCCCGGTTGGGTGCGAACGGCAAAACCAAGACCGAAGCTGTAACCCTCGGCAAGTACCGGAGAGGTGGTGGCGGCCCGGACGTCGGGCGCAAGCTGATCGCTAGTCATCAGCTCCAGCGTCTTCCGCGACAGAATACGCCGGCCCTCAAGGATGCCCTTGTTCGCGAGCATCTGGGCAAAGCGCAGATAGTCCATCGCCGTCGAGACTGCACAGCCTCCGCCGCATTCAAACTTGAGCGGCTTGCCCAACGCGTGCAGTACGCTCTGCGGCTTGCCGGTCAGCGGATCGTTGGCAAACGCCAAAGCATAGCGCCCTTTCTTGCCTTCCGGGATACTGAAACTGGTGTCGACCATGCCAAGCGGACCCCAGAGGCGCTCCTGCAGGAAAGCGCCAAGGGATTTTCCCGAGATGGCCTCAACGACAAGGCCAAGCACGTCAACTGACAGGCCGTAGTCCCAGACGGTACCGGGTTGGTGCAGCAGGGGCGCCTTGCTGAGTATGGTGACGAACTCGGGCTCGGTATATGTGATGGCCGAAAATGAAGAAGAACTGGGCCACACCGCGTGCGCTTCGCTGGCTCCGCCGCTACCGTAGACGAACCCGGACGTCTGGCGCAGCAAGTCCATGATAGTAGGTTGTCGGAGCGCGGGAACGGTCTCGATCTCGCCTTTGCTTGTCCCGGGAGCCTTGGTTGCGGCAACCTGCATGTTGGCTAGAGCCGGTAGGTATTTGCCAATGGGATCGGAGAGAAAGAGCTTGCCATTGTCGTGCAAGATCATAATCGCAACCGCCACCATGGGCTTGGTCATCGAGGCGATGGAGAAGATGGCGTCGCGCGGCATCGGCGCCCTGGTTTGAGGGTCGCGAAAGCCAACAGCCTCGAAATATGCGAGCTGACCCTTGCGGGCTATGGCAATGACAGCCCCGGGAAGACGACCGCCATCGACCTCAGTTTTCAGCGTAGCGGTTAGACGCCGAAGCCGCTCGGATGAGAGGCCGACCGCCTCCGGCGCGCTGAGAGGAAGCGAAATCGCCAGCACAGCTCCTGAGGGAAAAGAGAGCGTCAAGGTTGCCAATAGCGCCGTCATGGCCGCGTAGGCTGTGCTGCCCCAGGGTTTCGTAATCATGCTCCACTTCATCCGCGAAACTGATTTGCCGGTTCGTGATAGACTTCTCCAGAATCTTCAGCCGAAGAACTCGACCGCGCCCGTCTCCAGGTTGTACATCGCGCCGGTCATCTTGACCCCACCCTTCGCTTCCATTTCAGCAAGAACGGGGCTTTCCTTCCGTATATCAGCAACGGTCATCTCAACATTCTTTCGCGCCACAGCGCGACGACGGCATAGTTCTTCGCCGAACGCTCGCCCGTATAGGTCGTTGCATCGATCGCGGGCTTTATCTTGGTCAGCAATACAGTCAGATTGCCTAGTTCGGCATTATCGATCGCGCCCTTGATGGCGCCGCATGCCGTGTGGCCCATGACAAGCACCACCTTCCCCCCGCCAATTTGCAAGCAAACTCCATGCTCCCTAAGATGTCCGCGTTTCTAACGTTACAGGCAACCGGCAGTTAAAAATGTCGCCAATTCCAAGGTCCATGATAACCTCGGCCGGTGCGCGCGAGTCGATGCATGTTAGCAACACGGCTGCGGGGTATTGTCCTTTGCTTTCTGTTCGCGAAGGTAGTTGCGTTCTTTTCTTTCGCCGTTTCGAAAGCGCTTGTTGCCATTCTTCATCGCTTGGATGATTTGTTCGGGTGTCAGCTTGTCGCGCAGGTCCTTCGACAGGGCGTCTGCGCGTGCCCGATCTGCTAAGGCTAAGAGACTGGCACCCGCAACTCCGGCTACAGTCGCACTGCCCGTCATCTTGAGAAAATTTCGGCGGCCCAGACAATTGCAGTCAAGGGGTGTCCAAGCTTCTGGCGCATGTCCAATCTCCACTCCAATTCGGCGATTGGACCGACATCATAGTCGGTTGCTTTCGGCTTGGAAGGGATCGGGAAGTCGCTAGCGCAATATGTTTTGAGGATCGTCGATATCCCCCGGGTCATTTTTCGACCCATTCAGCCGGTTTGGCCGCCGGCTAAAGCGTTCTCTCGCGCGAGAGGAAACCAGTAACGAAGATGAGCGCTCACTATGAGAATCTCGGCGAATGGAGCTGCATCAAAGTCGATGCGCTTGATCGCGTTGGCTTTGCTGATTGTCACGGGAACAGCAACGGGAGCGCAGGCGGACACCGGTATCGTCCACGCTGTCGTCACGAAGGGGCGGATTTATCATTGGCGTCGGCGGCGGGCGCGGTACATTGATCTTTCACGATCCAGCTACGCGCTGGTTTTCGGCGGCATGAGTCTCGGCGCCACGATCGACCTGTCGACAGCGAAGCTGAGAGGACATGCCTATCACATGCAAAAGCCGGCCGGCCGACATCGAGGGAACGTACACTGCGATCGGATCCGGGGCAGCGGTTGCTGTCGGGGGAGGTGGCGTACGATTGCGAAACGCAAAGGGCGTCGTTCTTGAACTCGCCGGAGCACGGGTTGGAATTGAGCTATCCATCGCCTTCAGCGGCGTGACGGTCAGGTTGCGCTAACCTCCTTCCAGGATCGATGGGCAGACGCGACGGTGGTGCCGCTGATTTGGGGGTGAGATCAATGGCGCGCGGCTGCGGCAGATTGGCACGACGGGCAATTCGAGCAATGCAGGGTGGGCAAAGGCGCATAGCACCGTGCGCCCTCAACGTTTCACAATGGCGTACAGCACAATGCATTCAGTGGTCCCGAAATTATAGCCGGGAGCGTAGGTGGAGATTGAGATGGATGATCGAACCGTGCGGGTGGCGCTGGAGCGCCATTGGAATGCTTCGGACGCGAGCGATTTCAAGATCGAACATGAAATCTACCGCGAGGATGCTGTGCTTGATTATCCGCAATCGGGCGAGCGGATTCACGGCCGACACAATATTCAGGAGAGCCGAACCGTTCAGCCAAACAAGAAGCGTTTTACGGTCCGGCGAATTATCGGCAGCGGCGATCTCTGGGTCACTGAATTCGTACTTAGCTATGACGGCATACCATCTTACGCGGTGAGCATCATGGAATTCCGCGAAGGACTGGTGGCCAACGAAACGCAATATTTCGCCGATCGGTTTGACCCCGCACCCTCGCGTGCGCATCTTGTTGAGCGACTAGGCGGAATCACGCCATCCTAATGCGCCGCCGAGGAGAACCCGGATCGGCGTTGATGTGATGAGATTTCATTAGGGCTTGTCGCCCTGTCTTTGACGACCGCGCCTGGCACGAACCGGACCAGTCGGGCCGGTCTGGCGAAATTGCGGGCGGGAGTCAAACCGCCGCGATGACCCATTGCAGACATCGGGCGTTAAGCCGACTCTAGATTTTCAGCGATGCAAGACCTGACTCTCACTGGCCTCTTTGTTCGCTCGAACCTTTTTCGCCCTTACTGAATAAGACAAAGGAATGCGGGGCATCCCATCGGGAAGGCGCCACAGCCCGTCGGCCGTAGGCAGTAAGCATCCCAGACCCTGCCAAGGTAGGACTTCGTGTTCATGAAACATCGTAATCATGAGCCCGGCATCGATCAGTGCGCCGAGAACCGCTGATAGAGAGTGTATCCACTCATGTGTCGATTGATGTGAAAGGACTGTCGGGTCGCCCGTATAAGTGGTCTCATCTGCGAATTGCAGCGGCCGATCCGCGGGCGTTTGAAAGTCGTACGTGGGTACAAGCCTTCCATCGCATTCTTCCAGCACGCTAAACCCGGGATGCCCGTCTGCGAAATAGAGCTCCCCGCCTGGCGCCAGCACTGACGCGACGACGTTTGCCCAACTCTTTAAATCGGGCAGCCAGCAAATGGTTCCCCAAGTTGTAAAGACGAGATCGAAAGGGCCGGGCGTTAGAAGCTGAGCTTGATACACGGTCCCCTCGACGAAATCTGCTTTCAGGCCAGTCTCCTCGGACAAACGCCGTGCAGCGTTCAGTGCCGCGCTAGAAAAATCGAGTCCAGTAACGGCCGGACCGCGCCGCGCCAGACACAATGTATCCCGACCGATATGGCATTGCAGATGCAGCACCCGTTTTCCGGAAATATCGCCAAGTTCGGCCGCTTCAATCGCGTGCAGCGCGTCCTCCCCCGCACGAAATCGGTCAAGCAAATAGGTGCCCGTGATGTCACGAGCATGAATTGCTGCACGCTCATCCCAGTTTCGTCGGTTCGTTTCCACATAATCGGTCATACGATCACTATGTGGCACACGCAAAAGACTCACAAGGAGTGTCGAGTTCCGCTCTTGTTTTTCAAACGACTACTTCCGTTGTCGGCACTTTCGGAAGTGCCGTAATGTCGGGCTTGAGTCCGAAAGGCACACCAAAGCGAACGTCAGCCGATCCCGCCCCAGTAATCGCGACCCGGCGCTTACTCACGGGAACGGCAGCGGCGCTGGCCGGTCCCCCGGCGGATGGAGCGCTCCGTTAGCGACATTGATCAAGATTGCCGATGAGCGCCGCACAACCACTCGATGACGCGAGGCCAGATTTCGCGATGGGCGCGCCGGCAGAGAATTCGTACGTACCTATGACGACATACCATCTTACGCCGTGAGCATCATGGAATTCCGCGAAGGACTGTTCGCCAATGAAACGCAATATTCGAGCTGTCACGCAGATGTTGAATTCATAAACGTGAATTTAGTTGAGGCGACCAATACGTTTTCCCATTTTTAGTCCATCGCGACGTCGGCATCTGTTTTCCTCGGGCGCGCCAGCGTCTGACAAGGCCCGGTGGCGGACGGCTCCGTCCATTCCAAAGGAGAATGTCATGAGACGGCGAGTGATGATGGTCTTAGCAAGTGCGGCGCTTGCCGGCAGCCTTCTAGCCACTGATGCAGTGGCACGCGGAGGCGGAGGACACAGGGGCGTAGGTCACGTGGGCCGTTTCGGCGGAGTTCGCGTGGGTGGCTTCGGCGGAGCTCGCGTCGGAGGTATTGGCGGAGGTCACATGGCGGGCATTCCCCGAGGTGCCGTTGGCTATGCCACGGGGACTGGCTATGGGACTGCGATTGGCAATGGAACGGGCATCGGCTACGGAACGGGCATTCGCTATGGAACGGGCATTCTCCGTGGGCGCTATTCAGTTTTAGCGGCGGCAGCGACACCCAACGGCTCCGCCGGTGCTTATGTGCCCACGCCAGTACTTGACGCAGTCCAAAATCCGCCGGTCGGAGACCCGTCGCGAGAGACGATTTCGGGTCCAGGCTTAACCATAGTTGGTCACGATGGCGTCTCCGCAAAAACAGTAGGAATGGCTCCGGCCTCTTCCGCCTCTGCTCCATCAAACATACAGAACCAGGCCGCTCCTGCGTTTCGGAGCGGCAATCTTGTTCGGCTGCGTTCAGGAGGACCATTGATGACCGTCAAAGGTATCAAGGGCGATCAGGTGGATTGCTTTTGGACCGACGTGAATGGCCAGATTAACGCCGATAGTTTCCCCGTGGACGTGCTCCAGATGGGATAACAGCCTCCCGCCGCGCGGTGTCGCCTGTGCGATCGGTTTGACCCTGCACCCTCGCGCGCGCATCTTGTTGAGCGACTGGGCGGAATCACGCCATCCTAAATGCGCCGCCGAGGAGAACCCGGATCGGCGTTGATGTATGAGATTTCATTAGGGCTTGTCGCCCTGTCTTCGACGACCGCGCATGGCACGAACCGGACCGGTCGGGCCGGTCTGGCGATGTCCGTTGATTGGGGTAGACGGGAAATAGCGGGCGGGGAGTCAAACCGACGCGAACGACCTATTGAGACATCTGCTCTTGGTAGGAGGCGGCCCGATCGGAGTCGCCTCCGCCTGCATCAAGCGTTTCTCCAACCACCCAAATCAAGCGCAGCCAACTCAAGAATAAAGTCTTATTTAATCGGCAAGTCCGCGTGGGCGGCTATCTCTCAAGTATCGCACACCAGAAGGCTGCGCGATCCGAAGATCTTGTGAAAGAAGAAATGGATACGCCCATCAAAGCAAAGCCAGCGGTCGACCTGCGGGACTATCTGGCGGAAGAGCGGACGTTTCTCGCATGGATTCGCACAGGCATCGCGTTGATGGGTTTCGGGTTTGTGGTCGCGCGATTTGGAATATTCGGGGACGAGCCCCAAATGTCGCAGCATGCCCAAGCCGTTCATCCGCACGAGTTCTCACTCTGGGTTGGAGCCGTGCTTATCGCGATCGGCGCAACTGTGAACCTCTTTTCCGCGCAGCGCTTTGGGCGCCTGGTGGGCAAGTTGAACCGCGATCACCTCGTGGACCGCTCGCTCTCCAGGCAAGGCGTGATCGTGGCCTTGTTCCTGGCGCTGCTCGGCATCGCCATGACGATTTACCTGACCTTGTTCCTGGCGCACCCGCCGGGCGCGTTGCATTAGATCTTGGCGCATCGGATCGGCAAATAGGAGGAGAAGATGGACGGCTCAAGAACCCATTACGTGGATAATACGAGTGAATTCTCTTCGGCGGGTCTGACCATCCGACAAAAGGAGCCAAAAAATCTGGAGGCTCCCTTCGATCGGATCGACTCCTATCTCACTCCGACCGGGCTATTCTACATCCGCAGTCATTTTCCGACACCAGCCCTGGATCGAGCCTCGTACCAACTGAAGATCGACGGCACGGTCAAACGTCCCTTGGCATTGAGCTACGATGAGTTGTGAAGCATGCCGTCCGAGACTCGCGTCGCGACTTTGGAGTGCGCAGGGAATAGTCGGGTCTTTCTGGTCCCACAGGTGCAAGGAGCACAGTGGGAACTTGGTGCGGTCAGCAATGCAGAATGGACCGGCGTACCGCTACGGGTGTTGCTTGAGCGTGCCGGCTTGCAAAACGATGCCTGCGAAATTGTGCTCGAAGGAGCGGATCGCGGAACACCGAAGGAGGAGCCCGTGCCTCCCGAACCGATATCGTATGCCTGGAGCCTGCCCCGAGCCAAAGCAATCCGGCCGGAAGTCCTGATCGCCTACCAGATGAACGGTCGTGATCTTCCGAGCGATCACGGATTTCCGGTGCGAGCAGTTGTGCCCGGATACTATGGAATGTCTTCAGTCAAGTGGTTGACGCGCATCCAGGCCGTACGCGAGCCGTTTCACGGCTACTGGAACACATCGGATTGCGCATACTGGGCTTCGATGGACGGGATGCCCGTGCGGCGGCCTCTGGGAGAAATGCAGCTCAAGTCCGAGATCGCTCGACCGCGTGTTTACGAAACCGTGATCCCGAACCGGATCTACACGGTTTTCGGTGCTGCATGGGCAGGCGAAACCGATGTGACAGAGATCGCAGTCAGCACCGACGGCGGCCGAACCTGGGCCGAGGCGGAATTCCTTGATCCGGTGCGACGGCATGCGTGGCGGCGTTGGAAATTCGATTGGCGGACACCGGAGGAGCCTGGGCAATACACGTTGCTGGCCCGCGCCAAGGATGCGAGCGGCCTGATGCAACCTGACAGACACGACAAGAACCACGGTACCTACGTGATCAATCACCCTCTCCCAATTGAAGTATTCGTAGGCGATCCTGGAGGCCCGCAACCGTGACGCCGGGGCACGCGCTCACCCGAACACGCCAGTTGGATTTTGATCCACCAGAGGTCACGTCGGGTTAGTGCCGTAATGTCCGGCTTGAGTCCGAAAGGCACACCAAAGCGGACGTCCATCGATCAGTCTGAATTTACGCCCAGTAATCGCGACCCGGCGCGTGCTCACGGGGAACGGCAGCGGCGCTGGCCGGTCCCCCGGCGGATGGAGCGTTCCGTTAGCGACATTCGTCAAGATTGCCGATGAGCGCCGCGCATCCACTCAATGACGCGAGGCCAGATTTCGCGATGGGCGCGCCGGCCGACCAGCGGCCCTACGTGCTGCAGTCCGACGCCGATTTCCGGCTCATAAGAAAACACGGTTGGATTGCGCAGCGGCTCCAGAGTTGACGCCGGCGGCGCCACGCGGCTGGTATGGTCCACGATGGCGGCAACGGGTATTTCGGCGAGCGACGCCGCACCGGCTACACGGCCGAACAGGCGAAGCTCGTTCCGCGCGAACTGGTCCTGGCGATAGAGCAAATCAACGACATTTCGAATCAATGCAGCCGGCGGCGCGAATTCGTCGAGGCTCCAGCGAATGACCCGGGCGTGGATGGCGAGGGCTTCAACATCGCCCAGACTGGCCCAGGCATCGCTCCAACGCCCCAACGAAAATTCCTCCGGAGCCGCCGCAACGCTGGCCACATCGAGGACGCTCCCCGGGATAGACTGCGCCGACCCGTCAGAAAGCCAACTGTCCGGATAGGCGGTGATCGATCGTAACGCGCCGGTCTGTTCGCCAAAGCGCAGCGGCGCCTCAACCAGAACAAGCTTGTCGACGCGATGCGGCTCGATTGCCGCAAGTATCGCAGCCAGCGTTCCACCAAGAGAATGACCGATCAGGATCGGTGCCCGCCCATGGCCGCTCGCGATCCGCTCAAGTGCTATTCCGAGTGACCCTACGCTCGCGCCGAGGTCTCCGCTTGCGCCCTCTCCTTCACACCAGTCGCTCAGGTACACGGAAAACCCTGCTTCGGTCAGCCGCCGTACGACGCTCACCTGCGGCAACAGATCGAATATGTAGGGCCGCTTGATCGGGGCAGGCACAATCAAGATCGCACCAGCGGTCCCGGCGTCGTGGCCGTAACGGCGCAACTGAAGATCCGATTGCTTCAGCACAGAGTGCCAAGCCGCTTCCTGCGGTGCCAACCCTGCGTGGTCCAGTAGCCGGCCGAACGACCGCCTCAGGACATCGCTGGTGAAGAACATCGGAAACATCGAATTCCAAGCCGTGGACTCAATTAGCACGCAGATGCGAATGGATGCGAGCTTGACGAAGGCTAAGTAACTGGCCGCGAGCTTGTCATATCGGATCGCGATGCGACAGCACTGTTTGATCTTGTTGACGAACCGTTCGACCAAGTTGCGCGCGACACAGGTACGCGCAGAAGCAGATCGGGTCGATCGATTGCGTTTTGGAGCAATGTTTGCGCGCACTCCTTGCCGGCGGGCAAGCTCCCCGATCCAGTGCGCGTCGTATCCGCGATCCACGAGTAACATCGTCTTTGGAAGCAAAAAGCCGAGAAGGACCGCAAAACCGGACAATCGGCGCTTCCTGGATTACCCCTAACCGGACATGCTCGGGGCACAACGGAATCGGCGACCTACAAAGATATTTCATTAGACCCAGCCCCCGGCGTCTTCCACATGTCGAGTTTGGGCGACTACAATGGCGACCTTCTGATCGTTGGAGGCGGGGCATGCGCAGGCGCAAATTCATTGCGATCTTGGGCGGAATGGCCGCTTGGCCAATTGCGGCTCGCGCCCAGAATGCGCAACGAATGCCGCGAATTGGCTATCTCATGGATCGGTCTGGGCCGGGACTCTTCGATGAAGGATTCTTATCTGGGCTGCGTGAGCATGGTTACGAGGTCGGCCGGAACATCACTATCGAGTATAGGTGGACTGAAGGCAAAACCGAACGACTCCCAGCCCTAGCTGATGAACTAGTAGCGTTAAAGGTGGATGCTATCGTCACCGCTGGTGCGCAAGCGGTGCAAGTTGCCAAAAAGGCGACGACGACTATCCCGATCGTGATGACGAGCAGTCAAGATGCTGTGGGCGACGGACTAGTAGCTAGCTTAGCCCGACCTGGCCATAACGTTACGGGACGATCTGTGTACGCGCCAGAACTGACACAGAAGCGCATCGAATTACTCAAGGAGGTTGTACCCGGCTTGTCGCGGGTTGCTGCACTTTGGAATGTTCAGAATGCTGGAGGCGCCAGTCAGTTGCGAGAAGCTGAAGCGGCTGGTCGGGCCCTAGGCATTGCGATCGAATCTCTCGACGTGCGAATTCCAGATGGTCTGGAGGTTGGCATGACGCGAGCCGCGCAAGCCGGAGCCGGCGCCGTGCTTATTATCTCAGATAGCTCGACAATAGGTAATCGCTCGCAGATAGGTGCCGCTGCGCGGCGACGCAATTTGCCAACGATTTTCGCAAACAAGGCCTACCTTGTCGGCGGCGGTCTCATGAGCTACGGCCCCGACATCGTCGACAGTTTTCGCCTCTCGGCTGTCTATGTGGACAAAATACTGAAGGGTGCAAAGCCCGCGGACTTGCCTGTGGAGCAACCAACCAAATTCGAGCTCGCCATCAATCTTGGCACGGCAAAGGCGATTGGCATCGAAGTCCCGCCGACGCTGCTCGCCCGGGCCGACGAGGTTATCGAATGAGGCTCAATTCGAAAGCTACTTGTATTTTTGCGGACCTACCGGCAACTCGAACGCGCCCAAACGATATTCTTCTCCAGATTCCTTAGCAGTCCTGACAAGCGTGAATGTCGCGTCCGGAAACTGCCGCCAGATCGCCAAATCGTCCGCAGTAACAGTAAGCCAGCCGAACCTGAACATGTATCGGCCCGGCTCGGTCACGCGTCCGGCTTTCTGCCATGTGATCTTGTTGATCGCCGCTGGTGGCCCTAATTCGTTCCGGTCCATACGGGCTGCCTCGGTCTGAGCGAGCATCGCGGCAATGTCGAATAGGGGGCGCCTGAAGCAGCAAGCGCTCGCGCCCGTTTGGACGTCCATCGCTTAAAGATGTTGTCTGCCATTTCGCACTCCAACGCATGCACCGGAGCAGTTGCGATCAGCCACTAAAGCGCGATGAGATTAAGTTAGATCGTCATCGCGCTTTAGTTTTTTGATTGAGCATGATCTTTTCGGAAAACCGGTGTCCACTTTTCCGGATCATGCTCTAGGCTGCCAATCATGAGGCATGCCCTATTGAAGCGCGGCCGGCGCTCATGATCAAGCTTAACGAGATCACGCCTGGTCGCTGGGCGTATCCGGATCAGAGAAAATCCCGCAGCCGCGCGAGCTCAACGATGTGGTCTCCAGACAAGACGGCACTCACTAACGGCGGCTGCGGCGCAGTATGTATTTCGTACAAGTGGCGAGAGGCCGTCGGCTTGGCCATGAATTCCCCTATGCACTCATCAAGAGTGCCGTCGAGGAGTAGATAGGGGCCGGCGCCCTCGGTACGACGCTGGTTGCGGAGTGAAGGCCATTTGCGAAGAACAGCCGGCGCATCGAAATTAATGGGAACCCCGGTACCGCCCATCGGTCCCGCTCCTTCGGCTGGGAGTATACGCGCGAAGGCCGCCCGTGAGGGCATTGACCGATGATCGCGGCCAAAACTAGCCTCTAGGAACTTTAGCCCGCTTAAATGGTTTACTTACCCGATCCCCCAAAGCGGAGTTACCCCATGCGCGAACAGCGCAGAATGGCAGTGCCAGCGCCTGCACGCGTGACCAGAGCGTCGATTGAGCCTCCGACCAGCGGTTACGCGCTGGTGGTCGACGGCCAGATAAAAACCGAGTTCAAGACGAAAGATCGCGCTTTGAAAGCGGCCAGAGACTTAAAGAGGAGTTTCCCGATGCTTCAGGTCAAGATCTTCAACGCCGAGGAGAGGCGGAACGAGGAGATCGAGCTGGCTGAGGCATGAGTGACTGTACAAGCGCGGCAGGGCCGGCTGTATCGGCTCGCGGTGCTCTTGTCATTGCCGGTCTTCATCTTCGCGCTGGCGCACCGGTCTTGTGATTGGTGAAGGTGCGTGCCGGCGGCATACTGCGGATTGGGTTTGGGCGCGGCGGAAGTCACGAAGCACTGAAAATTGGGTGGGCATCGGTTTATCGAGCGCTGCTATCTGCGCCGTAAGGCAGTGGGAGCGAAATCGTGTTTGGCTGGTTTAAATCCGAGAAGCGGGAGAGGCGGAGGAA
>Ga0066671_10000332_pt1 | contig 14603 bp, 17 predicted proteins | sample GraSoiAngelo_120_FD_62294 | JGI IMG/M metagenome (GOLD analysis project Ga0066671, IMG submission 62294) | Grasslands soil microbial communities from the Angelo Coastal Reserve, California, USA - 14_0919_09_20cm | ecosystem: Environmental > Terrestrial > Soil > Grasslands | place: USA...
CTGGCCGGTTAGTATATACACCCTTCCTCTCGGGCTGGAACCTCAAAAACCCGCTACAAATGGGCCTTTTCGCCTCCTCAGCTGGTGAAAACCAAGCTCTAAGTAGGAAAGTCAGGCTAGCAGCATTGCAGAAAGAAGCACGAAAACTTACCAAGGCGAAAGCTGACCTGGAACGGCAGTTGAATGCAATCAGTGCAGCCGTGAAAGCGTTTGGTAGCACTCTAGCCGCTGGTTCTACGAATGGCCGAAAGAAGAAAAAGCGTTATGTGTCCGCTGCCACGAAAGCACGTATTGCGAAGGCGCAACGTGCGAGATGGGCGAAAGTTCGGACGGCGAAGAAAGCCGCGTAGGGTGAGACTGGCTATCTTCCTCACTCATTCTCCCCATTCTGTTTGATATCGGTCGGAATTCTTTCGCAGTGTCCGAATGCCGGAGGAAGGGCTTTTGGCTTCTCAAATATCCATGCAAAGCGTAACGTCTGGCGTTGGAACCAGAATCTTTCTCTTCCTTTTCCATCATTACTTATTTTGACCCATGAGGAGAGGTCGTCCTTATACATCACGACGCCATTCAAGAAGATGCCTTTGTTGTAGCGATAAATCCCGGCGGACCTCTTTCGAATGAATTCCTGATCTTGCTTCGGTAGCAACTTGAGCATCTCAGTTCCCAATGGAGTGCTCTTCAGTTCGGCCAACATTTCGTCGGAAAAGATTACCGTGAAGAAAAAATCTCGGATCGACGCCACGTCGTCATCGAAGAAGCAAGCGTACTGACTATATTGTTGCAGGCCACCAGCTACATACAATCCCTTGTAATAGTCGTGAGCGTTTTTCGATTGGATTTGTGGTCTGGCGTCAGTGCCGATGGACGCGAAGGTGAGACCCACCACAAGAACGACAACAACAAGTTTCATTTCATCGCTCCTAACGGCAGCACGCACGGCTTCGCCAGGTCTCGCTTCGCACGGCCCATTCTGGTCAGGCAGAACGACTCGTTCAAGTTGTAGCAGCACGACTCGGTCTTTGACAGCGGACGTGCTCAGTGGGTAAACCGCTGCTGGCTCGCAACGACCATGGTCGCGAGTACAAGAGTTTGATCTACGGCTACTGTGTTGGGGTGTTTTTCCTCGCGCAAGATCCAGAAGAAGTTGCTCGAGGATGCGGGCTTTCGGATGTTGGCGGCGGGAAACGAACCGGACTTTCGAATGATCTCCGACTTTCGGAAGCTACACCTGGAGGCGTTGCAAGGGTTGTTGATCAACGGCTGCAGATCGCGTTGCGGACCGGGACGATGAAACTGGGGATGGTGGCTTGGACGGGAGCAAAGTGAAAGCCAATGCCTGCAAGCACAAGGCCATGAGTTACGGACGGATGCAGGAAGACGAAAAGCGCTTGAAGGAAGAGGTGAAGAAGCTGTTGCGGCAAGCGGAGAAAGTGGATGCGGAAGAAGACGCCCGCTACGGACGCGATCGCGCCGGCGACGAATTGCCGGCGGAATTGGCGCGACGGGCAACGCGGCTGAAGAAGATTCAAGAACCCAAGCGAGCGTCAGAAGAGCGGGCCCGGGAGCAGGCCGGCGAAGCCTGAGGGGAAGGCGCAATACAACTTCACGGATCCGGAATCGCGCATCATGAAAGGAGCGGACGGATTTGCGCAAGCCTACAACACGTAGACTGCCGTCGAACCAAACTTTCAGTGGATCGTAGGGCAGCGGGTGGCCCAGGCGGTTAATGATAAGCAGCAGATGGTGCCGATGGTGGAGGCCATCGGACTGCAATCGGGACAAAGGGCGAAAGGAATGCCCTGCGAGCCTCTCGCCCGGGGAAAACACTCCAACACCCCAGCGCGCTCTACCCCGGGCCTCCACCGTGGCGCTTTCGCCCGATATAGCGCCTTCAATACTCAAATCTCGGGCAAGCTCCTAGCAGCGTAACCCTGTGGTCGGAAACTAGCCAGTGCCTGGGTCTCATCCTCAAAAGTCGGAATAAAGTCCGCTACGCGGATAACCCGCAGCACATCCTGCACTCGACCACGCGGACAGGCCAATTTCAGGCTACCGCCCTAGCGGCTAAGGGAAACATATGTCCCAACGACGGCGCTGATGCCCAAACTGTCCAATTGCGTCGCGTCTTCCAGGTTTAGCAACAACTTCCGCACGCCCTGCGCGACCAGTTTTTTCAGATGGACGTTCAGCAAGTCGCTGTCAACGCCGATTGTCACCCTTCCCTGAAGGTCCAAAATCGTGACATCATCGGATTCCCGGATTGAGATTTGAAGGCTCGCACAATCCCCATGAAGGTAAGCGCGGAATCAACTCGCCATGGTAGCTAGGAGGGATATCACCTCGTCCCAATCATTCAGCACTACATTGTAATCTGCGCGAGGTAACTGACGATTGGCTGACGGAATCAGAGCAACAATTTTGACCTTTGGGAAATTCGCTTTCAACCAATCGACCATCTCTTTTCTCGTTTGTTCCGGTGCCGAGTGCCCAACAACGAATACATCAACATTTTGAACCGAGGCTAGAATTCGCTTTGCCGCCTCATTATCAGCGACGGACATAACCTCATGGCCGACGCGCCGAAACAGTTCGGCCCTCGCGTTCAGTTCTTTTTCGTCGTAGCCGATCTGAAATATCCGCTTGGGCTGTGATTTGACCGAAATCTCCTGGCCCGTCAAATTCGTGATGACATACTCACCGGGCGAGGAGGCTGCAAGCACTTTCACACGTGCTCTGGCATGTTCCACATTTACTGCCCCTTCGATATAGCGACGGCTACGGTCACTTTGTACCTTGAATATGTGGAACGGGGACAGCATGGCTGGTTTCGTAGTAACGATTCAATCATACGGCCGACGGCCTGTCCAGCGAAGGTTCAGGTAGAAATTCCCTGACACATCAGCACCCACGGTTTACCCTAGTCCTTGCTCCGGGCCAGCATGCAGATCACTTCACATACCCCATCCAATTCGCGGACGAACCAGACACCGGAAAACAGCCTGACGGGGGAGGGACTCGAACCCGCTAACCTGGCTTTGCAGGCCAGCGCCTCGACCGCTTCGGCATCGCCCCAAATGTGAACAGACGAAGCAAAGTTCTAGTCCATCCGTCCTATTTTCTAGATGAGTCGTCCTGCCGTAGTCTTTTAGCGGCATGGCACCGAAGCGAACGTCCAGTTGAACGGAGGCTGGAACAAATGACGCCGAAGCAGCCAAAGTATCAAGTCAAGATCGACGGTGAATGGGTTTTTTGCAGGTATGCGGAGCGTAATCCCAGCGGATGGCTCCATTACGAACTGGAGGATGGCACACAAGGCTTGAAGCGCCTCGGAACTTGGCGCACTTGGCATTGGACCAATGGTGTGTGGGAACTCAAGGAAGAAAAGTGAAAAAACCGCAGAAGCGCAAAATTGAGCTGATGGTCGCATGCGACACAGAAGCCGTATTTGAATCTGGAGGCGCGTGGCGGAATCGAACCGCCGAATAAACGACGAGTCGCGGAACGGCCCGCATCGGGCGCTGTAGAAAGCGCCTCCCTAGGGATGGAAGCCCGTGTCACGCTAGGGTTCCGCTGTTACGGTGTATACGATACACCCCCAAAATGCCGGAATTCGCTTCATTTCGTTGCCTCGCTTTGCACAACCGATCGTTGCCCCGCTTTGCGCAGCCGAATTTGCAAAAAGCCGCGTAAATCGCGGTTTCCTTAGGTTTTTCAAGGCTTTTCAAAACGGCGGGTGTAAAATCGGCGGATGGACGCGGAATGGTTGCGCAAGGTGTGCCTGTCGTTTCCGGGAACCACCGAACAGATTCAGTGGGGATACGACCTGCTATTCAAAGTGGGCGGAAAAATGTACGCGATCACGCCGCTTGAGCCGGCGCCGGTGTGCCTGTCGTTCAAAGCGTCGCCGGAAAGGTTTGCGGAATTGACGGAGCGGCAAAACATCATCCCGGCGCCGTACCTGGCTCGGGCGCAGTGGGTGGCGCTGGAAACGCAAGACGCGTTGGGGCGAGAGGAATTGGCGGCACTGCTGCGGGAATCGTATGAAATAGTTTTGGCCAAGCTACCGAAGAAAATGCAAGAGGCGGTTGCGAACCGAGAAAGCGTGGGGCGCGGCGGTCGAGTTGTGGCACGAAAAAAGAAAGTTGTGACACGGAAGAAGTGATTGTAAAGCGCCAAGACAGATTGGGGAAAAAAGCAGATTCCTAGGCCGCAAAAATCGCGGCCTAGGAATGACAGTCGAAGGGTTGTGTAAATCGTGACGTTGAGGTGATTTATGTTGGCAAGGGCGATGTTGGTCGTTGTTTCACTAACGCTAGGAAGTATGTGGATGCTTCACCATGCGGACGCAAAGCCGGCGAGCGGCGGGTTGCTGGTGGTGGCGAATCAGAAAGAGCATACCGTGCTCGTTGTGGATCCGGATGCGCGGCGCGAGTTGGCGAAAGTTGTAGTTGGAGTGAACGGGCACGAAGTGATGGTTTCAAAGGACGGGCGATTCGCGTACGTGCCGATCTACGGAAACTCCGGCGTGGGAAGGCCGGGGACGGATGGAAGGACGATTGATGTGATTGATCTGCAGGCGAGGAAACTCGCGGCGACGATTGATCTCGGAAAGCCGTTGCGGCCACATCGCGCGGAGTGGGGGCCGGACGGGATGTTGTATGTGACCGCGGAACTTGGGGATGCCGTGGATGTGCTGGACCCGAGCGCGCAGAAAGTGGTAGCGGAGGTTCCTACGGGGCAGAAAGAGTCACACATGCTGGTGATTTCGCCCGACGGGCGGCGGGCGTACACGGCTAATGTGGGAGCGGGGAGCGTTAGCGTGCTCGATCTGGCGAAACGCAGCTTGATTACCACGATTCCGGTGGCGAAGATGGTGCAGCGGATTTCGATTTCGCCGGACGGCAAGCGCGTGTTTACGCACGATCAAGATGCGCCGCGGATAGCGGTCATTGATACGGCGACGAACAAGATAGCGAATTGGATTGAAGCGCCAAGCCCAGTTTATGCGTCGGAGCCGACGCCGGACGGCCGCTGGCTGGTGACGCTGGACCGAGGCGGCAACGCTTACGTGATTGATCTGCAAACGATGAAAGTTGCGCGAAGGCTGAAAATTTCTGACGGGGCCTCGGAGATTCTGATTCGTCCGGGAGGAGACGTGGCGTATTTGAGCGGAACGGGCGCGGGAAGAATTGACGTTCTGAATTTGCATACGTGGGAATTGGAGAAGCCGATTGAGCTGACGCCGGGGGTGGACGGGATGTCGTGGCTGCCGAGCGCGGCGAAGTAACGAATCGAGGAGGAACGATGGGGTTCGTTTCGAGCGAGAGGTTTCTGGAGATTTATGCGGGGGTGCTGACGGCGGCGTTTGCGATTACAGTGTTTGGGGGATTTGCGGAGTCGCGGAAGACGGCGTTTGACGAGATCGACGTACACCGGATCAATGTAGTGGAGCCGGACGGCACGCTGCGACTGGTGATTTCGGATAAGGCGAAATTCCCGGGCTCGTTCGTCAACGGGAAGGAAATTGCGCGGCCGGACCGGCACGACACGGGATTGCTCTTCCTGAATGAAGAGGGCACGGAAATGGGCGGGCTGACGTTCGATGGCTGGAAAGACAAGAACGGCGAGATTCAGAACAACGGGCACCTTAGCTTCGATCAATACATGCAGGACCAAGTGTTTTCGCTGGATGCGGGGCAGGACGGCGGAAAACACTACTCGATGATGAACTTCACGGACCGGGGCGACTACTCGATCATGGATGCCTTCGAGGCAAAGAAGAGAATTGATGCGCTGCTGGCGGACCAACGCCAAGCGGAATGGAAAAAATTTATGGAAACGCATCCGGGGGACGCGCACCGGATTGTGTTGGGCCGTGCGCGAGACGAGTCCGCAGTGTTGAAGATGAAAGACAAGCAGGGGCGGGACCGGCTGGTGATTAAGGTGGCGGCGGACGGATCGCCGACGATCCAGTTTCTCGACGAGGCTGGCAAAGTACTAAGCCAACTGCCCGCATCCAGATGATCGAGAGAAGCGAGCAAAACGCGGGAAGAATTACGCGAGGAAGATGATAACCGCCGGAGTGCCGATGGGCGTGTATTGCCCGAGGAAAGACAGCGCGGCGGTTTGGCGGTTGATTCGATACGTGGTGATGGCGTCGGCTCTTTGGTTGCAGGAGTAGAGATAATTTCCTACCGGATCGATGTTGAAACTGCGAGGATAATCGCCTCTGGTCCATTCTTCCCCGGCAAATGTGAGCAGCCCTCCTTCGCCGATGGAGAACCAGGCGATGCTGTCGTGCAGGCGGTTCGCTACGTACAGGAACCTGGCATCAGGGGAGATGAGCACTTCCGAAGTAAAATTTGTGCCCTGGAAACCCTTTGGCAACGTGGAGATGGTTTGTTTCGGAGCCAGCTTTCCGGTTATGGGGTCATAATCAAACGCGGCCAGCGTGGAACCTTCCTCCTGCAGAGAGTAAAACCAGCGGCCATTGGGATGAAAAGAAAAATGCCGTGGGCCGTCGCCTGGAGGCAACGCCACGCTTGCTTGGGGAGCGGGTGAGAGTTTGCCGCTATCCACAGCAAACTTCCAAATGAAGATCCGATCCAATCCTAAGTCGCTCGCGAAGACGAATTTCCCTGTCGCATCGGATTGCACCATATGCGCGTGAGGCTTATCGTGGCCGCTGATGGCAAAGCTTCCAGAAGGCGCGCTGGCCGCCCGAGAAGGGCCAATCGTACCGCTGTCATGTATGACGTCCGTGGCAGGACCAAGTTCACCGTTTGGCTGCACAGGCAGCACGGCCACAGTTCCGCCATGGTAGTTGGCGACGAATACGTACTTACCGGACGGATGAACGCTGAGATGAGCCGGGCCCGCGCCCTCGGAACTGACAGTATTCAATAACGTCAAATGACCGCTCGGAAGGCCGATCGAGTAAGCGCTCACAGAGCCGGAGGGTGTGCCCTGGTAGTTCGAGATTTCATTCGCGGAATACAGATGCGTTCGGGCAGGATCGAGAGCGAGCCAAGACGGATTCGAGTCATTTGGAACAACATCGCGTTGGCTGAGAGCTCCCGTTTCCGGATGCATCTCAAATAAATAAATTCCTTGCCCATGACCAACGGCACCCTCCGGACCTTGTGGGGAGCTGTAAGTACCGACGTAGGCCAAAACGGGGCGGACGCCGCGACTGGGCTTACTCTTCGCGACAGGCAGGAACAACGGATGCGCTACGGCCAGGGCCGCGGCGCTTCGCAGGAAGTCGCGGCGCGAGGTCTTACCGACCTGATGGAAGAGAGGCGGAACGGGTTCGCTTTTCGCGGCAGAAGCGCGATTGTGCGATTTCGTCTTTTTCACGCGGCCATGCTACGACAAGGGGCGCGAAAGCGAGATCCCTTTTTTGCGCGCAAGCCGCTGGTGCGCTCCCCTTGACATTCTACCGGGAGGGGGGCTATGCTTGCTCACCTAGAATGTCTACTAAAGAAGAACGCGAACGCATCGAACTGCTGCAAGGAACGCTAGACCTGTTGATTCTTCGCACGCTCGTGCGCGGGCCGGCGCACGGCCACGCTATCGCAAAAGCCATCGAATTCAATTCCGACGAAGTGCTACAGGTCGAGCAGGGGTCGCTGTATCCGGCGCTGCACCGCCTGATCAAGCGGGGATGGATTGCGGTCGAAGAAGGAACTTCAGAGAACAATCGGCGGGCGAAGTTTTACCGGCTGACAACGAAGGGCCGAAAGCAATTGAAGGTGGAAACCAGCAAGTGGGACAAACTGGCAGGAGCGATCGCGCGGATTCTCCGGCCGGCGGAGTAGGGGAAGAGCCATGGGGCGTGGGAAGCGGATGCTGGAAGAGCTGGACGCGGATATTCGCGAGCATATCGAGCGGGAGACACAGGACAACATCGAGCGCGGTATGTCGCCGGAAGAGGCGCGGTATGCCGCGATGCGCAAATTCGGCAATGTGATGCGGGTAAAAGAAGAGACACGGGAAGTGTGGTGCTCCACGTGGCTCGACGAGCTGTGGCAGGACCTGCGTTTCGGGCTGCGGATGCTCCGCAAATCTCCCGCGTTTGCCGCGATTGCCGTCCTCACGCTTGCGCTCGGAATCGGCACCAATACAGCGATTTTCAGTGTCGTGGATGCCGTTTTGCTCCGCCCTTTGCCCTACAACGATCCCTCACGGCTGGTGTGGGCCACCGAACACTTCGGGTTTGGTCCATCCACGGTGGTCAGCGCTGACTTCCCGGCGTGGAAGGAGCGCAATCACGTTTTTGAGCAAATCGGCGCCTCCGGCGGAACCGGCGGGGCCAACCTCACCGGCGCGGGCGAGCCAACACGGGTCACGGTCAACAACGTCACGACCGGCTTCTTCTCCATGCTAGGCGTCGAGCCGATTGTGGGCCGGGCGTTCTTGCCGTCTGAAGGCAAGAAAGGCCAAGAACACGTGGCTTTGCTTAACGAGGATCTCTGGCGCAGTCGTTTCGGTGCTGACACTCGGATAGTCAGCAAGGCCATCCAGCTAGACGGTACCACGCATACCGTGGTCGGAGTGATGCCGGCCAGCCTTCGTTATCCCCGAGCGGATGTCTGGACCCCGCTCGCGCTCGATGACGAAATATTTTCGCCTCACTCCCCGCGATGGATGATGCTGGCCGTCATTGGACGCCTGAAGCCCCGGATGGAAATGCGCCAGGCGCAGTCGGACCTGCAACTCCTTACTCAGGCAATGAACAAGCAATACCCACCGCAAGCCTCGCGGTTTCGAGAGCATGTGGCTGTGGAAGTCATCTCTTTGCACGAGGTGCTGGTCCACAACGTGCGCTCGCTTTTGATGATTCTCCTGGGAGCGACCGGGTTCGTGCTCTTAATCGCTTGCGCTAATGTATCCAATCTGTTGCTCTCGCGCGGCGTTGCTCGCGGCCGGGAGATTGCGGTCCGCGTAGCCCTCGGTGCGGGGCGCTTGCGGCTTGTCCGGCAGTTGCTTACGGAGGGTTTGCTGCTGGTCGTGATTGGGGCGCTTCTCGGGTCGGTAACCGGTCTCTGGGCCACAAAAATTTTGAAGGAACTCATTCCTGCAGGCCTTCCGGCTGACATGCATCTGGACCAGCGCATCTTCGCTTTCTCCGCCGTAATCTCCGCCGTCGCACTGCTGATTTTTGGGCTTGTTCCTGCCTTCATTGCTTCCCGAACCGACGTGAATGAAACCCTTAAGGAAGGCGGCGTGCATTTAAGCGCTATCTCGGGAACGCATCGTTTGCGCGGCCTGATGGCCGCCGGCGAAATTGCTTTATCACTGATTCTCCTCATTGGCGCCGGTCTTCTGTCACGGAGTTTTTTGCGTCTGATGGAGGTTCCCCTCGGTTTCGATCCAAACCATCTATTGATTGCCACGGTCGCGAGGCCCCTGACCGTAGACTTCAACTCCCAACTGCATGCCGCGTTCTTCCGTGACTCTCTCCAGCGAATCCGCAGTCTTCCGGGAGTGACTCAAGCGGCTTTGACAGAGCGCTATCCCTTGGGTCCGTTCAGGAACGCCACGCGGATCGTGCATGTCCAGGGCGCGGAGGATTTCCGTCCGATGCAGCCGGTCTCGGTCACGGCCATCAGCCCGGACTATTTCCATCTAATAGGGGTTCGCCTATTGAGCGGGCGCACTTTCAGTGAAGGGGACGTGGCGGACACTCAGCGCGTTGCGGTGCTCAACCAGCGGCTCGCGCACATGATTTTTGGCGACCGCAACGCGCTTGGTCAGCATATTGGCTTTGGACCGCCGCCTGCGCCTTGGAGCGAAATCGTGGGCATCGTCGCTGATATGCGGGAGGATGCCATTGAGCGCGAACCCGCGCCGGAACTTTTCGTTCCGTATACGCAGCATCCATCTTTCGTCATGTCCCTCATGCTGCGAGCCGATTCCAATCCGGAGGCGCTCGCGAGCGCCGTGCGAAGCGCCGTCGCAAGCGTAGATAAGAACCAGCCCGTGTCAGAGATCATGACCATGGATGAAGTCCTCGCTAATTCCGTGGCTCCCCGGCGCTTCCGGGCGCTGTTGTTGGGGCTTTTTGCGGCGCTCGCCCTGCTGCTTGCCGCGATCGGGATTTACGGCGTCATCGCGTACTCTTGCAGTCTGCGTACCTGCGAATTCGGCATCCGCATCGCACTCGGCGCGGACCGCACGGACATCCTCAAGCTCGTCATTCGGCAAGGATTCGGCCTTACCGTGATCGGCCTGGGAGCCGGGATCGCCGGGGCCATTGGGCTGACACGCTACTTGTCCAGCCTGTTGTACGAGGTGAAGCCAACCGATCCGCTGACGTTTGTTGCCGTCTCTCTGATCCTGAGCGCTGTGGCGCTCGTTGCCTGCTACATTCCCGCCCGTCGCGTGGCGGAAGTCGATCCCATGGTGGCCTTAAGTACGAATAGGTCTGGACCACAATGAGCAATGGAAACTTATGTGGGCCGCTTTCTGCCTGCGGATGGCCATGATTTGAGCGAGGCCGTGGCACTTTCCGCAAAGAGTGTACGGACCGTTGACGCTGAGATCTGGGTTGGGAAAAAGATTGGTGATTAACTCGCTGGGCGCGGGAGCCTGGCTAGACTCGTAGCGGCGCTCGAGGATGTGGGTCCACTTTGAGCCGTGCGGGCCGTTCGGCCCTACGCCGCCAAATTCCCGATTGTCATCGCTGTTGTGGCAGTCCGTGCAGAGGATCTGCGGGCCCATGCTGCGGCCTTGCATGACGCCGTCGAGATTCAGCGTGTCGGCCAAAAGGCTGGGCTGTGGCAGAGCGCCGCTGCGAACATTAATGGCAGGGTTGGTAACCTTTCCTGCGCTCGTGCCGTGGCAGCGCAAGCAATTTTCGTACTGATTCACGGACGGATTCACGGCGGACACGCCATCAGACGCGTTGACGCCAGATACGCCTGCTCATTAGCACCGCGAAGAAGACGCGCGGCGCCCGCGGCATTGTGAGGCGTATGGCAAGAAAGGCAGGCATTCTGAGCGTCCGTCGGGTAGCTGCCGACATTGGCTTGAGCAATGGTTTTGTTCACGGCGGTGCTCAAGCAAAGGCTGCTGCCTGCCGAGGGGCGGCTGGGGGTTGCCGGTCTCCACGGAGGTTGTGCTGCTGTACGGAGTGTAGGTCTGAACGGAGAGGGTTTGATTCCACAGGGGAGCATTGCCAATGCCGGAATGAGGCGCATGACAATGCTGGCAGGAGCCGGCGCGTATACCGGTAACGGGAGTTGCTGCCAGTGGTCAGATCGTGGACGCCAATCACGTCTCCGCTAGATTGTGACTGAGCGCTGGCCGCCATCAAGAAAACGACTGAGCACGGGAAGAGGGGATTCGCTTTCATGAACTCCCTCCTGCAGCGGGTTGCTTCGGCAAACCGAAATAGTGGAACACCTGGACACAGCGGTTGAGGGAATCGACGAGTTCTGAGCCTGTTCCGAAGAGGGGCGTACACCCCAACTGCCCGCGCCGCATTCGAGGGAGAAGCGTCATGGCGACCCCCTATGTACCTCTGCAGGGCATGGCCCGTAATGGAGCAAAATCCATCACGCCTCTCGAATTTCCCTGTGCCTTTGAACCAGAAGGTGTTGCAATCCCAACAGATTGTTGGGAATTCCGACAGGTCCAGTCCTTTTGGTCCAGATTGGGCCAACTTGCAGGGAATCTGCGTTAAATCACGCAGTAACTTCGAGAGGGGTCGTGTCGGTTTTTCGGGCAGTTAGCATTCGCTGGAGTTTGTAGTAGCGCACCAAGCGTCTCAACTCGCGGACTTCACAAATCCCAACTCGCGGGCGATGCAACTCCCTGCCAATGCAATCTGCACTGGGACAGGTTCCTCTATGAACGAGGCCAAGTCCAGGACTGCCCTGTGAACTGGCCTAGAATTGGACCCTCGGACAGTTGTTGTATTCCCATCTCTAAGCGCAAAGTCTAGCCAACAGTTTTTGCATCCGTACAGTTTTTGTATCACTGCACCTCCGGCTCACGAAGCACGGGTGAGGGGTAAGTCTACATGTAGGGGGCAGTTTTGCAGACGCTACTTCAAATTGTAAGTTGGTGCCTGCTCTTTCTGTGGCAGCCGGTCAATGTTTCAACTCCAGCGCCTGACCGGCAAAGCACTCGTAGTCCCCATGGAGCGCTGGCAATCCCTTGCGAGAACTGTCATACAGCCACGGCTTGGCGGCCCATCAAGGCTGTTCCCGAGTTCGACCACAACAAAACGAGATATCCGTTGCGGGGCATGCACGAAAAGGTCGAATGCACGCAGTGCCATGTGAAGCCCGTTTTCACAGATGTGGGAAAGAATTGTCAGGATTGCCACACGGACATCCACCAGAGAAAGATGGGCACCAATTGCGCGCAGTGCCATACGGTGCAAGGCTGGAACATTGCCGTGCAGCAAGTGAAGGATCACCAGAATCGCTTCCCGCTGCTAGGGGCGCATGCGGCGCTGCAATGCGAAGACTGTCATAAGGGCGCAGCGGTCGGGCAGTTCCAGGGGCTCTCGACTGCCTGTATCTCGTGTCACATGAAAGATCTTCAGCAAACCCAAACCATGGGCGGGAATGTCCCGAAGCATGTCAGTGCCCAGTTCCCGCAAACGTGCGAGTCGTGCCACACGTTCGATAGTTGGCTGGGAGCGACTGTAAACCACGCTGCCCCGCCGATCAATTTCCCTTTGACGAACGGGCACGCGAATGTTCCCTGCGAGAGTTGCCACGTCGGTGGAAACTACAATTTGCAGATTGCGGCGACCGACTGCGGGCATGCGGGCTGCCACCTTACCACCTGGCAACAAACCAACAATCCGCAGCATTCGGCCGCACCCAGCGTATTTCCGATCGCTACTTGCTCGAATTGTCATAATACCGTGTCGTGGCTCAACGCGACGTTCGACCACTCGACGACCGGTTTCCCGCTGGCCAATTCGCATCAGTTAGCGCCAGCAGGTAAAGTGAATTCCTGCGCCGACTGCCACATCAACAACAACTACACGTTGCAGATTGCGCCGACGGACTGCGGAAATTCGCAGTGCCACCTGAATACCAACTACGGCGGCGGCTGGCAGGGAACCAATGATCCCCCGCATCCGACGGCCGGCGCAGCGTTCGCAGCGGCAAACTGCTCGAACTGTCACAATACCGTGTCGTTCTTGACAGCGACCTTCGATCACTCGACGACTGGTTTCCCGCTGACCAATTCGCATCAATTAGCACCAGCAGGCAAAGTGAATTCCTGCACCGACTGCCATATCGGGAACAACTACGCTTTGCAAATCCAGCCGACTGATTGCGGAAATTCGCAGTGCCATCTGAATACCAACTACGGCGGCGGCTGGCAGGGAACCAATGATCCCCCGCATCCGACGGCCGGCGCGCCGTTCGCAGCGGCAAACTGCTCGAACTGTCACAGTACCGTGTCCTTTTTGACCTCTACCTTCAACCACTCGATTACGGGCTGGCCGTTGCTGGGCTCGCATCAGATGGCGCCGGCGGGCAAGGTCAATGCCTGCACCGACTGCCACGTCAATAACAATTACACCTTTACGTCGGCGAATACGGATTGCTTCGGGTGCCACCAGGCGGCGTGGCAGAGCACGCCTTCCTTCGGCGGGAATATACCGAATCACATTACGGCAGGTTTCCCGACATCGCTATGCTCGCAATGTCATGACACCATTGTGTGGACCGATTCGACGTTCAACCACGCCAGCACCGGCTTCCCGCTAACGAACTCCCACCAGATTGCACCCGCGGGGAAAGTGACGGGTTGCGATCAATGCCATCTGGGCAATTATTCCTCACTTGCGATCCAGCCGACCGATTGCGGCAACTCACAGTGCCACCTAACCACTTGGCGGCAGACGAATAATCCCACGCACTCGACCGCGGGCGCGCCTTTTGCGGTGGCGAATTGCTCCACCTGTCACAATCCCACGTTGTGGACCAGCGTCGTGTTCGACCACTCGGTCACGGGGTGGCCGCTGACGGGTTCGCACCAGTTGGCTCCCGCCGGCAAAGTGGTGGCCTGCACGGATTGCCATACGGGTAACAACTACAACCTTACGGCGGCAAACACAGATTGTTACGGATGCCACCAGACCGCGTGGCAGAGCACCACCACAGTCGGCGGAAATGTGCCGAACCACGTTACCGCGGGATTCTCGACTTCCATGTGTTCCACTTGCCACGACACGGTTCTCTGGACGAATGGAAAGTTCGACCACAGCGCAACCGGATTCCCGCTGCAGGGTCCGCACATGCTGCCGCCGCGCACTGCGGTTACCGGCGCAGTCGGGCCGATGGTCAACGCATGCACGGACTGCCACATCGGCGGGAACTACACGGCGGGATTCCCAACCACAGACTGCTACGGCTGTCACCAAAGCTACTTCACCAATGCGCAGACCTACGGAGCGTCCGTGCCGAATCACATTACCGCGAACTATCCGACGACGTGTGCTACCTGCCACACGCCGTGGGTGACCCAAGCGTGGCTAGGCGCAGTATTTAACCACACGTGGTTCAAGCTTCCGCATGGCAAGGTGTCCTCCAACCAGTGCGTTGATTGCCACATCAATGCGA
>Ga0066671_10000334_pt1 | contig 14557 bp, 10 predicted proteins | sample GraSoiAngelo_120_FD_62294 | JGI IMG/M metagenome (GOLD analysis project Ga0066671, IMG submission 62294) | Grasslands soil microbial communities from the Angelo Coastal Reserve, California, USA - 14_0919_09_20cm | ecosystem: Environmental > Terrestrial > Soil > Grasslands | place: USA...
GCGCCGAGCCGCCCCAACGTCGAGGGTCGGCCACCCATTGACGCATCCATCTCGACCGTCTGATTCGCTTCCGTGGCGCTCACGATAACGGCGCGTCCTGATGGGGTAAATGGGCCCGCCACGCAGGCTGGGCATATCAAGAGGAAGCAGGCGGGACGAGTAACAGATGCGCTCGGGACAACTGCCCACGCGGCACGGGTCGGCCCATTTCGTCTTCCGGGGAGACGTCCCTAGACTGATCCGGCATGCTTCGCTACCTCGAGGTCTTTTATCGATACCGCCTGCTCTTGATTGCGCCAGTCGTGATCGCGCTGATCGCCAGCGTCGGTTTTGCGCTGACTAGGCCGCGCACCTACGAGGCGACCGCCCAGCTCTGGTTCGATCCCGCCACGTTGACCCAGACTGCCCAGCTGAACGGCTATGTTTCCCCCGCGGACCAGGCAACGGCCGAGTTGAAGGAATTGCTGAAGACGCGTTCCTTCAGCGCCAGCGTCGGGCATCGCGGGCCATTGGCGGCATCGATGCTCGCCGGATCGAATCAATCCCCCGACCTCGTGACCACCATTCTCAACCTCGTCCGGGGTGTCCCGACCCTGAGCGCCTCATCGAACAGCCAGGTCCTCAACGATGTGCTGGCCGATACGATCAACCGGGACACGACCGTCATGTCCAACGGGCCCGAGATTATCGCGATCAATTTCGATTACCCCAATCCCCTTGTGGCGGCGGGAACCGCCCAGGCGCTAGTTGGGCAGTTTTCGGATGAATTGCTCGGCATTCGCAGAAGTCAGGCCCAGGCCTCGGTTGACTTCTATACCGGGCAATTGCAGAGCCAGCAGACGCAGGTCGCCGCCGCCGATGCGGCCGTCAACAAATACCTCCAGGCCCACCCGGACCAGCGCTCGCCAGGCGCGCTCGAGGACACTCAGCTCACGGCGCTCAAGCGCACCGACGACCTGGCGCGGACGCACTACGAAGACCTCGTACAAAAGCTCGACGCAGCAAAGCTCGATATCGCGGCCGCCGACCAGCCTGGAGCGGCCGGGTTCCGCGTCATCGACTCACCGACCGTTCCCTATCGGCCCAAGGGCTTTGTCAAGCTCGCCGCCCTGGCGGCGGTTGGTGGGTTGGTCGCCGGGTTGTTCCTGATGCTCGCGACCCTGCTCTTGCTCACCGCGCTGGACACCTCGGTGCGACGACCGCAGGAGCTGCCAGAAGAGCTCGCGCAAAGGGTGGTGGGGAGCATTCCCCGCCTGCGATAGCGGATGCACCAGGTTCAGTCCGTTCCGTGGCATGAGGTCATTGGCATCAACGGCCAGTTCGGGCTTCCAACGCAAGTCCTCGACGCGTGCCGCTCGACGAGCCTGCGAATCGGGGGCCCTCGCCTCACCACGGTGGGCGTTACCAGCGCCATTCGTGGGGAGGGTCGGAGCATGGTCGCCCAGGCGCTGGCCCTGATCCAGGCGAATGACTATCGGCGCCGGGTGGTGCTCCTCGAGCTTGATCTGGAAAATCCAGCGCTGGCCGAGCAGCTTCGGCTTGCGGCTCGACCGGGTCTGGCTGAGCTCGCGCAGGGCTCCAGCGCCATGAGCGAGGTGCTGCAACCCTTTGGGCCCAGGCTGGCCGCGATCACGGCAGGCGCGTCCCTGCCAGCCGCGGGTGCCGGAATCCTCGAGCAGTTAAGGGGCGGCGTCTTGAGGGCGGTTCAGCAAGAAGCCGATGTGGTCGTGATGGACTTGCCTCCGCTGATCACGTCCCCGTACGGTCGGCAGGCGGCCCAGATGGCCGAGCAGCTGGTCATGGTGATCCGCGCCGGTATCACGCCGTTGCCCCGGGTCAAGGAGGCCATCGATTCGGTCTCACCGGCGCCCGCGATCCTGTTGAACGGTGTGCATTCCAGCCTTCCGCGCTGGATGCAAACCCTTCTCAGCGTCTGAAGCGCTGAGACCGCTCGGGAACGCGCGGGCGATTCCCTGATCGCAGCCCTCGGACGACCGGATGTCCCGGAATCGTGTAAACGATCCGGATATGTAAACCAGCCGGATAAGTGGTAACTAGGACTTGACACGGCCGGGAACGGGGCATCGGGACGTGGGCCGGCTCTGCATCATCCAGGGAGCGTCCGCCCTTTACAGCGTGTTTCGCCCACCACCGCCTTTCGGTTCCGGGTCGCTGGGCGCGCTTGCGTTTAATTTCACCGCTGGTATCGTGACGCTTACGGCCGAAGGGCGTGGCGAATTCGGAATCGAGGAGGGGAAGGCTCCAGCATTGGCAATGGCTACCTACTGTCCACAACCCTCCGCGGCCGAGGGGCGCCAGCCTGGCGCGGCCACTTCGTCACAACCGGTCCAACCTCACAAGGCCCTCAAGCTCACCAGCCGCGACCGATTCGCCCGGGACCTCCACGACGGGGTCGGCGAGTCGCTCAACACCTTGTTGATCCAGATCCGGGTCGCGCTTGCTCGGGGCGAGGCGAGCCGGGCGGATTTGCATGTGCTCGAGCAGGCCGCGCAAAGTGCGCTCCAATCGGTGCGAGTTCTGGCCTACGGCGCCCGGCGCCACCCCACCGCTGATGCGCTCGAGGAGGCGCGGCGCTACGCGGAGAGCGTGCTCATGGCCTCCGGCGTGAGCCTCATGTGGATCGACGAGCGGGCCGGCGCGCGCTTGACGGAACGGCTGGCAAAGCATCTCGCGTGGTCCGTGCGCGAGTCGGTCACGAATGTCGCCCGCCATGCCAACGCTCGGTCGGTAGAAGTTCGCCTCATCGAGCTGGAGCAGCGCGTTCGTATCAGCATCCGGGATGATGGTGATGGTTTCTCGCCCGAGGCAGTGCGCCCCACCCCCGAGGGGCGTGGTCTTGGGTTACTCGGAAACCGTGAGCGAATGGCAGAGATCGGTGGCGTCTTCAGCATCCGCAGTGCTCCGGGCGAGGGCACCCTCGTCCTCGTAGAGGCACCGATGTTGCGCCGGCGCCCGTCGGCGGCGCTCTCACGTTCAGCGGCGCCCCTCAGGATCGGACTGCGGCTCGACGAACCGCTGTTGGCACTGACCGCTGTCTAGCACGGTCCATGTGCAGAACGGCCTCCCGGCCGGCGCTTCTGTCCCGGATGATGGGACACTTCACCCATGCCATTCGACTCGTCTGACCCATACCATAAGGATGGAAGTGATGAGGTCGCTATGAACACGCAGGTCGCCGTCGCGCGGGTCTTGATCGCCGACGATCAGGCGTTGTTCCGCGCCGGACTGGCACGCCTCCTCGAAGGCGACCCACGGGTCCACGTCATCGGCCAGGCGGTCGATGGCCTGGATGTCGTCAAGAAAGTCAGCTCCCTGAAACCGGATGTGGTCCTCATGGACTTGAAGATGCCAAACCTGGACGGCGTCGAAGCCACCCGGCGGATCGTCGCCGAGCATCCGGAGGTCCGGGTGCTAATGCTCACCACCTTCGAAACCGACACCTATGTTCTGCAGGCGCTCAAGGCCGGTGCCAGCGGATACGTCCTGAAGGATTCCCAGGTCGAGGCCATCGTCTCGAGCCTTCTCGCCGTGATGTCGGGCGAGCGGGTGATGGCGAGTGCCGTCGCGAACCGGGTCGTCGAGATGCTGAGCGGAACCTCAACACCGAAGGAGTTCTATGACGGCCTCACGGCGCGCGAGGTCGAAATCCTCAAACTGATTGCCGTTGGCCAGGCGAACAAGCAGATCGCGCGCCGTCTCGACATCAGCGAAAAGACGGTTCGCAATCACGTCAGCAACATGTACGAGAAGCTGCATATCTACGATCGGGCGCAAGCTGTGCTGTATGCCGTCCGCAAGGGTCTGGTAGAGCTCTAAAGCGCCCATGCCGGCGGCCGCGCCGCAGCGGTTCGTTGTGTCCCATCGTTCAGGGCGATTAAGCTGCGCAGTCCCAATTCAGGGCCGACGTGCCCATTACATGTTGCCCAGCCCTGGCCTAAAGTCGGTCGCATGGTGATCGCGCCGCGGCTTCAGCAGCAGGCTGGCCGGCTGAACGATCCATTGCGGGTGCTGCTTGTCGACCGTCAGCCGCTCTTCCTCGCCGCCCTTGCCGAGGTCATCAAGGGCGCCCGTCCGCAGGTGCGAATCGAAACCATGACGCGTTCCGACCAGGCCATCGATGCGGTATCGACCGGCTCGATCGATCTGATTTTCTGCGAAGCACGGGCACGGCCACTCGCCGGTCCTGAAGTGGTCACACGAGTCAGCGCGCTTGGCAAGGCAACCCGCGTCATCTTGCTGGGCGACCCGGAGGACCGCTCCCTGCTGGTTGGCGCGCTCGCATGCGGAGCGGCCGGCTTCTTCACCAAAGATGCGTCACCCGAGGAGTTTATGGAGGGTGTCGAGGCCATTCTCGCCGGTCACTATGTGATCGCTCGAGACCTGGTTCAGCCGACCCTGGTCAGGCTCGCTGGGCAGGTTCCGGGCGACAGCGGCAATCCGCTGGACCAGCTTTCTGCCGCTGAGCGAACCATCCTCTTGATGGTCGGCCAGGCTCAGTCCATCCGCACCATCGCCGCCAACCGTGGAATCAGCCAGAAGACGGTGCGAAACCACCTCGCCAACATCTACCGCAAGCTCGAGTTGCGCAATCGCTCAGAGGCGATCCTGTGGTCGGCCCGGATGGGCCTGACCGCTCCTTCATGACGCTTTAGCGGGAGGACTACTCCGACCTTGGCGCCCTCGGTCGCGTCCCGTAATCGTCGGTCGGCCAGGAGCGGGCGCAGCCACAGCGGCCTTCTCGGGCATGACCGGCGCAGCACCCGCGGATCCGCCCTGGCGCGGGGTCGGCCCCTGCGGGGACGAGGCCCAGCCCTGGCGTTTCGGCACGGTGCCGGCCGGCGCGGTCGATGTCGGAGGCGACCCGCTTTGCGAGCAAAGACTCGTCAGGATCGTGCCCGTTCCGGGATGACCGGGATTCGGCCCATATCCGGCGTTGGTCCGCACCGGGACGATGGCGACGATGTCGCCGGAGATCGTCGATCCGCTTTTACTGATGTCGCCAGCAGGTTCTCGGGTCCAGACCTCCGCAAACCCGAAGAAGCCCGAAGCCTGGCGCCGCATCCGTCGGGCAGCTGCCGGCCGGATGCGCTGAGGCCGCGATTTGCCCGAAAGGGCATCGTTTTGGATTTGCTCCGGCAACCTCTTGACACGCAGCCTCACTCGGTGTTTAACGGTCACGTACGGTCGCCAGCACTCTGAGGAGTGCTGGAGCCACTGACGCGCAGTTTGATCGAAAAGGGGAACGGGGCATGAAAAGGCTTGCTGCCATCTTGGCGACTCTCGGGGTACCTCTGGGGATTGCGCTGGGCGGGTTGTCGGCGAATGCGTTCACGCCACCGGGCCCGTTGGATGTCAATGCCGCCGTGGAAAAGGGCGTTGCCTATCTCGACACCAGGCAGAACACCGACGGCAGCTTTGGCGACAACTATCCCATCGCGGAGACCGCGCTCGCGCTGATCTCCTATGGGGTGCGAGATCAGGGCGATTACACCACCCTCAGCGCGGCCCGGCAGACGAAGGTGAAGAACGCCGTCGCTTGGTTGCTGTCGCAGCAGACCACTAACGCCTCCGACAGCAACGGCGTCTTCGGACCGGCCGACGAGTACCCGACCTATTACACCGGCCTGGCGCTGGCCGCGCTCAGCTTCAGCAAGGGGACCAATGCCGGCGTCACCAACGGGATTACCGCCGGTCGGAGCGCCCTGATCGCGCTCTTCCAGGGGCCAACGCATAAGCCCACTGAAGCGTGCACCACCGTGACCAACTGGCAGTATTGCGGCGGTTACAACTACGACTTTGGAACCGGCCGGTCTGACGAGTCCAATACCGGCTTCGGGCTCACCGGGCTCGAGCTGACCGGCGGTGTTCCTGCCGCGCTCGCCACCCTCGACGTAGGCTGGCAACGCAACGTCCAGGAGATCGCAAGTAATACCCATGCCACCCAGGCCGATGGGGGTGGGAGCTACCAGCCGGGGACCGACTACACGCCATTCGTATCGAATGCGAACGACACCGGATCACTGCTCTTCGGTTATGGCTACGACGGCGTTCCCGCAGCCGACGCCGGCGTGCAGGCCGGGATCAAGTTTGCGAACGATGTCCTCGACGTCTATGAGCTCACCAAAGCGACGCGAGATGGCGTCTATCACGCCGCCACCAACGAAGAGGCCGCCTGCGTTCCCGGGGCGAATGGCTGCCACTGGCAGTTCGAGGGCAGCAGTGAGGGCGGCTATCACTATTCGATGTGGTCCCTCTCCAAGGGCATCGGGGAGTACGTTTCACCCAACCTGGCCGACACGAGCAACTTCTACGCGAAGGTCGCCGATCTGCTGGTCACCCAGCAGAGCGCCGACGGGTCGTGGCCGCAAAACGGCCGCGATGACGCCAGCGTCATCGGTGCCACCGGCTTTTCCATCTTCGCGCTCGGCCTGGCGGCCGTCCCACCGCCGGCGGTGTCGGGCTTCACCGCCAGCTCCTTCCATTCGGGCGGCACCTGCAGCGCGGTGCACCTGAGCTGGACCAATCCCGCGGCGCCCAACTACGGCGGGGTGCAGATCGTTCGCCGCACCGATCGATCGCCGAACAGCCCGAGCGACGGTACCGTAGTCGTGCGGGCGAACCGGCCGGCGACAACGTTCGACGACAAGGGCCTGGCCGTGAACACCACCTACTATTACGGGGCGTTCTCCTACGACACGACCGGGAGCCTGTATGGCCCGGAGGCCACCGCGACGACGAACACCACGACCTGCGGGGACGGCGCTGGGGTCGTCGCGCTGCCGGCGACCGGTGGCGGCGTTCCGCTGTGGCCGCTGGGAGCCATGCTGCTGATCAGCGGACTCGGCCTCGTGATGATCAAAAGAATTTCCCTCCCCCGCTGGGGAAGGGTCGGGGTGGGGGCTCGATAGAACCTCCCTCCCGCCGTTGGCCTATTCCCTCCCCCGCATGTGGGGGAGGGTCAGGCGCAGATCGGTTGACCGGCGGTGCCCACGATTCACTCAGCGAGGAGCCAGGGTAAACGTAAGCTGCGTGTCCTGATGGCTCTAGACGGAACCGGCCACCCGTGATATTTTCCCTCCGAGTACTGACAGCGCAGGCAGGGAGGAGCAGGATGTCGTTACGCCGCATGGCAGGGTTGGCATTGGCATTGTCCATGGCTATCGTTCCATATACACTCTGGCCGGTTGGGGCCTCCGCATCCGGGGGAACCCTCTTTGCCATAACCGGACCGGGCCAAAGCGTGCTTTCACGGGTTGACCCGGTCAACGGCACCATCACACCGCTCACGGCCGACCTTGGCGGACCGAATCAGGGCCAGTTGGGTACGATCACCGGGGACCCGGCCACGCATCGGATCTTCGCCGTCAGAACCACGGTCAGTTTTGATAACAACGGCAATTTCCTCGTCACCAACGAGGTCCTTACGATCGACAGCCAGACCGGGCAGGTACTGACTGTCAGCCCGGACATTGGGAAGCCCGTCAGTCAAATTGCCTTTGACTCGATTTCAGGCGTGCTTTACCTCATGTCATTCAATGCCGTCTACCGGCTGAACCCGACAACTGGTGCGACCGCATTAGTTGCCAACCTGGGCGATCTGGGCCCAACGATCATGTCGATGGTCGTCCTGCCAGGCGGCAACACCATGCTGATCAACAGCGAATCAGCCGGCTTTGGGAACTCAGATCAGATCCTGAGCGTCAACACTCAGAACGGAACGGTCACGACAGGTCCGCAGCTCACGCAGTTGGTTCGCATCGTCGCCTACGATGCAAATGCCGGCGCGCTCGTGGGAGCAAGCGAGTGCTGTCCACGCCAGCTTCTTCGGATCGACCCGGTGACAGGGGCAGAAACGCCCGTGGCCGCGTTCAGTAACTCGAATGACCAGGGGCTCCAGTTTGCGATGGCGGTGGATCCTTCGAGCAACACGGTCTTCATGGATCTCCAGACCTTTACCGGGTTCACCTCAACCGAGAGCCAGATCGTAACCGTAAATGATCAGTCCGGGGCGACCGGCGTCAGCCCCCTGATTAATGACATCGTTTGGTCTGAGTACTTCGAGCCGGTTGTGATGACGGCTGAGAGCATCAAGAGCGACGTGCGCCAGGCACTGGCGAGTGGCGGCATCACCCAGGCTGGCGTCGCGGAGTCCTTGCTCGCCAAGCTGAATGCCGCATCAGCCGCCCGGTCTCGCGGCCAGTGCAGCACGGCGTCAGCCAATTACCGGGCATTCCTCAATGATGTGAAGGCCCAAACGGGAAAGGATATCAGCGCCGGAACGGCGAACACGCTCAGCATCGATGCCCAGTATTTGATGGCGCATTGTCCGTGAACTCCTGACCGGGGTCGTTCGTCTCCTCGGGGCGGGTTAAGGCAGACTGGCAGGTGGGGGCATTTCTGATCGGCGGATTCATCGTGCTCGCGGTGGCGGTCGTCCTGACCTTTACCGCGTGTGCGGCCATCGTCATCAGCGAGCTCTGGAGTACGCCGCCCGTGATTGGGCCGCTAGCCCTCCGTGGTCGACTGGAGCGCTGTTGGCGCTGGCTGGGCTCGGCCTGGTCGCGATCAGGAGGAGGCGCGTTCTAGCCGATCAAGTCGGCGCTTAGAGGAGCGCTGGCCTGGGCGCTGTTCGGTAGTGGCCGTCGGTCAGTCGATCAGCGCTGGTGACCCTTCGCTTTTCCCGGCGGCACCGTCGCGGCGCCCTTTGCGCCATGGCGTAGATCTGCCGGCGCGGCGGAACCGGCCGGCTTCGGGCTCTGCGGCTGCGGGGCGCTTACCGCGGGTCCCGTTCTGGCCGCCGCCGCGGGCGGAAGTCCGCCGTTATGGCCGGTTAGTGGCCCGTTTCCCGCTGGTGCCGCTAACGGCGTTCCCGCTTGCGAGCAAATGGTGCTAAGGATCGTACCGGTGCCAGGGTGGCCGGGATTCGGCCCGTAGCCGGCGTTGGTTCGCACCAGCACGATGGCAACGATGTCGCCGGACATCGTCGGTCCGCTCTTGCTGATCGTGCTCGACACGATCACCGCCATCTCCGACTCGGCGGCGACCGCCTTGGGCGGCGGGGAGCTGTTGCCCGGCCGTGCCGTCCACGTCTGGCCGCACCACGGCGAGGCGTTGCCATTCTCATAGCCCTTGAAACTTGCCGGCGCCAGGCCGGTGCTGAGATGGTCGTTCTTCCACCACTGGGCGCCCCACCAGTAGACACCGGCGCCCTGGATGTTCTCGAGGTCGCCGATGACGAAGGCGCCGCCACCGGGCGCAAAGTTTACGGTCCAACTGGCCGTCACGCTGTTCGAGGCGATGCTCCCGACGAGGTTGGTAATGGTGGCCCCGAGTGTGTCGGTGCCGACCTGCGAGCTCGAGTACGTAAAGGACGTCTGGCCATTCGCATCAGTCACGCCCGAGTGCGTCATGCCCGCGTTCGGGCCGGACGCGATCGAGAAGTCGACCTGGACGTTTGACAGCGGCTGGCCGCAGCTGTTCGTGAAGCTTGCGGTTACAGTCGCGGTCGACAGCACCGGATGGGACTGCTCTGGTGGCGCGAGGGTTAGCAAGGCGCCCTTGCAGGGTGCGTGGCCGATGGTGGTCCACTGGGTCGACTCGTTCCCGCTGCAGGCTCCGCCATCCAACCCGCCGGTGTTGAGCACCTGTCCCGAATCGATGTAGGTCGTGGTGGTCCCGTTGACGGTGACATCGACCGCTGGCACGATGCCATTGGGGACGCAGCTGGGCAGCAGGTCGACGTCGGAGCTATCGAGTTGGGCCGGTCCCAGGCAACCCTCGGCGGCGATGATCGCGGTTTGCGTCACGATCAATTCGGACCCCGCCGGCAGTGGCGTCGATGGCCAGCCGCTGAAGGTACAGCTCCCCACGTGCACCGCGACCGCATTAACGGTCACCGGCGAGCCGGTAGAGTTGACAATGCGAACCGCGCCGGCATCGAACTGGCAGGCGGTCGCCGATGGGCAACCCTGGTAGATCGTATTGGGCGACCCTTGCCACGGTGTCGGGAAGTTATCCGGGCTGACGCCGTGTGCGGTATCGGCATAGCCAACGTACACCTCGATACCAGAGGCGGCGGCCGGGCTGGCGGACATCATAAGAGAGCCGCCTGTGACCAATCCCAAGCTGGTCAACGTGACCAGCATCGATCGCCAGGTCGCCATCCCGCGCTGCATCAAGCGAATACCTCCTCGCTCCATTACGGAGTCCCTTACGTGATGCAACGAGCGGCACGCACCGGGCTTGCCGGCGGGCCAACACGGTGTGGAGAACGGGCTGTGCGGGGGCAGTACCGGCGTGATGACGGCCGGCTGGCAAACCTTACGCTACGAGCCTTGGCGAACGCGGCCGTCGCTGATCGTCAGCTGAAGAATCGTGGAGCCGGCCGGCACTGCGTTGCCGCGTCGGTCAGTCAACACCGTCAGGTCCGCGCGCCCGTAGCGATGGAGAATCGCGGCATCCAGGTCATTTCGAAAGACATATGGCCCGGTGTTGCCCGGCGGAATCTGTTGGGCGTACGAGTCCGGCACGCGATGAAACAGCAGGATGGTGCCGCGCGGGGGATCCGGCACGGTGCGGACGGTGCTTTCGATGATCGACCGGACTTCGTCGCCGGCCGCATTCCACAGTTGAGCGCGCGACCATAACATCGGCGGCGCCAGCGCCATCCAGACGGCTACTCCCCCCAGCACCGCGATCGGCCCGAGGCGATGCAGGCCGGCGCCCTCATTGATCAGACGCCAGCACTGTGCGGCGGCCACGCCGAGCAGGATGGCGAGACCGGCGTCCGGAAGATAGAGAAAGCGATCGGATGAATAGGGCCACAGGGTCACGATGAACAGCAGGCTGCTCAGTGCGATCCAGGACAGAGCGAAGAGCACCGCCGGCCACGTGGACCAGGCCCATGGACGCAGCACGACGGCCAGCAGGACGCCGGCCAGCACGATGAGAAGCGCGATGGTGGTTCGGTGGCTGGTGTCCAACGAAATCAGTCGGTTCGGCCGCAGCACCAGGCGGTTGAGGTAATCCATCGCGCCGGTTGCGAGGCAGCGCACACCGCGACATGGCACCGTCTCGTTGTGGAACCGACCACCGGCCACGCCGACGCGGAGCCCCACATAGGCGATGGTCACGATCATCAGCGGCAGCAGGCGACGCACGCACTCGATCCAGGTCCGGCGCCGTTGCCAGTCGACACGGTAGATCGACTCGTAGAGAGCGAGGATCGGCACGACCAGGATTCCCGGCTCACTCGTGAACAGGCCCGCGCTGCCCAGCGCGAACGCCAACCCCCTCCGGTCGCAGGCGTGAGCCAGCGTCGTTCCGAGTAATAGCGCGGTAACCGGCGCGTAGTGATAATCCGCCATCCACCAGATGACCTCATGGAGATGGATGGTCGTGAGGAAGACGTAGGCGGCGACCACGGCCGCCAACCAGCCCCCTGCCAGTCGGCGCACGAGGAGGAGCAGGAGAATCACGCTGGCGATGTGAAACCCGAACGCAACCACGTGGTAAGGCAAGGCGTGGTAGCCGAACAGGTGATACTCGACCCAGAAGAGCAAGTCGCCCAGGGGCCGATAGAAGGTCGCCGCCGACGGCATGAAGGATCCCAGCTGCCGGGACAGCGAGGTGGTTGCGGCCGTGCGCAGAAAGCCGTAGTCGTCCGAAACGAACCCCGCGTTGAGTCCGGGCGCGCAGGCAACTGTGCCAACAACCAAGGCCGCCGTCGCGGCGCCGCGCGGCGAAACTAGATGACGGACCAGGCCCAGCCGGGTGTAGTGACGTACCGGAGCGCGATAGATGAAAAGGCTAACAGGATCACGACACGCTCAGTCACAATTCCTGATGATGAGGGTCAGTCTGAAGTCACTACGATCGCGCTACTGGTGGGCCGGCGCGATGGGCCTCGTGCTTGCAGTCGCGGCCTGGTTGCGTTTTTACCAGCTCGGCTCCCTCAGCCTCTGGCTCGATGAAGGAGCCACCGTCTTGTTCGCGCGGGCGCCGTGGGCGACGGTCCTGGGGTTGCACGGTCCTTACGACAACCATCCGCCGCTCTACTACGCCATGGCAAAGCTGGCGTCCCTGGTGCTCCCGGAAGCGATCGCCGGGCGGTATGTCAGTGCGCTGGCCGGTGTCCTGACGGTTCTCGTGGTCTACTTCATCGTCGCCGCATTGATCAATCGGATCGCCGGGGTTGCCGCCGCGGCGTTGCTCGCCGTCGCGCCCCTGCACGTCTGGTACTCGCGGGAAGCGCGGTTTTATGCGCTCACCATGCTGCTGGTCGCGGTCTCCTATTACCTTCTCTTGCGGGTGGTCGCGAGTGGCGCCTGGCGCTGGGCCCTGCTCTACGGCATCGTCACCGCTCTCGCGGTGTATTCGGAGTACACGGCGGCCTTCGCGCTGCTGCCCCAGACCGCGCTCGTTATCGCCACGTTCTGGAGCAACCGCAAGACGGCGCTTCGGCTGACGGCAGGCGCCGCTTTCAGCGTTGCCCTTTATCTACCGTGGATCCCCGCGATCGGCGCCACCGCGGAGCGGACCGCCGGACAGGCGACGCCTTACCTGGCCGTTACGCCAGACCGGGTCCTGACCTCGATCCGGTCGGTTGTCGCGATTTCCGGCGATCGCAGCTTTTACTACGACAGCAATGGCCACCTCGGGAGCGTATGGGAGGCCTACCCACAGCTGCGCGCCGTCTTCCTCCTGACTCTGCTGCTTGCCGCTGGGCTTGGCGGATGGGCGCTCTGGCATCGCGGCGCCCGCCCAATGCTGGTCACCGGCGGTCTGCTGGTCGGGACGATCGCGCTCGCCGTGGTGGTCAGCCAGCGTGTTCCCGCCTACGCCGAACGCACGATCATCTACGCCACACTTGGATGGGTGGTCCTCGTAGCTTCGGCGTTTGGGCTCCGCGCCGGCGCCGCGCGCGCGGTGGGGGCGGTCACATTTCTGACGGTCTTTGGCTGGTCCTGCGTCTCATTGCAGGGGATGCTGGTGAACGCCGACAAGCCGCACTGGGCGGCGCTCGCCGCCGACGCCCGAGGCGCACGCTACCTCGGCTTCCCTGTCGTCGCCGAGCCGGCTCCCTGGGGCAGCACGATCATCGGCATCTACGCCGGGCCGATTGCCTCCGACACCGAGAAGCTCTCGGGTTTCCATGGCGGCGGATGGCTCGCCTACCAGAGCGGCCTTGATGCCGACCATGCCATGGCGGCCCTGGCCTCTCGAGGCCTGGTCCGGATCGTGCATCGCGTCTACTGGTACCCGCTCAATCTCGATCTCTACGTTCCGCCCGAGACAACGCTCGGAGTGTTGCGGGACGTCAGCCCTGGCTTTGCCGGTCCAGCTGGCGCGGTGCCGCGCTGGGTGCTGCCCACCTCAGCCAGCCTCGTCGGCGATCAGCGTCGCATGCTGGTGCTCACCGATGTCGGCCCGGGCGATGTCTGGGCCTTCATGCTGATTCGCGCCGCCGCCTACGGCCTTTACACGCTGGCGTACGACACGGAGGCGAGCCCGTCAGCAGCTCGTAGCAAGGCCTACCTGATCTGCGTCAACCAGCGCGCGCACTGGGACGTCGCGCCAGTCGATCCGCAGCTGACGGATGTTCCGAGCGATGGCAACTGGCATCGGGTCACGATCGCCACGCTGTGTCCGGCCGATACCGTGTCCCTGCGTATCGACCTTCGGGTATCGGGACCAGGAGAGGCAGCCTTCCGCAACGTCGATCTCTACGTGGACGATCCGCCTACTGCGAATAAGCCAACGCGCTAAAGGGCCGACCACGCCCAGCTGGGTGCAGTGGCATAGCGGAGCGCGATCGTTTGAAAGGCCAGCACGGTGACGGTCGCACTGCTTCCGGCCGGCGCGACGATGCCGCTGTCAACGCCGCCAACGACAACGGCGCAGCTGCTGGCTCCGGCGCTGACCCGGACGGCGCAGTCCATCGGGAAGGGGCTGGTCAACGGCTGCCCCGATGGCGGCAAGGCCGGAAACGCATTCGAGGGCAATGGCCCGTGCAGCGGCAGCCCGTATCCCGGAATGGCCACCGGCGCCGCGCTATTCCCCACCGCCGTCACTCCTCCAGACACCCGGATGTTGCCGGCCTTTTGATCGAGCGTCATGCCGTAACGGTTGTAGGAGTAGTCGCCCCCGATCACGCGGGCGTCGGTCGCGCCCTGGAAGGCGATTCCGTCCTGCCCGTTGTTGCGGGCGCTGCAGCTCTGCAGCAGCATCTGGCTCGATCCCAGCAGCACATAACCGTGCATCACGTTGCCCATCGAGCTGCGGCCCGATTGGCATCCGCTATAGGTCACGCCGGTGGAGATTTCAGAGTTGAAGCCGTACCAGCCGTTTCGATAGGCCTGGCAGTTGACATAGCTCATCCGCTGGCAGTTCCAATGGGTGAATCCCTGGCCGATTCCCATGCCGGTGGCGATGCAGTTGCTCCAGGTCGCGTTGGTATGAGCGTTGGCCGAGAATCCAGACGCCGTTCCTGCGAAGGTGGCCAGCGCCTCGCAGTCTTGATAGGTTGTGTCGCTGC
>Ga0066671_10000335_pt1 | contig 14526 bp, 8 predicted proteins | sample GraSoiAngelo_120_FD_62294 | JGI IMG/M metagenome (GOLD analysis project Ga0066671, IMG submission 62294) | Grasslands soil microbial communities from the Angelo Coastal Reserve, California, USA - 14_0919_09_20cm | ecosystem: Environmental > Terrestrial > Soil > Grasslands | place: USA...
CGCTTCCAACAATATCCTGATCGGCAATGGCGGGAGCAACAGCCTCGCAGGCGGAGCGGGCAACGACACCATCGACGGCGCTGGCGGAGCGGATTCCATGGTCGGCGGGCTGGGCGACGACATCTTCGTCATCGACAATGTCGGCGACATCGTTTCGGAAGCTTCCGGCGAAGGCTTCGATACCGTGCGCAGCTCGGTCACCACGAGCCTCACCGCCGACGTCGAGAACCTGGTTCTGACAGGAACGCGGGCGATCGACGGAACCGGAAATATCCTCGCCAACGCCATCACCGGCAACTCCGCGGCCAACGTGCTGAACGGCGGCGGCGGGGCCGACACGCTGCAGGGCGGCGGCGGAGACGACACCTATGTGGTCGACCTTGCAAGCGACATCGTCGTCGAGGCGGCCTCCGCCGGCACCGACACGATCCAGAGTTCGGCAAGCTTCACGCTCGGAAGCAATGTCGAGCATCTCGTCCTCACGGGGAGCGGCAATATCGATGCGACGGGCAATGCGCTTGCAAACAACCTGACCGGGAATGCCGGCGCGAATCTGCTCGACGGGCTCGCCGGCGGCGACCTGATGACCGGCGGCGCCGGCAACGACATCTATGTGGTCGGGGAGGCGACCGACCAGGTCGTCGAAGCCGCCGCTTCCGGGGACGACACGGTTCGTTCCTCCATCAGCTATACCCTGACCGCGAACGTCGAGCGCCTTGTCCTGACCGGCCTCGACGCCAGCAGCGGTACAGGCAACATCCTCGACAATGTGATCACCGGCAACGATGCCGCCAATCTGCTGAGCGGCGGTGCCGGCAACGATCGCCTGATCGGCGGTCTGGGAGCGGACACGCTTTCGGGAGGTGCCGGGGACGATTTCTTCTCGCTCGACGATGTAGCCGACGTGGTGGTCGAGCTCGCAGGAGCAGGAACCGACACCGTCGAATCCTCCTTCACCTATGTTCTCGGGGAGAATCTGGAGAATTTGACGCTCACCGGATCCGCGGTGATCAACGCCACCGGCAACGCCGGGGCGAACGTCATCGTCGGCAATGGCGTGGCCAACGTCCTCGACGGCGGCGCCGGGGCGGACGCCATGGACGGAGGCGGTGGGAACGACACCTATATCGTCGACAATAACGGAGACACCGTGACGGAGGCCGCGTTCGGCGGGACCGACCTGGTCCAGAGCGCGGTGACCTTCACGCTCGGATCCGAGGTCGAGAACCTGACCCTGACCGGAGCAGGCGCGATCAACGGGACCGGCAATGCGCTTTCCAATCTCATCATAGGCAATGAGGCGGGCAACACGCTCTCGGGCGGAGGAGGCCGCGACCAGCTGTCCGGCAAGGGCGGCGACGACACCCTCCTCGGCGGCGACGGCGACGACGACCTGGAGGGCGGAGCCGGCGCGGACAGCATGGTCGGCGGCGCCGGGTCCGACCGCTATTACGTCGACAGCCTCGGGGACACCGTGACCGAGCTGGACGGCGGCGGTTTCGATACGGTGACCAGCAGCGTCAGCTTCGTCCTCGGCGCAAACCTGGAGAATCTCGTCCTTTCGGGAAACGCCGCAGTCAACGCCACCGGCAATGCCCTCGCCAACGTCATCAACGGCAACGCCGGGAACAACATAATCGATGGCGGCGCCGGGGCGGACAATCTGGGAGGGGGCGGCGGCAACGACACTTATTATGTCGACGATATCGGGGATGTCGTCTTCGACGATCAGGGCGTCGACTGGGTGTACAGCTCCGTCACCTTCACTTTGGCGGACGGCGTCGACCGGCTGACCCTGACCGGGACCGCGGCCGTGAACGGGACGGGCAACGCTGGCGTAAACCAGCTTTTCGGAAACTCGGCAGCGAACATATTGACTGCAGGGGCCGGCAACGATCTCCTGGATGGAGGCGCCGGGGCGGACCGGATGGTCGGGGGCCTCGGCGACGACACATATTTCGTAGACGATTCCTCCGACCTCGTCGTGGAAGCGGCGAACGAAGGCACGGACATCGTCCAGAGTTCCGCCACGTTCGTGCTCGGAGCGAACGTCGAGAATCTTACCCTTACCGGCACCGCCTCGGCGAACGGCACCGGCAATGTCCTCAACAACATCCTGATCGGCAACGCCGGCAACAACATCCTCGACGGCGGCGCAGGCTCCGATCAGATGATCGGCGGTCTCGGCGACGACACCTATGTGGTCGACGTGTTCACGGACGCAGTGACGGAAGCGGTCGACGGCGGAACGGATACGATCCGAAGCTCGATCAGCTGGACTCTGGGGACGACACTCGAGAACGTCACCTTGACCGGCACGCTCGACATCACCGCGACCGGCAATGCGGGATCGAACCGCCTTCTGGGCAATGATGGCAGCAACGCGCTGAACGGGCTTGGAGGCGCAGACTATCTCGAAGGTGGCAATGGCAACGACATCTACGTCGTCGACAATGCCGGCGACGTTCTCGTCGAGACGGCCGGCGGAGGCGCCGACTCGGTTCAGAGCTCGATCGATTTCCAGCTCGCGGCCAATTTCGAGAATTTGACGCTCACCGGCCCCGCCAAGGTCGGCATCGGCAATAGCGGCGCCAATGTCATCACCGGCAACGCCGAGGACAATCTGCTCGACGGCCGGGAGGGGGCGGACCAGCTGAGCGGCGGCGGCGGTAACGATACCTATGTCATCGACACAGCGGGCGAGGTCGTCACGGAATATTCGGGCTTCGGCGTAGATCTCGTCCTCAGCGCCGTCACCTATACGCTTGGCTCCGAGGTGGAGAACCTCACGCTGACCGGCACCGGAGCGATCGACGGGACCGGCAACGAGCTGGACAACCGGCTGATCGGCAATGATGCCGCCAATGCGCTTTGGGGTGGAATCGGCAACGACTATCTGGACGGCGGGGCCGGTGCCGACGCCCTTCGCGGAAATTCCGGCGACGACGTCTATGTGGTCGACAGTCTCTCCGACGCGATCTTCGAGGCCCTGAACGAAGGCTGGGACGAGGTCCGCTCCTCGGTAGATTATACGCTCTCGGCCTATCTCGAGGTCGTCCGGCTGACTGGCTCCGCCGCAGTCAATGCGACGGGCAACAATAGCGACGGGAACCAGCTCTACGGCAATTCGGGCGCCAACGTCCTCGATGGCCGGGCAGGTGGCGACTACATGGTGGGCGGCGGCGGCGATGACGTCTACATCGTGGATAATTCGGGCGACGGGGTCGTGGAGGCGGCCGGCGAAGGTACCGACGAGGTCCGAAGCTCGGTCGGCTTCGCCCTCGGTGCAAATGTCGAGAATCTGACGCTCACCGGCGCCGGTGGCATCAATGGAACCGGCAATTCGCTAGACAATATCATCAACGGCAATTCCGGCGCCAACCTTCTGAACGGGGGTGCCGGGGCCGACACCCTTCGAGGCGGAGCGGGGAACGACACCTACTTGGTCGAGTCGACCCTCGATATCGTCGAGGAACTTGCGGAGGAGGGGGTCGATACGGTCAACTCCTCGGTGAGCTTCGAGCTCGGCCTCGGGGTGGATAATCTCACCCTGACCGGAACAGGTGCAATCGACGGCACCGGCAATGGCCTCAACAACGTCATCACCGGCAACGCTTCCGCCAATGTGCTTATCGGTGGCGCCGGCGACGACACGCTCGACGGCGGAGCGGGCATCGACCGGATGGCCGGAGGGACCGGAAATGACAGCTACGTCGTCGGGGAAGCCGGCGACATCGTCACCGAGCTCGCCGGCGAGGGGATCGACACGGTCCGCAGCGCCGTCTCCTTCGTCCTTTCGCCTACGCTGGAAAATTTGATCCTGACCGGATCGCTTGCGGTCGACGGCACCGGCAACGATCTCGCCAACATGCTTTCAGGCAATGCCGGCAACAATGTGCTCGACGGCGGCGCGGGCGCGGACTCGATGACCGGTGGAGCAGGCAACGACACCTTTGTCGTCGACGACTCCGGCGACACCGTCAGCGAAGCGATCGCCGGAGGCATCGACCTCGTAAAGAGCTCGGTCGGCTTCGTCCTGGGCCTCGAGCTGGAGAACCTGACCCTGACCGGAACCGCTGCCGTCAGCGGCACCGGGAACGCCGTAGCCAATATCATCAGCGGCAATATGGGCGCCAACGTCCTGGACGGGGGCGCCGGAGCCGACACGCTCACGGGCGGCGCCGGCGACGACACCTATGTCGTCGACAGTGCGGCCGACATCGTCGTCGAACTTGCGGGAGAGGGCACGGATTCGGTTCAGAGCGGGGTAGCGTTCACCCTGTCCGACAATCTGGAGAACCTCACTCTCACCGGATTGAACGCGATCAGCGGCACCGGCAATGGCAGCGACAACCGCCTGATCGGCAACGGCGCGGCCAATGTCCTCGATGCCGGGGGCGGCAACGACTTCCTGGACGGTGGAGCAGGCGCCGACACGATGACCGGCGGGGGCGGCGACGACACCTATGTGGTCGACGTCGCGAGCGACGTCGTCACCGAGAGCGCGGGCGGCGGCCTCGACACTGTCATGAGCGCGGCCACCTCCTATACCCTGTCCTCCGACGTGGAACGGCTTGAACTTACCGGAACCGGCTCGAACAGCGGCACAGGAAACGCGCTCGATAACCGGATCGTCGGAAATTCAGGCTCGAACCAGCTCGACGGGAAGGAGGGCGCCGACGTCCTTATCGGGGGCCTCGGGAACGATTTCTACTGGGTCGACAATGCCTCGGACATGGTCGTCGAGGAGGAAAATGCCGGCACCGACACGGTCGTCTCGACGGTTACCTGGGTCCTCGGCGCCAATCTCGAGCGACTCAACCTTGCCGGCGTCCAGGCGATCAACGGCACCGGCAATGCTCTCAACAACATCATCAACGGCAATCTGGGGGCGAACATACTCGACGGCGGCGCTGGAAGCGACACGATGCAAGGAGCGGGCGGCGACGACACCTACATCGTCGACGTGTCGCAGGACATCGTGACGGAGGCCGCCGGAGGTGGACTGGACATCGTGTTCGCCTCTGCATCCTTCGTGCTCGGTTTCGAGGTCGACAACCTCACCTTGACCGGAAACGGCGACTTCAACGCGACAGGCAATGCTCTTGCGAACATCCTCATCGGAAACGGGGGCAATAACATCCTGAACGGCAACGCCGGCGCAGACCGCATGAGCGGGGGTATGGGGGACGACAGCTATACCGTCGACAATATCGGCGACGTGGTCACGGAGCTGGCGGGGGAGGGGACGGACACCGTCATCAGCCGGATCGACTATACGCTGGGCGCCAATCTGGAAAATCTGGTCCTCCAGGTCGGGACGACGGGCACCGGCAATGCGCTTTCGAACGTCATCACCGGCAACGCCTCGAACAACAGCCTGAGCGGCGGCGCGGGGGACGATCGCCTCGACGGCCAGGAGGGGGCGGACTCGATGGTGGGCGGTGCCGGAGACGATGTCTTCATCGTCGACAATCTCGGCGATACCGCCAGCGAGGCTGCAGGCGGCGGGACCGACTCGGTCGTGTCGTCGGTATCGTTCACGCTCGGCGCGAATGTGGAGAACCTGACCTTGACCGGCCTGGGCGCCATCGGCGGGACCGGCAACATCCTCAGCAACGTGATCATCGGGAATTCGGGAGCCAACACCCTCATCGGCGGTGAGGGAGACGACGATCTGGACGGCCAGGGTGGCTCCGACCGGCTCGACGGGGGAGCGGGCAACGACATTTATCATGTCGACACCCTCGGCGATCAGGTGGTCGAGGTCGCGGGCGGAGGTGCCGATCTCGTCTATTCCTCGCTGACGTTCGTCCTTGCGGAGGAGCTCGAGAATCTGACATTGATCGGCTCCTCCGCGCTGGACGGAACCGGCAATTCGGCAGTCAATGTGATAGTCGGAAATGACGGCTCGAACCGTCTCGACGGGCGTAGCGGGGCGGACCGGCTGGCCGGGGGCGGCGGTGACGACGTCTACGTCGTCGATTCGACGGGGGACATCGTCGAGGAGCAGTCCGGCAAGGGCAATGACCGGGTCGAGAGCAGCGTCAGCTTCGCCCTTCCCGATCAGGTCGAAGATCTGACCCTCACCGGCAGCGCCTCGATCGACGGCACCGGCACCTCGGCAAACAACATCCTTCTTGGTAACTCTGGCGCGAACAGGCTCGACGGGAACGGCGGCACCGATACCCTTGCCGGCGGAGCCGGGGACGACGTCTATGTGGTGAATGGCGACGATGTCATCATCGAAGCGGCCGGCGGTGGAATCGACACCGTCGTCTCTTCGGTCACATTCCAGCTTGCTCCTGAGCTGGAGAACCTCGTTCTCAGCGGCGCTTCGGCGGCCGCGGGCACCGGAAACGACGCTGATAACCTCATTACCGGCAACTCCGCCGCCAACGCTCTGAACGGTGGAGCGGGAAGCGACGTGCTCGACGGAGCGGGCGGCGCCGACACGATGACGGGCGGCTCCGGCAACGACCGGTTCATCGTGGACAATGTAGGCGACAAGGTCGTGGAAGTACTCGGCGAGGGATCCGACGAGGTGCGCAGCTCTGTCAGCTACGTCCTCGGGGCCAATGTCGAGAATCTGGTTCTGACGGGAGGAGCCAACATCAGCGCCACCGGCAATGGTGTAGACAATGTCCTGTCGGGCAATTCCGGCAACAATGTCCTGGACGGGCTTGGCGGCGCCGACGCGATGGCCGGCGGGCTCGGCAATGACGCCTATTATGTCGATTCCGTCGGCGACACCGTGACGGAAGATGCCAATGCGGGGACCGACACCATCGTTACGAACCTGGCTTACATTCTGGGCGCCAATCTTGAAGGGCTGACGCTGACGGGATCCGCCAACCTCAGCGGCACCGGCAACGAACTTGCCAACGCGCTGACCGGCAACACCGGCAACAACATCCTGAACGGCATGGGCGGCGCGGACGTGATGGCGGGAGGCGCGGGCGACGACACCTACATCGTCGATCACAGCGGCGACAAAGCCAATGAGGTTGCCGGCGGCGGCAGCGACATCGTGCTCGCCTCGGTCAGCTATACTTTGGGCGCGGAAGTGGAGCGCCTCACCCTGACCGGCACCGGCAACATCACCGGCGTCGGTAACGCGCTGAACAACGTGCTCGTCGGCAATTCGGGGAACAACACGCTGTCCGGTGGCCTCGGCGCCGACACCATGACCGGCGGCCTCGGCAACGACATCTACATTGTCGACGATGCCGGTGACGTCGTCACCGAAGGCGCGAGCGGCGGCACGGATACGGTGCAGACGGCGCTCGGCTACACGCTCGGTGCGAACCTCGAGAACCTCACTCTGACCGGCACGGCTGCCGTGAACGGCACCGGCAATGCCCTCGACAATTTCATCATCGGCAACTCGGCCGCAAACGTGCTGACCGGCAATGCCGGCAACGACACCCTCAATGGCGGTCTCGGTGCGGACACTATGGCGGGCGGGATCGGCAACGACACCTATGTCGTCGACGAAGCCGGCGACGTGGTCACCGAAGCTTCCGGAGCAGGCACGGACACCGTCCAGTCGGCGATCAGCTATACGCTGGGCGCCAATCTGGAGGTTCTGACCCTCACCGGCGTTGCCAACATCAACGGCACCGGCAATGCGCTGGCCAACGTCCTCAACGGCAATGCGGGGGCGAACACCCTGGATGGCGGCGCGGGTGCGGACTCGATGTTCGGCGGAAACGGCGACGACATCTACATCGTCTCCGACCTCGGCGATCGTGCGACCGAAGTAAGCGCCGCGGGCGGGTTCGATACGGTGATGAGCGCCATCTCCTTCTACATGACGTCCAACATCGAGAAGATCGTTCTCACCGGCACCGCGGCCACCACTGCCGTCGGCAATGCCAGCGACAACCTCATGATCGGCAACTCGGGCAACAACACCTTCGTCGGCGGCGGCGGCAACGACACCATGACGGGGGGCCTCGGCAACGACGTCTATTATGTGGACCAGGTGGGCGACGTGGTGAACGAGAATGCCGGTGAAGGCACCGACACCGTCATCGCCTCCTTGAGCTACACCCTCGGCGCCACGCTGGAGAATCTGACGCTGACCGGCGCTGCCGCGCTCAGCGGCACCGGCAATGATCTGAACAACATCATCACCGGCAACTCGGGCGCCAACACGCTGAACGGCGGCATCGGCAACGATACGCTGATCGGCGGGGTCGGCAACGACACGCTGATCGGCGGAGTCGGCAACGACACGTACGTCATCGACGGCGGCGACACTTTGGTCGAGGCTGCCGGCGAGGGCATCGATACCGTCCAGTCGGCGATCAGCTATACTTTGCTCACCAATTTCGAGGTGCTGACCCTGACCGGCACCGCGAACGTCAACGGCACCGGCAACAGTGCCGACAACAGCCTGAACGGCAATAGCGGCAACAACATTCTCGACGGCGGTGCCGGCGCGGACGGCATGTTCGGAGGCTTGGGCAACGACACCTACATCGTCGACAACGTTGCCGACAAAGCGGTGGAGACCAGCGCCGTCGGCGGCACCGACGAAGTGAAGAGCTCGGTGACCTTCGTCCTCGGCGGCAATGTCGAGAATTTGACGCTGACCGGCTCCGCGGCCGTGAATGGGTTCGGCAACACCCTCGATAACGTCATCACCGGCAACTCCGCCAACAACAGCCTGGCCGGTGGCGGGGGTGCGGACACGTTGGACGGCAAGGGCGGGATCGACAGCTTCCTCTACACCAACACGTCGGACTCCACGTCGGCGGCGATGGATCACATCCTCGGCTTCACCGCCGGCGAGAAGATCGACCTGTCGGGCATCGACGCGAGCACGACTGCCGCAGGCAACAACGCTTTCTCTTTCGTCGGAGCGGCCGCTTTCAGCCACACGGCGGGTGAACTTCGCGCCTACCAGTCCGGTTCGGAATGGTTCGTCGAGGCGGATACCGACGGTGACGGGGCTGCCAACCTAATCATTTCGGTAGCGTCCGACCACGCATTGCTGGTCGGGGACTTCGTCGTCTGATGCACTTGAAGCGGAGAGACGCGCAGCCGGATCGCTGGGTAAGCCTCCTTGAGTGACCTTCCTTGCGGCCGATTTCACGCTCCAAGCCGGGGGAGGCGTTGTTCAGCGAGCCCCCAGCCCTTCAGTCTACGCGATCGCGTCCTCAGTAATGATGCGTCGCTGACGCTGTAACGCCGCGGATTGTCCAGTTCCGCAAGCTCGTCCCAGTCGACCGGCGCCGCGACCGGCGTCCCCGGCCGGGCCCGGAGCGAATAGGGCATGATCGCAGTGTGCGTGCGCTGGTTGCGCAGATAATCGAGGAAGATCCGGCCACGGCGCTTGGCGATCGGAAGGGCGATCGTGAACTTCTCGGGCGCTGCCTCGGCGAGCGCGGCGCAGAAGTCGCGCGCGAACTCCCGTACTTGCGGCCACGCCTCCTCCGGCTCGAACGGGACCACGACATGGACGCCCTTGCCGCCGGTGAGGAGGGGGAAGCTTTGGAGGCCGATCGCCTCGAGCGAGCGCCGCATCTGGAAGGTAGCGTCCCTGACCTCCTCGAACCCGACACCCTCTCCGGGATCGAGGTCGAGGGCGATTCGGTCCGGCCGTTCATGGTCCGGCAGGCGGGACCCCCAGCCGTGGAACTCGACGGCATCGGCCTCGACGCAGGCGAGCAGCCCCTCGCCGGTGTCGATATAGAGATAGTCCTCGGTCCTGCCGTTCTTCTGGAGGATCGGCACCTTGTGGATCGGTTCGTCGAAGCTGCGCTCGGTCTCGGGGTGGGTTCGGTTGCGCTGGTAGAAGCAGTGGCGGCCGTGGCAGCGGAACAGGTTGAGCGGCCGGCGTTCCAGGAACGGCAGCATCAGCGGCGCAAGCGCGGTGTAATAAGCTAGGAGTTCTCCGCGGCCAGGGACCGCGCCGGGTTCGACGTGATAGGCAGGCTCCTTCGACCGGCCGGCCGGCCGCGCTTTGGACGGCTTGGGCGTCGCGGGGGCGGGCAGGTTGGAGATCGACTTGACGGTCGCATGGCGGAGCATCTCCTCGCCGCGCAGATGCCGCACCATCACCCGCATCTCCGGCTTCAGCCAGCTCGTGTTCGGGCGCGGCTCCATGTGGAGCGCCGGCCTTTCGGTCTTGAGGCGCTCGTTCGCTCGCCAGAATTTCTCGCGTTCCTCCTCGGCGAAGGTCACCATGGCTGCCCCGGCATATTCGAGCCTGTGGTCTTCCGTTTCACGGGCGAGGAGCGCCACGGGGGCAAGGTCCCCGGTGGCGGTGCCGATAACGACGAACTCGCTGGTGGCGAAGCTCTTCGTCTTGAGCCATGCCTTCGAACGGCCGCTCCGGTAGCGGCTGCCGAGCTTCTTCGAGACGATGCCTTCAAGGCCCATGCCCTCCGCGGCTTCGAAGAATTGTGGGCCGCCGCCGACCACATGGTCGCTGAACTGGAGGCAGCGTCCGCTCTCGTTTTCTCCGAGCAATTCGCGCAGCCTTTCGCGGCGGTGCTCAACGCCTTGGCGACGAAGGTCGCGGCCATCGAGATGGAGGAGGTCGAACGCGATGAAGACGAGACCTTGCGGGTTCTTTCGGCCGAGCTCGCGGCGCAGGGCGTGGAAGTCGGGTTGGCCGCTCGGCCCCTGGACGATGACTTCGCCGTCGAGGATGGCGCTCCCGCAGTCGAGCGCACGGGCCTGGTCGAGGATGGTTCGATAAAGGCGGCTCCAGTCCAGGCCCGTGCGGGTCAGGGCACGTATCCCGTCGCGATCGACGATCAGCTGGGTGCGGTAGCCGTCATATTTGAGCTCGTGCAGCCAGTCGTCGCCTTCGGGGGCTTCTTCGGCGAGGGTCGGGGCCATCGGCTCGACGAATGACAGCCGATCCTCAGAGGCATGCTGCAGCGAGTGGCTGTGCGGCTCCTCGTGCAGCAGGACGTCCCCCAGTTCTCGCCTGTCGACGAGGTCGCCGCATTGCGGGCAATGATAGAAGTGCTGGTGCTCCTGGGGCAGGTCGGGCGCGGTGACCGGCAGGGCGTTCAGCATGCCTCGGCTGGCCCGTGCCGGGCGCTGCCTGGCGCTGCTTTTCACAGGCTCATCCAGAGGATGGCGCCGGAGCTGCCCACCATCGCTGCCCCGACGACACCGCTAAGCAGGCTGCAGAGGATGAAGGCGAGCCGGTCCACCCGCTTCACAAAACGGATGCGGTAGGGAAAAACGAGGATTGCTGCGGCGAGCGCGACGCCGCCTATTCCAAAGATCGCAAGCAGCAGGGGCATATTTGCGGTTCTGCTCTAGCGGCCGCCCTTCAGCTTCTGAGCGGCGGCGTTTAGCTTCTCCCGGTCGTTGCCGACCCTGTCGATAAGGTCCCGAGCCTGTTCGGCGGTGATGCCGTGCTTTCGGGCAAAATAGCTGACCTCATAGCCTTCTCCGGCCGCGACCCGGCGCCTGTCCGACCCGCCGCGCTTGCTCTTGTCGTCCGGCATCTTCCACTCCTTCTGTCAGACGGATCGAACGCGATAGGGGAGGGGGCGTTCCGGCTATTGAGATGTCGCGGGTAGTTGATCACGCCTCACGGGCTGTGGGTGGACTCGTCTAAAGCGCGGCGGAAATACGATACGACGATTGATGGGCCGGGATCAAAGAATGTGCATCATCGCATGCCCCGGCCGGGCCTTGAGGGAATGTGCCGCTTCGTCGAGCAGGTCGACTATAGCGACGGTTGCCTTCGACAGCTTCCCGGGCCTAGGCGTGCCGCTCACCTTATGCCGTGACGGGGAAAAAGCGCCTATTCAGAATTCGCCTGTGCTCCGGGCCTCGATCGAGGCTCTCCACGCCAGCGTCGCCGTAGTGGACGCGGACGGCGGCATCGTCGCGGTCAACGAAAGATGGCGGGGCTTCGGTGCCGCGAGGAATGCCGAATCCGACTATGTCGGTATGAATTATCTCGCGGTGTGTGCCGCGGCCTATTCGCGCGGCGATACGTCCGCTCTTCGGGTTCAAACCGGGCTGCGCCGTCTTCTCGAAGGGGAAAGCGACAGCTTCGGCCTCGTCTATCATTGCTCGGAGAACTCGTTCCGGATGCGCGCACTGCCGCTCGGAATGCCGCTCCCGGGCTTCATCGTCGCGCATGAGGACATTACCGACCTGCTCAAGGCAAGGCGCGAGCGCCGGCGGATCGCCCGCGATCTGCGTCAGGTCAGAGACGGTCATGCCGCTCAGCTCCAACACGCGCATGAGGAATTGGCGTAGCGTCTGACGGGCATTTCCCTGGCGCTGGCCGCAGCCGAAAGCGGAGGCGGGGTGCCGGGAGCGCTGCGGCTCGCCCGAATGGCCCTCGACGAGGCTCGGCACGCCCTGAGGCTTCTGCAGTACGTACGCGCTCCAGAACTAGATCAGAAGCCCGGATCCTGAGAATTCCTCGGCCACGGCGGCCCGCACGCTCAATTCTCCGGCAACCTCTCATGCCCCTCCACCTCATGGTGGAACACGTCTCCCAGGTTCCGCTTATCCACCGCCTGCCCGCATTTCGAGCAGACGTTAAAGTGAAGGCTTTCATCTGTTTGATGGGGACCTCGGGAGCGGATGGCGTTGAGCTCGTCGCGGTCGGTATGGGCAGTGGAACTCCATCAAAGTTGCGAGGTGCTTGGATGGCGTCGAGGCCCACTAACCTAATACCCCCTTTTTTTTGGGGAGCACACCCCCTTGGTCCGCCTGTTAAGCCGCACCGGGTAAGAATTGTGAATCTTCGCTGGATCTAGAGGGTGCGCCTGCCTTGGGGACACGAGGGTGGCGCTCCATTGGTCGTAGGGGGCAAAGCGGGTCTCAGTGGAGCGAAGCGCCGACCCGCGACATCAGCAGGTGCACTCGCCGTACGATCAGCTGCCAGGCGAGTGCACCGTCATAGTCGCCTTCTTCGAGCAATTCGTCGGCGCGCATCGCAGCATGGATCGGGGCGTCCTCGCCATGCTGGTTCAGGCACTCGTTGGCGCAAGCCCAGAGCTCCCACTCCGGCAGCGAGGCCATCATGCCACCTTCATCAGCTGTGACGGGAAAGGCTGGGCGAGCGAGCAGGCGTCCGAGGTCTCCGCGCCGAGCCACCGGTCATAATCCTCGGGCTGGAGCATCACCGGCATCGCCTTGGGGTGGATAGGCGCCACCAGAGGGTTGGGCTCGCAGGTGAGGAAGGCATAGGCCCGGCGGCCCTCGTCGAGTGGGCGCCAAATGCCTGCGAACGAGAAGATGGGCGAAGCGTGGAGGCTGAACCAGCGCTCCTGCTTGGCGCCCGTCTCGCCTTCCCACTCGCAAAACTCGGTCACTGGAACGAGGCAGCGGCGGTCGGGCCGCGCGAGTGCGGAGCGCCAGAAGGGACTTGCAAGGTTGCGGACGTTGGTGACCGGGGCGCGGCTCTTTGGCGGTGGCGGGAACCCCCACAGCATGCGGTCGAGGAGCAGCGATCCATCCTCGCCTCGCCGCACGACCAGCCCCTCGCGCTTCGGAAACAGCTCAGGCTGCGGCCAGGCAAGATCGGGCGGGACGATAAGGCCGTAATGCTCCGCGATCGCCCGCTCTTTCTCGCTCATCCGATATCGGTTGCACATCGGAGGAGACTAGCGTGCGCCTGCATCGTGGCCAAGTGTCGCCGCCGCAGGCGTCAGGCTCGCGCGCTCGCCATTTTGTACAAAATGGATCGAGCCCCTTCCGCGGTTTTCCCGATCCGCTAGACGAAGCTGAGATAGCCAGGAGGGGCATGAGTGGACGCATTGGAGGGTGGGCTCGCGAGGGAAGAGCCGCAGTTCACGCTGACTCCCCCTGACCGGAACGGACAGGTGTGGCTGATCACGGGCGATCAGCTGCCGCAGAGAATAAACCTCGGAAGCTTCGATGCCGTGAGAGTTGGGTTCAAGGCTTGGCTGGAGCGGGTCGCCTTAGACGGATGAATTGCACTCGCAGGTGAACGGCGGGTCAAGCCTCGCCGGCTCTATCCGCCGGTAAAGCGCTCTAACACCGCGGGGTGGAAGGGACGGTCGAAAGCCAGTCCTGCCCGAGGTCCATCGGACCAGGTCACCAGGCAGGGCCAGCTCTCCAGTCCTGGAAGCTTGAGCCAGACCCTCGAGCCGACCGCCAGCTCCAGGTCGGACTCGATCCCGCAGCCGCCGCAGGAGAGGTCGACGACGGTGATCGGACTTGCGGGCCGCGCATTGTCGGTGAGGCCGGCACCGACACGCACCGGCACGCGCACATATCGGCGCCGGTCATATTCCGTCTTTCGCTCAAGAGCCGCAGCAAGACGCATCTCTCTCCCCAGCCACCGACTTGGCCGGTCTGCGCCTTCCGGCTTAACAATAGGAGAAGAGGGCTGCCTGGCATGGAGAGGGTGGCGGCTTGCCCCGTCTCGACCGGGGGACCTCCGGCGCTCCGCGGGGGGCGGCGGGCCGGTGCTCTACTCCGCTGAGCTACGAGCCGCCGGTCGCTGGCTTATCCGGCTGCGTACTTGCTGTCAGCGATGCTTCCGACTCCCGGTCGAGGAGG
>Ga0066671_10000340_pt1 | contig 14436 bp, 16 predicted proteins | sample GraSoiAngelo_120_FD_62294 | JGI IMG/M metagenome (GOLD analysis project Ga0066671, IMG submission 62294) | Grasslands soil microbial communities from the Angelo Coastal Reserve, California, USA - 14_0919_09_20cm | ecosystem: Environmental > Terrestrial > Soil > Grasslands | place: USA...
ATGATCCAACGGGCATATTGCTCCAGGGAGGGCGGTGTCCAATCCTCATCGGCTTGGCGGCGGGCGTTGCGAAGCTGAAGATAGAGGCGGCCGATATTGGCCATTCTCTTGATCTCGCGCGGGTTACCCTCGGTGGACGAGCCGATCTGCTCGACGAGCAGCCCCACGTCGCGGCTCTCGATGTCGCGCTGCACCACATCCTCCAATGTGGGCTCCGGCACCGGCTTGGCCTCCTCGCCGCTCGACGTCTCGACCGGCTCCGGCGCTGCCGGTCCGGAGAGCTGCTGCGAGGTTCTCCTGTAGACGAGCTTCGACACAGCAAAGATGAGGTCTGCGACGCCCCGCATCGTTCCTCGATTCGGCCAGTCGGGAGCAGCGAGGACCGTCTCCGGCTGCACAGGAGGCCGCTGGTCTCCGACCGGGGCGTCACCCGTCGTCTCCCTCTCCACTCCCAGTTCCTTGACGAAGCCGCGCAGGGTGGCGTCGTCGGAGGGCGGAATGGTGAAGGGCAGCTGGATGAACTTGTCCATGAACCGCCACCCCAACGGCACTGCCCGCTCATAGCTCGGCAGCTTTGCGATCACGCCGTCATGCTCGCGTTCCAGCGCCGCGGCGACGATCTGCGGATCCATGCCGATGACGAACATGCAGCGGTAAAGGTCGCTCGCCAGGAACATGCTCACCCCTTCGACGACCTGGGCGACCTTCGACGGGGAGCAACGGTCGAGATCGTCGATGAAGATGACGATTGGGGATTTGCGACCGCCGCTCTCGGCCCCCGCCAGCGACGCCGACATCGTCTCCGGCGCGAGGTCGAGCACCCGCAGCAGGTCTTCATGGATGCGGTGGATCGAGCCGACGGCCTCGTTATAATCGGGAACCCGGATATAGTCGGAAAGGCTGAAGCTCGCCGGCTCGGCTTTCACTCGATCCGCCTTGAGCCAATATAATATGGTCGGCGCCGCCACCGGCGCGAGCGCGCCCAGACCCCATAGATAGGGTGCCGCGAGGGACAGTCCGAGCTGGGGTGCGGCATAGGCCGAGCCTAGAAAGGCGAGCGTCGCCGCGGCGATTGCCGAGGCTCCTTTCCCCAGCGCCGCGAGGAACGCCCTCATGATCCGATCGTGGATGCGGCTCCTCACGATGCCGTCGTCGATCCGGGCGAGTTGCAGGCGCAGAAGGAACAGCTCGCGCTGCGCAGGTTCAAGGCGCGCGCTGACTTGTTGAACGATGGCGGTCACCAGGCCCGCCCACACCTGCTCCGAATTTTCGTATTTCCACGCATTGAACCAGACGGTCCAATTTCCCGAATCCTCGAGAGGCGCTTCAGGCTTGAGGCGTTCCGGGGTTCGTCCGTTGAGGAAGCGGGCCACTTCGCCGAGCGTCAGGCGCTCGGACGATCTGGCGACTTGCCGCTGCTCGAGTTCGGTCGCCCGCGGGTCCAGATGGTGGCGGACCTGGCGCATCAGCGACGATTTACCCACGCCCCATGGGGCCTGGATGCTGATGCTGAGCGGCGGCGGGGTCTCCTGATGCGTGAGGAAGTCTGCAATCGCCCGGGAATAGCGTTCGTAGCCGAGGCGATCCTCGACCCCGGCAACATCGCTCAGGAGGAGCGACTTGACGAATTGGGTGCGCTCACGGGCATAGGCTCTGAGCAGGTCCGCGGGATCGATACCGAGCAGGTTGAAGAGCTTCCTGTGGCGGCCCCTTTCCAGCCTGAGAAGATTTGAGATCACGTCATCGACGTCGGTTCCGCCGCCCAGTCGCTTATTTCCGACCACCTTGAGGATCGAGCGGACGTTTGGAGTGGGCAACGGCAGCTCAGCGATGGGGCCGAGCTCGGCTAGCTGCCCGGCGTTGAACTCCGATTCGAAGGCCGCTTGATAGCGCTCGCCGGCGAGCTCCTGCAGCGCAACCCGGAAAGCCCCGGCAGCGGGGTCCGATTGGAGCGGCGGCGAGGTGCCGCTCTGGCCCAGCGCGAAGAACAGGATCGTGGTGGAAATCCTGTTGCTCTCGCTGGTCCTCACCCTCCGCAGCCGTTCCGCGAGGACGAGCAGCGCATCGACGGCGGGCGTGGTCGAAAAGGCTCGAAACCCGGGATCGAACGAGGCGGAGATGACGATCCGCACTTCCTTGCGTCCCGCCCACCCCGTGGCATTCAGGCTTTTAAGGATGCTCGCTCGACTCTCCCTCTGGCTGAGCCCGCCATCACCCGTCCCCATCAGCGGAATCCAAAGCGATCGGGCGCCCGCGATTTGGGAATCGCTCAGGGCCAGCTCCAGGTTCATCGCGAGAAGTTGATCGGTCCTTCTGCGGCCGACGGTGACGATGAAGACGAACGTCTGCTCGCCGGCCGTCTTGATTGCGTAGCCACCGCTGAGGTCTTCCGGATCCGGAAGAAACGCGTCGCCAAGGTCAAAGTGGCTCAGGACCGCCCGGTTGAGACGACCCGGCGCCCCCACCTCGTCCAGCGACATGAACACGACCTCGCCTTCGGGAGCGGCGCTCTCGGCGAGGAGAATGTTGTCGAGCTGCGCTTCTTCAATCTGAGCCATGGCGCGCCCCCTTCGCCGCTGGATTTCACCAGACTCCTATATCGCATCCGCTTGCTGCTGTCGCTCCGCGGTCGAATGCGGCCTGCTCGGTCTTGCCGGGACTGCGCGGCGCCTTGTGGCTCATGAAAAAAACATTTTCCTACACCGTACCACTTATGTTCTACACTACGGATGGACCAGAATCGCTCCCCCGCCCGCCCCGGCCGCGCCGCATTCGAGCCCGTGCCGCTCCGCTACCGCCACGACGGCTGGACCCCCGAGCGCCAGGTCGCCTTCATCGATGCCCTTGCCGAATGCGGCTGTGTCGTCGAGGCGTGCCGGCGCGTCGGCATGTCGACCGAGAGCGCCTATACGCTCGCCCGAAGGGTGGAGGCACAGTCCTTCCGCCTCGCCTGGCAGGGGGCGCTCGATTATGCGGTTCGAAGGCTCGAGGATTCCTGCATCAGCCGCGCGATCAACGGAGTCGCAGTCCCGCATTTCTACCAGGGGCAGCAGGTCGGCGAGCATCGCCGCTACAACGATCGCCTCGCCATGTTCATCCTCCGCTACCGCTGGCCCGACCGCTACCGCCGCGCACTCGACCGGGTCGACTATGGCGAGAGCGCCGAAGCCGCGGCGCTGAAGCTCTCCGCCCATCGCGACCAGGTGATCAACGAAGCGGTGCGCGAGGATTTGGGCGAAGGCCGCACCTATTTCGACGCCATTCCCGGGCCCGAGGACGGCCCCGAATTCGCCGCCCGCCACCGCAAATTGGTTCGGCCCTGCGCCGAGGAGGAATGGGAGGAGGACTGGGACGAGGAGGAGGTGCCGGAGGAAGCAGGTGCCCCGTGGAAGGGTGCGCCGCCCCCGGACGTGCCGCCAACTTCATCAACTTCCGCGCCGCCCGACGCCCCGCCGGACCCGCCATCCCCTGACTGGGAACCGCTTCCCGCGCGCGTCGGTTACTCCGTCGAGTCTCAATCGCAGGAAGCCGCCATGAGCAAGAACCAGCACAATCACGATTCGATGCAGTTCACCCAGAACCAGAATAATGAAATGTCCGACGATCCGGGCGACGGCAGCCGCAATTCCGAGACTCTCGGTCGCACCGGCGGCGCCACTGCCGCCGAGAAGCCGCCCGAGAACGACGCTCAGGACGAATCGACCATCGAAGCCTTTGGCGAGGAAGGCGCGGGCATCGCGGCGAAGGAGTGAGTGGGATGAGCGATACCGACACCCTCGCCTCACCCGAAGGCCGAACCAGTGACGGCGCCCCCGGCGACCCGCTGATCGAGCAGGTCCATGTCGACGACCAGCCCGGCCATGAAAGCGAGCTCGACCCGAAACCGGAGTGGCAGCCGCGCTACCCGGGCTCGGGGCGCCTCAACGGCAAGGTCGCTCTGATCACCGGCGCCGACAGCGGCATCGGCCGCGCCGTCGCTGCCCTCTTCGCCCGCGAAGGCGCGGACGTCGCCATCCTCCATCTGTGCGAGCATGACGATGCGGCGAAGACGAAGGAGATCGTCGAAGCCGAAGGCCGCCGCGCGATCGTCATCGCCGGCGACGTCGGCGACAAATCCTTTTGCGAGCGCGCGGTGCAGGAGACGGTCGATACGCTCGGCGGGCTCGACATCCTGGTCAACAATGCCGGCGAGCAGCATTGGGAGAAACAGGTCGAGGACATTTCCGAGGAGCAGCTCCGCCGCACCTTCCAGACCAATATCTTCGGCTATTTCTTCATGGTCCAGGCCGCCCGCCCGCACCTGAAAGAGGGCTCCGCGATCATCAACACCACCTCGGTGACGATGTACAAGGGCGCGCCGATCCTGCTCGATTATTCGGCCACCAAGGGCGCGATCACCGCCTTCACCCGGTCGCTGTCGCAGAATCTCGTCGAGCACGGCATCCGCGTGAACGGAGTCGCACCGGGGCCGATCTGGACCCCTCTCAACCCGTTCGGCGGCCAGCCCAAAGAGAAGATCCCGGAATTCGGCAAGGACGTGCCGATGGGCCGCCCCGGCCAGCCGAACGAGGTCGCGCCGAGCTTCCTGTTCCTCGCCTGCGACGATTCGAGCTACATGACCGGCCAGGTCCTCCACCCCAATGGCGGCGAGGTCGTCGCCGGGTGAGGGGCCCGGCGGTCCTTCTCAGGGATCGGGTGCCCAATGCCCGTTGATCCGCAGCTCGCCTCCGCCGCGGCCGACCTGCTGGTCATGAAGCTGCGCATCCGCGACGAGGTCAGCGACGAGGAAGCGGCGGTGCTTCGCGATTCGATCAGCGAGATCCGCGATTACGGCCCGGGCCGCACCATCGTCCGCAGCGGAGTCACGCTCACCGAGAGCAACCTCCTGTTCGACGGGCTGGTCTGCCGCTTCAAGGACATGCTCGACGGCGAGCGGCAGATCATGGAGCTCCACGTCGCCGGCGATTTCGTCGACCTGCACAGCTTCGTCCTGAAGCGGATCGAGCATAATATCGGCTCCTTGACCGCCGCCCGCTTCGCGATCGTGCCGCACGAGGCGCTCCGCCGGATCACCGAAGGCTGGCCCCACCTCGCCCGCCTGCTCTGGTTCTCGACCCTGCTCGATTCGGCGATCCACCGCGAGAAGATCATCACCGTCGGCCGCCGCTCCGCCTCCGCCCGCATCGCCCACCTCTTCTGCGAGCTCTATTTGCGCCTCCAGACCGTCGGCTTGGCCGCGGACCTTCGCTATCACCTCCCCCTCACCCAGGCCGACTTGGCCGACGCCAGCGGCCTCACCTCGGTCCACGTCAACCGCATGCTGAAGGAGCTGCGCGATGCGGGCCTCGTCACCTTCCGCGGCAGCGAAGTCGTCATCCACGACTGGGAAGGCCTCCAGCAGGCCGCCGAGTTCAGCCCGTCCTACCTCTACCTCGAACGAAGGGAGCGCTGAAATCCTCCCTATCGCCAGATGGGGAGGGGGACCCCGCGTAGCGGGGTGGAGGGGTAGAAGGCTGGGAAGGGGGAGGTTCGCGCGAGAGCCTCTGAGACGGAGCCATTTACCCCTCCACCACATTTCATGTGGTCCCCCTCCCCCCGAGCTGCCGCTCGCGGGGAGGAATCAGAGGTCCCGAACCTCGAACGGCACCCGCGCGATCATCCGTTCGGCCAGCATCGAGCGATGGCAGCCGGGGGCATCTTTCTCATAGCAAAGCAAAGCGGAGCTTTTCTCCTGTGCGGCGGCGAGCGCCTGCTCCATCGCCAGCGCGGCTTCGTCCGTCTCGAGCTGCCCGGCATAGATCCGGCGCATCTCGGCGGTCTTGCCGGCCCGGGCGGCGGTGCGCCCCTCGGAAGGCGTGCCGAGCGGGCGCAGGTGGAGATATCCGATCCCGCGCTCCGCAAGGCCGTTGGACAGCGCGGTCTTGGAGAAGCCGGGCCGGCGCGACGCGGCGACCGCGCGGACGTCGATGACCAGCTCGATCTTGGCGGCTTCGAGCTCATCGAGGAACTCGGCCTGGGTCTTGCCCTCATAGCCGATGGTGTGGAGCGTCTTCATCGCCTCCCCATAGCAAAGCGGGCGGCCGCTGCGAAAGATTGTCCGCTTCCGGACGCGTCACCGGACAGCCCCTTCCGAAAAGTTGGGAACTTTTCCCAAACATATTCCCAACTTTTCCGAAGTCGCTTTTCAGCCTGAAGCGGAAACGGCAGTTTTCCGCCGTTCCGACGGTTTGGCACGGTCGATGCAATCCTGTCGGTATCGCTCGCCGGATGGTCCGGCAGCGGGAACAGGAGACAGACAATGACCTTCCATACCAACCTGCAGACCTACGCAGCCTCGATCGTCGGCGCCATCCTCGCCGCCTCGATGTTCATCTCCGCCGCGGTCGGCCCCGCCGTCCACCTGATCTGACGCCCGGGATCACTTCCCGACCGTCCAACCTGAAGGACTAAGAAAATGACCGGCCCTTTCGTTCTCGACAAGGCCAATGCCAAATGGATGGGCGTCTGCGCGGGGCTCTCGGAGCTGACCGGCGCCGACGTGACCTTGCTCCGCCTCGCCGCGGTGGTCAGCCTCTTCATCCTCGGCCCGGTCGCGCTCCTCCTCTACATCGTCGCCGGCTGCATCGCGCCGGACGCCGCCTGAGGAGGAAGGACATGGCCAAAGTCTATCGCCAGTGGATGCGCCGGCTGCAGGATCTCCTCGCAGCCCCCGCCGCTCCCTTGGGCTCAGCGCGCGGGCTCGGCGCCCGCTGCATCTGACGGCAGGGCGGCCGACAAGGGCCGCCCGCCTTCACCCCTAGAAGCCCAAAGTGAAGCGGATCGCTCCGCCGACATCGTCCTGCATCGCCTCGATATGCCCCGGCTCCTGCCGAAGGAACGCGTTGGCGCTGAGATATCCGCGCCCCTGAAGCAGCCCGATCCCATAAGCCGCCTCGAAATCCACCTCGCGCCCGGCCGGCGCCAGGCTCAACAGCCGTGCGCCATAGCCGACGGCGCCGGTGGCATAATCGTAGGAAATGGGCGCGTTGAGCGCGAGGCCGCCCGAGACCACGCGAAGCGGCTGCATCACCCGGAAAGCCAGCCGGTCGCCGCTCAGCAAGGCGCCGCGCTTCGACAGGTCGAACGCCCAGGCGTCGCTCGAGAAGCGGCCCTTGTCGACCAGCGCGCTGTTCCCCGGAAGGCTGGTCCAGCCGCGCCGGTAGCTTGCAAAGGCGCCCCAGCCGCGGCCGATGTCCATCGCGGCCGTCGCATCGACGAACCAGCTGCTCGCTCCCCCGGTCGCAAGCGCCGAGGAGAACTGCCCGCCGAACACCGTCGACTCCTCGCGAAGCCTAGTGCCGCCGAGCGTTAGCGTCGCCGGCCCGATCTTCCGGTCCAGCGTCAGGCCGGCAATGCTGTAGCCGGGCAGCACCTGAGTCCGCCGCGGCCCGGGCGTCCACACCAGCCCGCGCTCGCCGGTGACCGTTACCGCCACCGGCCCGAGATCGTGCCGCGCGCCGAGCGAGGTCGCCTGATCGCCGTAAAAGCCCATCCGGGTCATCGGATCGCGCGCCACGAGGAAGGCGTCTCCCTGCCGCCCCTGCAGGCGCTGCTGAAGGGTCCGGCCGCTCTCGGAAAAGCCCATCGCGAAGGCAGTCTTCGAATCGAGTCGGCTGAGTGCATAGCCGGACAGGATCTTCGCCTTGCGCGAATCCTCATAAGTGAGGCCGAGCTGGGCCAGTCCCACCTGCGGCTGCCCCTGCAGATTGCGGCTGACAGTGATCGACACCGCCGTCCGCCCCGCCACCGCGCCGGCGGTGCTGAGGCTGCCCTGGAGGCCCTGCGCGAGCGGGTGCTCCTGCGGCGCTGCGGCGAGCGTGCTCGCCAGGTTCATCGCATAGGCCCGCGAATAGCCGTCGAGGATGATGATCCCGGCGCCGTCGCCCGCCGCCATGCGCGCGTCGCCCATCGGGGTCGCGCTCGAACCGTTGTCGGTGGTGGAGACCGGCTCCTTGTTGCCGGCGACCGTGGTCTGCCCCTGCGGCGACATTGCCCGGGTGATGTTGAGGATGCCGCGGCCGAAGATCGCATCGGTCCCCGCGTCGCCGGCATCGTCGGCGGTGGTCAGCAGCAGCTGGACGATCTGCTTCCCGGTCAGATTGGGAAAAGCGCTCGCAAGCAGCGCAGCGGCGCCGGTGACGATCGGCGCCGAGAAGGAGGTGCCCGACCAGAGCGTGCCCACGCCCTCATTGTCGATCGTCCGCACCCTTACGCCGAGCGCAGTCAAATAGGAGGTCGCGGACGATCCGGCGCGGTCCGAAAAGGAGGCGATGTTGCGCGCGTCGTCCATCGCGCCGGCGATGATCACGAGGCCGTTGCCGTACTGGGCGGCGCCGGTGGCGAAGCCGCCCGGGTCGGGATTGCCGTCGTTTCCCGCCGACATGACGATGACCACTCCGGCGGCGGTGGCGCGGTTCACCGCCGCGGCCATGACCGAGCTGATGTCGTCTCCGCCCAATGAAATGTTGATCACCCGCGCCCGGTTCGACACCGCGAAGTCGATCGCTTTCGCGATATCGAAGTCGCTGTGGGTGCAGCCGTGCTCGCCTTCGCAATCGTTCGGGTTGGAGGTGTTCAGGGACAGGATCGTCGAATCGAAGGCGACCCCCACATTCTGGGTGCCGTTGCGGGCGGCGGCGATGGTCGCGGCGACCGCGGTGCCATGGCCTTCGGTATCGACGACGCCGCGGTTGGCGGCGACGTCGTGGCTGGCGGGGTCGATCCGGCCGGCGAACTCGGCCAAGCTCGCGTTGATCCCGCTGTCGATCACGCCGACCTTGACGCCCTTGCCGGTCGCGCCCGCATTCCAGGCCGTGATCGCCCCCGACGAGACCGCGCCGTTCGAGCGCTGATATTCGACGTCGTTATAATTGATCCCGGTCGGACCCGGCGGCGGGGGCGGCGGGGGCGGAGGGGGCGGAGGCGGCGGCGGCGGGGGTGCCGGCGGAGTCGCGATCGGCGCCGGGCGCGCGCCGGTGCCTCCGCCCCCGCCTCCGCAGCCGGAAACAGCGAGGGCAATGGTGCAGACCGAGAGCACGAACGCGTGCCTGCGAAGCTTCGGGCTCATCCTACCCTCCCGCTAAATATCTAGAATTTATCAGAAATTGGAATGTTACCCTAGCGATTCGATGCTTTCATTTTGATGAAGCGTTTGGGGCGGCTAGGGGGATCGCCATGAACCCCGCCCTTGCCCATATCGACGCCTGGATCTTCGACCTCGACAACAGCCTCTATCCGGCCTCGGCGAATTTGTTCGAGTTGATCGACCAGCGGATGGGCGCCTTCATCCAGCGCCTGCTCGGCTGCGACGGGGTTGAGGCGCGGCGGGTCCAGAAGAGCTTCTTCCGCGATCACGGCACCACGCTGGCGGGCCTGATGGCCGGCCATGGCGTCGAGCCGCGCGAGTTCCTCGATTATGTCCACGACATCGATCTCGCCCGAATCTCGGCCGATCCGCGGCTGGTCGCGGCGCTAGACCTTCTGCCGGGGCGCAAGTTCGTCTTCACCAATGGCGACGAGGCTTACGCCGCGCGGGTGCTGGACAAGCTCGGCCTCGCCAACGCGTTCGACGGCCTCCACGACATCCACGCGATGGATTATGTGCCCAAGCCCGACCCTCGCGCTTATGCTTCGATGTGCGAACGGCTGGCGATCGAGCCTCGGACCGCCCTGTTCGTCGAGGACATGGCCCGCAACCTCGTCCCCGCGAAACTGCTCGGCATGACGACGGTGTGGATCGACAACGGCTCCGAGCAGGCGAGCCATGAGTTAGATCCCGCCTTTATCGATTACCGCATTGCCGATATCGGCGAGTGGCTGACCGAAATCACCGCGCCGGAGGGGCCATGAGCGACTCATTGCAAAAGACGATCGAGGACGCCTGGGAACGGCGCGAGACCCTGGGCTCGGGCGACCGCGACGTCGCCGACGCAGTCCAGGCCGCGATCGCCGCCCTCGACAGCGGCGAGGCCCGGGTCGCCGAGAAGGGCGCGGATGGCTGGCACGTCAACCAATGGCTGAAGAAGGCGGTGCTGCTCTCCTTCCGCCTGACGCCGATGTCGGCCATTCCGGGCGGCCCCGGCGGCGCCCATTGGTGGGACAAGGTGCCGTCCAAGTTCGAAGGCTGGGGCGACAGCGCCTTCGCCGACGCCGGCTTCCGGGCCGTCCCCGGCGCCATCGTCCGCCGCGGCGCCTATATCGCCAAGGGCGCGGTGCTGATGCCGAGCTTCGTCAACATCGGCGCTTATGTCGGCGAGGGGACGATGGTCGACACCTGGGCGACGGTCGGCAGCTGCGCCCAGATCGGCGCCAACGTCCACATCTCCGGCGGCACCGGCATCGGCGGCGTGCTCGAGCCGATCCAGGCCGGGCCGGTGATCATCGAAGACAATTGCTTCATCGGCGCCCGCTCGGAAGTGGCCGAAGGCGTGGTGGTGGAAGAAGGCGCGGTGCTGTCGATGGGCGTCTTCCTCGGCGCCTCCACAAAGATCGTCGACCGCGCCTCGGGCGAGGTCTTCATCGGCCGCGTCCCGGCCTATTCCGTAGTCGTCCCCGGCACACTACCAGCGAAAGACGGCGGCCCAAGCCTGGCCTGCGCCGTAATCGTCAAGCGCGTCGACGCCCGTACCCGCTCCAAGACCAGCATCAACGAGCTTCTGCGGGACTAGCGCGCCTCCCCAATCAGCTTCGCCGCCCGTTCCGCGGTCCAATCCTCCCGGCCCGTCATCCGCCACACCTCTTTCCCCTGCGAATCGTAGAGGATGGTCATCGGCAGCGATTCGGCCTTGAGCGCGTCCATCAGCGCCATGTCCTTGTCGAGGAAAGGCTCGACATGGCCGAGCTTCCTCTTGGCGAAGAAGGCTTCCACCTTATCGCGCGAGTCGCCCTGGTCGATCGTCAGCACCTGCAGCTTGTCGCCGCTCTTGCCGGCGAGCGCGTCGAGGGTCGGCATCTCCTCCACGCAGGGCCCGCACCAGGTCGCCCAGAGGTTAAGGAGCAAAGGCTTGCCCCGGAAGTCGGCGAGGGACGCCGCCTCGCCATCCGGGCCGGTGAACCCTGCCTCCGGCGCCGCTGATCCGGCATGGCTGCGGTCGACCTTGCCCGCGGGGACGATCTCCACCACCTCGACCGAATTACTTTCCTGCGGCTCTGGTGCGGGCGTGTTGCAGGCGGCGAGGGCGAGGACGGCGAGAAGGATGCGCATGGCGCCGGACTAGGTCCCCCCACCGCCCCGTGCAAGCCGCGCGGATTTTGAGTGACCCGCCCTTGCCCCCTCGGCTAAGGCACTGGCGCTATGAACCGAACCGTTTTGGCTTCGCTCCTTCTTCTTCTCGCCGGCTGCGGCTCGCGCGAGCCGCTGCGCGCCGCGCCGCGCCAGGCGACCCCGCCCGCGCCCGCAATGGCCGCCCGCGCGCCGACCACGGAAGAGATGCTCACCCCGCCCCCAGTCGCCCGCCCGCACCGGATCGACGAAACCCTGACCCGCTCCGAGGAACGCGTCGACGACCCGTTCGACCTTCCTCCCACCCGCTGACCCAGCTTTTTGGAGACAGAATGAAGAAAGTTCGCAAGGCGGTCTTTCCGGTCGCCGGCCTCGGCACCCGCTTCCTTCCCGCCACCAAGGCGATCCCGAAGGAGATGCTGACCATCGTCGACCGCCCGCTCATCCAATATGCGGTCGAGGAGGCGCTGGAGGCGGGGATCGAGCAGATGATCTTCGTCACCGGCCGCGGCAAGGGCGCGCTCGACGACCATTTCGACATCGCCTTCGAACTGGAAGCGACGATGAGGGCCCGCGGCAAGGACCTCTCGATCCTCGACAGCACCCGCTTCCCGCCCGGGTCGGTGGTCACCGTCCGCCAGCAGGAGCCGCTCGGGCTCGGCCACGCCGTCTGGTGCGCCCGCGACATCGTCGGGGACGAGCCCTTCGCCGTCTTCCTCCCCGACGAAGTGATGGTCGGCACCCCCAATTGCACCAGCCAGCTCGTCGAAGCCTATGAGAGGGTCGGCGGCAATGTCGTCGCCGTCCTCGAAGTGCCCGCCGACGAGACCCACCAATATGGCGTTATCGATCCCGGCGCCCGCGACTGCAATCTGACCGAGATTCGCGGCCTCGTCGAAAAGCCCGCCCCCGGCACCGCGCCGTCCAACCTGATGCTTCCCGGCCGCTACATCCTCCAGCCCGAGGTGATGCGCATCCTCGACGAGAACCCCGTGCGCGGCGCCGGCGGCGAGATCCAGCTCACCGACGCAATGGCGCAGCTGATCGGCAAGCAGCCCTTCCACGGCATGACCTTCAACGGCGAGCGCTATGATTGCGGAAGCAAGACCGGCTTCGTGATCGCCAACCTCGCCCTTGCGCTGCGCCGCCACGACGTCGCCCCGGCAGTCCGCGCCTGGCTGGCCAAGCACTGATGGCCTGCACGGCGCTCCTCGTCGGCGACGGACCGGTACGGCCGCTGTCGCCGGCGGAGGGCGCCTCTTATTCCGGCCCCGGCTTCGTCTGGATCCACCTCGAAGACGCGGGGCTGGACGAGCTCCCTTCCGTCGCCGGGGCGGACATCCCCGAAGTCGCGCTGAATGCGCTGACCGCCACCGAGACCCGCCCCCGCTGCGACCGCATTGAGGACGGCGCGATCGTCAATTTGCGCGGTCCGGCGGCGGTCGCAATCGAGAACTCCGACCGCCTGGTCTCGATCCGGATGTGGGTCCGCCGCGGCAAGGTCAATTCCGTCACCCGCCTCCCCCTCGCCGCGACCGAAGCGGTGATGCGCGACATGCAGGCCGGCAAGATCGTCGATCCGGGCGATCTCGTCGCCGCCTTCGCCCGCGAAATCTCGAAGAAGCTCGATCCGGAAGTGGCCGATCTCGGCGACACGCTCGACGATTGCGAGACCCAGCTCGAGGCGCGCAACATCTACAAATTGCGCGGCTCAATCACCTCGATCCGCTCCGAAGCCATCGCCTTCCGCCGCTTCGTCGCCCCCGATCGCGACGCCCTCCAGGCGCTGGCCCAGATGGACTTCGACTGGCTCGCCGAGGACGACCGCCTCCACATTCGCGAAGCGGCCGACCGCTTCGCCCGGATGGCGGAAGAGCTGGAAGCGGTCCGCGAGCGCTCCGCCCTGCTCCACGAGCAGCTCACCGACCTTCGCGCCGAGCAGGTCGACCAGCGCTCGCTCTGGATTTCGATCGTCGCCTTCATCTTCCTGCCTCTGACCTTCGTCACAGGCCTGCTCGGAATGAACGTCGCCGGCATCCCCTTCGCCCACGCCCCATGGGCCTTCTGGGGCGTCGTCCTGTTCTGCCTGGTGATGGGCCTCGCCGTCCTGGCCTGGTTCTCCTGGAGGCACTGGCTCCGGCAATAGGGTCCGCCCGGAACCCGTCCGCCGCGTGCCGGGTTCGATCCTCGTCGTATTTCAAGAGGATCGTTCGTGAAGGGCTTCGGCTATCTGATTTCCACCCTCAGCGTGTTCCTGCTGGCGGCCGGCTCGTTCAAGAATGCGGTGAAGGAGCCGCTGCTGCTCGCCTGCCTGATCCTCGGGATGGCGACCTCGATTCTCGGCATGGCGCTTCGCTACCTTTCCTACCGGCGCGAGCAGCGGCAGAAGACCGCTGATGCACACCGCGCCTGATCCCTCGCTCAAAAGGCGCCTGCTCCGCTTCGCCGCGACCCGGGTCCAGAAGCTTCGGAAAGCGCTGTGGCGGGTCACCGGCCCGCCCCGCGGCGGAGTCCACGCCCTCGTCTTCACGCCGGCCGGCAGGATCGTCCTCGTCCGCCTCACCTACGCCCCCGGTTGGCGCATGCCCGGCGGCGGCCGGCACCGGGGCGAGGCGCCGGAGCCTGCGATCCTGCGCGAGCTCACGGAAGAGATCGGCCTCCTCACCTATTCCGCGATCGAACGCGTCGGCCCGTCCGGCCCCGACGAGGAGGGCGAGGACCTCGGCGTCATCTTCATCGTCCGAGGCGCCGAATATCGCTGGCGCCGCTCGCTCGAGATCGAGGAAGTAGCGGAGTTCGACCCCCACGCACTGCCCGAAGACGCAGCCGGCGTAACCCGCCGCCTCGTCCCGGCAGTGCTCGCTCAGGCCTCCAGCTCGATGTCCCAGTAGAGATAGTCGCGCCAGCTGTCGTGGAGGTAACCGGGCGGGAAGCTGCGGCCATGCTCCTGCAATTGCCAGCTCGTCGGCCGGAAGGGGCGGCGGTTCAAATTCATATGCGCCTCGGCCGGAGTCCGCCCGCCCTTCCTCAGATTGCACGGCGCGCAGGCGGTTGCGACATTCTCCCAGGTCGTCCGCCCGCCCTGGGCGCGCGGCACTACATGGTCGAAGGTGAGCTCGCGGGGGTCCCCGCAATATTGGCAGACGAAGCGGTCGCGAAGGAACAGGTTGAACCGG
>Ga0066671_10000341_pt1 | contig 14419 bp, 8 predicted proteins | sample GraSoiAngelo_120_FD_62294 | JGI IMG/M metagenome (GOLD analysis project Ga0066671, IMG submission 62294) | Grasslands soil microbial communities from the Angelo Coastal Reserve, California, USA - 14_0919_09_20cm | ecosystem: Environmental > Terrestrial > Soil > Grasslands | place: USA...
TGGTCGAGGAAGGCACGGTTGAGGTCGGCGCCTTCAACGACACGTTCGCCGAGCTCATTCCTCGCACCGCCAAGGGTAGCTCACGCGCTCGAGCCCAGCTTGCCCTTGACAATCGCGGCAACGCCCGGATCAACGCCCGTCTAACAGCCGCGGACCCGGACCGAAAACTCAACTTTGCCATCACGCCCCAGGCGCTCAGTGCCGAACCGGGAACCGCGAGCTTCGCCTCGATCCGGGTCAGCCCCCGCCAGCGATTCCTGACCGGCCCGCCCAAGCTGAATCCATACAAGGTCCTCGTTCACCAGGACGGACTACCAACGATCAGCGTCGATGGATCGATGCAGCAAGAAGGTTTGATTCCACCGTGGCTGATTCCGGTGGCGATCGCGGCGCTTGCCATTCTGTTGGTGCTCGCCATCCTCTGGTTCGTGGTGCTGCGACCCTCGCTTCTATCGGAGGCCACACGACAGAATGCTGCGGCCGTGCAAATCGCCAATGCGAATGCCAACCAGGCCCTGAGCAAAGCCAACCAGGCGCTCGGCAATAAGCCGACCACGACGCCGACGCCGGGTGCTGCCGTGATCGGACCGAACGGCGGCCCAGCCTATTCCGGCGTGTTGGCTCTCCCCGACAAGCAAAGCGCCGCCAATCCCCTTGTCATACCGTCCGGCGGCAACTTACTCGTTACCGATGTCGTGTTCGAAAACCCGAATGGGGGCAGCGGCGTTCTGCAGTGGAAGCGCAAGGTGGGCAATACCGAAGTCGTCCTGATCAACCTTCGGCTGGAGAACTTCCGAGACCTCGACTTCCACTTCGTGACCCCGCAGGTGTTCAACGAGAACGACACCATGACACTCGCCTGTTCGGCGGACTCGGGTTCCAGCTGCAAGGACTCCTCCGTCTACTTCAGCGGATTCTTTAAGAACCCACCGCCAGGCTAATGCGGCGCCTCCGGCTGGCCGCCGTCGCCATTGCAGCCGGACTGATCGCCGCCAACACCGTTGGGACCAGGGCGGCGACGCCGGCACTCGACGCCAAAGCGTCGTTTCGTGCCTCGCGAATTCACCTAAGTGGGCCCGCAAAGCCGCTCGACGTTTCCAAGGACACGGCCAGCTTGACGGCGGCGGTGACCGACTGGCTGAACAAAGGCAGATCCAAAGTCACGGTCAGCTTCAAGGTGCTCAGCGGGCCCGATGCGAATTTCACCGAGTCCGTGGCCACCAACGCCGACGGCAATGCGCTGACCAGCGACGGCCCCACGGTCAACGGGGTCCAGATCAAGGGCATCAGGAACACGTCGCGCCCTGGCGTCGATGTCGTGCAGGCGACGTTCAGCGATGGACTGGAGATCCACAAGAGTGAGCGGGCTTTCGTCGTCTGGCACGCCGGCCCGCCGGCCCGGTCAATTAGCTCCGACGCTCGGATCAGCGTCACGCCCGGCTGCTTCCAGCCTCAGGCGGCGGTCAAGCTCACGTCAAACCAGTTCCGGTCGGCGAAAGCGATCGCGAGCACGGCGACCGCGATCCCCGCAAGCGAGAAAGGCACGATCACCGTGAGCGGCGACGAATTCAACCCCTTTAGCGCCGTGTTGATCACGTTCGATGCCGGTCCGGGCGGCAGAGCGCAAAACTTCACCACCCTCAGCGATGGTTTCGGCCATTTCAGCCAGGACATCGTGGTCGACGAGCCCACAGAGGGGGTGCACCTGGTGCGGGCCGACGATTTCCGGCAGCGCGAGGCCGATGCGAACTACACGCTGCCCTGCTTCATGCCATCCCTGGCTCTGTACCCGCCAATCGGGCCGCCAGGTTTTGTCGCCGAAGCGGTGGGTACGGGGTTTCCCGGAAACAGCGACATCACCCTCATCAACTGGATGTCGCCGGATCTTCGATCGCCGCTACCGAAGGTGCTGATTCACACGAATGCCGACGGCGCGTTTGAATGCCGGATCCTCGTTTTGTATCACGACATTCTCGGCCCCCGGTTGCTCCAGGCCGTCTTCAAGAATCCAGCCGGCGTCAACGCGGGCTCGGCGATCGAGGCCGACGCGCCCTTCCTCGTGACACTCGGCCGCTCTCAACCGCCCGGGCTGGTGCTGCGGCGGTAGGCGTATGATGCTCGCGGGTCAACGTATCGCCAGGGGGAACCGATGAAGAGAGCGGGGCTTCCACTCGGCGGCTTTAGCCGTCTTGCGGCGATCTCGTCGACGCTGCTCGTTGGCCTCGCCCTTTCGCCCACGAACGGCCTCATCCCGGTGTCGGCCGCTGCCGCGCAAGCGCAGATCCGCCCGGAGCCCCAAGCCGATTCGACGGCGGCGCCTGCTAACCCGCAGCTGGCAACGTACGCGGGCACGACGGGCGCCGGGAATCCAACGGCGGTTGGCCTCCAACCATTCGGGCTGGCCGTGTCGGGTCGATATACGTTCGTGGCGGACCCGATCAACCGCGTGATTCGGCTGCTGATCAACAACAGCGAGCTGGTGTTTGCCGGAAGCGGCTCGCTCGCGACCGAAGGCGATGGTTTTCAGCTGACGAAAACCGAGCTGGTGGGTCCCTATGCGGTCGCCGTCGGCCACGTCACGGCGAACGGACCATTCCAGGTGACGGCGTTCGATGTCTACATCGCGGACACCTTCGCCAACCAGATCCGCAAGGTGCGGGTCACCGTAAACCCGATCGCCAGCCCGACCGCGTTTCAGACGACGCAAATCTGCACCCTCGCCGGCGCGGCCGACCGAAGCTACGCTTCGGACGGCGATACGGCCGACCTTTCCAGCGCCACCTTCAAGTCGCCGTATGCGCTGGCCTGGGATGAGGCGCACACGATTTTGTATGTCGCCGACAGCGCCAATAACCGTGTCCGCGCGATCTTCGATCCAGATCAGTATGACGCCGGGACTCCGACAGCCAACGCCTGCCGAGATATCAACAAACCGCCGTCGATCAAGACGGTCATCGGCTCCGATGTGCTGAGATATCCGCGCGGACTTGCCGTCGACAACAGCAGCCGGCTCTATGTGGCCGATACCTATAACAGTGTGATTCGCCGCTTCGATCCGGCGTTCGACGGCTCCGGCCACCTTGCGGCGTCCCCGGCTCCGTCGGTCGTCGCGGGAATCCCCTTTTCAGGGTCGGGCAAGCGAGCCAGCACCTTTGGCGGCGATGGCTTTCCGGCGACAACGGCCCTGCTCAATCAACCGGGTGGTGTCGCCGTCGACTCGCAGGGTGACCTGTATATCGCCGACACCGCGAACCACGTCGTGCGCGAGGTGACTACCGATGGAGTGATCCGGACGGTCGCGGGAACGCCCCAAAAGTCTGGCCCGGCGGGTGACGGAGGCCCAGCAACGCTGGCGCAACTCTCCTCGCCGATGGCGGTGGCGGTCCGTCCGAGCGGCGACCTGGTGATCGCCGATACGGGCAACAATCGCGTTCGCATTCTCGAGGCCCGGGTGGCGAATGGACCGCTGCACAACATCCATCTGGAGGCGGGCAATGGCACGACCAGCTTCTCCGGTGAAGGCCAGCCTCCGGCCGTAGCACAGTTTTCGACCCCGGCTGCGGTGCTGTCACAAGCCAACGGCCCGACGCAGTCGACGGCGTCCGTGCCGGCCGTCGATGGGACCCGCTACGTGCTCGACACCTTCAACCAGGTCGTTCGCGCATATACCAACGCTGACCGGGATAAGCAGCCAACCGGGGACAAGGATTCCGACGATGTCAATACGCTGGCTGGCGTCGTTCCGGGTGCACCCCATACCAGTCAATCGGCCACGGCGGCCCGGTTTGCCGATCCAATGGGTATGGCGCTGGATGCGACCGGAAAAAAGCTCTACGTCGCCGACACATTTAATAATGTTGTCCGCCAAATCGACCTGTCCAGCCCTGGTCACGACGTCTCGATCATCGCCGGGACCCTGGGAAAGTCCGGATTTGCCGGGGATACCGACCTCGCGACCAATGCCCTGCTGAGCTACCCGATGGGCGTCGCGGTCGATGCCGCCGGCGACGTTTTCATCGCTGATAGTTACAACGGCGTGGTCCGAGAGGTGCGCAACAAGCGGATTTACACGGTTGCCGGCAGCCGAAACCTGGGGTTCAGTGGGGATGGTGGTCCAGCGACGCAGGCCGGTCTCTACTTCCCGTACGGCGTGGCGGTCGATTCCGCCACACCGCCAACCCTTTTCATCAGCGACAGCTTCGATCACCGCATCCGTCGGGTGGATGCCGTCAACCCGGTTGACAGCAATGGCAAGCCCGTCGACCCGCCGAAGAATGTGATCCGCAGCGTCGCGGGGGACGGATCCGACGGCGTCGACCTTGGTGGGACGTCTCAGCTGAGTCAGGCGCCTACGACCGCGGAGTTCGCGCGTCCTTGGGGCCTGGCGGTGGATCACAGCACGCTGGTCGTCGCGGACTTTCTCAACAATTCGCTCCGGCGGGTAGATCCGGCAACTGGGGCGGTATCCACACTTGCCGGAACCGGCAAGCCCGGCCTCGCGAACGGTGTAACGCCACCGGACCCCAGCGATGGGTTGCCGCCGAACCCCGATAGCCGGCCGCCATTCGACAGCGGGCCCGCCGCGGCGGGCGAGATGAATGCGCCGCGCGGCGTGAGCTTGCTGGGTGATTCGGGGGCGATGCTCACGGCCGACAGTTTCAACAACCGAATCCGCTGGTTTGGCCCGACGCAGGCGGGGATCCAGCGGACCCAGGTGAACTTCGATCCGACCAATCTCTCGAGCGCCAGCTTGCCGCAAAGCGTGACAGTCACCAGTACGGGCAGCGGCCTCCTGGCCATGGGACAGGTCGACCTGCGCGCCGATGCGCAGAACTTCTCACTTGATCCTGCAAACAACACCTGTGGCAATGCGGCACTCGAGCCGGGCTCGACCTGCTACTTCCAAGTTAAATTCCAGCCGCGATCACTCGGAACCCATACCGGCAGCGTCGCCATCCCGAATGATGCGATCGGCGGCGCCCAGCTGGTGACGCTGAATGGCCAGGCGACCGCCGCCCTCGCGGCGCTCAGCCCACCGGCCGTCGCCATCTATCAGCCACTCAACGGGACGGCAAGTCCAGCGACGGTGACGCTGACAAACAACGGCTCAGGGCTTCTCGAGATCAAGCTCATCACCATCAAGCCCGGCGCCTTCTTCTCGCAGAGCAACAACTGTCCGCAGTTCATGCCGGCGCAAAGCAGCTGCCAGATTACGGTTTCACTGAGCCAGATCGGTCCCAGCGATACGCTGGCCAAAGCGGAGACGCTGATCGTGCAAGATGACGCGGCCGGCAACCCGGTCTCAACCGAAACGGTGCCGCTCACCGGCAGCCTCGCGCAGCCGTTGACCAGCTTCAATCGGCAGGAGTTGGCCTTTGCGCAGAACGTCGGCACGCTCAGTCCGCCGGCCACATTCATGCTCGTCAATACCGGCCAGGTGCCGCTGCACCTCAGCGACATTCACGAGGATGGCGACTTCTCACAGACCAACAACTGTCCACCGGTGCTGGCGCCCGGCGCCGGATGCGCCATCAACGTAACGTTTGTCCCGAGCACGCTGGGGGAACGTGATGGCTACATCGTTGTCGTCGACGACTCGTTGGACAGCCCGCATCGAATCGCGATCACCGGTGTCGCCACCGTGCCATCGGCGCAGCTTGGCCCCGGTCGACTGACCTTCACATCGAACGTTGGCGTTGGCACGCCGGCTCAATCCATCAACCTGGTCAATCGAGGCAACGGCCCGCTAACGATCGCCGGCATCGCTACGACCGGGGACTTCCAAGCCCAACCGCACTGCCCGTCCACCTTGCTCCCCGGGATCGCCTGCAGCATCGGGATCACCTTCAACCCACAGGGTGCCGGGTCGCGGCACGGAAGTCTGCTGGTCAGCGATGACAGCAATGGCCTCCCCGGATCCCAGCAAGCGGTCCTCCTCGATGGCATTGCGCATCTACCGGTTGCGGCCCTGAGCACAACCTCACTAACGCTCGCAGCGAATCTTTCCGGATCGGTCGCCCAGTCGATCACCGTGAGCAACACGGGGGACGCACCGCTCAACATCCGCGCCATCGGGATTAGCGGCCCCGCCAGCGGCGACTACGGCCAGTCGACGAATTGCCTGGGTGCTGTCCGGCCCGGCGGCTCCTGCGCCGTCAGCGTCAGGTTTACGCCGCACGGATACGGAGCGCGCGGCGCAACCCTGACGATCTACGACAACGGCCCGGGCGGGGCGCAATCCGTCGTCCTTAACGGCACGGGGACACTCCCCAGGCCGTTACTCAGCGCTACCTATTTGAACTTTGGCGGTGACCGCGTTGGCAGTCCGACCGCGCCTCAGTCAATCGTCCTGTTCAACGCCGGCAACGGAGCCCTGGCGATCAACGGCATCAGCGCGAGCGGCGTCGACTTCAACATGGCGACGACATGCGGACCGCGCCTCGACGCGGGGGCAAGCTGCCGCATCACCGTGACCTTCCTGCCGAGAGCAAGCGGCCCGCGCTCAGGTCTCGTAACCGTTGTCGATAGCGCGGGCAGCCAACAATTTACGCTCAGCGGCGTCGGCACATAGGCCGCACCCGGCCTTCCCCTGGAGGGGGAGCGAAATACGACCATGTACGTCTGCCCGGCTGACACGATCGCGGCGTCAGCGAACGTCATCTGGAGCCTGCTAACCGATCCGGCCTCCTACGACACGTGGGCCGACGCGCGCGTCGAGGCGGTCGATCCCCCTGGCCGCGCGAAGGCGGGACAGGTCGTGCGCATGAGCAGCGGATTCCTCGGTCTACGGTTTGGGGTCCGCTTCGACGTGGAACGGGTCGATGAGGCGACGCGAGATCTCGAGTTGCGTGGCAGTTTTCCATTCGGCTTGACGATGCACGAACATATGACGGTCCGGCCCGTCGATGAGGGCACCCGCGTCCAATACGGCTGAGAATTCCATTTTCCGCCAGGTTGGCGGGGCTGGCTGCTCGAGCGACTCCTGGCGCGGGAGCTTCGTCGAGGGCCGGAGGACTCGCTGCAGCGATTGAGGCGCGCGGCGGAGAATGTGAGAGGCTAGTAACGAAAGCCAGTTGTACGCCGCTTCGCTTGACTGCCGGGGCGCAGGCGGACAACGAATGGGAGGAGTGATGGCGAAGAATTCTCTCTTCGAACTCTATGAAGCGGGCACCAGCGTCTGGCTCGACTACATCCGCCGGACCCTGATGACATCGGGTGAGCTCAAGCGGATGATCGATGACGACGCCGTCGTCGGGATGACGTCTAATCCGACGATCTTCGAGAAGGCGATCGGCGGTAGCAGCGATTACGACGGCGGCCTGCGCCGGCTGGTCGACAGCGGCAAGTCCGACGAAGAGATCATGCTCAGCCTCATCGTCGAAGACATCCAGATGGCGGCGGACATCCTGCAGCCCGTCTACCAGCAAACCAAGCACAAGGACGGCTATGTGAGCATCGAGGTCCTGCCGCGAGTGGCGAACGATACCCAAGCCACGATCTCGATGGCGCACGACCTCTGGGACCGCGTCGGGCGGCCCAACATCTTCGTCAAGATCCCGGCGACTAACGAGGGCCTTCCGGCGATCGAGCAGTGTATCGCCGACGGCTTGAACATCAACATCACGCTGATGTTCTCGGTGAAGGTCTACGAGGACGTGGCGCGCGCCTACATTCGTGGGCTGCAGCGTCGGCTCAGGCAGGGGAAGCCGGTCGACGTCGCCTCGGTCGCCAGCTTCTTCGTGAGCCGCGTCGATACCGCCGTGGACAAGCTGCTCGAGCAACGGATCGCCGCGGCGAAGAGCGACGCCGAACGGCAGCGGTTCCAGAACCTGCTGGGGAAAGCCGCGGTGGCCAACGCGAAAATGGCGTACAAAGCCTTCCAGCGGATCTTCAACGAGCCCGAGTTTGCCGAGCTCCGCGACCATGGCGCCCGGGTGCAGCGCTGCTTATGGGCGAGCACCGGCACGAAGAACCCCCATTACAGTGACGTGCTGTACATCGAGGAACTGGTCGGGCCGGAAACCGTGAACACGATGCCGCAGCAGACCATGATGGCCTTCAAAGAGCACGGCGAGGTGCGGCCGAGCCTGACGGAAAATGTCGCAGGCGCCGAGCAGCTGCTTCGGGATCTGGCGGCGATCGGCATCGACATGGAGAAGGTCACCTACGACCTCCAAATCGACGGCGTCAAGCTGTTCGCCGATTCGATCGACAAGCTCTTGGAGGAGATCGCGAACAAGAAACGGCAGCTGGACCACGGCGACGTTGGAGCGCACGAGGCGCGCCTTGGCGCCCTGGAGCCTGCGGTCAAGCAACGACTTGGCCAGCTCGAGCAGAACGCGGTGGTCCGTCGCATCGAGCAAAAGGACGCAGCGCTCTGGAAATCGAACGGCACCATCGAGAAAGAGATCCGCGACCGGCTCGGCTGGTTGCAGGTGGCCGACCGGATGGAGGAGAGGATTCCGGAGCTGCAGGCGCTGGCGAAGGAGCTGTACCAGGAGGGCTTTCGCCATGCGGTCGTCCTCGGTATGGGGGGCAGCAGCCTGGCGCCCGAAGTGTTTGCCCGCACCTTCAAGCCCCCAACCGGCGCGCTGACGGTTCATGTGATGGACACCACCGACCCGGCGGCGATCGCCGCCCTCGAGCAGGAGATCGACGTGAAAGCTTCGGTGTTTCTGGTCGCTTCCAAATCGGGCACGACGCTGGAGACGCTCTCGCATTACCACTATTTCTGGGACCGTACTCGAGGGAACGCGCGGCAATTTCTCGCCATTACCGATCCAGGGACGTCCCTCGCGGGCGAGGCCCAGACGCGCGGCTTCCGCCGGACGTTTCTGAACCCGCCGGATATCGGTGGACGTTATTCGGCGCTTTCCTACTTCGGTCTGGTGCCGGCCGCCCTGGGTGGCGTCGATCTCAGCGGTCTGCTGGACCGGGCGGCGACCATGATGCATGCGTGTTCGCCCTCGGTGCCGGTGGCCGAGAATCCCGGCGCCTGGCTGGGTGCGGTCTTCGCCGAATCGGCAAAGGCGGGACGCGACAAGGTCACCGTCGTGGCGCCGGAATCCTTGAAGACCTTCGGTACCTGGGCCGAGCAGTTGATAGCGGAGAGTACCGGCAAGGAAGGGAAAGGGTTGGTTCCGATCGCGCAGGAAGAGCTCGGCCCTCCGGAGGTCTATAACGACGACCGGCTTTTCGTACGACTTGTCGTCGCCCCCTCCCCGACCCTCCCGCAAAGGGGGAGCGAGGATCAGCTCGATGCGCTGGCCAAGGCGGGACACCCGGTCGTGGAACTGAAGGTCGGCGATCCGCTGGCCCTGGGCGCTGAATTTTTCCGTTGGGAATACGCGATCGCCGTCGCCGGCGTGATCCTCGGCATCAACGTCTTCGACCAACCGAACGTCCAGGAGGCAAAAGACCTGACGGCCAAGGTCCTGAAAGAGTCGAGCCCTCCAACCGTGGGTGATGGGATCCGATGGGCCGGCCAGAACGGCGTAACGCTGGACGCCGCGATCGAATCGCTTCTTCGTCAGGTGCGCCCGGGCGACTACGTTGCGATCCTCGCCTATATCGCGCCGGATCCGGAGCACGATAGCGCGCTGAACGCGATCCGGCTCGCCATCCGCGACAAGTATCGGGTGGCGACCACCGTCGGGTATGGGCCCCGCTACCTGCATTCAACCGGGCAGCTCCACAAGGGCGGCCCAAACACGGGGGTGTTCCTCGAGATCGTTGGCGATGACGTCAACGACATCAAGATTCCGGGGCAGCCCTTCTCCTTTGGGGTGCTCAAGCAGGCGCAAGCGCTCGGCGATTTCCAGGCACTGCGGAATCACGGGCGGCGGGTGCTGCGCGTGCAGGTACGGGATGTCGCGCAGGGTCTTGTCAAGATCGGCCAGGCGGTGGGCGCGATCGTCGAGGTCGCCTAGCGTGCAGCTCGGCATGGTCGGGCTCGGGCGAATGGGGGCCGGCATGAGCCAGCGCCTGCTCCAAGGCGGCCACCAGGTGGCGGTCTACGACCGCTCTTCCGCGGCGATGCAGGCGCTCGCCGGCAAGGGGGCGAAGCCGAGCGGCACGCTGCAAGATCTCGGACAGAAGCTGAAGGCGCCCCGCCTGGTGTGGCTGATGATTCCTTCGGGCCCGCCGATCGACGACACCATCCAGCAACTGCAGGGCACCCTGTCGCCGGGAGACGTGATCGTCGATGGCGGCAATTCGAACTACCGCGACTCGGTTCGGCGCGCCGAAACCTTGCAGTCTGAGCAGATCGAGTTCCTCGATGCCGGCGTGAGTGGAGGCGTGTGGGGGCTGAAGGAAGGCTTCTGCCTGATGGTCGGAGGCAAGGAGGCCGTCTTCAAGCATATTGAACCAATCTTCAAAACGCTCGCGCCCCCTGGTGGCTATGCCTACGTCGGACCGTCGGGCGCCGGCCACTACTCGAAGATGGTGCACAACGGCATCGAGTATTCGTTGATGCAGGGATACGCGGAGGGCTTCGAGATCCTCAAGGCGTCACCCTATGCTTTCGACCTGCACAGACTGGCGGCGCTCTGGAACCACGGCAGCGTGATCCGTTCCTGGCTCCTCGAGCTCGCCGAGGCGGCATTCGACGAGGATGCTGACCTCAGCCGAATCCGCGGCTTCGTCGAAGACACGGGCGAGGGGCGATGGACGCTGGACGAAGCGATCGAACACGCGGTTCCCGCCCCGGCGCTGGCGATGAGCGTCTTCATGCGGTTTCGATCGCGGCAGGATGATTCGTTCGCCGCCAAAGTGCTGGCGGCCCTGCGCAACGAGTTCGGTGGTCATGCGGTGAAGACCGAATAGCGATGGCCCAGGCGACGCTGACGCGAAACGTCTTACGCGAGGGCCTGATCCTCCCCCGAACACCGGATCCAGCCGTGATGGTCATCTTCGGGGCGTCGGGCGACCTGACGGCGCGCAAGCTGATGCCGGCGCTCTATAACCTGACGCTCAACCGCTATCTGCCAACCGGCTTCAGCGTGGTCGGCGTCGCGAATACCCCCTGGTCCGACCAGGAGTTCCGGGCGCAGATGGAACAGGCCGTCAAGAAGAACTCTCGGACCCAACCGGTCGACCACTCGGTCTGGCAGACCTTCGCGGAGGGTCTGCATTACTGTCCGTTCGGTTTCGAGGATAAGGGCGGATATCAGACCCTGAAATCGACGCTGGAGCGGATCGACCGCGCGCGTGGAACCAGCGGCAACCGGGTCTTCTACTTCGCCACGCTGCCGAATTTCTTCCCGGTGATCATCGACGGCCTGGGCGCCTCCGGCATCGCGCGGGAAGGGGAGGGCTGGAAGCGCGTCGTCGTCGAGAAGCCATTCGGTCACGACTTGAAGAGTGCGCGCGAGCTCAACGAGGTGATCCACTCGGTCTTCAAGGAGTCGCAGGTCTATCGGATCGACCACTATCTCGGCAAAGAGACGGTCCAGAACGTCCTCGTTTTTCGGTTCGCGAACGGCATTTTCGAGCCGATCTGGAATCGCCGCTACGTCGACCACATCCAGATCACGGTGGCGGAGGATCTCGGGATCGAATTGCGCGGCAAGTATTACGAGAGTGCCGGGGCGCTGCGCGACATCTTTCAGAACCACTTGCTGCAGCTGCTCAGCATCGCCGCGATGGAGCCGCCACCCAACTTCGACGCCGACACGGTTCGCGATGAGAAGGTGAAAGTGCTTAAGGCCATTCATCCGATCGACGTCGCCCGCGACGTCGTGCGCGGCCAGTACGGGCCCGGCTGGGTCGGCGGCCAGCACGTGCCGGGGTACCGCGAGGAGCCCAACGTCTCACCAACGTCCATCACGGAGACCTACATCGCCGTCCGCCTGAAGGTCGACAACTGGCGATGGGCGGACACGCCCTTCTACCTGCGCACCGGCAAGCGCCTGCCGAGCCGCGCCTCCGAGATCGCGATCCAGTTCAAGACCGCCCCCCACCTGCCGTTCGCGAAGACGGCGGTGCAGGGGCTGACGCCCAATGTGCTGGTGATGCGAATTCAGCCGCACGAGGGCGCCTCGCTGAAGATCGCGGCAAAAATTCCCGGTCCCGTCATGCGGCTGCGCACTGTGAACATGGACTTCTTCTACGGGTCCGCCTTCCTGGTGGAATCGCCCGACGCCTATGAACGCCTCGTCCTCGATTGCATGCTGGGAGATCCAACCCTCTTTGCGCGCGAAGATGAAGTCGAACGCGCCTGGGGCCTCGTCGACCACATCGAGGAGGGCCTGGCGCAGCAGCCCGCGGCCGGTTTCCCGAACTATGCGGCGGGTGCCTGGGGGCCAGAAGCCGCCGACGCCCTGATCGAGAGCGACGGCCGCCGATGGAGGCGCCCGTGAGCGGCCACACCGAGCTCAGCACCCAGGTGGTGGTCGACGTCCACGAGATCCAGGAAGAGCTGGAACGGGTGCGCTGGGGCCTGCACGATGACGAGGTCGAGTACTCGGAGGCGGCCGTGCATGCTGCCGCGGAGGCCCGCGCCAGTGTGCTGAACCTGATCACCGTCGTGATGGACGAATCGCAGTTGGAAGCGGTGCGAAAGGTTTTGCATGGGCTGTCCATCACCAATCCGTCGCGTACGCTCGTCCTCCTCGCCCAGCAGCATCGCGGCGGCGAAAAGCTGGAGGCGCAGGTGTCGGCCCAGACACGCACCGAGAGCGGTCACCGAGTGACCACCGAGGAAGTCACGCTACACGCGCATGGGGAGGTTGCCGAACATCTTTCAAGCGTCGTGACGCCCCTCCTGATCTCGGAGCTGCCCGTCGTGGTCTGGTGGCCCGGACTGCCGGCCTTCGACAGCCGGTTGTTCCACGATCTGTGCGACCTGGCCGACCGCCTGATCGTCGACACCGATGAAGGCTTCGAGCGAAAGCACCTCGGGCGGTTGCTCGAGGTCGCCCGCCGGGACCAGGCCCGCGCCGAGATCGGCGACTTCAATTGGGCCCGGCTGGTGCCCTGGCGGCATTTGACCGCCCAGTTCTTCGATATGCCGGGGATGCTCGATCGCCTTGCCCAGATCCAGGGTGCCACCATTTCCTACGGCGCGGAACGGCCCGCGGCGCAGGCCTGGCTGCTGGCCGGGTGGCTCAAGAGCCGGATGGCCACGGTGGGGATCCAGATCCCGGTCGACCTGATCGAGGACAGCTCTCACGACCATCGGGTGGCACGACTCGACGTCTACGCCCGCGGTTCGGATGGAGCCGCGCGGTTCACCGTTCGTCGCGTTCCCGGTGGGCGTCTTTGTGCCGACATTCGCATCGGCGACCAGGAGCTCGGGACGCGGACTGTCGGAGTGCCACCGCGATCCCCCGAAGACTTGCTGGCCTTCGAGCTCACGCTTCCCGGCCACGACGTCCTGTTCGAAGAAGCGCTCGCCGCAACGATGGAATGACCCTCAGTCCCGTCGTCGTCGCCGGCCCCGAGGAGCTGGCCGACGCGGCGGCGGCTTGGACCGCCGAACGAATCGAGCAGGCGGCGGCCGCGCGGGGCTTCTGTTACATCGCGCTGGCAGGGGGTGAGACACCGCGCGGGTGCTACCGGCGCCTGGCCGCCGATCCCTACGACCAGCGCGTGCCCTGGGGCAAAGTCTTCGTCTACTGGTCGGACGAGCGCCAGGTGGCGCTCGATGATCCGGCGAGCAACTACGCCATGGCCCGAACGGCCTTGCTCGACCACGTCCCGATACCAGCCGGGCAAGTCTTTCCCCTGGTGGGTGACCCGGGCCCAGCCCTTGCGCGGGTGCCGGCTGATTCCAGCGGTCGGCCCCGCTTCGACATCATTCACCTGGGGATGGGAGAGGACGGTCATACCGCGTCGCTCTTTCCCGGCCATCCGGCGCTGCGGTATCAGACGCCGGTCGTCGCCGTCCTGAACGCGCCCAAGCCCCCACCGGAGCGGTTGACGCTCTCCATTCCGGTCCTCAATGCGGCGCGCGCCGTCCTTTTTATGGTCCAGGGCGCCGGCAAGCGCGAGGCACTCGCCCGCGTCCTTCGCCGCGATCCTGCCCTGCCGGCCAGCCTCGTCGAGGCGACGGACGGGGAACTGACCTTCATCGTCGACAAAGCCGCCCTCGGGGCGTAGGCACCACCCGGACGTCTCAAACGCTCGCCTGGCACTAAAGCGCCGCTCGTGTGGGCCGACAGGCCCGCGCCTGGGGGTGGCGGCAGACAAGCCGTAGTGTCGGACTATCAAGAAACTTGTTTCTTGACACGCCCAACGCTGCGTGACATCTTGGTAACGCAGCGACCAACGAACTTAACGTCAAGGCAGGGCAAGCAGCAGCAATGTCGATCGCGGGGGCATATCGGCCGACCGTCCGGCGCGGTCACCGAGTGGAAAGGCGTAGTCGCCGGCGGGTCGCGCGGGCAACCGCGATCTGGGTGGCCGGGATCGCCGC
>Ga0066671_10000346_pt1 | contig 14279 bp, 9 predicted proteins | sample GraSoiAngelo_120_FD_62294 | JGI IMG/M metagenome (GOLD analysis project Ga0066671, IMG submission 62294) | Grasslands soil microbial communities from the Angelo Coastal Reserve, California, USA - 14_0919_09_20cm | ecosystem: Environmental > Terrestrial > Soil > Grasslands | place: USA...
TCGCGGTAATTGGGGAGGAAGCTCTTGGGCACCGCGCCGAGGATCCGGCCGCGCGAGACGATCAGAGCGCAATTGTACAGCCGCCCGTTGCGCCTGAGCGGCGCCCCCACCACCAGCACCGGGGAGAGCTTTGCCGTCTCGTCGCGGAAGCGCGCGATCCCCGCCTCGACCGCGTCGAGGAAAGCCTCCTGAAGGAACAGGTCGTCGACGGCGTAGGAGGAAATGTTGAGCTCGGGGAAGACGACCAGGTCGCAGCCGCGCCGGTCGGCTTCCTTCGCAAGCGCGACCGCCTGGTCGACGTTGAACGAGACGTCCCCCGACGACCCGGTCGGGCTCGCCGCGGCGGTCCGGACATAGCCGTGGCGGTGGATCGCTTCGAAGGGCGCAGTTTTCGCCATATTCTAGAGCATCTCCGTCATCATCTCGATCGCGACTGCCATGCAGGCGATGCGTGTAGCACCCCTTCCGCCCGGTCCGAAATGCTCCTCGCGATGCTGCGTCGCCCGCCCCGCCCGCGCGCAGGCGAAGTGGACGAGGCCCGGCTCCGGGCCCGCGTCCGCATAGCCGGTCACCGACAATGCGATATTGGCCCGCGAATTCTCCAGCGCCCCTTCCGCCATCGCCACCGCCACCTCCTTCGAAACCGCGCTCTTCTCCCGAATGAGGTCGAGCGGGACGCCGAGCATCTCGTTCTTGGCCTCTTCCGTATAGGTGACGAAGCCGCGGTCGAAGGCGTGGGCGACGCCCTGCACGTCGGTCAGAAGCGAGGCGAGCATGCCGCCGGTGCAGCTCTCGGCGGTGGCGAGCATCAGGCCCCATTCCGAGGCTTTTTCGAGCAGGCGGCGGGTCGCTTCCTCGGTGTCCGAGGGAAGGACCGGGGACAGTGTCTCGGTGGTCATGGCGCCAAGGAACCGGTCCCCCCAACCGAATGTTCCAGCCTCGAATAAGGGAGATTAACATGAGTAAAGACGGCAAGCAGGACGCGATCAAGCTTCTCACCCAGGATCACCGCGAGGTGGAGGAATTGTTCGAGAAGTTCGAGAAAGCGAGCCGCGACGGCACCAAGGAGAAGATCGCGCGGCAGATCTGCACCGAACTCAAGATCCACACGATGATCGAGGAGGAGCTGTTCTACCCGGCGCTGCGCGGCAAGATCGAGGACGACGATCTCGACGAGGCGATCGTCGAGCATGACGGCGCCAAGGTGCTGATCAACGACATCGAGGCGGGCGAGCCCGGCGACGACTTCTACGACGCCAAGGTCAAGGTCCTCCAGGAAGAGATCGAGCACCACGTCAAGGAGGAAGAGAAACAACAAGGCAACATCTTCTCCCAGGCCCGCAAGACCGACGTTGACCTCGAAGCCCTCGGGGAGCAGATGGCGGCGAGGAAGGCGGAGCTGATGCAGCTTGCCGAGACGCAGGGGCTGCCGCCCGCGCAGCCCGCCGCGCTCACCCAAGTGGAGGCGTAATGGCCGGATTGAATCGCAAGGGTGCTTTCCTGGGAGTCGCAGCCGCCGTCGTCGGCGGCTGCGCCTACCTCGCCTCGCGCCTGTGGCGGCGTAGCGCCGACGGCTCCGGCGGATTGGGCGGAGCCGCGCTCACCGGCACCGGCGGCCACGGCCCGGTCGGAACCTCCGGCGCGGCCCGCTCCGCCGGCCCGGACGCGATGCGCGACCCGCCCAAGGAATGGACAAGGGTCGACGAAGCCTCCGACGAAAGCTTCCCGGCCAGCGACCCGCCGGCGGTCAATCACTTCGACTAGGCTTCTCGCGGAGCGTCCTTGTCCGGGCCCTCCGCGAGGATCGTTTCGCGGGCCAGCCTGAGCTCGCGGATCGCGGCCGCCGTGCTTGCGCCCCAGACGAGGTGCACGCCTACCATCAGCATGTTGCGCCTTGCCGGGTGCTTGGTCGCCGGCTCGAGCGTGTGGAGGGCGGGGATCCAGCCCATGTAGCTCGCCACCCAAACCGCCACGCCTGCCGCCGCGCCGGTGCGCTTCTTCGGGTCCGGGTTCAGCGCGGCGACGAGGGCGCCCATCGCGGCGCCGTAGAGGAAGTGGCTTGCGGTGGTGACGTCCTTGGCGGTTTCGTTGGAGAGCGGGATGCCGAGCTGCTCGGCGCCGGAATCGACGATCTCGCGCGGGGTGAGCGGGTAGCGTTCCTTCGCCGGCAGCCGCTGGTGGAGACGCCGCATCGCGGCGGTCATCGTCATCGTTCCGACGAAGCCGGCGATCCCGCCGATGACGAGGCGGCTGACCAGCCGCGGGTCTTTGCTGTTCTCAGCCATGCCCTGCAGTAACGCGGCAGTGGCGAAAGCGAACCATCAAAGTGTGGCGGCGCCCTATTCGTATCGCAGAGCATTGATCGGGTTCGCCCTCGCAACCCTGATCGCGTGGCCGGCGATGGTGCCCAGCGCGATCCCGAGCGCGAGCAGGCCGGCGAGGAGGAAGGGTCCCGGAGTCAGGCCGATGCGGACGTCGAAGCCGTTCAGCCAGTCGCGCATCACCCACCAGGCGACCGGCCAGGCGATGATGTTGGCGACGATCACGGGCTTGGAGAATTGCCAGGCGAGCAATTTCACGATGTCGCGCGAGCGGGCGCCGAGCACCTTCCTGATCCCGATCTCCTTGGTCCGCCGCTCGGCCGTATAGGCGGCGAGGCCGAAAAGCCCGAGGCAGGCGACGACCACCGCCAGCAAAGCGAAGGCGGCGAAGAGCTGCCCGCGCGCCTCATCCCGGTCGTAGAGCTTCTTCACCCGATCATCGGCATATTCGCCGCGGAAGGGGATGTCCGGGAACATCCGCTTCCACACGCGTTCGCTCTGGTCGAGCACCTGCTTGGGGTCCGCGCTCGAATAGCGGATCATCATCGCGTTGAAGTTGTTGCGGCTGAAATAATAGAGAATGGGCTGCAACGGGTCGCGCACCGAGCGGTAGCGCACGTCCGCGACCACGCCGACGATCGTCGCCGGCACTAGCCCATATTCGGACTGGGTGAGCGCCACCCTTATCGGTTTGCCGACCGCGTCGGCGGGCGACTTGAAGCCGAGCCTCTTCGCGGCAAGCTCGCTGACGATCACATTCACCCCGCGCTTGACGAGCGCCTGCTCGGCAGCAGGCTGCGTCGGGAAGGGCGTCGTCACGTCGTCGAGCGCCACATTCTCCGAAAAATTGCGCCCGGCCAGCACCTTGATCCCCATGGTGGGGACGAAGTCCGGATCGATTCCGTAATTGCCGAGGTCGATGCCCTTGGGGATTCCGGGCAGATAGGCCGAGGTCACCGAATTATTGCCGGGATTGACCCCGATACCGGTGCGCGCGACGGCCTTCACCCCGTCGATTCGAGCCAGCTCGCGCTTCAGCGCCTCCGACTGCTCCTGCACCTTGGGAGAAGCGAGGCCCTGGAGCTGGATCAGCCCGTCGCGCTTATAGCCTGCGTCCGCGGTCCGGGCGTAGACGGTCTGGCCGTAGATCACCGCGGTGCAGATGATGAGCCCGATCGACACCGCGAACTGGGCGACGACGAGGATGTTGCGAAGCCGCCCGGAGCCCTGCGCCTCGGCCGACGATTTGTTGGCCTTGAGCACGGTCGCCGGCTGGAAGCGCGACAGATAGAAAGCCGGGTAGAGCCCGCCCGCGCCGCCGACGATCAGAACCAGCAGAAACACCGGCAGAAGCACGCCTTCCGAGCCCCAATAGCGCATCGCCATGTCGGCATCGAGGAAGCGGTTGAACATCGGCAGGAGCAGCTCGACCATCGCGAGGGCGATCAGCATCGCAAGCGCCGTCACCAGCATCGACTCCGCGAGGAACTGGACGATGAGTTGCTTGCGGCTAGCCCCAAGCACCTTGCGCAGTGCCACTTCGCGGGCGCGCTGCGAGGCGCGGGCGGTGGCGAGGTTGGTGAAGTTCACCACCGCGATTCCGAGGATCAGCAAAGCGATGATCGAGAAGGTGACGATGGTGCGCTTGTCGTTGCCCGGAGTCATCGACGCCTGCTGCGCCTCGCCGAGATGGATGTCGCGGACGTTGACGAGCTCCCAGTCGGAGGCGTCGCCGGGGTTGGTCTTCTCGCCGCCCGAATTGTCGTCGGGGATATTGCGTTTCTCCCAGGCGCCGAGCTGGCGATTGACGTCGTCGACGTTCGCGCCGGGCTTCAATTTGACGTAGATCCAGCCGCCTTGATTGCCCCAGCCGGTGAGAAAGGACGGTTCCTCGCCATAATAGCTCTCGGGGTCGAAGCGGGCGACGATTCCGAGCTGGAGATGGCTGTTCTTCGGGAGGTCCTTGACGACGCCCTTCACCGCGTAATCGACGCTCTTGCCCCGGCTGACCATGGTCAGGGTCTGGCCCAGCGGATCCTGGTTCGGGAAGCGTTTCGCAGCTTCCTTTTCGGTTAGGACGGCAGCGTTGGGGAGGCTGAGCGCGGTCTTCGGGTCGCCCTTCACAAAGGGGATCTGGAGGATGTCGAAGAGGTTGCCGTCGACGAGGGCGAAATCTTCGGCGAAGCTCGGCACGCCCTTCTGCATCACCACCGCGCCGACCGCGCCGACATAGACCGAATTCTCGATCTGCGGGAAATCCTTCACCAGCGCTTTCCTCGAGACGAAGCTCGACATCTGAAGCGCCATCTCCTCGCCGCCGGTCTCCGTCGCGTGATAGAATTGCTGGAACTCGAAGGCCCGGTCGGCGCCCGGCATCCAGGCGTCGTAGCTCGATTCGTAGCGCACATAGAGGAGGATCATCAGGCAGGCGGCGAGGCCGAGCGCGAGGCCGAACACGTTGATGAACGCGTAGGTCTTGTTCTTGGTGAGCGCCCTCACGCCGACCGTGACGTAGTTTCTCCACATGGCGAGACTGTTCCTATTCGTATCTGAGGGCGTGGATGGGGTTGAGGCGCGCGACCCGGAAGGCGTGGCCGGCGACGGTGCCGATCGCGATTCCGAGCGCGATCAGCCCGGCCAAAAGGAAGGGCCCGGGCGTGAGCGGCACGCGGACGTCGAAGCCGTTCAGCCAGTCCCGCATCGCCCACCAGGCCACCGGCCAGGCGACGATGTTGGCGACGATCACGGGCTTCGAAAATTGCCAGGCGAGCAGCTTGACGATGTCCGCCACTTTCGCGCCGAGCACCTTGCGGATTCCGATTTCCTTGGTCCGCCGCTCGGTGGTGAAGGAGGCGAGGCTGTAGAGGCCGAGGCAGGCGATGATCACGGCGAGCGCGGCGAAAGACGCGAACAAGGTTCCGCGCGCCCGGTCCGATGCATATTGGCGGCCGACCAGATCCTCGGCGAATTCGCCCTGGAAGGGGATTTCCGGCTCGAACTTGCGCCAGACCTTCTGAAGGCCCTCCATCACCGCGCCGGGCTGTGCGGCGGCATAGCGGACGATCACCTGATAGGTGCGCGCCGGATCGTAGAGATAGACGATCGGCTCGATCGCGTCGCGGGCGGTGCGGATCCTCGTATCTTCGACGATTCCGACGACGGTCGCAGGCGCGAGGTCGTCGCTTCCGTCGAGGCCGGTGCCGATCGTCCGTCCGACCGCCGCCTGCGGGTCCTTGAAGCCGAGACGGCTGGCGGCATTGCGGTTGATGACGACGTTGATGCCGCTCCCCACCTCCAAAGCGCCGCTGTCGGCGTTGCGCACCACCCGGTCGCGCGCGAAGCCTTCGCTGAGGAAGCGGCCGGCGAGCAGGCGCATGTCCATCGCCGCGAACAATTGCGGATCGATCGGGTAGACGCCCATCGATAGCGCCGACGCGGCGCCCGGAGCGCGCACGGCCTGGATGCTCTTGTTGGTCGCGGCGAGGCCGAGGCTGGTCCGGCCCGCAGCGACCACGCCCGGCACCTTCAGCATCTCGCGCCGCGCCGCTTCATATTCGGTGCTGTCGCCGGCGAAGCGCCACGCGGAGTCGATCTGGATGAGGCCGTCGCGGCGGTAGCCGGGATCGACCGCCTCGACGAAGCGGGTCTGCCAATAGATGAAGGCGGTGCAGACGATCAGGCCAATCGCGACCGCGAACTGGAGGATGACGAGCGCGGCGCGAAGCCGCGCGCTGCCCGGCGCCTCGGCCGAGGCCTTGTTGGCGCGGAGCACCGCCGCCGGCTGAAAGCGGCTCAGGTAGAGGGCCGGGTAGATGCCGCCGAGCAGGCCCACCACGATGAACAGGCCGAGCGCGGGAAGCAATATGCCGCCTTCCCCGAAATAGGTGACGGCGAGGTCGGCGCCGATCATCGCCCCGATCCGCGGCGTAGCGATCTCGGTGGCGGCGAGCGCGATCAGCATCGCCAGCGCGACCATCAGCAGCGATTCCCCCATCAGCTGGACGACGAGCTGCCCGCGCGTGGCGCCGAGCACCTTGCGGAGCGCGACCTCGCGCGCCCGCTGGGTCGCCCGGGCGGTCGACAGGTTGACGAAGTTCATGATCGCCATGCCGAGGATCAGCAGCGCAACCACCCCGAAGGTGGCCAGCGCGCGCGGGTCTCCGCCCGGGGCGAGCGCCTGGGCCTGGTTGGGGCCGAGATGGACGTCGCCGATCGGCACCAGCTTCATGTCCATGATGTCCGCCTGCGAGGCGATCCGGCCGCCGATCGTCTGCGGCGCAATCGTCTTCTTCTCCCAGGCCGGAAGCCGGGCGTTGATCGAGGCTCCGTCGGCGGGCGAGCGCAGCTTCACATAATGCTGCTGGTTCATATTGCCCCAGCTCTTGTCGGCCTCGGGCCAGCCGTCGAACTCGGACGGATCGTTGCGAAACATCACCGCCAGGCGGAGACTCGAATTCTTCGGCAGGTCGCGGATCACCCCGCTCACCCGATAGTCGCGCTTGCCCGCGCCGGCGCCGATGCTGATCGTCCGCCCGACCGCATGCGACGTGCCGAGCTGCTTCACCGCCTCGCTCTCGGTCAGCACCACCGAGTTGGTGTCGGGCAGAGCCGTCGCGGCCGAGCCGTCGGCGGAGGGCAATTGGAAGATGTCGAAGAAGGCTTTGTCGACCGTCGCCGCGTCGAGGAACAGCGGCGCGCCGCCGCGCATCACCACCGTCTGGCCTGGGCGAAGCACGCTCAGCGCCTCGATCTCGGGGAAGCCGGCGGCGAGGCGGTCGTGGACCGGGAAGGGGCTTGCCTGCGACCGGCTGACCGGCTGGCCGACCTCGTGCCAGTTCGCCTGGATCTGGAACACCCGGTCGGCATCGGGGAGCCAGCTATCGTAGCTGCGCTCGTAGCGGACGTAGAGGAGGATGATCAGACAGGCGGCGAGGCCCAGAGCCAGCCCCGCCAGATTGACGAAGGCATAGACCCTGTGGCGGCCGAGCGCGCGAATTGCGACCGCCGCATAATTCCACCACAGGGCCAAAGCCTTACTCATAGCGCAACGCATGGATCGGGTTGGAACGGGCGACGCGGAAGGCGTGGCCCGCCACCGTCGCGACAGCGATCAGAAGCGCCAGTCCGCCGGCCAGCAGGAACGGCGTCGGCCCGAGCGAGATTCGCGTGTCGAAGCCATTGAGCCAGCCCCGCATCACCCACCAGGCGACCGGCCAGGCGATGAGATTGGCGACGATGACCGGCTTGGAGAATTGCCAGACCAGCAGCCGGACGATGTCCCGAACCCGGGCGCCGAGCACCTTGCGGATCCCGATCTCCTTGGTCCGCCTTTCCGCGGTGAAGGCGGCGAGGCCGAACAGGCCGAGGCAGCCGACGACGACCGAGAGAAGCGCGAAGCCGGCGAAGGTCTTCGCCCGCGCATCCTCGGCCTCGTACAGCTCCTGGACGATGTCGTCGCTGAACTTGGCGTTGAACGGCACTTCGGTGGTGATCCCCTTCCACGCCTGCTCGACCCCCGCGCGCACCGCCCGCGGATCGCCATGGTAGCGGATCATCAAATTGGTGTGGCCGCTGTTCGTGTTGACGAACATGATGTCGTCCATCTTCTCTTTGACCGAGCGGAAGCGGCTGTCCTTGACCACACCGATCACGGTCACCGGCACCAGCCCGTACTCGTTCTCGACCAGTCCGACCTTGAACTGCTTGCCGACCGCGTCGGCGGGGTTGGTGAAGCCGAGGCGCTTGGCGCCGAGCTCGTTGACGACGATGTTGCCGCCGCGCGCCGCCAGCGCCTTCTCGTCCTCCGGATTGGGCGGGAAGGGAATGGTCATGTCGTCCATCGGCCGGTCCTTGTCGAACCAGCGGCCGGCGACCATCGTCAGGCCCATCGCGTCGAAGAAGCCTTCATCGACATTGTAATTGCCGATGTTCACCGGCTTGGGATTGCCGGGAATCATGATCCCCGTGTTGTTCTGATTGCGGGTCGCGATCCCGATTGTGGTGCGGCCGACCGCGTCGACGCCGGGGACCCGCTTCATCCGCTCGGCGATCTGCTCGCCCGAGTTGATGAGCTGGTAGCGGCTCAATTCGTCGACCTGGAGGATACCCTCGCGCTTGAAGCCGGGGTCTACGGTCCTCGCGTAGACCGTCTGGCCGTAGATCACCGCGGTGCAGATGATGAGGCCGATCGAGACGGCGAACTGGCCGATGACCAGCGCGCTCCGGAGGCGTCCGGAGCCGGGCGTTTCGGCGCTCGACTTGTTCGCCTTCAAGACCTGCGCCGGCTGGAAGCGCGACAGGAAGAAGGCCGGGTAGAGGCCGCCGAGGACGCCCACCGTCAGGACCAGCACCAGCACCGGCAGAGCGATCCCGCCCGAGCCGAAATAATGGAGCTTGATGTCCGCATCGAGGAAGTTGGCGAAGGGCGGGATCAGCAGCTCGACCATCGCCAGAGCGATCAGCATCGAGAGTATGGCGACGATCACCGACTCGCCGATGAACTGGACGATGAGCTGCTGCCTGTTGGCGCCGAGCACCTTCCTCAGCGCCACCTCGCGTGCCCTTTGCGAGGCGCGGGCGGTGGCGAGGTTGGTGAAGTTGACCACCGCCATGCCGAGGATGAGCAGGGCGATCACCGCGAAGGTGATGATCGTCGTCTGGTCGTTGCCGGGAGTCATCGATCCGCCGCCCTGGGCCTTGCCGAGATGGACGTCGGCGACGTTGATCAGATGCCAATCCTGCTCGTCGCCCTGGTTGAAGCGGGCCTCGCCGGCGTTCTCGTCGGGGATGTTGCGCTTCTCCCAGGCGGGGAGACCGGCTTCGATCTCCTTCACGTCCGCGCCGGGCTTCAGCTTGGCGTAGACCCAGCCGCCCTGGCAGCCCCAGCAGGTCAGGAACTGCTCTTCGGCGGCCATGAAGGAAGGGAAGTCGATGCGGACCAACGTGTCGATCCGCATGTGCGAATTCTTCGGGACGTCCTTCAGGACCGCGCCGACGGTGAAATCGAACTTCTTACCCTTTGAAATGAGGGTGAAAGTGCGGCCGACGACGTCGTCGGTGCCGAAGCGGCGAACGGCCTCGCTCTGTGACATCGCAGCCGTGTTGAGCGCTTCCAATGCTTTCGGATTGCCCTTCAGTATGGGCAGCGGAACGACGTCGAGGAAGTTGCCGTTGACGTAGAGGTAGTTCTTGGTCGGTGTCGCGTCGGACCCCTGTAGGAAGACCGGCTCGCTGGCGAGGGCGTAGACGGTCTTCTCGATCTGCGGGAAGTCCTTCTGAAGCCGCTCGGCGGTGATGTAGGGCGTCATCTGGCTCTGCCCCTCCTCGCCCGTCGTCGCCGATTTGAACCAGCTCTGGACCTGGAAGATGCGCCCGGAATCCGGGAGCCAGCGGTCGTAGCTCATCTCATAGCGGACGAAGAGCAGGATCATCAGGCACGCGGCCATGCCGATGGCGAGGCCGAAGATGTTGATAAAGGCATAGGTCTTGTTCTTGCCGAGGGCCCGGAGGCCCACCGTTACGTAATTGCGCCACATGACCTGGTTCCTACTCGTAGCGGAGTGCGTGGATGGGGTTCGACCGGGCGACCTTGATCGCATGGCCGGCAATGGTGCCGAGCGCGATGGCGAGCGCCAGCAGCCCGGCGGTGAGGAAGGGACCCGGCCCGAGCGGGATGCGTGCGTCGAAGCCATTGAGCCAGCCGCGCATCACCCACCAGGCGGCGGGCCAGGCGATCAAATTGGCGACGATCACCGGCTTCGAAAATTGCCAGGCGAGGAGCTGGACGATGTCGCGCGCCCGGGCGCCGAACACCTTTCGGATCCCGATCTCCTTGGTGCGCCGCTCGGCGGTGAAGGCGGCGAGGCCGAACAGGCCGAGGCAGGCGATCACCACCGCGAGCATCGCGAAGCCGGCGAAGGTGGTGCCGCGCGCCTGGTCGGTCTGGTATAATTCGGCGAGCTGGGCGTCGGCGAAATCGCCTTCGAACGGCACGTCCGGGGCGAGGCGCTTCCACACCCGCTCGACGCCCTTCAGCACGCCGACCGGATCGCTGCTGTCGTAGCGGACGATGAGGGCGGAATAGATGCCCTGATCGAGGAAGATCGCCGGCTCCACGGGGTCGCGCAGCGAGCGGAAGCGGCTGTCCTGGACCACGCCGACGATGGTGATCGGGAGCGAGCCGTATTTCTCGCCATATTGGCGGGCCTTGACCTCCTTGCCGATCGCCGAGGCCGGGGTCGGGAAGCCCATCTGCTTGGCGGCGAGCTCGTTGACGACGACGTTGAGGCCGCGCGCGACCTGGGCGCGGATCGCCGGGTCGACGGCTTCCTCGGGCTCGTAGGGGAGGAAGCCGTTGTCCTTGGCATATTGGCGCGACAGGGTGCGGCCGGCGAGGGTCCTGATCCCCATCGTTTTGAAGAAGTCGGGGTGGGCCGAATACCAGCCGATGGTGACCGGCTGGGTCTTGCCCGGGACTTCGATCCGGGTGTTGAGCGTCTGGCCGGTGGCGACCCGGATGTTCGAGCCGGCTGCGGAGGTCACTCCGGGCACCTTGGAGACTTCGCGGAGCACGGTTTCGGTCAAGGGCACGATCTGGGCGCGGTTGAAGTTCATCGCCTGGATGAGGCCCTCGCGCTTGTAGCCGGCGTCGGAGGTCTGGGCGAAGCGGGTCTGCGCGTAGACGATCGAGGTGCAGACGATGAGGCCGATCGACACCGCGAACTGGGCGACGACGAGCAGGTTGCGGAGCCGCCCGCTGCCGGCCGGCTCGGCCGTCGACTTGTTCGCCCGAAGCACCGCGCTCGGCTGGAAGCGCGAGAGGTAGAAAGCCGGGTAGAGGCCGCCGGCGATTCCGACCACGAGCAGCAGGCCGAGCGCGGGAAGAAGCAGCCCGTCCCAGCCCCAATAGGTCATGTGGAGGTCGGCGCGGAGGAAGTCGGCGAGCCAGGGAAGGGCGAGCTCCGCCATGGCCAGAGCGATCAGCATGGCGACGGTGGTGAGCAGCATCGATTCGCCGAGGAACTGGACGACGAGCTGGCTGCGGTTGGCGCCGAGGACCTTCCGCAGCGCCACTTCCCGGGCGCGCTGGCTGGCGCGGGCGGTGGCGAGGTTGATGAAGTTGACGCAGGCCATGCCTAGGATCAGCAGAGCGACGATCGCGAAGGTGATGATGGTCGAGCGGTCGTTGCCCGGATGGTCTTCCCAGAACGCCTCGGCGCCGCTCAGATGGACGTCCTTCACCGGCACCAGCTTCCAGTCGAACGCATCGCCTTCGCTGACGACCGCGCCGTTGACGTTGGCGGTGGGGATGTTGCGCTTCTCCCAGGCGGGGAGCTGGCGGTTGATGTCGTCGGCCGAGGCGCCGGGGCGAAGCTTCAGATAGACGACGCCGTTGATGCAGCCCCAGCCGCAATCCGCCTTGTCGGTGTCGCGGATCTTGGCGACGAGGTTGAAGCCCAGATGGCTGTTCTTCGGCAGATCCTCGAACACCCCGGTGACCCGCATCTCATATTTCTCGCCGCGGCGGATTCCGGTGACGGTGCGGCCGAGCGCATTAGGCGTGCCGAAGCGCTTCACCGCCTCCTTGCGGCTGATGACGAGACTGTCGGCGCCGTCGAGCGCGGTCTTCGGATTGCCGGCGAGGAAGGGGATTTTCAGGATCTGGAAGAAGGTCGGGTCGGCGCGCAGCAGGTCGGCATAATTGGCGTCGGCGCCGTTCAGGAGAACCGGCCGGTCCCCCTCGGCGCGGGCGATCGCCTCGATCTGGGGGAAGTCCTTGGGCAGGGTCTCGGTGATCACCCCTTCGGTGCCCTGCTGGAGCTCCTTATTCCCCGTCTCGGGGTCGGTGTAGAGGGTCTGGACCTGGTAGACGCGGCCGGCGTCCGGCAGCCACTTCTCGAAGCTCGTCTCGTAGCGGACGTAGAGCAGGATGAGGATGCAGGCGGCGAGGCCCAGAGCGAGGCCGGCGATGTTGATGAAGGCATAGGTCCGGCTCTTGGTCAGCGCCCGGAAACCCACGGTAAGATAATTGCGCCACATCGCCCCAACTCCCTGTCTTGCTGTTCGCCCCTTGCCCCCCGGTCCCCCGGGGCCCCAGCCGGGGCCGCCTAAGGGGACTAGAGCGGCACCCGGCTGAGACCGGAAAAGGAGGAGAGGTCAGGCCGCCCGGCGGCGCTCCTGAAGGATCCGGCCGTCGAGCATGTTGACCACGCGTCCGGCATAATCGGCGTGCGAGGCCGAGTGGGTGACCATGACGATGGTCGAGCCTTCGCGGTTCAAGGCCTGGAGCATCTTCATGACCTCCTCGCCATGCTGGGTGTCGAGGTTGCCGGTCGGCTCGTCGGCGAGGATCAGCTTGGGATTGCCGACCAGGGCGCGGGCGACTGCGACGCGCTGCTGCTGACCGCCCGAGAGCTGGCTCGGCCTGTGCTTGGCGCGGTGGGCGATGCCGACCTTGTCCATCACCTCGTCGACCCGGCGGCGGCGCTCGGCGGCGGGCACGTCGTGATAGAGCAGAGCGAGCTCGACATTCTCGCGTACGGACAGCTCGTCGACCAGGTTGAAGCTCTGGAAGATGAAGCCGATGTTGCGCTTGCGCACGTCCGCGAGCTTGCCTTCGGGAAGGCCGGCGACTTCCTGGCCGTTGAAGACGTAGGAACCGGACGAGGGGCTGTCGAGCATCCCCACCACGTTCAGAAGCGTCGACTTGCCGCAGCCGGACGGCCCCATGATCGCGACGAATTCCCCTTCCGCGATATCGAGATCGATGCCGTCGAGGGCGGTCGTCTCCACCGTATCGGTGCGGTAGACCCGCGCCAGCTCACGCATGCTCAGCATTGATCAGCTCCTTCTTCATGTCTCGAGGTCGAGCCGATCCTTGTCGGCGAAACCCGTATAGGGTGAGGTGATGACGCGCTCGCCGGGCTCGAGCCCTTCCAGCACTTCGATGAAATCGGCATTGCGGCGGCCGAGCTTGACGTTGCGCTTCACCGCGGCATTGCCGTCCGGCGCGACCACGAAGATGAAGGCGCCGCCCGTCTCGTTGTAGAAAGCGCCGTTCGGGATCAGCAGAGCGGGCGTCGGATCGCCGAGCGTCAGGCGAACCTGGAGGGTCTGGCCGCGCTGGAGGTCCGGCGGCTCGGCGGCGGTGAAGGTGAGATCGACCTCGAAGGCGCCGTTGCGGACCTGCGGATAGATTTTCGCGACCTTCGCCTTGTAGCTCTTGCCGCCGGTGTCGACGGTGGCGATCTGCCCCGGCTGGACCCGGCCGAGGTAGAATTCGTCGACCTGGGCGACCAGCTTGTTGCGGCCGGCGCTGTCGATCTGGCCGAGGCGTTCGCCGCGGTTCAGAGACTGGCCGACCTGGATCGAGAAAGCGGTGAGCTGGCCGGTGACCGGGGCGCGCAGGTTGAGCGCGTCGAGGGTCGCCCGGGCGATTCCGAGGCTCCCGCTCAGCGACGCGTTCGATTCCCTGAGCTGGGCGAGCTGGCTGGTCTGGAGGCGCTGGTTGACCTGCTGGGCGCGGCGGAGGACCGCGGCGCGACGCTCGCTGGACACATAGTCGTCGCGGCTGTCGTTGAACGTCTTGGCCGGGATGAAGCCCTTTTCGTAGAGCGGCTTCTGAAGCTCGTACTGGCGCTTCGCCTTATCGGCGGCGAGATTGGCGTCGATCACGGATCGCTCGTCGCCCATCTGGCTCTGCGCCAGCGCAAGCTCCTGGCTGCGCATCGAGTTGACTTCGCGCGACACGTCCGACTGGCGGGCGAGGAGATTGAGCTGGAGGTCCGAGTTGGATAGCTCGGCGAGGAGCTGGCCCTGCTGGACCATGGCGCCGTCCTCCACGTACAATTTCTCGACCCGGCCGCCCTCGACCGCGTCGAGGTAGACGGTGACGAGCGGCGTGACCCGGGCGCGCAAGGGCAGGAAGTCGTCGAACCGCCCCTTCTCCACCGTCGAGAT
>Ga0066671_10000347_pt1 | contig 14270 bp, 18 predicted proteins | sample GraSoiAngelo_120_FD_62294 | JGI IMG/M metagenome (GOLD analysis project Ga0066671, IMG submission 62294) | Grasslands soil microbial communities from the Angelo Coastal Reserve, California, USA - 14_0919_09_20cm | ecosystem: Environmental > Terrestrial > Soil > Grasslands | place: USA...
GAGAATCGGGCATGGCTCCTCGTGAACCGATCCGAGGAGGTTTTCGAATGCCTCAGTCAACATGGAGCGCGAAGCGTGAGCGCCAGTACGAGCACGTCAAGGAGTCGGAGAAGAAACAGGGGCGGTCGACGAAACGCGCGAAGGAGATCGCCGCGCGTACGGTCAACAAGGAGCGTGCCCGCGCCGGCGAGACCAAGGGGCGTGCGTCGCGGACGTCAACGCGCGACATCTCGTCCGGTCGCCGCGGTGGTCTTCGGTCCGGCACGAAGCGGCCGAAGGGCCGGACGAAGGAGCAGCTCTACAACGAGGCGAAGCGTCGGAACATTCCGGGGCGCTCGCGGATGACGAAGGCCCAGCTCCAGCGGGCCGTCGACAGCCGGAAGTAAGCCGACGTAGACCTCACCGCGACCGCTAGGCTCGCGGTCGTGCGGCCGAATACGCTCGACCACGTCGCCTTCTGGGTGGCGGACAGACACCCGCTCGTCGAGTTTGCGACCGAGCATCTCGGGATGCACGTCATCGACGCGCAGGAGAACTTCACGCTCATCGGATCGAACGCCCGGCGAGGGAAGCTGACGCTGTTCGCGGCGGAAGGCCCACGCGAGCGTGGTGCGATCAAGCACGTCGCGCTGCGCGTCTCCGACCTCGAACAAGCCCGCGCGTCGCTGCCGGACGGCAGCGGCGACGAGGTCGAGCTCGGCGAGGGGATCCGGATCCGACTCGTCGAGGCTCCCACGGACGTGGACTACGACCTCGATCACGTCGCTCTGTTCACGCGCGATCCGAAGCGGACCGCCGACGACTACACCAAGCTCGGGTTTGACTACGCGGAGCCGAGCCCCGAGGGGAATCCGCGCGTCGAGGTCGGCGGAGCGCACCTCGAGTTCCACGAAGGCGATCCGGGCGAGCCCGAGAAGCCGCTGCTCAACCACGTGGCCGTACTCGTCGATTCCGCCGACGAGCACACCGCCGAGGCCGAGGATATGGGGATCGTCGAGAGCGTCGTCGACGCGGCCAACACGCTCGCGGTGTTCGTGTGGGGGCCGGACCGCGTGCGCGTCGAGTTCGTCGAGCACAAGCCTACGTTCTCATTGCAGTAACCGTCCTCGGCGCCGGGATGGCAGGGCTCGTTGCGGCCGCGCGCCTGCGCGAGCTCGGCGAGTCGCCGGTCGTCTACGAGAAGGGCACGCGTCCGGGAGGGTCGATGCTGCTCTCGAGCTGCGTCGTGTGGCGCCACCGGCAGTGGGAGGACTTTCGCGCGGATTGTCCTGCCGGCGACGAGCCGTTGCAGCGCCTCGTCTGGGAGCGCCTCGACGATGCGATCGAATGGCTTCTCTCCCTCGGAGCACCGGTCGTCTGGGAGAAGACCGGGAATCCGCTGACGGTTGGGAAGCGCTTCGATCCGGTCGGGCTTACGACCACGCTTGCGCGCGCGGCCGGCCAGATTGAAGTTGGACACACTTGGTCAGACCTGACTAGCCAGTCAGACCTGACTAGCTGGTCAGGTCAGACCGACCCGCTCGTCGTTGCGACCGGAGGGTTCCAGGGCAGTGCCGATCTCGTGACGCGTTACATCAGTCCGTCAGCGCCGCTACGACTTCGTGCCAATCCATGGAGCACAGGCGACGGGCTCCGCCTCGGTCTCGAACGAGGCGCCGCCCTGTCCGACGGAATGGACGAGTTCTACGGACGGAACATGCCCGACGCGGACTTCGTCGAAGCGGACTTCGTCCCGAAGGCACAGCTTTACGGCCGCTTCGCGCGCGTGTTCAACGAGCGCGGGGAGGAGTTCTTCGAGGGCGAGGTCTCGTGGTCCGAGAACGACCTCGTCCAGGCGACTGCCCGACAACCCGGCGCGCGTGCCTGGTACGTCCTCGACGACGACGCGCTGGAGCAGCGCGTCCGCGACCGCACCGTCGCAGACATGGTCGCCACGGCACAGACCGCGATCGATCCGGGCGACCTTCCGTTCACGGCTCCGCCTGGTGCGCGCATCGCAGTCCGGGTCGCACCCGGGATCACCCACACGATCGGCGGCCTTCGTGTCGACGAGCGCGCGCGTGTCCTCAGAGCCGACGGCTCCCCGCTCGACGGCCTGTTCGCAGCCGGCGCAGACGTCGGCGGCATCTCGACCGGTGGCTATGCCAGCGGCCTGGCCGCCGCGCTCGTCCTCGGATTGACGGCAGCTGAGTCGGCTGCGCTCTAAGCGGCCTGCAGGTACACGCAGGGCCGCGGATCGTTCGGCAGCGGGGACGGCGCGATCTTCGTCACCCGGAGCTTCCGATCGTCCGCGTCCACCTCGGAGCCGACGGCGGGCGGCTCACCCGTCTCTTCGCGCAGCTCGTAGCCGCTCGGCTTCCAGATGAAGAGCAGGTACGACCCGTCCGCCACGGCGCGGAACTCTAGCCAGCCGCAGCGTACGGGGGGAGGACGACCCTCACGGTCGTCCCACCGTTCTCGCCGGGCTCGAACGTGAGGTCGCCGTTCAGGGTCCGCGCGCGCTCGACGAGCTCGTCGAGGCTGCGGCGGCGACGTTCGCCGGGCGCGTTGTCGGAGATGCAGGTCTCGATCCCGCCCTCGTCGGTTCGGCGGACGACGACGGACAGCGTCTCCGGCGGCCCGCGTCGGATCGCCTGGTTCAACGCCTCGCGGATGATCTGGTAGAGAGCGGCCTGGGTCTTCTCGGCGAGCTGCTCGCCCGCGTCGGCGTCGAGCTCGATGCGGACGCCGTGCTCGATCGCGATCTGATCGGTGAGCGCGCGAACTGCGGGCGCAAAGCCCTGGTCCCGGAGGACGACCGGCTCGAGGTGGAACGAGAGGTCTCGCAGCTCTCCGATCGTCGCGCGGTGTCGTACGAGCGCCCGTCCGATGATCTCGCGTGCCTCCTCGTCGCGACCTTGCGCGATCGAGTTCAACCCCGCGTCGAGCAACAACGCGATGCCGGACAACGACTGGACCGCGCTGTCGTGGAGTTCGTTCGCGAGCCGGCGCCGCTCGTCCTGCTCGGCGGTGATGAGCTGGTCGGTCAAGCGTGAGCGCTCGACTTCGCGCACCTGCGCCTCGGCGAGCAGCCGTGCGTTCTCGTATTCGCGTGCAGCGAAGTCGGCCAGCACCGTCGCGCGCACGACGTCGTCACGGTCGAAAGCACGACCACGCGTCAGCCGGAGGGCCCCGATCTCTTCCTCGCGCGCTTTCAGCGGGATGACGATCGCGTTCTCCGCCGGCGCACGTCGCGGACGCTCGCCGGGGCGCAGCATGCGCGCCTTCGCCTCGAAGAGCCGCTCAGCCTGGACGCACGTCTCGCCGAGCACGTCGTCCGCGGCGGCGATCGACGCCATCGAGTCGACGAGCGACTCGAGGAACTGGGCCTCGCTCGTCAGCTCTTCTTCGGCCGCTTCGTGCCGTCGCCGCTCCGTGACGATCAGGTAGGTCGCAAACAACGCCGCGATCCCGACGGCGCATGCGAGGCCTACCCACGTCAGAAGAGCGTTTTTTGTCGCCAGACCGACCACGGCGACGACCGCGGCCGCGCCGAACACAAGGGCGAGCGCTCCGAGCCTCGAGGCGCTGTCGAAGCGCATTCGTTCGTGTCGAGCGGTCATTTCAGACGGACGGCCGGGCGAAGCCCGCCCGTCCTGACCTCGGCGCCGCGAGCGGCGCCTCAGTCGATGATCGCTTCGCGAAGCGCAATCGCGACGGCTTGCGTCCGCGTGTCCGCCTCGAGCTTGGCGAGGATGTGGCGCACGTGGCTCTTCACGGTTTCCTGGCTGATGTAGAGCTTCGCGGCCACGTCCTGGTTCGACATCCCGTCGGCGAGCAGCTGCAGGATCTCGCGCTCGCGGCCGGTCAGCATATCGTCCTTGTCCTTGCCGGTCAGGAACGCGGGCATCAGCGCGGGATCGACGTAGCCCTCGCCGGCCGCCACCTTCTCGATCGCGCGCAGCAGCGTCTGGTGCGGTGCCTCTTTCAGGATGTAGCCCTTCGCGCCGGACTCGAGCCCGCGGCCCAGCAGCGACCGCTCGCTGTACGCCGTGAAGATGAGCACGGCGGTCTCCGGCACCTTCTCCGTCAACTGCTTCGTCGCCTCGAGCCCGTCCATGCCGGGCATGCGGACGTCCATGATCACCACGTCCGGTTTCCGCCGCTCCGCCAGCGCGACGGCGCTCGCCCCGTCGGCCGCCTCGCCGATCACGCGGATGTGCGGCGCGCGCGACAGCGAGAGGCGCAGCCCTTCGCGGACGACCTCGTGGTCGTCGACGATCAGGCAGGTGATCTCGGACGGATGGGAGTTCCCGCTCTCCAAGCTGCGCCGATTCTAGTTCGGAAGTGGGATGCCGCCGTCAACCGGCCTAGAGAGCCAGGCTGAGCTGCTCGGATTCGGGCGGCGGGACGAGCTTCAGCGAGCGCCGGTCGCGGACGTCCAGGTCGCGCGCCAGCCGCCGCACCTCCTCCCGAACCGGCTTCGAGTCGGAGGCGCCGACGTACGCACGGCCCGCGTAGAGGCGCTCGTAGTACGGCAGCTGCTCGGGCCAATCCTCGGCGAGGTGCTCGAGGAAGTGCTCGCGCGTTCCCGGCCGGAGGAAGAGCAGGTTGGCCCAGACGCCGGTCGCTCCGGCCTCGCGCGCGGCGCGGACGACCTCGCGCAGCTGCTCGGGCTTGTCGGAGATCCCCGGCAGGATCGGCGCCATGCCGACGCCGGCCTTCACGCCGGCGTCGACGAGCTGCTTCAACGCGCGCAAGCGCTGACGCGGATGCGCGGTCGACGGCTCCGTCTTCCGCCAGACCTCGTCGTCGAGCGTCGGCACCGAGAACGTCACGGAGACCGACGCGCGCTGCGAGGCCTCCACGAGCACGTCGAGGTCACGCACGATCATCGGCCCGCGCGTGATGATCGAGAACGGGTTCGACGCGTCGCGGAACGCCTCGAGGCACGCGCGCGTCAGCCTGTACCGGCCCTCGGCCGGCTGATACGGATCCGTCGCCGCGCCGACCGCCACGTGCTCGTGCTCCCACGACGGCCGCGCGAGCTCGCGCCGCAGCACCTCGGCGACGTTCGTCTTGACACGGATCGACGTGCCGTAGCGGTCGTCGGAGGGCCGGTCGGATCGCCGCTCGAAATGCCGCACGTAGCAGAACGTGCAGCGGTGGACGCAGCCCATGTACGGGTTGAGCGACCACTTGAACCCCATCCCCTTGACGGGGTTGAGCGCGCTCCTGCAGGGCTCTTCGCGATACTCGATTCGCATGGCCGCCGCAGGGATCATAGAACAAGCGTTCGTATCGCTGAAGGACGGTATTTCGCGCGTGACGCTGCCGCTTCCGACTGGGCCGAGGCACGTCCACTGCTACGTCGCCGACGGCACGCTCTTCGACACGGGCCTCGGGCTCGGGGACGCGCCCTGGCACGACCTGCACGTCGACCGGATCGCGATCTCGCACTTCCACCCGGACCACGTCGGCGGAGCGTCCGTCGCGTCGGCGGTGACCGGTGCGCCCGTGTTCCAGGGCGCGGTCGACTATGCGCAGTGCGACCGCGTGTGGGGGTCGCGCGACTGGCCCGAGCGGATGGCCGCGTGGTTCCGCTCCCATGGCGTCCCGCCCGAGTCGACCGACGAGCTGATCGAGCAGGGACACGCGGTCGCGCCGTTCATCCGCTTCTCGCGCGATCCGGAGCTCCTCTACGAAGGGAGCGAGCTCGGCGGTTGGGACGTCCTCGAACTGCCCGGTCATGCCGACGGGCACCTCGGGTTCGTGCGCCACGGCGTGCTGGTCGCGGGCGACCACCTGCTCGCGAAGATCTCGCCGGCCGTCGGCCTCTATCCCGAGAGCAGACCGGACCCGCTCGGCGACTACCTCGCGTCGCTCCAGCGGACGATCGACCTCGACCTGCGCATCGTGTATCCCGGTCACGGCGAGCCGATCGCCGACCCGTCGGCACGCGCTCGCGAGCTGATCGACCACCATCGAGTGCGCCTTGACGAGACCAGGGGGGCGCTCACAGACGAACCGCAGACCGGGTATGGCGTCTCCCTAGCGGTGTTCGGCGCGGCGCTCGGACCGACACAGCGCAGGTTCGCCGTCGCGGAGACGCTGTCGCACCTCGAGCACCTCGTTCGGCGCGGCGACGCGCGGCGCGCCGAGGCCGACGGGACCGTTACCTATACTGGTCCGTAGTTGGACGACGAGATTCCTCCTAGTACCAACGCCCCTGGGGTCGGGGCGTGACGCTCCTCTTCGAGCTCATCGCCGTCGGCGTTCTCATCCTGCTGAACGCCTTCTTCGTCGCGGCCGAATACGGCCTCGTCACGGCGCGGCGCACGCGCATCATCGAGCTCCATCACCAGGGGAACCGTCGCGCGCGGGACGTCCTGCGGATCACGGGCGATCCGCCGCGCTTCATCGCCGCGATGCAGCTCGGGGTCACGCTCACGTCACTGGGGATCGGTGCGCTCGGCGAGCACGCGCTCACGAACGCGCTCGATCCGTGGCTTGCGACTGCGCTTGCCGTCGCGCTTGCGTACCTGCTGCTCACGTTCCTGCACGTCGTGATCGGCGAGCTCGTGCCGAAGGGCGTCGCGCTCGGCCATTCGGAGGGAACGGCGCTTGCTGTGTCCGCACCCGTCCGCGCGTTCTTCACGCTCACCAACCCGCTCATCTGGGTCTTGGAACGGGCGACCGAGATCGTGCTGCGCTGGCTCGGTCTCCAGCCCCCGGGTGCGGAGGACGAGGTGCTCTCGGAGGCCGAGCTGAGGATGGTCGTCTCGCAGTCGACGCGGGGTGGCGAGATCGAGCAGCAGGAGCAGGAGATGCTCTACAAGGTCTTCGACTTCGCCGACAAGGAGGCGGCCGACGTTATGGTGCCGCGGCCCGAAGTCGTCGCGCTCTCCATCGACCTACCCCCGGAGCAGGCGCTCGAGGCCGTGATGGACGCGCCCTACACCCGCTATCCGGTGTACCGCGGAACGCTCGACGACGTCCTCGGCATCCTGCACGTGCGCGACCTCTTCCACGCGCTCCGCGAGCGAGGGATGGCCGAGGTGAAGATCGAGGACATCGTCCGACCGGCGCACATCGTCCCCGAGACGAAGGACCTCGCCGCGCTGCTCACCGAGTTCAGGCGGACGAACCAGCACATGGCGATCGTCGTCGACGAATACGGCGAGACCGAGGGGATCGTCACGCTCGAGGATCTGCTCGAGGAGATCGTCGGCGAGATCGAGGACGAGTTCGACCTGCCGGACGAATCGGTCGAGCAGGTCGACGACGACACGATCAAGATCGACGGCACGTTCCCGATCGACGACTTCAACGAGCGGTTCCACACCGACCTACCCGTCGAGGACTACCACACGGTCGCGGGCTTCGTGTTCGGATTGCTCGGCCGCGCGCCGGAGGTGGGCGACGACGTCTCGCACGATGGGATGCGCTTCGACGTGCTCGAGGTCGACGGCTCGCGGATCGAGAAGCTCGCGGTCACGTTCGAGCAGCGCCGCGACCAGCGCGACCGCGACGACGCGGAACGTGACGAGCTCGAGGCCGAGCTGTTCGACGCCGACAACTGACGGGGCTTCGCAACCGCCCGGCTACCATGGGCGGCGCAGGATCTACGACCGGGGAAGGAGCCTCATGAATCGTTTGACGCTTGCGCTCGGGGTCGCGCTGGCGGCGCTCGTCGCTGCCGCACCTGTCGCGGCACGACCGGCAGCGGCGACGGCAACCACCGTCACCGTGCAGATGAAGGAGTTCAAGTTCGTCCTCTCCAAGAAGTCCGTCCCGCACGGGAAGGTGACGTTCAAGCTCGTGAACAAAGGAACGATCGCGCACGACTTCAAGATCGGAACCAAGAAGAGCGCACTGGTCCAGCCGGGCAAGACCGGCAAGCTCGTGGTGACCCTCACGAAGGGCAAGAAGAAGTACCTCTGCACCGTGCCGGGTCATGCTGCGGCCGGCATGAAGGGCGTCCTCAAGGTCACGTAGCCGAAAAACCAGCCTGAGCTCCTCCGCGTACTGGGTACGAAGCGTCCCCTACCGGAGGAGCTCCATGACCCGAATCACGCTTTCGTCGCTCATCGTCACCGCGCTGGCTGCGGTTCTGTTCCTCGTGCCGGCATCGGCGATGACGTCGCCGAAGCTCGCGGGAACGGTCGGGCCTGGTTTTACGATCACGCTGAAAAAAGGCTCGAAGAAGGTGACGAAGCTGAAGGCGGGCAAGTACACGTTCGTCGTCCACGACAAGTCGCCGATCCACAACTTCACCGTCGAACAGGAGAAAGGCGGGAAGTTCGAGAAGCACCTGACGCCGACGCCGTTCGTCGGCACGAAGAGCGTGACGATCACACTCAAGAAGGGGAAGTGGAAGTTCTACTGCTCCAACCACGAGTCGCAAATGTTCGGCTTCTTCACGGTGACCTGATCGACCGGTAGAAACGATCCGGCCGCCTTCGGTCTCGGAGGCGGCCGGAAAATCCGGTTCCGACCGAAGGAGCTTCATGACGCGAATCGCACTGTCCGTACTCACCGCTGCCGTACTGGCGGCGGCCGCCGTGCTCGCCCCGGCTCAGGCCGCCACACCCGTCCTCAAAGGCGAGGTCGGCCCGGGCTTCACGATCGAAGTCACGAAGGCCGGCAAGGACGTGAAGAGGCTCAAGGCCGGGACCTACAAGATCAAGATCGAGGACAAGGCCGACACCCACAACTTCCATCTGATCGGCCCGGGCGTGAACAAGTCGACGACCGTTGCCTTCGTCGGCGAGAAGATCTGGAGGACGAAGCTCAAGCCGGGCAGGTACACGTACCAGTGCGATCCCCATGCCGCGAACGGCATGAAGGGCACGTTCAAGGTCACGAAGTAAGCGGCAGTTCTTCGATCCGGCCGTCTTCGATCGTGAACGCGGCCAGATCTCGTGATCGCAGCGAGAGGATCAAATAGGGCCGGCCGGCCCAGAGCCCGACATTCTCGACGTCGGTTCGCGACGGGCGCGCCGGCGACGACAGGTGCGAATGGAAGACGGCGAGCTCGTAGCCGTCGTCCTCCGCGAACCAGACCTCCGGGTCGTCGAGCTCGAGCTCGAACCGGTACGGCGACGCCGCGCCGTTCCGGCCCGGCTCGTACCGCTCGGCCCGGCCGTCGCGGAGGAGGACGAGCCCGCAGGCTTCGTTCGGCGCTTCCCGCTCCGCGTGCGCGACGAGCTCTGCGCGCACGTCCTCGGGAATCACCACCAGACTGTTCGCTCCATCGCCGTGTCGACGTCGTCCGCGTTCCAGAAGTCGGCGGACACGTAGCGCCAACCCGCGTCGGCGAGGATCGCGACGATCGTGCCTTCGTCCCGCTCCGCTGCGAGCTTGCGCGCGACGTGCACGACCGCGCCCGACGAGACGCCCGCGAAGATTCCCTCCTCGTCGAGGAGCCGTTTCAGCTCGCGGACGGACTCCTCGTTCGACACGAGCACCTTCCGGTCGAGCTTCGAGACGTCGAGGATCGGCGGCACGTAACCCTCGTCGAGCGAGCGCAGGCCCATCACGGGATCGCCGGGCAGCGGCTCGGCCGCTGCGACGACGACGTCGGGAAACGACTCGCGCAGTCGGTCGCCCGTCCCCATCAGCGTGCCGCCGGTGCCGAGCCCTGCCACGAGGACGTCGACGCCGTCGAGCGCCTCCGCGATCTCGGCGCCGGTGCCGTCGTAGTGCGCGCGCGGGTTCGCTTCGTTGCCGTACTGGAACGGCATGAAGTAGCGCGGAGCCTCCTCCGCGAGGCGGAGCGCGAGCCGGACCGCGCCGTTCGAGCCCTCCTCGCCCGGTGAGAGGACTATCTGCGCGCCGAACAGCTGCAGCACGCGCTTGCGTTCTTCCGTCGCGTTCTCCGGCATCACGCACGTGAGCGGATAGCCCTTCAGCTTCGCGACGAGCGCAAGCGAGATACCCGTGTTGCCGCTCGTCGGCTCGAGGAGCTCGCGTCCCGGTTCCAGCTCGCCGGACGCCTCCGCCGCTTCGATCATCGCCTTCGCGATGCGGTCCTTGATCGAGCCGGTCGGGTTCTGTCCTTCGAGCTTCGCGAACAGCCGGACGTTGCCGACGGGTCGCAGCTCGACGAGCGGCGTCGAGCCGATCAGCTCGAGCAGCGACGGCGCGACGACGCTACGCATCGCGCTCCCAGACGTACACGGTCGGACACAGCTTCCCGATCATTTGATAGACGCCCCACAGCTGACCGCCGCGGACCGCGTCGACCGCCGCCGCACCGTACGCCTCGACGAGCGCGTCCTCGCGCCGCTGCACACGCGAGAGCATGAGCAGCGCCTCGGCGGCGTTCCAGCTGTCGTCCTCGATCATCCGCTCGCGCCACTCGCCGGCGAGCCTGTGGACGGCGATCTCCTGAAGTCCGGCGGCGCCCGCAGCCGCCTCGATCTGTGCGGGGTCGAGACTCTCGGGGACGAGCGCGGTCGCGTGCACGAGCAGGTTCCTCTCCCGCGGCTCGAGCCGGTCGGTTGCAAGCGTGACATACGTCAGCATCCGCCCGCGCGGCCGGAGCACACGCGCACACTCGGCGAGTCCCCGACGCACGTCGGTGTGGACGAGCACGTCGCGGCACCAGATCCAGTCGACGCTGTGGTCGTCGAACGGCAGCGCCTCGATCGCTCCCTCGAGCACCGTCAGTTCGACGCCGGCCTGGTCGACCTCGGCTTTCGCGAGCTCGACGTGGAGCGGGAGCGGATCGAGCGCGTAACCGCGGAGCTCGTGCTCGCGAACGAGCCGGATCGCGTGCTTCGCGTCGCGGCACCCGACGTCGACGAGGACGTCGCCGGCGCGCGGCCCGAGCGACGCGAACAGCTCGAACAGCCACTCGGTGCCCCGCGGCTCGAGCGTCTGCTTCAGCGTCTCGCGCAGCTCGGAGTCGCGCGACCAGATCTCGTAGAGATCTTCGACCGAGGTCATCCTCCTGCCATGGCCGGCAGGAGAATCACCGTCGAGCCGGGGCGCACCTCCGTGTCGAGCCCTTCGCGGGTGCGCACGTCCTCGCCTTCGACGTAGACGTTCACGAACGGCGCGATCTCGTCGTCCTCGACGAGCTGCCGTCGCAGCGACGGGAACTGTGCCATCAGGTCGTCGAGGAGCTCACGAACCGTCTCCCCCTCGGCAGGGACTTCTCGCGCGCCGCCCACTTCCTCACGAAGTGTCGGCGGGATTCGGATTCGAGTCATCCAGCCCTCGCAAGCGAAGCGATGCGACAAACCCACCCCGCGGAAAATGCGAAGCGGGTAGTCATGCGGGCTCCCTTGTGCCGGCGCAGAACTCGACGTAGTCGATGTACTCCGTGATCGTCGGATGCTCGCCGCACACCGGGCACTCCGGATCGCGGCGGATCGACACGTCGCTGAACTCCGCGTTGAGCGCGTCGAACAGCATGAGGCGGCCGATCAGCGGCTCGCCGATGCCGAGCGCGAGCTTCAACGCCTCGCTCGCCTGCAGCGAGCCGATGATCCCGGGAAGCACTCCGAGCACGCCGCCCTCGGCGCACGACGGCGCGAGCTCCGGCGGCGGCGGCGACGGGAACAAACAGCGGTAGCACGGTCCCTCGCCGGGCTTGAACACCGTCACCTGGCCCTCGAAGCGGTAGATCGACCCGTGCACGACAGGGATGTCGTGCCAGACCGACGCGTCGTTGACGAGGTAACGCGTCGGGAAGTTGTCGGCGCCGTCGACGATCACGTCCCAGCCGTCGGCGAGGATGCGGTCGACGTTCTCCGACGTGAGCCGTTCCTTGTACGCGACGACCTCGACGTCGGGATTCAGCGCTTCGATCGTCCGTCTCGCCGAGTCGACCTTCGGCTCGCCGAGCCGCTCGGTCGAGTGGACGATCTGGCGCTGGAGGTTCGACTCGTCGACGACGTCGGCGTCGACGATGCCGAGGCGACCGACGCCCGCGGCGGCGAGGTAGAGGGACGCGGGCGAGCCGAGCCCGCCGGCGCCGATCAGCAGAATCTTCGAGTCGAGCAGCTTGAGCTGTCCCTGCTCGCCGACCTCCGGGATGAGCAGGTGTCGCGAGTAACGCGCGCGCTTCCGAGCGTCGAGACCTGCGCTCAGCTCGACGGGGAAGCCGTTCCGCTTCCAGTCCGTGAATCCGCCGGCGAGTGAGACCGGCTCGACGTAGCCGAGCTCGAGCAACGTCTTGGCCGCGAAGGCCGAGCGGTTTCCGACTGCGCAGTAGATGAGGACGGGCCGCGTGCGGTCGGGTGCCGCCGCTTCGATTCGCGACTCCAGGTGGCCGCGCGGAACGTGGACCGCGCCGCCGATGTGCCCTTCGTCCCACTCGTCCTGCTCGCGCACGTCGACAATGACGGGATCGCCGCTCTCGATCAGATCCTTCGCGCGGACCGCATCGACCTCGTCGATCTCCGCCTTCGCCTGTGCCAAGAGGTCGCGGTAACTCACCATTCCTTTCCAAAGTGTAGCGAGGTCGATGCTGGATGAGCCCACGGCGTCGGGTCGTCCTCCTCGTCGCGGTCGGAGCCGCGGCCACTGCCGGCACTGCCGTCGGCGTGACGCTCGCGACGCGAACGCACATCGCGAAGAGCGAGCAGGCGGGGCCACGCTTCTTCGCCGATCCGACCGCCTCCGCGAAGGTGAGCAGCGACGTGCGCGAGGCCCTGAAGGCGTGGCCGAGCGGGACCGTGCGTCGCCTGCGGATCGTCGGCGAGCAGCAGCCGCAGAGCGCACTCGTCCGGTTCGAGCTCGGGCTGGCGCTCGCGTTCGGCGGGCAGGGCGACGCTGCGCGCCGGGCCTGGCGCGACGCCGAGCGTGTCGAGCCGGACTCGCCCTCGGCTGTGCGCGCCGAGGACGCGCTCCATCCCGAAGCACCGCCCGGCAAGCCGCCGTTCGTCCCGACGTTCACGCGTCCACGCGGCGCAACCGAAGAGCTTCTCGCCCGCGGGATCGCGTTCCAGGCTGCACTGCGGCCCGTCTCGGCGGAGCGTTCCTTCGCGGCCGCGGCCGAACGCGACCCCACGAACGCTGAAGCGCAGGTGGCCGCCGCGGTCGGCCGCTACGACAAGGACCATCCCGAACGCGCGTTCTCGCAGCTCGGGCCGCTCGTGCGCCGCTTCCCGTACGCGCAGACGGTTCGGTTCCACCTCGGGCTGCTCTTGATCTATCTCCGGCAGTTCCCGCAGGCACGAGCGGAGCTGCGACTCGCTATCGTCGAGGGTGCACGGACACGACTCGCAGCCGAGGCCCGCGTCCTCCTCAACGCAAGTCGTAAAAGGTAGGACCCACGGACGCAAAAATGAGCCGATCGGCCCATGGCGCCCGTCCGCCCTAGCTGGCACAGTGCGGCATCGCGTTATCCGGCCGGAGGGGGGTACGGAGCTTGAGCGCAACCGAGGAAGCGGTCAGTCCGAAGGGCGTCACCGATCTTCTCGAGACGGACGATGCGAAGGCTTTACTCGAGACGGGTCGCGAAGCCGGGCATCTCAGCGCCGACGAGATCGCCGTCGCGCTCGACGAGCTCGATCTCGAGCCCGGACAGATCGACGACTTCTACCACGCTCTCGAGGAGCTCCACATCGAGGTCGTCTCGGGCGACGACGCCGACGAGGAGCCGGTCGCTGAGGAGCAGCCGCGCGAGGTCTCGACCGACGCGCTGCAGCTCTTCCTGAAGGACATCGGCAAGGTCGATCTCCTCACGGCCGCGCAGGAAGTGGAGCTCGCGAAGCGGATCGAGCGCGGCGACCACGGCGCGAAGCAGGAGATGGTCGAGGCGAACCTCCGTCTCGTCGTCTCGATCGCGAAGAAGTATCGAAACCAGGGTCTGCCCTTCCTCGATCTGATCCAGGAGGGAACGATCGGCCTCGTCCGTGCCGCGGAGAAGTTCGACTACCGCAAGGGCTTCAAGTTCTCGACGTACGCGACATGGTGGATTCGTCAGGCCGTGGCGCGCGCGCTCGCGGACAAGGCGCGGACGATCCGCATGCCCGTCCACGTCGTCGAGAAGCTCAACAAGATCGTGCGCTCAGAGCGGAAGCTGCGCGCAGAGCTGGGGCGCGAGCCGAACGCGATCGAGATCGGCCGCGACCTCGACCTCTCGTCCGACGAGGTGGAGCAGATCCGACGCAGCGCGCAGACGCCGGTGTCGCTCGAGAAGCCGGTCGGCGACGAGGACGAGTCGGAGTTCGGCCACTTCCTCACCGACGTGAACCTCCCGTTGCCTGACGAAGAGGCCGAGGTCACGATGCGCAAGGAGACGCTGGGCAAGATCCTCGGCACGCTCTCCAGCC
>Ga0066671_10000348_pt1 | contig 14255 bp, 14 predicted proteins | sample GraSoiAngelo_120_FD_62294 | JGI IMG/M metagenome (GOLD analysis project Ga0066671, IMG submission 62294) | Grasslands soil microbial communities from the Angelo Coastal Reserve, California, USA - 14_0919_09_20cm | ecosystem: Environmental > Terrestrial > Soil > Grasslands | place: USA...
AGCTCAGCCCGCAACATCGTTCCCTGCAACTCACTCTTCCGAAAAATTCAATTTCGCAATTTTGTCGTCTTTCGTCAGCGCAATCGAAATCATGAGCGTCAAATTGGGATACTTTGCGCGATACCGGTAATTCCTTCGCTCGCCTTCTTCCATCCGTTCCATCAATTCCAGGGTCTTCCATTCGCCAAACTCCTTCAGAGCCGGTCCCAACTCTTTAATCTCATCCGGGAAAAGCCGTTTTTGCACCTCTTCGGTGAACTGTTCCGGCTTGGCCTTTCCATCGGCAAGCTCCCGCAGCAACGCCTTCACCATCTGTGTCACTTGGGGTTCATTGTCCGCAATGGGTTTTTCTTCCACAGGTTTCAGCGCTGGACTGTAAATCGCCGCCACTCCGGATGTGATCTTTTTGGGGTTCGAATGTCCCGAATCCAGGTTTGTCAGCGCAACCACGGTCAATCGGTCATCTACATACCGCGCGATATGAGTCGTAAATCCCTGCCACGCCCCGCCATGCTCGATCACGCGATGCCCGTTCACATTGTTGATTTCCCATCCGAATCCATAGTTGGCCTTGTTCGGCTTGCCGTTATTGAGCTTTTCCACGGTCCACATGCGCTCCAAGCTCGCTTTTTTCAACAGTCGTTCTGTGTACAGAGCCGCGTCCCACTTCCGCAAATCCTCCACCGTGAAATACAATGCGCCGTCCGCGGTGGAATTCAGCGTTGGTGACACCCATTCCTGGTTTTTCAATTCGCCCTTCACCAAGCGGTATCCGGCCGCCCGCCTGGGAATAATGTCCTCTTCGCTGATGATGCGCGTTCGGGTCATCCCCAGTAGCTTAAACACCCGCTCCTGCAGAAAATCGCCATAGAATTTTCCCGCCACCTTGTGAACCAGGATTCCCAGCAGCACGTAATTCGTATTCCGGTAAGCCCAATCCTCGCCCGGTTTGAAATCCATCGGCATTTCGGTGATTTTCTTGTACAGCTCGTCTTCCGTGAAATCCATTCGTATATAAAACGGCCCGCCAACCTTTGTGCGTGCCCCAGTTTCATATTCGCTTAATCCCGAGGTGTGGCTCAGCAAGTTGTGCACCTTGATGTCGTTCCAGGCTTCCGGCGCATCTGGAAAATATTTCTTGATCGGATCGTCCAACCCAACTTTTCCCTCTTCCACCAGCATCATCACTGCCGTCGCCGTAAACTGCTTTCCCATAGACCCCGACTGAAAAATCGTGTCCGGCGTCACCGCCGCATTCCATTCCACGTCAGCCAATCCGTAGCCCTGCGCTTTCGTCATCTTTCCGTCTCGGTACACGCCCAGTGCTACACCAGGAATGCGCTGTCTCGCGAGCTCGCTCTGGACAAACGCGTCCACCTTTGCATCCACTTCATCCGTTCCCGGGAGTGCCTTTGCGGCAGCGGCCGCGAGACCTCCCAAAACGCACACCACAACGAACGCGATCTTTTTCATGAGACCTCCGGTCTTCTGGAACTCAATTCTCTTGACAGCGCGTTGTCCGACAGCCTCCTGCGCCCCAATTGGGCGCGCTTTTGCAGGTGTTGCATCCCGGGCTTGCTACAGAGAAGCTCGTTCCGATTCATTGCCCTTCCAAATCCAGAATCCAAACCCCCTCCGCTGGTATCTTCTTTTGAAACAAAAAGCTCCCATCCTTGGACTGAAATTCAGCTGCACTGTTGTTCGAGAAGTCGCGGGCTTTTCCGACCTGCCACGTCAGGCGCAGCGAAAGCGTCACCTCGGCGGCATCCTTCGCATGGTTGAACGCAAAAACAATTTCACGCTGATCGCTTGCCAGCCGCCGCACTTCGATGTCAGAAGATCCGCTGCCGGACACCTCCGCTTCCGAGGTTACGCCTGCTGCTTGCGCCAGCGATGTCAGGAAGCGTCTTGTGGCTTCTTCGTGCCGTCTCTGGTACGCCATTGCCAGGAACGATCCCACCAAAACGGCCTTGCCTTTCCCGTAGCTTTTCTCCACGACGGCAATCTCGCCGTTCGCGAACCGCGCCAACACCTGCGCACCGGACAACGCCTCCAACTCTTCCTCAAACGCCTCCCCGCCAGCCGTCAGAGGAGCCACCAACCCGGGCAGCTCGTTCGAAACCTCGGTCTTCAGCATCGGGTTTTCGGCTGGCCGAATCATTTTCTCTCGCGCTCCAAAAACTTCCGCTAAGCCGAAACCCGGAATCACCTCGTTCGCGAAACCGCGCTCATCATTCCATGCTAAGCGGGCTTCCGCGACGGCTGTCCCTCCGCCCTGCACGTACCGTTTCACGCCTTCCGCTATTTCTCTCGACAGCATGACCGGGAAGGGCAGAAACAAAATCTTGTATTGACCCAGCTTGTTCTGAATCACTTCTTCCGGGTGCACGAAGTCCACCGGAATCTGTTGCTCCGAAAATGCGCGATGCAAGCCCATCAACGAATCGCGTTCCGCGTTTCCCAATTTCGAGAGCGTTGGCTGCGAGCCGCCCACCATGTAAGAAAGCCGGTTATAGAGAATGGCTATATGCGCCGGTGCGGGCTTCACGCTCCCGAGTTCCGCTCCGTGTTTCGCGATGATCCGCGCCACATTGCCCGCTGCTTGCGCGCGCTCCGTCAGCGACCCATCCAGGTTGATGAGTCCGTACCCATTCGATTCGAAGCCCGAACTCATGGGATACCACGCATAGATCGCGATCTCTCGCGCGCCATGGGCCACCGCTTGCCACATCCACGATTCTTCTTCGGCGGGCGTCACCGGAGCCGCAATGCGCATTCCTGTAGCGCCCTGGCCAGCCTGTAGTTCCCCAATCCAAAAGCCCTTGCCAGCGCTGCGCCCCGCCGACCGCGTGAAATCCAGCCCTGCCGAAAGCATGCCGTAAGACCAAGGCCGGGTCGACTCCGAGTGCTTTGGATAGAGCGACGTCCCGAAAAAATCGGCAGTCGCTGACATTTTCCAATCGTCCGGCTCGCCGTAACCATCGGTCGGCGAAGTAAAGAGCCCTGGCACGGCGGCGTGGCTGGTCACTGGATGAACTGCATCTGCCGTTCGCATCGCGTCAACTCTGGTCTTCAAGTCGCCCGCTAGCTTGTCGTCAATAAACGCCCGCCAATCGAGGTAATCCGTGTAAGAAAGGATCGTGGGAAAACGTGGCGGCGTCACCTGCTCCCAATTCTCAAAATTCCGGTACCACGCGGCGTTCAACGCTGGGAGCGTTTTGTATTTTTCCTTCAGCCATTCCCTAAATCGCGCTTGACTTGAGTCGCAGTAGCAAAATTCCGGATTCGCGAGAAAGGGGAATTCCGCCCAGTTGATTACGTGCGGCTCACTCCAGACGTCCCACCCGTAAAGTGCAGGCGAACGATTGGCCTCCCGCGAAAGCCGCTCGAGAAACTTGGTTATTTCCCCCCGCACGCCCGCGTGATCGATACAAAAGCCCGGAGCCGATTGCGACTGGATGACCGCACCACTGCGATCCACAAATCGCCCGTCCGGATATTTCACTCCAACCCAGTCCGGGGCGGAATCAAGGTAAATCTGGATAATGACCCGCAGCCCGCGCTCTTGCGCTAGCCGCAGCAGTAAATCAAGGTTCGCGAACGAATATTCTCCCTGTCGTGGCTCCGCCGTTGCCCAGTCCACCCAAGTCTTGACCGTGTTGAAGCCAGTGGCTTTGATTGTGTCAAGGTCCTTGCCCCACCGCATCGCGCTCGTGGCGTCCAGTCCCTCCAGCATGGGTGCCCGCGCTTTCCCGCCGCCGTACCACACCGCCATAGGAAAGAAGTCCTCCGTCGAATCCGTTGCGGGCTTTTTCTTCGACAGCAAGAGCCCCGCCCGCAGGGCCAGAACCGCGCAAAGCAAAATGCCCGCGGCTCGCGAAAACTTCATTGGCGCCACCCTTCGCAACGCGAACCGTTTGGAAACATGGCAGGCTGTCTCATCATGGGCTGAGATTTGCAGGCTGCGCTTCGCGCTGGCGGTCACCCCACGCTGCCCAGGGAATCGTCAGCCACAGCGCCAAGGCGCTCAGTGCCACGACGCGAACGCTGGGAGGCGGCGGCCCGAAAAGGGAAGCGGCGTAGACCACGGCCAGAAACAGAACGAAAGACCAGAGCCCATAACTCCTGCGTCCCTTCGAACATGCTGCTCTTAGATAGAGAAGCAAACCGATGCAGAACAGCCCGAATTCAATGATCACAGTTAAAGGAAGGGAGTTCCACATCCCAAGCCCAACTTTTGGGCCTCCGGGATAGAGCGGCATGTCCGGCCGGTGCGCGAAATAGTCCAGCAGCCAATGTGTAGGAAGGAGTGCACCAACAACCAATGCGGTGCGAAAATCATGCCGCCAGAAAAAATAAGCTCCGCCCAGCAACAACCCCCACACCAACTGCAGCAGCAAGCTATGCGAAATGGGATAGGAAATGAAGTCGAGCGGAGTGACTCGCGTTATTCCCGGCGCGATCCGCACCTGCTCCACGCCCAGCAGGAGCAGCACGGGCCACAAGCAATCGGCGAACTGCGCGGACAGCACCAACGTGCCTAACGACGCCTTCGGCACAACCTTTTTCGTCGCCATGGCTAGTGCGAAGTGCCCCAGGAACATAGCCCCGCACTATGACCATCGCTCCTCACGCTGTCAATACCGCAACTTAGGCGGATCTTTTCAGTTGATGCGCAGGGAAAAAGCGGGCCGTTCGACCTGTTCGGTGGGTTTTCCTTTCAGCGTGTCATGGACCTGACGCAGCAGCGCGTCGCGCGAGAACGGCTTTTGCAGGAAAGACGCCCCTTCGAGAACACTCGCCCTCTCGCTGAACTCTTCTGTATACCCCGACATGTAAACCACTTTCAGGTCCGGCAGCAGCCGCTTCAACCGTTTCGCCAGTTCCGGACCGCGCATCCGCGGCATAACCACGTCCGTCACCAGCATATCGATCGCGTCCGCGAATTTGTTTGCGATGTCCAGGCCTTCTTCGCCATCGGTTGCGGTCAGCACCTCGTAGCCTGCTGCTTTCAGGAACTCGCACGTCAGCGTTCGCACATCCGCTTCGTCCTCGACCAACAGCACTGTCTCGCGCCCGCCGCGCACCTTCGTCACCCGCTTTTCTGCTGGCGCCTCGGCTTTCTCCGGCACCTGGGGCAGGTAAATCTCAAATCGCGCTCCTGTGCCCGGCGCGGAGTCCACAAAGATGTAACCGGAGCTCTGTTTCACCACGCCGTATACGGTCGCCAAGCCCAGCCCCGTTCCTTTGCCCGGTTCCTTGGTTGTGAAGAACGGCTCGAAAATCCGCGCTTTGGTACCCGCGTCCATGCCGAGCCCGGTATCGCTCACTGCCAGCATGACGTAATCGCCCGGAGCAAGTGGCGCACGCGATTGCGCATAAAGTTGATCTACATGAACATTCTCAGTCTCTACAGTCAGCGTTCCGCCCTTCGGCATGGCATCGGAAGCATTCACGATCAGGTTCAACAGCACCTGTTCCATCTGTCCGGGGTCGGCTTGCACGCGCCCGAGGGGTTCGCCAAGTTGCACCTTATAGTCAATATCTTCGCGCAGCAGCCGTTGCAGCAATCGCCCCATCTCCACGATCAATTCGTTCAAGTCCAGGATTTTGGGCTGCAGCATTTGCCTGCGGCTGAACGCCAGCAATTGCCGCGTCAACATCGCTGCGCGGTCGGCCACCTTTCGAATCTGCTCGCAATTTCCGCGCACGGTGTCGTTCGGCTTGATGCGTTCCAGCGCCAGGTCGGTGTTCCCCTTAATCACTGTCAACAAATTGTTGAAGTCGTGCGCCACGCCGCCTGCCAGACGCCCCAGTGCATCCATTTTCTGCGCTTGCCGAAGCTGTTCTTCCAATTGTTCCCGCTGCTCCTGGTTCCGTTCCAGTGTGTCGCGCATGCTTTCAAACGCGCGCGTCACACGCGCCACTTCGTCTCCGCCCGCGGCCGTCAGGGGATAGCTGAAATCTCCTTCTTCCAGCGCGCGCACGCCTTCCACAAGCGATCCCAGCGGCTTCGTAAACGTATGCGAAATCACATAAACCAGCATCACTCCGGCCAGCACCACGATCACTCCCAGGCCGACGAGCAGATGATTCAGGCGTGCGACCGACACGAGCGCATCTTCATCCGATTTCAACACCATAAGACTCAAACTTGGACGCGTGCCCGGCAGCAGTTCCAGCGCTCCGGTGTAGAAATGTCTCTTGCCCAGTTGCGCTTCCTGCGGCTTGCTTTCGCTCTTGAGTTGCTGCGCGAGCTGTTGCTCGTCCACGGCTGCGAGCGAACTGGCCACAAGGTTATCGCCGTGCCGGAAGACCACCTCGCTCGCCAAAATCCGTCCCAAATCCTTCGCTCTCGCGGGATCAATCTCGCGGCCCACAATCACTTCACCCATCGGAAGGCTGTTCATCGGCGGGTCTTTAAAGAATCGCTTCACCACCACTTGATAAGCCCGTCTTCCATTCACCCACCAACCCTGGTTGCCGTCGCTGCGCACCAGCGTCTTGAGGCTGTCGTTCGAGACATCGGCGGGAAAATCCGAAATCCTGCTCTGCAGCGCGGTAATTTTCCCTTTGCTGTCCACCAGCGCAAACAGATCGCACTCTTCCGATTGCCACGGGTCCTGGCTCACATCGCGGATCACCGACGGGTTGCCGTTCCGCATGTACGCCAGCGTGGCCAACAGGTCCGCCTTGCGGCTTAACACCAGCCGTCTCTGCTGCTCCATCACCTGAAATGTGAGGATGGAATTGCGCGCGTCTTCTTCCACTTGCCGCTGCGCCTGACTCCGCATGGACTGGCGCACCGCCAGCAGTGTTCCGCCGGTCATCGTGGCGATGACTAGCACGAGCGATAGCAAGAACTTACTGCGCAGTTTCATGGGGCCTACGAACTCCTCTGCTCGTTCGAAGGTTTTCCGAAACAGTCTGGCGCTTGCTTGCTTTCTGGCGCGCTCGCGGCGCTCGGAGACATGCGCTCCGGGCCTAGGGAGATCTTTGTCCTCAGGTCGTCGCATGAGAGGCGTGGGAGCCGCTAGCTTCGCTTTTAGCGCCCGCAAGGGGAATAGCACGTCCGTACCATTGGGCTTAGTACCTGGACGCAGCCTGTTCTTCTCCGCTCCCGCCTCGTTTTTTTTCCTGCTTTCTCTCTTCAAACTCCAAACGATTCTCTTCTCTGCTGCGAAAAGTCTTCTTTGAGACTGAAAACAAAGGTTTTACTACAGCTGCAGAGGCACTTTGTCGCTCTGGAGTCTTCGTCCTTTCTAACTCCTTTACATTCTTTCCCACGGCCTCAGCCTTGGCACCCACCGCCGCACGTTCCGGCAATATGCCAAGTATTCCGCGCCGAACATTTTGCGCAGCGTTGGCTCCTCGTACCCAATCACAAACAGATGCACTCCCAGCAGCACCAGACACGCCACCAGGATCGCCGCCAGATTCGCCCACCCAAACACCACCCACAATCCCGCCCAACCCGTCAGGAACCCCACGTACATAGGATTGCGCACGTAGCGGTAGAAACCTACCACGACCAGCCGCTTCGGCGGAGCGACTGGTGCGGGCGTCCCGTGTCCGGTTCGCCCGAAATCCCACACGCACCGCAGCGCCACTGCAAATCCCAACACCGACGGCACCCCCGCGATCCACCGCCATCGCCCCGCGCCCGTCGTGTCCACATGAAACCCCAGCCAACCCGGCAACAACCAGAACCACAACGCAAAAAACAGACCGCCCACCAGCAGCGATGCCACCGCCATTGCCCAATTCCCGTTACTCTCCGCATGTCCAGTTATGGCAGTTCGAGCGCTCGTCATAAATCACCCCTTTCTGCCTTTTCTTCCGAATTTCGAGTTGCCATTTTCGAATTTCGAACCGCTTGGCCCTCTTACCTAACCAAACGACTCCTCGCCCTTCTTGGTTACAACTTTCCGTCGCTGGTACGGTTTGTTGTTGGCCCGCCAAATTGTCCACCCTTTCGCTCGCGTGGGAATCTTTTCAAAGTGGCGTTCTGCTTTTTCCCGTTGCACAATGGAACCAGGATGCGCTGCAAATTCCAAATCAAAAAGGGCCCGCTCATGACAAGCTCAGAAAACCTCTTTGTCCTCGCCACCACCTCGCTCGCACTTGCCTTCGCTGCCACCTGCACCGCGCAGAAGCCAGCCGAGCCGCGCTTACCCTACGCCGCCGTCCACGACCCGCAATTTATCTCCGCTTCGGAAGCCAACTTTTTGCACGATCCCGACCGCATCATTGGCCTCATGACAGGCAACGTTGCGAAAGCTTATCCCGCCGCCATTCTCTCGCAGCATGGCCTTGTCGAAGACCAATCTCCCTCTGGCCCCATCGCCGTCACTTGGTGAAGCTACTGCAACACGGCCCTCGTGTTCAGGGCCGCCAGCAAAGGCCGAGAACTCCATATGGACAACGCCGGCGTCATCGGCGGCAACGAAATCTTCCAGGACCGCGAAACCGGCAGCCGCTGGCAGCAATCCAGCTTGCAAGCCATTTCCGGGCCGCTCGAAGGCGAGCATCTCGAGTTGTACCCGTTTCTTCTTACCGATTGGAAGGAATGGCATCGCCTGCATCCCGACACGTTGGTTTTGAAACCTCTGCCCGGTTACGCCGAGCGCATCCCGGAAAAAAATGAAATGATACGCCGCGGTCTCTCCGGCGCAGGTTCCGCGCCTCCCGGCGTGCTCCGCGTGGACGACCGCCTCAAGCCTCGCACGATGATTCTCGGGCTCGACGTCGGCGCTTCCAGCGAAGCGTTTCCGCTCTCCGTTCTCCGAGAAGCACGCGTGATCCATGACGAGCTCGGCGGCCAGCCGGTTCTCGTCGTTCATCAGCCGGCGTCGGACACGACTACCGCCTTCTTTGCGCGCGCAAAAGGGAAGACCCTGCAATTCCACGCCGCCAACGGGGATGCTAGCGAACTCACCGACAAGGAAACCGGCTCGCGTTGGGACGCTTACGGAAGGTGCCTTTCCGGTCCGTTGAAGGGCTCACAACTCGAAGCGCTTATTCTCGAACCGGAATATTGGTTCGCTTGGTCGGAATTTCACCCCGACACCAAAATCTATTCTGGCAGCGCGCAAAAGCGTTAACTCGACAATCCCTTACGCCGGGCCCGGCATGGTCAACTGCGCGCCCTTCTTCGCAAAGATCAGCGCCAGCAGCTTTCCAGGCGCCGTGGTGCTCGCGTTGTTCGACACTTCATGCGTGCTGCCCGGCGGCTCGTAGAACATTTCCCCTGGCTTGTAAGTTCGCTCGTCCTGCCCGGAAACCTTGGAGACGATATTTCCTTCCAGCACATACGCCAGCACGAAGCCCGCATGATGATGCACTTTGCCCACTCTTCCCGGCGGGAAGTCCACCGTGCTGACCGTCACCTCCCAATCGTCTATGGTGAGGTTCGGCAAATCGTGCTTGAACACGAGGTCTACTCCGGAGCGCTCGGCGCCCGCTACACCCGAAGCTCCCGACTGTGCCCCGCTTCGCGACTCCGGCCCTGCCGCAGAGCGGGATTCTGGTTGGGCTTCCCCGCGAGGTGAAGACGATGGCCCCTTCGCTCCGGCGCGGGCCTGAACTTCCGCCGCGCCCAATTCGCACAGCAATGCAATTGCCCCTGCAAGGGTTTCTCTTCGTGTGAGTGTGATGTTCATAGTGGCCCGATTATACTCTCCGGCCGCCTTGTGGCAGCCGACCCTTAGTTCGGGCGCAGGGAAAAGTCCTGACATTTTGGCCGCCCCCTTTGCGCGTCGTCACACCGCTCCGTGAGCCCGGTCACCGTAAGGCCCCCAGCAAACCGTTTATAAGTGTGCTGAGTGCACGAGCTTAGATGACCAGCAAACTTACCGAACCCGAAACGGAAGCTCAGGCCACCCCTCTGACGCAAACCGTCCTGCCCGCCCGCAAGCCCCGGCTCCTGCCTCCTCGCCCTTCACCGCACGAGGCAGGGCCCCGCAGCGACTCCGCCGAGTTCATCCTCTTGTACCTTCCCACGATGGTCTCTGTTTATACCGCGCGTCACCAACAAATCCCGCCATCTCCCCAATCCTTGCGCGAGCACGTTTTCGGCAACGCTCATCACCGCGCCTGCGAAGCTTGCCGCGAGGAAACCGAGTTTCTTGTAATGCATCAGAAGAAGTTCTTCTAGCGACCATGCACTCTTGCTATTCTCCCGCCGACGTCATGTGCAACTTCGCATCGCTCCCTTCGGCCATGGAAGCGACGCAGGAAATTGGCCTGATCATTGTCGGTGCCGCCGGTTACCGAGGCCATTCAGCCCTGGAGATTCTCCCTAAGCTGCGCGCCGAGGAACGCGCCAAGGGAATCCATTTGCGCTTAGTCAGCTTGGCCGAAGCGAACGAAAATTCGCGCGCCGCTCTCGCTTCCCAGGCTGCCGCGCTCGCGGGATCTCCCTGTCCCGTGGTCGGGATGTTGTCGGAAGCGATTCCCGTCGCGCTGCAATGGCTCGCCGATGGACAGACCCGCCGCAAGTTGCTTGTCTACGATGCCACCCCTGCCGCTCATCACTATCTCCATCTCATGACCGTTTTGCCGTACACCGCGCGCGGGCACATCTTTTATCTGGGCGAAAAGCCCTTGTTCACCGACCAGGGGCAAATCGACTTCATCGAGCGCAACTTCGCTCGGCAGACGTTCTTCTGCGAACTCATTGAGACCGAGAATCCAGCCTTTCGCGCGGCCAGCGAATTCCTTCTCTCTGAGCCTTTCCAGATCGAGCGCATGACTTTTTGGCGCGCCAGTTGTATGGGTGTCTTGCTTGCCGCCGGCGACGGCAGGGCCGGTGCCGAAGGCGGTGCCCTGTTGGACAAAGCTCCTCACGATCTTTCCGTATCTTTGGGACTTGTCGGGCCGCGCTTCGTGGAGCGCTGGTCTGTCACCCAGGCGCGCACTCATCTGCTTGCTTTGCATGAAGATGCGTTTCGTCTCGGCAAGCGAAATTTTCTTTCCGTCGCGGGCACCTCTCTCTCAGACACCCACTGTCCCGCGCGCATCCCCCAGCATCAGCCCGCCGACGCGCTAGCTTCCTTCGAAGTCCATCTCACGCTGGGCGGGAACCTCGTGGTTCCCGTTTCTTACATTGCCAGCTGGGTCGGCATGCAAAACACACCACCTGAACTGACCCTGTCCAGCAAGCTTGCTAGTCTTGGCCTTGCCCCAGCCGAGTGGCAGAATCACGAAGCGCCGCAGCTCTCGAGCAATCGCCAGTACCGCTACCAGAACCAGGAAGTCCGCATTGCCTTAATCGAAGGCCTGCTAGGAAATCGCCAGGTCCAGGTCGTCCTGAACCTGCTCGCCAAATTTGCCGGACACCGCTTTGTGCACCTGATCGGCGAAGATCGCCGGCGCGAAATCCTCTTCGAAGAAAAAGACGCGTGCGACTACCACGACAGCAAGGAAGCCGACTTGTTTGCCGTCTTCCAGCGCGTGGTCGAACATTGCGCGGGGCTCCGCACCGCGGAGAACGTCGCCACCGGCGCGTCCTTGCTGGTGCACAAGATCATGCTCGGCGCGCTATTGAAAGCCCATGAACAGCTTCCCGCCACGGATCAAGACGCCGCCTATCGCGCCTCCGCCGTCGCCTACGCCAAATAGCTCACTCCCGCCACAACCTCCTGCTGTGTTCTGTAGCGGCGGCTCGGGGCCGGGCTCATTTCGTAGCGCAGGCTTCCAGCCGGCTGTTTTGCGCACAGCTCGGGATAAACAAAAGTGGCTGTGCTACCTGGATGCGCCGGATGAGTGCTCCGCAGGTGGTGACCATTGGGGAGGCCCTGTAGCGGCTTCGTGGGCGCGGGGAGCTTCTTCGGCGCGGTCGGCAAAATCGTAGAGGAATGAGTGCGGTTCCATCCCCCGAGGACGGAGTTCGCGCTCGATGGCCGGGACGGTCTGCCGGAGCGAATTGCAGAGGTGTAAGCCATGACGGCGGCGTGACTGATTGTCGGGAAGCCCAGCAAGGAGCAGTGGACGCGCAAGGCGGTAGGTGGCAGTTCGTGACGTGATTTGTGACTCGTGGTTCGCGAGTTCCTGCCTTAGACGCCTTCGTCCGCGAACAGCCCGAACTTCTCGGCCGAGTCGCCGACGGTCAAAACGAAAGCCGAATGTAACGCCCGCCCTTCAGGGCGGCAGGGAAAACAGATACCGGGCTGAAGCCCGGCGCTACATAAACATCCTCACTTCTCTATTTCGTTACCTCGTTGCGTCGATCCAGCGGGAACAGCGTGGGCTCGGCGGGGGGCTGGTCGGCGATTTCGTTGAGTTCGGGATAATGCTGGCGAAGCGGCTCCGGCACTTTCACTTTTTGGCGCTTCAGGATGCTGATGAGCTGGAGCGCATTGACCACCGCTTTGCCTTGAAAGTGGTTGTTGGTGATGACGAAGGCGCGCTGCGTGTGCTCGCTGACTTTGCGGACGCGCGCGATCCACGGCTCGAGTTCTTCGGCGGAATAGAGATAGTTGTATCGCTCATGCGCGGGAACGTTTTCGTCGTCGGTGAACCAGGTGTCGTAGCGGCGGCCGTGCAAGCGGACGTAGCCGACGGGCGAAGTCGCTTGCGCGGAAGGCGCGAGCGAACGTCCAATGATGGGCTGATCGATGTTGCAAATGCCCGCGCTGTGCTCGTGCAACAACGCGAGCGTTTCCGGGGCGTTCCAGGTATCGTGGCGCACTTCGACGACGAGCGGATAGTCGCGAAAGCGCAGCAGCACCGCGGAAAGATGCGCCATGTTTTCCTTGGTGCGATGGAAGTGCAGCAGGACGGCGCCGAGTTTTCCCGCGGCGCGCAGCACATCGAAGCCGGCACGGACGGCGCGCTCGTCCTCCGCGGCGGATCCGCCCGTGGTGAAAGCAACATCGTGCGTGACGAAGTTGCGATTGCCGGAGACGAGGTCGACCCACTGCTTGGCGGTTTCCTGCTTGAGCGGCTGGTAAAACGAAGTGTTGATTTCGATGGTGTCGAAAAATTTGGAGAGAAACGCGGCTTCGTGGAAGCCGCGAGGGCGGCGCGATGGATAAACGTAGCCGGTCCAGTCCGGATATGACCATCCGGCAGGGCCGATGCGCAGCACGTGCGGCGAGGCGTTGGTCAGCGCCGCATGCGGTTCACCGGCGGCACCATGCTTGAGCGCATCGGCGCTGGCGTTTGGTGCGGCATTGAAGTTTTGCGTTTGCGCGGCGGCATAGGTTTCTTGCTTAAGAAACGGCGGCGTAAAGCTTGCCTATGGCAAGCAGGACGCCCCTACATCCTTAATATCCTAAGTGTTTGCGCCGCGAGCAGAGTAGTGGGAAGGGCAGAGAAGTGTCAATGCACCGATACTGCGGATACTGCGGATGGAACCGCGGCCAAGGGGAGACGCCGAGAGATTAAAGAAGGAGAAACGTCAGGATAGGAATGCTGCCAAGATGGGTCGCCGCATTCCTTCGCTGCGCTCAGGATAAAGCTGCGCCCCTACAAGGAGAAGGAACGATCATCGGTTACCGGGGGCGAGAAGTGATAAAAAAAGAAATGGCGAAGGCGTTGCCTCGGCCAAGACAGGCTGCTATGCTGTCCGTGATGCCGTCCTGCTTGCGTAACCTCGTTCGTCTGCCCCTTGGTGAAAAATTCTACAGGTGCAATCATGAAACTTTCCATCAATTACAGGCATGTCGAATCGCACAAGCCGGTGGAAGATGAAGTTGCACGTCGCGTTGCCAAGCTGGAGAAACTGTTAAGAAGCTACTCGCCGGACTTGGTCCAGCTGCATGGCGGGTTTTCCGTGAACCCGCGCACGCAATACGTTTCCTGCGCGCTTACGCTTTCGCTGCCGTCGGGGGTGCTGCGCGCGACCGGCGAGGCTGCCGCCGTGCGCACGAGCTGCAAGAAAGCCTTTAGCGACCTGGAAGCTCAGGTGAAAAAGCACCAGGAGAAGCTGCGCAAGGATTATGAGTGGAAGCGCAAACGCCGTCCGAGCGCTCGGGAAGTGGTTCTGACCTGAGTCTGGCGCTCGCGCCGGGCATGCTACAGCCTTGGACGCAGCCGAAGAGCGGGCTACACCCTACCGCTTGAGGCGGAAGTGCCGGAATCCACATAGCTGAAGAGCGGGCGGCCCCGTAACGGCTTCCGGGGCACAAAAGGCCTCTCTCCCCGACGGTTCCGAGCAAAGGCCGGGTCCTGCCGACAAGGCGTGGCCCAGTGGCGATGTGTGGGTGGCGTTGGGCAAGTTTCCTGCCACAAGTCGTCAATCCCACAGGGGG
>Ga0066671_10000350_pt1 | contig 14211 bp, 11 predicted proteins | sample GraSoiAngelo_120_FD_62294 | JGI IMG/M metagenome (GOLD analysis project Ga0066671, IMG submission 62294) | Grasslands soil microbial communities from the Angelo Coastal Reserve, California, USA - 14_0919_09_20cm | ecosystem: Environmental > Terrestrial > Soil > Grasslands | place: USA...
GAGATGCTCCCCGACCAGCGCCAAAATCTCGCACATCAGGTCGTCGGGTGCGCCGCCGCCGCGGAGCTTCTCGGCGATCTCGAGGAGGAGGTGATCGCGGCGCGCGCGGAGAACCGAGCCGGTGCGGTCGCGGGCCTGGCCGAGGACTCCGGCGATGGTGCCGTCCTCGCCGGCGACAGGGAGCAGCGAATAGCTCCACCAGCTGTCGTAGCTTCGCCCGTTCAGATTGCGCGGGAGGAGGGTGTCGACGAGGTTCACCGCCTGCGCTTCCTCATAGGCGGTTTGGAACTGGTCCTCCAGCATCGGCCAGATGTCGGCCATCACTTCCGAGACCGGGCGGCCGAGCGCCCAGGGGTGGCGGTCGCCGAGCAGGGGCGCCCAGGCGTCGTTGTAGAGGAATCGGAAATCGGCGCCCCAGCAGACCGCGGTCGGGGTCCCCGAGCGAAGCCCGATCGACAGGGCTGAGCGGAGCGACTGCGGCCAGTCGTGGATCGGCCCGAGCGGAGTTTCCGCCCAATCGAGATCGCGAATCCGCGCTCCCATCTCGCCGCCGCCGGCAAGGAAGGCCTTCAGATCAGGCAAGACTCGGGACCGATGATTGCACTCACGAAACGGCTCGTTGGACCCGGGGGCGGGGCGGAGGCAAGAGGATTGTCTCGGTGGCCCCGCCCCCTTATCCCTCCTCGCGCAACTTCACGGCAAAGGTTTCCATCCATGCGCTTTTCGGCACTTCTTCTGCTTCCCATGGCCGCGAGCCTGTCCGCAGCGGCGCCGAACGCGCTCACCTATCCCGCCAGCGAAAGGCAGAATGTGATCGAAGAACAGTTCGGCGTGAAGGTCGCCGACCCCTATCGCTGGCTCGAGGAGGACGTCCGCGAGAGCCCGCGCGTCGCGAAGTGGGTGGCGGACCAGAATGCGGTGACCAACGCCTATCTCGACACCCTCCCCGGCCGCGCCGCCTTCAAGCAGCGGATGACCGAGCTCTTCTCCTATGAGCGGCAGACGGTGCCGGTGAAGGAGGGCGGACGCTATTTCTTCACCCGCAATACGGGGCTTCAGAACCAGAACGTGCTCTACGTCCGCGACGGCCTCAAGGCCCAGCCGCGGCTTCTGATCGATCCCAATCCCTGGTCGAAGGACGGCGCGACTGCTTTGGCGGAGTGGCTCCCGTCGGAGGACGGTAAGCATGTCCTCTATTCGGTGCAGGAAGGCGGCACCGACTGGCGCAGCGTTCGGGTGCTCGACGTCGACACCGCCAAGGTGCTGCCGGACGAGGTCAAATGGGTGAAATTCTCCAACCTCGATTGGGCCAAGGATGGCTCGGGCTTCTATTATTCGCGCTTCAAGGAGCCGAAGGCGGGCGAGGTCTATCAGTCGCTGAACGAGGGGCAGGAGGTCTATTTCCACCGCCTCGGCACCCAGCAGAGCGCCGACCGCCTCATTTATTCGCAGCCCGACCGCCCCAAGCTCAGCAACACCGCCCAGGTCTCCGAAGACGGGCGCTGGCTGATCGTCACCTCGTCGCAGGGCACGGACGAAGCCTATGATGTGACCCTGATCGACCTGACTCGGCCCGGTGCGCAGCCGAAGCGCTTCATCACCGGGCTCGAGAATAATTGGAGCTATGTGACCAATGTCGGCAGCATTTTCTACTGGGTGACCAATGAAGGCGCGCCGCGGCTTCGGGTGGTCGCCACCGACGTCAACCGCCCGGCCTCCGAAGCGCGCGAGATCGTGGCCGAGAATGCGGCGACGCTGGAGGGCGCGGCGGCGATCGGCGACAAGCTGATCCTCTCCTACCTCGCCGATGCGAAGAGCGACGTCCGGACCTTTACGCTGGACGGAAAGCCGGTCGGCAATGTGAAGCTGCCCGGCATCGGCAGCGTGGGCGGCTTCAGCGGCGAGGCGGGCGATCCCGAGGCCTTCTTCGCCTTCACCAGCTTCAACTATCCGACCACCGTCTACCGCTACGATGCGAAGACCGGCCGGACCGAACCCTGGTTCGAGCCGAAGGTTTCCTTCGCGCCCGCGGATTTCACCGTGGAGCAGCGTTTCTACAAGTCGAAGGACGGGACGAAGATCCCGATGTTCCTCGTCTACAAGAAGGGCCTCGACCTCGGCCGGCCGCACCCGACCCTGCTCTACGCTTATGGCGGGTTCAACGTGTCGATGACCCCGGGCTTCTCGACCTCGCGCCTCGCCTGGATCGAGCAGGGCGGGGTCTATGCGATGCCGAACATCCGCGGCGGCGGCGAGTACGGCAAAGCCTGGCACGACGCCGGGCGGCTCCAGAACAAGCAGAACGTGTTCGACGATTTCATCGCGGCCGGCGAATATCTGATCGCGCAAGGGATAACGTCGAACAAGCAGCTCGCAGTCCATGGCGGATCGAACGGCGGGCTGCTGATCGGGGCGGTCGTCAACCAGCGCCCGGACCTGTTCGCCGCCGCGCTTCCGGCGGTCGGCGTGATGGACATGCTCCGCTTCAACCGCTGGACTGCAGGACGCTACTGGGTCGACGATTATGGCTATCCGGACCGCGAGGCGGATTTCCGCACGCTCTATGCCTACTCGCCCTACCACAATATCCGCTCGGGGGTCCGCTACCCGGCGGTGATGGCGACGACGGCCGACACCGACGACCGGGTCGTCCCGGGCCACAGCTTCAAGTACATGGCGGCGCTCCAGGCGGCGGACACCGGGCCGCAGCCCAAGCTGATCCGGATCGAGACCCGCGCCGGCCACGGATCGGGCAAGCCGACCGAGAAGGTGATCGAGGAATATGCCGACATGTGGGCCTTCATCGCCGCCCACACCGGGATGGAGGTCGGCCCGGTGAAATGAGCGGGCGGGGACGGGCCCGAATCGCGGTCTGGGAGGGTGGAAGCCTGTGGCTGCTCGAGACCGGGCAGGGCTTCGGCGAAACCGGCTTCCACGCCCACCACGCCGTCCAGGTCACGATCGCGCTCGGCGGCAGGTTCACGCTCGCGACGGAGGAGGAGACGGTCTCCGCTCCGGTCGCCGCGGTGGCGCCGGACGCGCCGCACCGCTTCGAATCGGACGGCCTGATCGGCTTCCTGTTCGTCGAGCCGGAGAGCCGGGCCGGGCGGCAGATCGCGGCGCGGCTGCTCGGCGGGCGTGAGATCGTGGCAGTGGAGATGCCGCTTCCGGATAACGAATTAGCTCAGCTGCGGAGTGCGCTTGACGATGGCTCCGGCGACGCATTGCTGGCCGACGCGGGGCGGGCGTTGATCGAAGCGCTTGCCGGTGAGGCCGGGCCGGTGCGCCTCCCCGACGCCCGCGTGCGCGGGGTGATCGAAGCCGCCGCGGCGAGGCTCGACGAGCCGCTGCGCCTCCCCGAAGCGGCGGCCGCCGCCGGGCTGTCGCCGGGCCGGCTCCGGCATCTGTTCGCCGAGGAGACCGGCCTGCCGTTCAAATCCTATCTTCTCTGGCTCCGCTTGGCCAAGGCGGTCGGGGCCTATGGCGCCGGCGCGAACCTCACCGAGGCGGCGCACGAGGCGGGGTTCGCGGACAGTGCCCATTTCAGCCGCACCTTCCGCCGCACCTTCGGAGCGCCCGCGACCGCGCTCAAGCGGACCAGCCCCTACGTTCAATCGCGGCCCGCGAATCGCGCTTAGAAGAGCGGCTCCACCAGCGAAGAAGGAGCTGAACGATGAAGAAGACCTGCAACTGCAACCCCTGCACCTGCACCAACTGCCGCTGCGGCAAGAACTGCAAGTGCGGCGCCGACTGCCGCTGCGGCAAGTGAGGGCCGGCCTCGCGCACCGGCGGGCGAGTCCTCGCCGGTGCGCGGGCATCCATTCTCCCGAAGGCACGGAGATCGTTTGAGTAAATCTCCCCCCTCGCCGATTAACCGTGCAGATTAGCCACTGCGCCGGACATAGGTTAGTGTCGCCCCGTACTGAGTCGCCTGTGGGGAGGCGCACTCGTCCTCCCCTGTTCGGCGGCTCGCATCGCACGCGAGGGGATGAAGCATGGCAATTGTGAACGGCACACCGGGCCCCGACACGCTCAGCGGCACCAGCGGCGACGATCAGATCAACGGCTTCGCGGGCAACGACATCATCGTCGGCTTCGCCGGCAACGATCTGATCGACGGCGGCGACGATCATGATTTCCTCCGCGGCGAGGACGGCGACGACACGATCCTCGGCGGCAATGGCGACGATTATCTGAGGGGCGGCCTCGGCAACGACATCGTCGACGGCGGCAACGGCATCGACCGCGCCGCATACGTCAACGCCCCTGGCGGCGTGACGGTAAGCCTCGCCATCCAGGGCGTTGCGCAGAATACCGGATCGGCCGGGATCGATACGCTGATCGGGATCGAGCATCTCTCCGGCACCTCCTTCGCCGACTCGCTGACCGGCAATGCCGGCGACAATTGGTTGTGGGGCGAAGGCGGCGACGACTTCTTCTCGGCCGGCGACGGCAACGACCTGGTCGAAGTCGGCACGGGCAACGTCACCGCCGACGGCGGCAGCGGCACCGACACATTCTCCTTCTTCAACAATGCCGAAGCCTATCCGGGCGGAGTCACCCTCTCGCTTCTGCTCCAGGGCGGCGCGCAGGCGGCCGGGCCGGGGACGATAACGATCAGCGGCTTCGAGAATCTCTCCGGCTCCGCGGTCAATGACAGCCTGACCGGCGACAATGGCGCGAACGTCCTTGCCGGCGACCAGGGCAACGACCTGCTGACCGGCGGCGCGGGCAACGACACGCTCTACGGCGACGGGCGCTTCACGATCGACACCCACTCGACCGGCGGCTCAGGGCCGATCGTCCTCTACCCAGACGGCGCGGTGACCTTCCCGGGCGACTTCGTGTCGGGCGACGACGTGCTCGAGGGCGGGACCGGCAACGACATATTGAACGGCGGCGGCGGGTCCGACACGGCGAGCTATGCCGGGGCAAGCGGCGCGGTCGCGGTCAACCTGACCAGCCATTCCTCGAGCGGCGCGGACGGAAACGACAGCCTCATCTCGATCGAGAACATCACCGGCTCGGGCTTCGACGACCTCCTCCGCGGCGATACCGGCGACAATGTCATCGCCGGCGGCGGCGGCCACGATTTCATCCGCGCCTTCGAGGGCGACGACACCCTGCTCGGCGGCGACGGCGACGACTATCTCGACGGCGGCCTCGGCAACGACGTCTTCGACGGCGGCAACGGCATCGACCGGGTGTCCTATGCGGTCAATGCGCTGAACGGGGTCACCGTCGACTTGAACATCGCCGGGCCCCAGGCGACCGGCCAGGGCAGCGACAGCCTCGCCAATATTGAGAATCTGTCCGGCACCAGGTTCGACGACACCCTCATCGGCAATGCCGGCGACAATTGGCTGTGGGGCGGATCCGACAATTCGGGCGTCACCGGCAACGACACCATCCTGGGCAATGGCGGCAACGATCTGATCTGGGTCGGAAACGGCAACCATCAGGTCGACGGCGGCCTCGGTACCGACACGCTCGGCGCCGGCAACGACGCCGACATCACCGCCGCGGGCGTGACCCTGTCCCTCGCCCTCCAGGGCGCGGCGCAGAATAGCGGCCAGGGGATGTGGACCTTGAACGGCTTCGAGAATCTGTCGGGCTCGCTCTACGCCGACACGTTGACCGGCAATGCGGGCGACAACGTCCTCGCAGGCGCCCTCGGCAACGACACTTTGTCGGGCGGCGCGGGCAACGACACTCTGCTCGGCGACGGCATGATCAATGTCGACTCCCACGGCACCGGCGGCTCCGGCCCGATCGTCACTTATACCGACGCCGCGCCGATCTTCGCGGCGCCGTCGGGCGACGACGTCATGGAAGGCGGCGACGGCGACGACATAGTGAACGGCGGCGGCGGCTCCGATACGGCGAGCTACGAGCACGCCTCGGGCGCGGTCCAGGTCGTCCTCAGCCCGTCCGGCAACGGCAGCGCGAGCGGTGCCGCGGGCAACGACAATCTGATCAGCATCGAGAATCTGATCGGATCGGGCTTCAACGACCTGATGAACGGCAATCAATTCGACAACCGGATCCAGGGTCTGGACGGCCACGACCTGCTTCGCGGCCGGGACGGCAACGACATTCTGGAAGGGGGGCTCGGCGACGACTTCCTGAACGGCGGCAATGGCGACGACACATTGAACGGCGGCGCCGGCTGGGACCGCGCGGCCTACAGCACCGGCGCGGTCGCCGGCGTGACGGTGAACCTCACTATCGCCGGGGCGCAGAATACCGGGTCGCAGGGCTTCGATACGCTGGTCGGGATCGAGCATGTCTCGGGCACCCGCTTCAACGACACGCTGACCGGCGACAATGGCGACAATTGGCTGTGGGGCGGATCGGACGGGAGCGGGGTGACCGGCAACGACACCATCTCCGCGGGCGGCGGCAACGACCTCGTCGAAGTCGGCACCGGCACCCACACGCTGGCGGGCGGGCTCGGCGTCGACACCATCTCGCTGTCGGGCAACGGCACCGACGTGACCGCGGCCGGCATCACCCTGTCGCTGCTCCTCCAGGGCGCGGCGCAGAATACCGAGCAGGGGATGATGCTGCTCACCGGCTTCGAGAACGTCTCCGGCTCCCAATATGACGACCTCGTCACCGGCGATGCAGGCAACAACCTGCTCGCCGGCGATTCCGCCAACGACGTGCTGAACGGCGGCGACGGCGACGACACCCTGCTCGGCGACGGGCGGGTCTATGTGGACGTCCACGGCACCGGCGGCTCGGGTCCGATCGTCACGACGGGCGACGTCGGCTCCTTGGGCGAGCCGGTCGGCAACGACACCCTCAACGGCGGCAAGGGCAATGACGTCCTGAACGGCGGCGGCGGCGACGACTCTCTGACCGGCGGCGCCGGGCAGGACCGCTTCGTCTTCGGACCCGCGTCCGGCGACGATCATATCACCGACTTCGCCAAGAAGGACGTGATCGCCTTCGACGGCGTAGCGGGGGTCGACGACTTCTCCGACCTGACGCTGACCGCGGTCGGCAAGGACACGCTGATCACCTGGGGCACCGGGGATTCGATCACGGTCGACGGGACGAAGCCGAAGCAGCTCTCCGCTTCCGACTTCGACTTCGGCGTTGCCTCCGCTTCGGCGGCGGCGATGAGCTTCGATGGCCCAAATCACGGCCACGCCCTCGGCCACGGCGAATGGATGCCGTGAGCCGTTAATCCCCGCGTCAGGACCGGCTGCGTAACGAACGGCCGGTACCTACGGGAGGGTTGAGATGCGGGCGATTGCGGGATTGGCGGCGGCGGCTTTGCTGGCGGGGGCGCTTGCGGCGCCGGCCGATGCGCGGGGCGGCAACCACTGGCACCATCATGACGACATCGACGGCGGCGACGTGGTCGCGGGCGCGCTGGTCGTCGGCGGGATCGCGGCCATCGCTTCGGCGATCAGCGCGGGCAACACCGCCAAGCAGGACGCCGCGGTGGAGAGCTGCTCGCGCGAGGCGGAGGCGCGCGAAGGCGGCCGGGTCGCCGAGATCAACCATATCGGCAAGAGCAAGGGCTATTACACCGTGGAAGGCCTGCTCGAGGCCGGCGGGCCCGATGACGGGGTGGCGGACGGGCGGCGGAACACCCTTCCCTTCACCTGCACGGTCCGCAACGGCACCATCTACAGCTTCCGGACCGCCGAAGCGGCCTGAATACTAAGCGCGGCGTTAACTATGCCGCCTCATGCGATCTCAACGCCTTAGCGGCTAGAGCGGGCACCCTGCCGCCCCTTCGGGCGCGCTGAGGTGGGGCTCGTGCCGATGAAGATTTGGATGTTCGCGCTGCTGGCGCTGTTCGTGGGGACCCCGGCACTGGCCGCGACCCCCGCATGGACGATCACCGAAACCGCAGGCGCGGTCCAGATCCAGAAGGGCGCTTCCCGAACCGTGGCGGTGCGCGGCGCCACCCTCGCTCCGGGCGATGCGGTCGCCACCGGGACCAACGGACGCGCGGTGCTGGTCCGCGGCCAGGAATATGTCGTCGTCTCGCCCAAGACCCGGCTCCGCCTCCCCACCGCGGCGGAGCAGCCGGGCGGGATCGTCCAGATCGTCCAGGATTTCGGCCGGGCGATGTTCCGCATCGAGAAGAAGGAGACGCCCCATTTCGGAGTGCGCACCCCCTATCTGGTCGCGCTCGTCAAAGGCACCACCTTCACCGTCGACAGCGGGGAGGCCGGCGCCTCGGTCGCAGTCAGCGACGGCCGGGTCGACGTGTCCCCCCCAAACGGCGGCGCCCATGAGCTCGTCCCCCCGGGCCTGACCGCGAAAATCTCGTCGCTCGATCCGGCCTCGGTGCGGGTCGCCCCCACCGCCGCCGCCGAAGCGGCAGCGGCCGCCCGCGAAGTCCGGGCGCTGGAGCGGAGCGAGCCGGCCTCGAAGCGGCCCAGCGAGCAGGCCGCCGCCCCTGAGGCCAAAAGCACTGAACCGCACGGCAAGTCAGCCGAAGAGCATGGCAGGCCCGCTCCGCCGCCCGCCAACCCCGCCGCCGGACCCGCCGCCACCGGCCCCGCCCCGGCCGCCGCCGACCACGCCTCCGAACGCGCCAATTGGGTGGCCTTGAGCCACAAGACCGACACCCCTCCCGGCCCCAACAATCCCGGCAACGGGAACGGAAATCCTGGGAACGGGAACCCCGGCAATGGCAACGGCAACGGCAACCCGGGTAACGGCAACGGCAATGCCGGCAATCCGGGCAACGGCAATGGCAGCCCGGGCAATGGCAATGGCGGCCCGGGCAACGGCAACGGCAACCCCGGTGGACCCGGCAACGGCAACGGCAACGGCAACGGCAACCCCGGCGGACCCGGCAATGCCGGCGGCCCTCCGGCGCCGCCCGCGCCCCCGGTCACCGCACACGGCGGCGGACATTGCGGCCACGGGCTTTGTTGAGCGGCGGAAACCCTTCTTCAACAGACGCTTGGTAAAGAAGACGCCAACCATGGAGACGGTTGGTGACCAAGACGAAAAGGCCCGGGCGGCGCATTGCAACTTCCAGCGGACTGGCTTGCGCAGCCCTGGCCCTGTCCGGGGCCGCTCCGCCCCCGCCGAACACGCTACAATACGATCTGCGCAAGCTGGTCTACTCCGCGCAGGTCACCGCCGGGACCAAGGCCCCGGTCGAGCCGGGCGAGCAATATCCGGCCGACGACCGCGACCGGGCCATCCCCTCCCCGTCTCCGATCGAGCCTGAACAACCGCAGGCGGCGCCGGAGCGGACGAATTGGTATCTCAACGCGGACGTGAGCGCGGTGGCGGACAGCAACGTCAACAACGCCACCAATGCGCGAGAGGTGCCGATCGATTTTGGCGGGGTGGTGCTGCCGGTGCCGCTCGACCCCACCCTCCGCCAGCAGTCCGGCGCCGGCTTCGCCGCCTCCGCTTCGGGCGGCGTTCGGCATCAGGTCTCGCCCCAGACGGAACTGGCCGCCGGCGTCGAAGCCTCCGCGATCGACTATGAGGGCGGCAGGAACGACGATTCCTCGCTGCTCGGCGCCGCCGGCTTCAACTTCAAGTCGGCGGGCGGCACATCCGGCTGGCTGCAGGGGATCGTCTTCGACCGCTGGTATGGCGGGACCAGCGTCAGCCAGGGCTTCGGCCTCCGCGGCAATGTCCGCCAGCCGGTCGGCCCCGGCCGGGCGATCACCCTCTACGCCGACGCCCGCCATTTCGAGTCCGGCTTCGGCGACGATTTCGGCGGCACCCAGGCGAGCGTCTACCTTACCTACGAAGCGGTGCTGGACCCCAACACCTCCTCTTCCTTCGGCGGCTACGTCCGGCGCGAATGGCTGGGCGGCGATCCTTACTCCAGCCGGGAGGCGGGCCTCTACGGCGGCTTGAACCGCTTCCTCAGCCCCTGGCTGACCGGCGGCATATCGGGCGGGGTGAGCCGGGTCGGCTACGACGCGCCGATCCTGTTCCTCTCGCCGGAAGCGCGGGACGACTGGCGCTTCTACGCCAGCACCTTCCTCACCACCCGGCGGCCCCTCTTCCTCGGAATCTATCCCTCGCTCACCTACACCTACAACCGCACCCGAAGCTCGGTCGACTATTACGATTCCGACCGGCACCGGCTCCGCCTGGGCCTGTCGCGGGCCTTTTGATGCGCTTCGCCGCCTTCCTGTCGCGCCGCCGGGCCGCGGCCGTGCTCCTGATCGCCGCGGCGGCGGGGCTGGCGACGATCTCGGCGGGCGCGGGCGAGAGCCTCGACCATGGCCTCCGCAACCTGCGCGATGCAGCCCGCCTCCACCCCGCGAGCGGCGAGATCCACATCGTCGAGATCGACGCTCGAAGCATCGACACATTCGACCGCTGGCCCTGGCCGCGCAGCATCCACGGCGCCGCGATCGACAAATTGCGCGAGGCGGGAGTCCGCTCGATCGCCTTCGACGTCGATTTCTCACGCCCCTCCGACGCCAGGCAAGACGCGGCGATGGCGGCGGCGCTGAAGCGGGCGGGCGGCACCGTCGTCCTCCCCGCCTTCCGCCAGCACGCCTCGTCGCAGGACATGGCGACGGTCGAGGCGCAGCCCCTCTCCATATTCGCCGACCACGCCTTCCTCGCCGGCGCCAACGTTTCGACCGATCCCGACGGTTATCTGAGGCGCATGCCGTTTGGGATCGACACCGGCGGCGTTCCCCGGCCTTCCTTGTCCGCGATGCTGGCCGAAGCGACCGGCGCCGCCGGCACCAGCTTCGCCATCGACTATTCGATCGATCCCAAGTCGATCCCCCGCCACAGCCTGATCGACCTGATCCGCGGCAAGGTCGATCCGCGCGTGCTCAAGGGCAAGCGCGTGATCGTCGGCTCGACCGCGGTCGAGCTCGGCGACCGTTATTTGGTGCCGCGCTACGGAATCACCGACGGAGTCGTCGTCCAGGCGCTCGGCGGAGAGACCCTGCTCGCCGGGCCTCCGGCGGCCGAATGGGGCGGCGCCTGGGGCCTCGCCATCGCGCTGCTCCTCCTCCTTGCCGCGACACGCGCCCGCACGGGGCCGAAGCGGCTCGGCTGGATCGGCGGCGCCGCAGCGACGATCCTCTTCCTCCCGCTGATCGGCGAGACGGCGCTGCGCTCGACCCTTGCAGTCGCGCCCGCCCTTGCCGGCCTCGCCGCGGCGGCGCTGGGCGAGACGGCGGCGCTGGTCGCCGAACGCCACCGCCAGCGTGTCCGCACCGACAGCCTGACAGGCCTCCCCAACCTCTCCGGCCTCGAAGCCGACAGCGCGGGGCTCGGCGCGATCAGCGTCCACGCCGCCCGCCTCGACGAGTTCGCCGCGGTCGCCTCAGCCCTCGGCCCCGCGGCGACCGCCTCGCTGGTCCTGCGCCTCGCCGACCGGCTGCGCTTCGCCACCGGCGAGCGGACCATCTACCGGATCGAGGACGGCACCCTCGCCTGGCTCGAAGAAAGCGAGCCCTCGGACGGCGAGATGGAAGCACTGGCCGCGGTCATGCGCGCTCCGGTCGAATGCGGCCCGGTCGTCGATGTCGCGGTGCATTTCGGGGTCGCCGCCGGGCGCGGTGACGCCGCCCGCCAGGCCGCCGCCGATGCCTCCCACGCCGCGCTGCAGGCGGCCCGGCGCGGGCTCCGCTGGCTCGCCTTCAGCGGCGACCAGTCGGAGGCCGTGAAGCGCAATCTCGGCCTCCTCGCCGAGCTCGACCGGGCGATCGCCGAAGGGCAATTGTGGAACGCGTACCAGGCCAAGCTCGACCTTCGCACCGGCGAGGTGGCGGGCGCCGAGGCGCTGGTCCGCTGGAACCATCCCGAGCTCGGCGCCCTTTCGCCCGACAGCTTCATTCCCCTCATCGAGGAGAATAAGCGCGCCGGCGACCTCACACTTCATATCGCCCGCCAGGCGCTCGCCGACGCACACGCGTGGGAGGAAGCCGGGCACCGGCTCCACGTCGCGGTCAACATCTCCGCGAGCCTGCTCCACGAGCGCGGTTTCATCGCCTCGCTGGCGCGGGTGCTGGAGGCCTCCGGCCTTCCGCCGGAGCGGGTGACGTTCGAGGTGACCGAGACCGCGGCGATGTCGAGCCCGGAGGCGGGGATCTGCGCGCTCGAGACCCTCCGCTCGCTCGGCGTCGGCGTGTCCATCGACGATTACGGCACCGGCCAATCGTCGCTCTCCTACCTCCAGAAGCTGCCCGCCACCGAGCTCAAGATCGACATGAGCTTCGTCTCGACGCTGAGCAGCGAGCCGCGCAATGCGATCATGGTCCGCTCCACCATCGCCATGGCGCACGAGCTCGGCCTCGAGGTCGTCGCCGAAGGGGTGGAGGACGAGGCGACCCTTCGCCTCCTCGCCTCGATGAAGTGCGACATCGCCCAGGGCTATCATATCGGGCGCCCCGCCAGCGCCGCCGAATTCCTCGCCCGTCTAGCTGAACCTCAGCATACGGACCGGTTCAGCGGCGACTCACGGCGATTCGCCTAATCCTCACTCCATAGCCCGTTCGAATCGCGGGCAGGTTGAGAGAGGAAATCCGCCATGAAATCCGTCACCAAGCTGATCGCCGGCGCCGCCACGGCCGCGCTGCTCACCGTCTCGCTGGCCGCCCCGGCCGAGGCGCAGTACCGCAACAATTATCGCCACCACGACAACGGCATCGACGCCGGCGACGTGGTTGCTGGAGTGGCCATCGTCGGCGGGATCGCAGCCATCGCCTCGGCCATCGGCCGCGACGGCAGCCGCTACGGCTACGGTTACGGCTCGTCCTACGGCAACCAGTACCGCGGCGGCTACAATGCGGCCGTCCAGGCCTGCGGCTATGAGGCCCAGCGCTACGGCCGCGGCGGCGTTCAGGTCACCGACGTCGAGCGGACCGGCAACGACCGCTTCCGGGTGCGCGGCGTGATCGGCGGCGGCTACGACCGCTACGATCGCGGCGTCGACCAGCGCTATGAGCGCGATTACGGCCGCTACGACCGCGGCGACGCCTACGACCGCGACGGCTTCGTCTGCACGGTCCGCGGCAACGGCCGGGTCACCGACTTCCGGGTCCGCGACACCGCCCGGAACGGCTGGTAATCGCTGAACGATGCGAGGGGGGCGGTCACGCAAGTGGCCGCCCCCTTCTTCATTTGAGCCCCGCCGCGACCTCGCCGAGCTGGTCGGCGCAGGTGCCCCAGCCTTCGTGGAAGCCCATTTTGGCGTGGGTCTCGCGGTCGGCTTCGTTGCGGTGCATCGCCACGGCGCGGTAGAGCGTTCGGCCTTCCCCCGCATCCTCCAGAGTGACGATCGCGGTGAAGGGGAAGCCGCCGCAATCCTCGCCGGTCTCGTTGGGCCGCCAGCCCTCGCCGAGGGCGCTGGTCCAGACCACCCGCTCGCCTTCGACCACCTCCAGAAAGCAGCCGGTGCCGCTGAAGTCGAACCCGTCAGGCCCCGTCATCCGCGTGTAGAATTTGCCGCCCGGGCGAAGGTCCATCTCGCATTCCGGCGTCTGATACGGCCTCGGCGCCCACCATTTCTTGACATGCTCCGGGCTCGTCCAGGCGCGCCAGACGAGGTCGCGCGGTGCATCGAGGGTCCGTTCAAGGACCAGGTCGTGATCGGCCATAGTTCATCCTTCCGTTTTCAGTGTCTGGACATAGTCTTCGAAGCGGTCGAGCCGGCCCTCCCAGAGCGCCCGTTGCTCGGCGATCCAGCCCTCCGCGGCGGCCAGCGCCTTCGGCTCCAGCCGGCAGGTGCGCACGCGTCCCTTTTTCTCCGAGCGCACGAGCCCGCTCGCCTCCAGGTGCTGCAGATGCTGCAACACGGCGGGCAGCGTCATTCGATAAGGCTGCGCCAGCTCCGACACGCTTGCCGGCCCACGCGACAGGCGGGCGAGCATCCCGCGCCGCGTCGGGTCCGCGAGCGCCTGGAAAGCGAGGTCGAGGCGGGTAGATTCGTTAAGCATGTGCTTAACTAACTCGCCGGAATCATGTGCGCAAGAGAAAGTTTGGCGATCGCTTAACTATCGTCGCCTATGCCGCTGCGTTAGAGCGTCGCCCCTGGCTTGCGGAGGATCAAATGGACAGCGCGGACGCGGCGGAAATGGTGGCGGAGGTCCACGAAGCGGAGGACTCGAGCGAAGAGGCCTCGCGCACGCGCTTCCGCAACCGCGCCGCCCTGCTGATCGCGGTGATCGCGGCCGTGCTGGCGATCGGCGGGCTCGGCGCCGGCAACGCCACCGACGACATGATCGCCAACAATAT
>Ga0066671_10000354_pt1 | contig 14136 bp, 13 predicted proteins | sample GraSoiAngelo_120_FD_62294 | JGI IMG/M metagenome (GOLD analysis project Ga0066671, IMG submission 62294) | Grasslands soil microbial communities from the Angelo Coastal Reserve, California, USA - 14_0919_09_20cm | ecosystem: Environmental > Terrestrial > Soil > Grasslands | place: USA...
CTGATCTTCGCCTGGACGATCATCCTCCTCACCGGCCCGAGTCTCGTCCTACTCGCGTTTCGAGCACCCGCTTGGTCGATCGCGTTAACCGAGATCGGTTCCGGCCTCTCGATCGGCGTCGCCGGAACACTCTGGGAGACGACGTTGCAGCGGAACGTGCCGCCCGCGGCGCTCTCGCGGGTCTCCGCCTACGACTGGATGGGCTCGACCGCGCTGCGTCCGCTCGGCCTCGCGATCGTCGGCCCGATCGCCGCCGCGATCGGCGTCAAGGAGACGCTGCTCGCGGCCTTCGCCCTCACGATGATCTCGAGCCTGACGCTGCTCCTCATCCCCGACATGTGGCGGATCACCGACGAGGCAGCCGCGGACAGGCCCGCCGTCGTCCCGGACGAGACCCTGGGCGCCGAAGCCGAACAGGCCAGCGCCGCGGTAGCCTCGAACCGAGCCAAGTAACAGACTGTTACAAGGAAAGACACGGCCGCAAAGTTCGGTACGCGACCGAGATTCGGCTCAGGCTCAGCCGTCGCGGCACTCCCAGACTTAGTAACAGGCTGTTACTAAGTTGCGGACGAGTTGCCGCTCGCGCGGGAAAGCATCTAGGCGCGGGAGATGTAGCGCCGCTCGCGCGGGTCGACCTTGATCCGGTCGCCTGTGTTCACGAACAGCGGCACCTGCACTGTGGCGCCGGTCACGAGCGTCGCCGGCTTCGTCACGTTCGACACCGTGTCGCCGCGGACGCCCGGCTCGGTCTCGGAGACGGCGAGCTCGACTGAGGCCGGCAGCTGGACGCCGGCCGGCTGGCCGTCGACCATCAGCATCTGGACGGACGATGAAGCCTCCATGAACTCGATCGCGTCGGCGACGGACTCCCGCGGAAGGACGGTCTGTTCGTACGTCTCCTGGTCCATGAAGACGACCTCGTCGCCGGACTCGTAGAGGTACTGCATGTTCTTGACCTCGGTGTGCACGCGCGGGAACTTCTCGCCCGCGCGGAAGGTGCGGTCGACGACCGCGCCGGTATCGAGGTTCTTCACGCGCGTCCGCACGAAGGCGCCGCCCTTGCCCGGCTTGACGTGCTGGAACTCGACGATTCGCCAGACGCCGCCGTCGAGTTCGATATGCATTCCGTTGCGGAACTGATTGGTGCCGACGATCTCCGCCATCAGCTCACCGTCACGAGCTCTTTCGGGAAGCTCGTGAGCACCTCCGGCTCGCCGTCTGTGACGATGACGAGATCCTCGATCCGGATCCCGCCGGTGCCTTCGAGGTAGATCCCCGGCTCGATCGTGAGAACGTTGTTGGCTACGAGCGTGTCCTTGGATATCGGGGCCACGTGCGGTGCCTCGTGCACGTCGATCCCGACCCCGTGGCCGAGCCCATGGCCGAACTTCTCCCCGAAGCCGGCCGCGGTGATCACGTCGCGCGCGGCCGCGTCGGTCTGCTTCGCCTCGACCCCGGGGCGCGCCGCGTCGAGGCCTTTGAGCTGCGCCTCCAAGCACACGTCGTAGGCGCGCTGCAGCTCCTCCGGAAGCTCTCCGGTCGCGAAGGTCCGGGTGCAGTCCGAGCAGTACCCGTCGAGTACCGCGCCTGCGTCGACCACGATCGTCGTTCCCGGCTCGATCACGCGGTCGCCGCTGTCGGCGTGCGGCCGGGCGCCGTTCGCGCCGGCTGCGACGATCGTGTCGAACGCCTCCTCCTCGGCTCCGAGCTCGTGGAAGATCTGAAAGATTTGCCAGGCAAGCTCGCGCTCGGTGCGGCCGACGAACCGCTCCTCGGCGATCCGCTCATACGCCTGGTTGGTAATTGCAGCAGCCCGGCGGATCTTCTCCAGCTCGTCCTCGCCCTTGATTGCGCGCAGCCCCTCGACGAGGCCCTTCCGCGGGACGAGCTCGAGGCCCCCGTCGCGGAGCTGCTCGTAGTCCCAGTACGTGAGATGCGTGCTTTCGAAGCCGAACTTGCCCGACAGGAACTCGGCCATGTGGGCGATCGTCTCTCGCCGGGTCTCGACGAACTCGACATCGGGGACTGTCCGGGCGGCGCCTGCGTAACGGAAATCGGTGAATAACCGGACGCGCTCCGGATCGACGATGACCGCGACGTTCGAGCTGACGAAGCCCGTCAGGTAGCGGACGTTCGCCGGGGTGGTGACGATCAGCGGCTCTTCGAGCTGTTCGGCCAGTTTTTGGGCGCGGGAGTTCATTCGTTCTTCGCAAGATATGCGAGCGCCTCACGATAGCCCTCCGGTCCTTTGCCGATCACGCGCTTCGCGGCGAGGTCGGAAATGACCGACTTGCTGCGCCAGTCTTCGCGCTGGTCGATGTTCGAGAGATGGACTTCGACAATCGGCACCTCGAACAGCTCGAGCGCGTCGCGGATCGCGTAGCTGTAGTGCGTCCACGCCCCGGGGTTGACGACCACCCCGTCGGCCCAATCGAGCGCCTCGTGGCACCAGTCGACGTACTCGCCCTCGCTGTTCGTCTGGCGGCAGGTGACGTTCAGCTCCAGCTCCATCGCCCATTCGAAGATGCGTGATTCGAGCTCGCGGATGTTGAGGCCGCCGTAGACCTCCGGGTTCCGCCGGCCGACGACGTCGAGGTTGACTCCGTTGAGGACGGTCACTCGCATGCCTGGACCCTAAAGAGAAATCGCTGAGAAAGACTCACGGACGCACGTTGCCACCCGGGAAAAGACGGAGGCCCGAACAAAGCCCGCACGTCCTCCCGGTCGGCGTCGGAGGCGAGCGCCTCAGTCGGCAATCAGCTCGTCGAGCGCCCCGCGGACGTCGGTCTCGGCCACGTTCGCCGTGAACCCGCCATCGTCTCCGAGCAAGACGAGCGTCAACTCGTCGCCGGTCGATTTCTTGTCGCGCTTCAGTGCCTCCCAGGCACGCTCTCGACCGACGTTGACCGGCTCGGGCGCGAGCACCTCTTCCACCGCCTCAGTCGACCTGCCGGACAGCCGCAGCGCCGCCAGCAGCCCGAGCCCAACCGCGCGGCCGTGCGTGACGGTCTCGTAACCCGCCGCGGCTTCGAGGGCGTGCGCGAACGTGTGGCCGAGGTTGAGCGCCTGCCTCGGGCCGCGGTCATAAGGGTCGCGCAGGCAGAGTGCGGCTTTGAAGGCCGCGCAGCGCCGGACGAGGTCGGCGTCGGGAAGCTCCCAGAGAGGCTCGCCGGCGAGCAGGCCCGTCTTGACGACCTCCGCGAGCCCTTCGCGGCGCTGTTCCTCGGGCAGCGTCCGAAGGAGCGTAGGGTCGATAACCGTTCGGACCGGCCAGTGGAAGGCGCCGACCAAGTTCTTGCCCTCGGGAAGGTTGATTGCCGTCTTGCCGCCGATCGCCGCGTCGACCTGGCCGACGAGCGTCGTCGGCACCGCGATCCAGTCGATCCCGCGGAGGTAGGTCGCCGCGACGAAGCCGGCGACGTCGGTCGTGCAGCCGCCGCCGAAGGCGACAAGGGTTCCGCCGCGATCGAGCTGAAGCCCACGCCAGAGTCGTTCGGCGGTCGCGACGGTCTTCGCCTCCTCGCCGGCCGGCACCGTCAGCACTCGCGCCTCAACAGGCGGCCGGTGGAGCTCGAGCACCCGTTCGTCGGCGACGAGCTCGGCCGGGCCGGGTCCCGGGACGAGATCCGTGGGCATCGCCGCGACGGTCACGCCTCCGGCGGCCAAGACGACGCCGTCCGCGTCGCGCGCCCGGCCGTCGGCGACCTCGTCGTACAGCGGCTGCCGCCGGGCGTAGAGCTCCCGGAAATCTGCCTCGTCCTGCGCGAGCGGCCGGTCGCTGCCCCTCACGCGCTGCCACGCTGTCTCGAGCTCGATCTCGACCAGCACCGTGGTCGCCTGCGCCCGTAACGCCTCCCGGATCGCCGGGATCTCGACGGCGCCGCCGCCGAGGGCGATCACACCCGGAGGCATCATCAACGCCTCGAGCACGACCCGCTCCTCGACCTCGCGGAAGATCCCTCGCTCGAACAACTCCGGAATCGATCCCTCGCGCGACTCGATCCGCGCGTCAACGTCGACGAAGGGCCGGTGCAGCCGCGCCGCAACTTCCTGGCCGAGCGTCGACTTGCCGGCGCCCATGAAGCCGATCAGCGCGACGTGTCTCCCTAGCGCGGCTGCCAGTCGATCCGCTCCAGGTACGCCTTGTGCGCCGAGACGAAGTCGCCCAGGGCGTCGCCCCCGAACTTCTCGCGCGCGGCTCTGGCCAGCTCGAACGCGACCGCCGCCTCGGCGACGACCGCCAAAGCCTCGACGGCCGAGACGTCGCTCCGCTCGACGAGCGCCTCGCCGGGCTCGCCGGTCTGCAGGTCGACCGAGGCGAGCGGCTGCATCAGCGTCGGCAGCGGTTTCATCGCGGCGCGAACGACGATCTCCTCGCCGTTCGAGACGCCGCCCTCGATGCCGCCCGCGCGGTTGCTCGTCCGGTGCAACCCGCGCTCGTCGCGGGCGATCTCGTCATGCGCCTCGGAGCCGCGCAGGCCGGCGAGCTCGAACCCTGCGCCGACCTCGACGCCCTTGACGGCCTGGATCCCCATCAACGAGGCGGCCAGGCGCGCGTCGAGCCGCTCTTCTTTCGTCGCGTAGGACCCGAGCCCCGGCGGGACGCCGCGCGCCCGCACCTCGACGACGCCGCCGAGGGTGTCTCGCTCCGCCCGCGCCTCGTCGACCTCGCTTTCGTCGGCACCCGCGTCGGCGCGCGCCTCGGCGCCGACGGCGATGCCGATCTCTGCGAGCAGCGCCTTCGCAGCCGCGCCCGCCGCGACCGCGACGGCCGTCTGCCGGGCGCTCGCGCGCTCGAGCGCGTCGCGAACGTCCTCGAGGCCGAACTTCTGCGCGCCGGCGAGGTCAGCGTGGCCCGGCCGCGGAAGCGTCACCGGCTTCGTCCCCTTACCCTCGGGTTCGCCCGCGGGTGGCCATGGACTCATCCCCCAGGCCCAGTTCTTGTGATCGCGGTTGCGGACGACGAGCGCGAGCGGCGTCCCGAGCGTCCGCCCGTGGCGCAGCCCGGCGAGCACCTCGACCTCGTCCTGCTCCAGCTGCTGGCGCGGACTGCGGCCGTAGCCCTGCTGCCGGCGGCGTAGGTCGGTGTCGATCGCGCCCTGGTCGAGGACGAGGCCGGCCGGCAGGCCGGCGAGAATCGCGACGAGAGCCGGACCATGCGACTCGCCCGCGGTTGTCAGCGTCAGCATCAGGCGGAGCGTACTGCGGCCCGCATCACGTCCACCGGCGCCGGCGCGCCCGTCCAGAGCTCGAACGAGGCGGCTCCCTGGCGGACAAGCGCCTCGAGCCCGTCGATGACCTCGCAGCCCGCCGCCCGCGCCGCCGCGACGAGTGCGGTCGCGCGTCCGCCGGCGTCATAGGCGAGATCGACTACGGTCTGCCCCGCCCGCGGCTCGACGAGCAGCTCGCCTCGAACCGGCGTCGCGTTCACGATCAGGTCAGCGTCTGAAGCATCGGGCGGCCAATCTGCGTCTCGCGAGAACATCCGCACCTCGCCCGGCAGCGCAGGCAGCAGCGCCTTTGCAGCGCCGCCGGCGCCGATCAGGCAGACGCGCTCAGCTTCGATCCCCGCGACGACTGCCTTGTCCGTGTTGAAGCCGAGCACGCGGCCGCCCCGAAAGGCGAGCGTGTTCACGGCAGGCCCCTCCGGCTCGTCGCAGAGGTCGGCGGCTGCCTCTTTGTGAGGGGCAGTGACGTTCGCGCCCGCGAAGCCGAGGGCGACGAGGCCGCCGAAGGCCGCTTTCAACGCCTCCGGGGCCACCTCACACGCAACGTAAGCCCAGTCAAGACCGCGCGCCGCGAACGCAGCGTTCTGCATCCGGGGCGAGAGCGATCCGGCCACCGGCTGCCCGAGCAGCGCAACGAGCCGCGTCGAGCCGGAGATCAACCGAAGCCGTGTGCGTTCTTGTAGTTGATGAAGGCCTGCTCGCTGGCAGTGAAGAAATGATGCACCTTGTCCGGCTTGCGGACGAAGTAGAGCCAGTCGCCGGCGACGGGATGCGCGGCCGCCTGGATCGATGCGAGCCCAGGATTCGCGATCGGCGTCGGCGGCAGCCCGACCCGTTTGCGGGTGTTGTATGGGTTGTTGGAGTTCAGCTGCGACTGCAACAGGGACTGCGTGCCTGGAACGTGGAATGCATAGCGCACGGTTGCATCGATGCCTAGGGCCATTCCCGCATGAAGGCGGTTGTAGATCACGCGCGCGATCTTCGGACGCTCCTCCGGCGCCACTGCCTCCTTTTCGACCATCGAGGCGATCGTCAAGACGTCGTAGGAGGTCAGGTTCTTCGAGCGCGCGTAGGCGAGGTTGATGGTGCTCCAGTTCCTGCGGAAGGCCCGAAGCTGGGCGCTCACGAGCTCGGCCGCGCCCGACCGTTCCGTGAACTGGTACGTGGCCGGGAAGAGGAAGCCCTCGAGCGGACGCCGTCCGAAGCCAGGAATCAGACGCCTGCGCGCCGAGGCGGTGAGGTAGGCCCGCTCGTTGAGACGCGGCGCGCGGCCGCGCTCGTGGACGGCGATCTCGGCGACACTCTTCACGCGCGCGGCCATCTGCAGGCGGGTGAAGCCTTCCGGAAAGACAATCCGGAACGGCTTCGGCGGTGCTGCGACCGTGGGCGTCTTCGTACTTCCCCGGCCCCTGACGCTCGCGACCGCGAAGCCGAGACCGATCAATGCGGCCAGCAGCACGCCCAGCGCAACCAGCCGGCGTCGCATGACGACGGACCGCGGGGGCCGACGCCGCTCGGGGCGGCGCGGCTGGGGTGCAATTACTCCGCGCCTCTGCTCGACCACGCGAGATAGCTCGTCAACAGGTGTGCCGCGGCTCGGGCATCGGGCGGCAGGTTACGGCTTCCGGGATCCTGCTCGGCGAGGTCAGTCGTGAAGCGCTCGTCGAACCCCTCGACCGGCACGTCGATCGCGCGCCTGAGCGTGTCGACGAAGCGTTCCGTCTCGCGCGCCTGCTGCCCACGCTCGCCACGGAGCGTCAGCGGCATGCCGACGACGACCCGTTCGGCGCCCTCGCTGGCGATCAGCTCGACGAGCCGCTCGAGTCCGGCCGTCGTGCCGGCGCGCTCGATCACGCCGACCGGACGGGCAAGCGTTCCGGTCGGGTCCGAAACCGCGATGCCGGTCCGCGCCGAGCCGTAGTCGACCGCGACGATCTTCACGCGAGCGCGGCTCGCAGCGCCTCTTCGGCCCGTTCCAGCGCCGCGTCGAGTTTGGCGGGATCCCTGCCGCCGGCACGGGCCATCGTCGCCCGGCCTCCTCCGCCCCCGCCCACCTCGGCCGCCGCGGCCTTGATCACCGCGACTGCATCGACCTTGCCCTCGAGCGAGCGGTCGAAGTTCGCGACCAGGTGCACCCGCCCGTCCTCGCTGCCGCCGAGGATGACCGCGGCCGGCCGGCGCTCCTGCTTGATCCGGTCGGACTCCGCGAGGAGGGCGTCCATTGTCACGTCGCTCATCCGGCCGACGTAGACGTTGATGCCGCCGATCTCCTCCTCGCTGCGAGGCGCCACTTCGGCTCGTTCCGTCTTCGCCGTCTGGCGCTTCGCCTGCTTCCGAGTCTCCGCGAGCTCCGCGCGCAGCTGCTCGGCCTCGCGGCTCCGCTCGTGCAGGAGCGCGAACGCCTCGCCCGACGTGACGGCTTCGATCCGCCGGGCGCCCGAGCCCACCGACCCCTCCGAAAGGATCACAAAGGGCCCGATCTCGGCCGTCGAGCGCACATGCGTCCCGCCGCAGAGCTCTCGCGAGTAGCCGTCGATTTCGACCACCCGCACCTCGTCGCCGTACTTCTCGCCGAAGAGCATCATCGCCCCGAGGTTGCGCGCCTCCTCGATCGGCGTCACGAACGTCCGCACGGGCCGGTTCTGGAAGACGATCTCGTTGACAGCCTGCTCAACCCGTTCCCGCTCCTGGGCCGTCAGCGCCTGCGGATGAGTGAAGTCGAAGCGCAGCTTGTCCGGCCGCACGGCGGAGCCGGCCTGCTTGACGTGCGCGCCGAGAAGCTCCCGGAGCGCCTTGTGCAGCAGGTGCGTCGCGGTGTGGTTGGCCATGGTGGGGAAGCGAACCGACCACGGCACGACCGCGCGGACCCGCATGCCTTCCTCGAATCCCTTTCCGCTGAAAGTCAGCACCTGGTCGTCGTCGAGCCTGGTCGCCTTGATCAGGTCGGCGCGCGCGCCGGTCTCCTCGTTCTCGATGTAGCCGGCGTCGGAGACCTGGCCGCCGCCTTCCGGGTAGAACGGCGACTGCTCGAGCTTCGCCTGGAAGGTGCCGTCGCCGAGCTCCACGTACGCCAGGATCGCTGTGAGCACCTCCGTTCGCTCGTAGCCGACGAACTGGGTTCGCGGCGCCGAGCCGCTGAGCTTGATCTCGACGTCGAAAGCCGAGCCCTGGCGCGAGCGTTCCCGCTGTTCCTCCATCAGGCGGGTGAACTCCTCCTCGTTGACCTCGAGTCCCCGTTCGGCCGCGAGCTCTTTCGTCAGCTCCCAGGGGAACCCGTAGGTGTCGTGCAGGCGGAAGGCATCCTCTGGCGTGATCTCGCCTTTCGCCACCATTTCCTCGAACAGTTTCTCGCCGCGGGCGAGGGTCTCGCGGAAGCGCTCCTCTTCGGCCCGGATCAACTCGGCGATCTCGCTGCGACGCTCCTCGAGCTCGGTATAGACAAAGCCCATCTGCCCGCGGACGACGTCGGCGAGCTCGTACAGGAACGGTGGCTCGAGCCCGAGGCGGCGGCCGAACTGGACCGCGCGGCGAATCACCCGGCGCAGCACGTAGCCGCGGCCTTCGTTCGAGGGAGCTACTCCTTCGGCAACGAGGAAGGCCGCCGTCCGCGCATGCTCGACGACGACCCGGTAGGCCTTGGTCGCCTCGTCGGAGGAGCCGTACGGCGCGCTCGCGCGCTCGCCGATCCAGTCGAGCAGCGGCCGGAGGATGTCGATCTCCGCGAACGAGTCCGCGTCCTGAAGGAGCATCGCCGCGCGCTCGAAGCCCAGGCCGGTGTCGATGTTCTGCTGCGGCAGGGGTGTCAGCGTCCCGTCGTCGGCGAGGTCGAACTCCATGAAGACGAGGTTCCAGAACTCGAGGTAGCGCTCGCACTCGCATCCGGGTGCGCAGTCGGGCCGCCCGCAGCCGTACTTCTCGCCGCGGTCGTAGTAGAGCTCCGAGCACGGCCCGCAGGGACCGGTGTCGGCCGCCTGCCAGAAGTTCTCCGAGCGCGGTAGGCCGAGAATCCGCTCCCGCGGGACGAACTTCTCCCAAGCTTTCGCTGCGACCTCGTCCTCGCCCAGGCCCAGCTCGGGATCGCCGGCGAAGATCGTGGCCCACAAGCGCTCGGGCTCGAGCCCCATGCGCTCGATGACGAACTCCCACGCGTACTCGACCGCGCCCTCCTTGAAGTAGTCGCCGAACGAGAAGTTGCCGAGCATCTCGTAGAAGCAGAGGTGCCGGTTCGTCAGGCCGACGTCGTCCAGATCGTTCTGCTTCCCCCCGGCCCGGACGACCTTCTGGACCGTCGTCACGCGGGCTGACGCCGGCTGCTCGAGCCCGAGAAACCACCGCTTCATCGGTTGCATGCCGGCGACGATGAAGAGCGTGGTCGGGTCGTCCGCAGGCGGGATCACCGAGGCCGACGGCCGGCGCAAGTGGCCCTTCTCCTCGAAGAACGAGAGAAACCCTTCACGCAGCTCGGCGGTCGTGCGCATCGCGTTTGATTCTAGGCGCCGCCCAGGTCCCCACCTTGTCGGAGAATCCTCCCGCTTCCCCCGAACCCCCTCCGCTGGTCCGCTACGCGGACAAGCCGCTGCGCGGCTCCCTCGAACGCGGTGACCCGCAAGAGGGAAGTTCCGCGAGCCAAGCCCTTCGCAGCCGATGAAAGCTCCGGTGGTTGCCGCCCAACCGCTGCCGCCCTAACCAGCGACAGCCGGCGTTTCGCCCACCGGGCCGGCACTCCAGGAGGAAGCCAAAATGAAACGAGTTCTCGTCCTTGCCGTGGCCATGACCGGGCTCGTCCTGCCCGCGGCCGCGAACGCCGGCACCTTTCAGGGCGTGGTGATCGCCAAGAGCGCCAAGCGCAAGGCGATCGTCACCGCCTCCGCGAACGGGACCGTCCGCACGATCCGGGCCCCGAAGACCTTCGGCAAGCTCGGCCTCGGCGCGCTCGTCACCGTCCGCGCGCGGCAGCTGCCCGACAGCACTTTCGCTGCAGCCGCCACGCAGCAGATCGGCCGCGGCAAGCGCGCACGGGTGCAGGCGACGGTCGTCAAGCGCGCGGGGCAGAAGCTCTATCTCTCCGCCGGCAACAGCGTGTTCGTGTTCGGCCTGCGAACCGGCGCCGGCTCCAAGCTGCGTCCGGGCGACCGGGTCACGGCCTCAGCGAGCTTCGGGAAGGCGCAGCTGTTCTGCGACACCGTCAAGCCCGTCGGCCATGACGACGAGCTCGAGCTCGAAGGGATCTACCTCTCGACCGAGGGAGGCGTGCTCAGCCTCGCCGTGCACGGTCGCGGGCTCGTCAAGGTGTCCGTCCCAGACGGTTTCGACCTACCGGAGCTGAAGCCGGGCGACGAGGTCTCGCTCCAAGCGACCGTCGAGTCTGACGGAACCTTCACTCTTGCCAGCATCGACAACGAGGACGCGGGCGATGAGTCGACCGGTGGAGACGACGGAGTCGACATGGGCGACCACATCTTCACCGTCAGCGGTCTGCTGAGCGCGCTTTCGTCCACCTCGGTTGGCGTCGAGGTCGACGGGCATCCCGAGCCCGTCCGCTGTGCGGTCCCGGCCTCCGCGAGCCTCACCGGCTTCACGGTCGGTCAGGCCGTCGAGATGAGCTGCAAGTACGCCGAGGGCGACTTCGTGCTCGTGAAGCTCACTCCGAAGACGGAGGATCCGCCCGGCAGCGGCGAAGGATCGGTGGACGTCGAAGGGTCGATCACGACAATCAATCCGACCGTCGTGACGGTCGCTGTAACCCCTCCACCGGGGGTCACCTCCGTCAAGTCCGTCATGTGCGTGCTGCAGGCCGGCGAGGACCTACGCGGCTTCGCGGTCGGCGACGCCGTCGAGTTGCAGTGCGACTACAGCAAGACGCTCGGCCACTATGTGCTGACCTCCCTCACATCCGACAACGCGTCGCTCGACGACGGCTACGACGGCCTGACGGGGTGGTTCGACCTGACGGGCGTGCTCGCGTCAATCCGCTCCGACGGCGTCGGCATCAAGGTCGTCGGCCACACGAGCTTCGTCAACTGCGCGATGCCGGCTGGGACGGATCTCTCCGGCTTCGCGCTCGGGGACGCGGTCGAGATCGAGTGCAGTTACGGCGACGGTCGCTGGAAGCTCGCGTCGCTCAGCTCGGACAGCGCCCAGGTAACACTGGCGTAGGCGTCCGATCGGCGGGCTGACCTACCGCAGGGGTCGGCCCGCCTCCTCATCCTCCGCGATTTCCTCGCGGATCTTCTCGAGCGAGCGTCGGATCAGCCGTGAGACGTGCATCTGCGAGATGCCCACCTGTTGGGCGATCTGAGACTGGGTCAATCCCTTGAAGAAGCGCAGGTGGAGGATCGTGCGCTCGCGGTCGTCGAGGACGCGGAAACCGGGTTCGAGGACGGCGCGGTCCTCGGAGACTTCGTACTCGTGCTCCTCGGTGCCAAGCGACTCGAGCGGGTCGAGGTCGCCGTCGTCGTCCTGGCCGGGGCCTGCCGAGAGCGAGAGCGAGCTGTACGCCCGGCCGCTCTCGAGCGCCTCGAGCACCTCCTCCTCGGAGACCTCCGCGGCCTTGGCGAGCTCTGCGATCGTGGGCGAGCGGCCGAGCTCCACGGTCTTTTCCTCGAGCAGCCGCGAGAGCTGGATGTTCAGCTCCTGCAGGCCGCGGGGGACGCGCACCGACCAGCCGCGGTCGCGGAAGTGACGTTTGATCTCGCCGATGATGTTCGGTGTGGCGTAGGTCGTCAGCTCGACGCCGCGGTCGAGGTCGAAGCGGTCGATCGCCTTGATCAGGCCGATGGCGCCGATCTGGACGAGGTCTTCGAACTGCTCGCCGCGATAGGAGTAGCGGCGTGCGAGCGAGCGGACGAGCGACATGTACTGCTCGATCAGCTGCTCGCGCGCCGCGAGATCGCCCTCTTGGTGGTACCGGCGGAGGAGCGCCTTGTCGCTCTTCTGGGTCACTTGGCGCTTTCGACGCTCTCGACGCGCTTCTCGAGCTCGATCCAGTCGCCGCCTTCCCGCTCGACCGCCGCGAAACGGTCGACGACCGTCTCCAGCACGCGTCGCAGACCGACGCCGTCGTCGGGACGTTCGAGCTCGGCCCGCAGTCCGTCGCCGGCGAACGGGCCGAGAGCGGCCTTGACGGTGTCCTCCCCGACCTCCAGCTCGACGGTCAGCTCACCCTTCTCTCCGCGCCGCTCGAGCAGCGTCTCCAGGGCCGTGCCGAGGTCGTCCACGACCTCGTAGCTGAAGTTGAGCCGGGCTGCGACCCCGGCGAGCACAAGCTGGGCGACGTTCTCGAACCCCTCATCGCGAGGAATCGTGAGCAGGATCCGGTCCGGCGTCACAGCAGGCCCGCGCCGACGACGACGCCATCCTCGTAGAGGACCGCCGTCTGGCCGACGGCGACCCCGTATGCCGGCTGGTCGAGTGAGAGCCGGAACCCGTGCTCGGCCTCCTCCACCGCCGCCGGGACCGCGGGAGACCGGTACCGCCATTTGACCTCGGCGCGATTCACCCGGACGTACAACCGTCCACTGACGGAAATCGTTTCGACGGCAAGCGACTCCCGAGGCCCGACGACGACCGTGTTCGCGCCGGGATCGGTGCGCAGCACGTAGAGCGGCTCTGCCGACGAGACCCCCAGCCCGCGGCGCTGGCCGGTCGTGAAGCGCCAGAAGCCGTCATGTCGACCGAGCTGACGTCCCTGCTCGTCGACGATCTCGCCCTCGGACTCCTCGACGCCGTGCCGCCTGACGAAGTTGCGGTAGTCGCCCCCGCCGAGAAAGCACGCTTCCTGGCTCTCGCTACGCCGGGCGACAGCGAGCCCGGCGCGCGCGGCCTCGGCTCTGGTCTCGTCCTTCGTCTGCTCGCCGAGTGGGAACCAGATCCGGTCGAGGACCCGCGGCTCGAGGCGGGCGAGCATGTAGGTCTGGTCCTTCTCGGGGTCGCGGGCGCGCGCCAGCAGCCGTCGGCCACGGTGCTCGACGATCCGCGCGTAGTGCCCGGTCGCAAGGCGCGAAGCGCCGGCCCGCTCGGCGAAGGCGAGCAGCTCCGCGAAACGAAAGCTGCCGTTGCAGCGGATACATGGATTCGGCGTCTCGCCGTGTGCGTAGCCACGAACGAACGGAGCCACGACAGCCCGGCGAAACTCGTCGCGCAGGTCGAGCGTCACGTGCGGGAGGCCGAGCGCGTGACACGTCTCGCGCGCGGCGATCACGGCCTCCGGCGAGCAGCACGCGCGCTCCGAGTCCGGCGCCCCCGGATCGATCCAGAGCCGCAGTGTGACGCCGATCGCTCCCGGCCCCGCGCGCAGGAGGGCGACGGCGCTGTCGACGCCGCCGCTCATCGCGACCGCGACTCGACCTGGGTCAGGCCCGGCTCTAAAGACTTGCCCGAGCGCGTTCGCGAGCGCGTCGGCAGAAAGCGTCTCGCCGGGTATCGCGGCCGCCTCGAGCAGCGTCAGCCCGGCAAGCGGGCGCTCCATGCCGTCTGCGTCCGCGTCGACGATCCGGTCGTCCTCGACGGCCAACCGAACGATCGCAGCGTCGCCGTCGCGCGACGAGTCCCCAACGACCTCGATCACGAGGTCAGGCTAGCTGGCCGCACCGGCACAAGGAGCATTCCCCATCGCCCGGACAAGCACGAAAACCCGGTTGACAATGGCTTCGCAGCTCCGCCCGCCGCACCATCTTTCAAAAAGTGCCCCACCCTGCCGTTACCCCACGCCCGTAGCGAACCTGGCACTGCCAGGTGGGTGCCTTGCCCGCTACGTCACCCTGGGGCGCGTAGCGCGGACGCAGGCTCCCTTTCACTAGGTGTTGGTTCTACTTTGAGAACGCGGAGCTCGTACAGGGTCGAGCACGAACCGAGCTTAGCTCAAGGCACTCGTCGCGCAGCCTCACCAGCGACGGGGCTCAACGGCGCG
>Ga0066671_10000356_pt1 | contig 14126 bp, 5 predicted proteins | sample GraSoiAngelo_120_FD_62294 | JGI IMG/M metagenome (GOLD analysis project Ga0066671, IMG submission 62294) | Grasslands soil microbial communities from the Angelo Coastal Reserve, California, USA - 14_0919_09_20cm | ecosystem: Environmental > Terrestrial > Soil > Grasslands | place: USA...
AGCTGCATCTTGCCGGCGCGACTGTGTTGCGCGGACCGATGGGTTTCGGCAAGTCGAGCCGCATGCATACGGCAAAAATTCTCCGGCTTTCGATGGACCTGCCGGTCGTGATCGACATCGTCGATAGCGAAGAAAACGTGAATGCCTTGCTTCCCGTGCTCGAGGAAATGATAGGTGGCGGCCTTGTGACGCTCGAGAAGGTGAAGGTCATGCACTATCGGCACGAAGACGCAAAGATCAAACTTCCCGGCGACCACGCTTCGTAAAATGCCATCGTAGTCCGCCGCGGGAGTAACTTCGACGGAACCGATGACTCGGTGCGGCGCGCGCGCCCGGACCCGCTCATCTCAAAAAAACATTGCTTTAGCGCGTCCGAGGAGCCTTAATCGCGTCGCCCCAGAATGGATCGACCAGAAATTGCGCGAATTGGGAGTATTATCGTCCACGATGATACCTTTATCGCGACAGCAGAGGAAATGACCGCCTTATATGGCGGCGAGGAACCAGACGCGCAGTTCCGGTTCTTGGCGAGGCTGGCGCTGCAAGAAAAATGGCGCTTCATTCTCTTGCCGATCGGCGAATTCCGATTAGCGGTCTGCTTTGAAGACGTTTTGGTCGACGCCCTACGATAATGCAGCCTAGGATCATTACCGACTTGAAAGACGCCATCCGGCAAACATATGGGTGCGAAGCTCTGTACATTAGCACCGTGCACGTTCGGGAGAAGTTGAAGAATGCTGCTGACTGGGATGGGTTCGTGAAAGTATTCGAACTGATCGGCCATCCCGAGGCGAAGCGTTGTTACGCCTGGAGTTATCGCGATGGAAAAGAAAAAAGGGCGACGACCATTCTTGAACTTGCCTCAGTTACTTCAGCCGAGACTGCGGTTAGCGTCGCAAACGCTACCATGACAATGTCTCCGGGAACCTAATACAATGAAGTGATGGGACCCAAGTGAAAATGAGGATTGGATTCGCCCGGATCTCCCACATATGAAAATCAGAGTTGTTTCTTAGAGCGCAACGCTTGTCCTCACCATGTTTCCTTCTCGGCGATTTGTTCTGGTAACTCACTGCGAACCTGACGATAAAACATATGAAACCCTCACTCCTCCGCACTCAGCACACGCCAGCCACAAAGCTGCCTGAAGTTCCAACCGCAAGTCGAAGATCGAAAGCGCGTGATTCGTGGGTGGTCCTTTGTTCAATAACAGCGATCACTGCGGGATGTGTCTCAAATCGCGCCTATCGCGATCACGATTCGCGGCCGTGGACTAACGAGCGGGCACAGATCGATTTCGTGCAAGGTGTGCAGTTGGACCAATACGAGCCTTATACCGCCAAGACACCGAATCATCGCTTCGACCTCAGTTACATCGAGTTCGATGAAAAGGGGGATTACTGGGATCGGCGTCAGCTAGGGTGGACCGTGCAGGCGATCAAGCGAGCGGCGGCCGCGCGGGACGTCGTCCTGGTCGTCTATGTGCATGGCTGGCAGAATGACGCGAGCAACATCCGCGGACACGATGTCGGAAAGTTCCATTGCCTGCTCGAGCATCTCGCCGAGGCGGATAATGACAGGCATCGCTTCTTTGGTCTCTATGTCGGATGGCGGGGGAAATCGGTCCCGGGCGGCGATGGCGTGTTTCGGGAGGGATCGATCCTAGATACCCTCTCGAAAGGGATTTTCTTCGTCCCGCACGAGTTGTCTTTCTACAGCAGAAAAAATGCGGCGACGCGTGTGGCTGATTTGCCAGTCACGGAAACGATTTTTCAGTCCGTCGCTGCGACGCGCACAGCGGCACGGGAAAGCGGCCACCAATCAAGGACGATTCTCATAGGTCATTCCTTTGGCGCGTTGCTGCTGGAGAAGGCGATGGCCCAGGCCCTGGCCGCCAAGGTGATCTCGGAGGAACCGGGCGGGGGAGGAACCTTCACCACGCCGGCGGACTTTGTGGTGTTACTGAATTCCGCGGGGGAATCCATTTACGCCAAAGAAATGATCGATATGCTGCGACGCCGGTACATTTCGCGGAAAGGCGCGAGTGGGAATGAGATCAGCGCGGAACATCCGCTGATTGTCTCGATCACTTCCAAAGCGGATTGGGCGACGGGAATTCTGTTTCCAGTTGGCACCCAGTTATCGAACGCGGCGGGGACCTTTCGAAAATACGAATGGGACACCAAGTTTGGCGACAGCAGCCACAATGTTTCCCAGAAGGAGTATTTCACGCGCACGCCCGGCCACAATAACAGACTGATCAGTTATGAGGCCACGGTAGCTGAAGGCACGGCCCGCACGCCAACTTATCAGGACACCGACGTGTGCAGTGAGGAAATGCTGGCCGCGTTTCGGCGAAATCTGCGCGAACCCCTTACCGGACCCAACGGAGAGGTCCGGTTCTTGACGCTCGCGCCCACGGGCGAGGAAACGCAATGGCAGTTAAGGCCGAAAATGGAGGATCGGTTGCAGACTCCCTACTGGATAATTCAAGTGCCGAAGGAAATCATTCGGGACCACAGCGATATCTTTAACGAAAACGCACTGGCTATGATGGCGAGACTGTTCAGAATCTCCAATCCCCAATCAGAACCCGGTCTCATGACCACCGCGCCACGGACGATGCGATTGGCGGATCCGGGGGAGAAGCCACCGCCGACACCGAAGCGAAGATAATAATGAGATCGGACCGCGTTTTTTGCAGAGAGCTCTGGCCGGATCGTGGAGAAAGCCCGCGACGTGACCGACGTCCCGAAACCGGTGTTGAGAGACCTGATCCTGGGGCCCCGACGGCAAGTTCCTTTACGCCCTCGAACAGCGAAGGCGTCGGGTCCTCGTCTATTCCGTTGCCAAAGACGGGCGAGTCGGCCTGAGCAGTGAGCTGGCGATCGGTATCCCGGGTCACACCATGGGTCTTGCGATCGGCTGACGGCGGATCGTCTCTTTGTCGCTAGCGCTGGCTACCGGTGTGTGCTTGACATCAATCATTCGCCCTCGCTACAAATTCAAGCATGCCGACTCGCCTGGCCCATCGGATGGGCGCCCCCGGGTACGCCCTCCTTAACAGCGTGAAGGCGACGGCGCCGCGTCTTCTGAACGGCGAACCACTAAATCAAAAGGAGCCTGGAGCATGAGCAATTATCTGTACACGATGACCAACCAGCAAAGCGCGAACGCGATAGTTGGAATGAAGATTTTGAAGAACGGATCGCTTCAGTTCGTTAAAGGCTCGCCCTTCCCAACCGGTGGCAAAGGATCCCGGTCCGCCGAGAGCCAGAACTCAATCTGGATCGATCGGAATCTGCTATACGCGGTCGACGTCGGCAGCCACTCCTTCGCCATTTTCCGCAAGAACCCCGACGGCACCCTGGCTCGGTTGAATGACAAGCCCGTGCCTTCGCAGGGCACTAAACCCTGCAGCGTTTGTATCAGCGACGGTATTTTGTATGTGCTCAACCAAGGCAACCGGAGCTCCGGTGGCAAGGTCCCGTCCAACATAGCTGTCTTTGGCGTCGAGGGGGAAGGCGTGCGTCATCTCCCAAGGAGCAGCGTCAAGTTTCGGGCGGCGGAGTCACCCACCCAGGTCATCGTCAATCGCCAGGGCATGGTCCTTGCAGTGCCGTCCATGGGGGCTCAAGGCAGTCGTCTCCACTGCTACAAGATTGACGGGAGTGCCGCCCCGGGGCCGGGGTTGCTCACCGAGCTCGGAAGCAGTCCCTTCGCAATCGTTGATGGTGACTTCGGGTTCGGCTCAGCATGGAAGTCGGACGGCAAGACCTTCTTCATGGCGAACGCCGTCGGGAAAGCCTCGGTCGTCCGACTCACCATAGACGCCAGCTCGGGCCAGATCGAGGAGAAGGCGCGGGCAAGAACGGCGGGCACTGTCTGCTGGTCGGCCCTAGGTCGAGGTGAAAAAAAGCTCTACATGACCAACGCCGACTCCGTCCTTGTGTTCGACGTTTCGGGCAATCGGCTTGACCAGGTCCAAAGTGTTGACGTAACAGACATTCCGAATCCTGTCTTGCATGATCTGATTCTGGGACCCGACGGCAATTTTCTTTACGCTATCGAACAGCGAAAACGGCGGATTCTGGTCTATTCCATCGCCAAAGACGGACGAGTCGCGCTGAGGGGCGAGCGGGTGATCGACGGCCCGAGCTTCCCATTGGGTCTCGCCATCGGCTGACACCGTCCTCTCTTTGTCGCTACCGCTGGCTGGTGATCTCGGAGGATCGCAGCGGTCTCGACGGGACATCCGCTTCAACGGCGAAACGCGCCCATTAATTACTCGTGGTCGCGTGGGCCGAAGGGGGTGGAGGTGACGACGTCGCTTCGCCTCTGGTGGTTCTGCGCCAGGCGGAACTCCTGCAATGCATGATAGACGTCGCGGCGAGCGCGATTGATTCCGCCCAGGGGGCGGTGTTCGGCTGTGCAATGCCAGGGGTTATAAGTGAGATTCTCGCCGAACCGAAGTTGGGCGGGCGAATTGAACTCCTGTCGGGGCAGATGGATCTCGGCGATTTTGTAAAATGGCGAATTCTTCCAGGGCACCAAGGCTGACTCGATGGGGTGCTGGTAGGGATCGAGTTGGAACTGGATTTCAAAATCGAGTGTCCAATCCTTCTCCTGCAAGGAAGCGGCCAGGCGCCGCCGCAAATAGTCGGGATCGTCCTTATCGGGCGGGCTGAGCGGTTTGCTCCTGGGGATGCGATATTTTACGGCTCGTTTTCCGAAACGATAGGGCACGGCGCTAAACCAATTAATCTCGAGCGGATTGCCAAAGACCCTGCGGCCAAAAAAAATGTTATGAGCCTGCCGCCAGCGCGTCAGGATATAGAGCAATGGCCCCAGCGGTTTCTTGTAGCGAAAGAGAAGGCGGAAAAAGGCCAGAAAATCACGCGCATGCTTGGCAAAGAAAGCGTCATTACCCAACAGGATGAAATCGAAGGTGCCGGTTTCATCAGGCTGAAGCTTCTCGCCTTCGACCTCAAAGAGCTTGAGAGAAATACCGCGGAAGTCTTTCGCCTTATCGTTCGAAATGAACGAATCCGAGTTGGAAAAGCGGATCCAGCAGTCATAGGTCCGGGGTTCGCTAAATAGCCCGACGCGCAATTCATCGGGTAAGTTAGGCAGGACTTGGAATCTGCCTTTGATCAGGCCATTGGATTTCGTGTGGGTATCCCGCAACTTGGGCTGGTCACGATATTGAATTTTGAGATGACCGATCAACAGATCAGTGATCGCGTCGATGGTCTCACGCTCGTCAGGCGCCGGGTATTCCTGGTAGAGCTCAAGCTTGGGGTTGGGCACGGGATTCTTTCGACCTGGGCTGTTCAAATACTGAGTTGAGTGCGCACGCCTTTGGATAGCCACCGGGTTTTTTTTCCTAATCCGGCGTTTTGAAAGGCGCGCTGATAGCTCGCCACGTCTTCCTTGAAATGACTCCAAACGTCCTGTTCGTAATGGATCGGAATCAATGTCTCCACGCCGAGCAGTTGCGCCATTTTGACGGCACCGGCCGAGTCGAAGGTAAAGCGAGCAAAAGGCACCCAAAAACGGACCGCACCGAGATGAACCAAAGCTGTGCCGATCTTGAACCGTTCCGGAAGCTCGCGCAAGTCGTTGAAGTAAACCGTATCGCCCGAGATATAGAGGGCGCCGTTTTCCTGGCCGAGCCATTCCAGGACGAATCCACAAACGCGCTTGGACTCTGCCATGAACCGCGGACCGTGAAGGGCAGGAGTGGCGGTGACGGTGATTATCTCTCCATGCTGTCCTTGGATGGTGGTGCTCTGCCACCGGCTGAGGCGAATCGCTTTTTCATTCACGAATTCCTCTTCGTCGCTGTTCGTGATAAGGCGGCGGGCTTTTGGAAACAAAGATCTACCGCCTTCATCGAGATTATCCGGATGATGGGTGTGGCTGAGGAGCATAGCGTCGAGCTCGGGAATGGCCTCCGGTTTCAGCGCAGGCCCCTTCCTGCGGGTGGCACCAATCCCAATGTGGCGGAACGAATAGTATCGCTCGCCCTCGTCGAAAACCGGATCGGTCAGAATTCGCACCGAGCCGATTTCGAGCAACACACAGGCTGTCGAAATGTGGGTGATAAAAACGTCCATCAGAATCCTGGATCAGGGCCACGCAACGTCCGTATAAGTCCGGCCAATCCGGCGCAACGACAGAGTGAAGTCATTGTTGAAAGACATCTGCGGGGGCGGCTTTCCTCATAAATCATGCTTACAGGTGGCGTTTGTCGAGGCAAGTATGAAAATCATAGCAAAAAAGATGAAGAATTTGCTTTCCAATTGCTGGTTGAGTCTGACACCCTGCAAGCGAACGCGAAGGCAACGCTGCTATGACTTCCCTGGATAAGACCGCGACCCATCAGAACGCGAGAAACTATTACGCTCTTAGTGTTGGCGCCCGGCGATCGAATCTTTATCAGGTAATTTCATTTTCGAATTTTCATCCTTAGTTTCATGTCGTGACGAAAACAATATGCAGTTAGTCCGTTGCACCCCACTCAGTTCTATCCTCGATGAAGGCTTTCTTATTGGCGTTATTACGCTCGCGTCGTTACACACTTAGTCTCGTAACCGGCACGCTCCTCGCAGCCGCGATCTTGCTCGGCCTGCGGTTGCGCGTTCATGGGCAGGACAGTTATCAAACTTCGCCCGCCTCGGGAAAATACTACGATAAGCACTACGACTGGCAGCACGGGAACTATCCGCCCGGTACAATCCGGGGCGAAGCTGTCGATGAAGCTCGCTCTGGCATGACCCTAAACCGGACGCCGGTTTCGATTCGCACCCCGGAATGTTTTCCTGCCGAGCCGCGCGACATTTTTTGGCAGATGGACATGGTTGCCGGGTCCGATGGCAAATTGCGTCCGCTCGATTTCGACGAGAACGGCGACGGCAAAATCGATGATCATGAGCGGGACGCAATTCGGGGCCGCAACACTTGGCTGTTGTGGGGAGGAGGCAACGAAACATTCTGGGACTGGTTACAGACGAAGGGTTATGGCCTCACTGACTTCCTTATCCTCATGGATTCAAGGCGGCGCGGGACCAGGTTTAAGGATGCGGGCCTGATCAACCAGCCCGGATTCGTCCAGGCGGCCGCGCCGATCCTTGGTTTGTATATCGACCAACCCAATCCTGATGGCTCGGCCATCCTAAGGCCCCCGCCCGGTCCAGCGGCGGAGACGGCATCCACTCCGCGCCCCAATTCCGCCGTGACGGACGGTTCTCGGTCTTATTATCCAAAGCCCGAGCCGGAGGTGTTCGATGCCCAGTGCCGCCGGTTGGAGACGCCTGTTAATCAACCCACTCCGCCGGCAGGACATTATGACGAGTTGTTTGTGCCATGGACTACTCCGGAGGAGAGGACAAAAGAATGGAAGGGGGCAAGCAGTGACGATCCGTTCAAAGATTATGTGCCCGAGGTAGTTCGCAGGAAACTGCCAAAGGATGGGCTCGACCCGACCGTCTACGGTTACCCTTCGGGCATCTTCGGTCTGCGCCTGATGTTGAATCCAGATTTTTTTGCGAAGACCGATGCAGCTGCCGCAGCCCGCAGTTATTGGAAGGAGCGCGTTGAAAAAACGAATGGTCAATACTACACCAGCGTCCAAATTCACTCGGATCCGAAGCTCGTTAGGCCATTTCGCGTTAGCATGTCATGCGGCTTCTGCCACATCGGGCCGCACCCGCTGAACCCGCCTAAGGATCCTGAGAAGCCGGACTGGAGCAACCTATCCGGGGTCATCGGCGCTCAGTATTGGGATCCTCAACCCGCCTTCGGCAACCTGGTAGGCCGGCCCAACTTTCTTCATCACTTCCTGAAGAGTCAGGCGCCGGGAACAGTCGACACCTCCCTCGTCAGCACCGATCAAATCAACAATACCAATATTATTAACGCGATCTTTGATGTGCCGGCCCGGCTCGATCGCGCAAGGACGAAGCCCACGGAAAAACAAAGCAGAGAGAACCTGCTTCTTCCGAGCATCGAAGATCCAGAAACCAGCAACAACCCCGGCGGCCAGAACAAAAATCGACACTTCCCGATGGTTCTGATGCCCGGAGAGGATAGCGTCGGAGTTTGGGGAGCCCTGGCCCGGGTGCCGCTGAATATAGGCGTCTTTTCCGAGCAATGGATGCGTTGCGATAATCCCGTCTTGGGTTTTACACCACAACGACCCTTTCGCATCGAAGTAAACCGGGCTAATTCCGTTTACTGGAACGTTAACGAAAAATATCGGGTCGGTTATATGGCAGCGTTCTTCACCCTCGGCACCAGGGGAAAAGTGGTGAAAAGCACCGCGCCGATGAAGTTAAAAGACGCCGGTCCGGTCCCAGCACCGATGCTGCCGGATTGCGCGCCTGCGTCGGCACAGAGTACGCTTGGGCAAGCAGAATTAGCGAAAGATCCCCACGAAAGACGGGTCTTGGGACGCAATGTATTTCTCCATAACTGTGCCATCTGTCACTCCAGTAAGCAGCCCGAAGGATTCGATCTCAAATTCGAACGGCAAATGGCAGGCGGCTGGAACAAGGCCCCCGCGCCGGTTCAACCAATCTATACTTTGCCTGCTGATTACCGGGACTGGGACAGTTTCAAACAAAGTCCCGCTTACCATGCCTATGTAAACCAGATTAGTAAGGTCGCCGGCGAAGCGCCCGCGCCCGGGGCCCCCGATCCATTTATCGATAACAACTTTCTCTCAAATGAGCTCCGAATCCCTGTCACGTTAGTAGGCACGTACGCGGGACGAGCCATGGCTACCAATGCCACGGCCGGGCAGGTCTGGGATAACTATTCGTCAGACACGTTTAAGACGCTGCCGTCAGTAGGAAAGGTTCGTTACTTCAATCCCTACCGAAACGATGCGAGAGCGGTAGGGTTGGATCCGTACGGGACCAACGATGAATTTGACGCACCTGGCAATGGCCCCGGTTACTTCCGGCCGGCTTCGTTAATTAGTGTTTGGGCAACCGCTCCCTACTTTCACAACAATACGCTGGGTGCTTATACCCACGACCCAAGTGTCGAGGGACGCCTCATAGGTTTCAACGACGGCATTCGAAAGCTTCTCTGGCCCCAGCAGCGGCCTCTCTACACGCGGGACGGCGTTCCCCTTGCCCGACATCCCGGCGACTTGCGCGGCGAAGACAGTGCGTCGGCGAAAAACGATCCGGGTTACATTTACCGCCTGCCAGTGGACACCTTTGTCACTTTTGAACCCGGCTTTACCCCGCTCCTCGTTCAAAGCATTCTTATTGGTTACATCGGCATCGGTCCGGGCATGTTCCTTTTCTGGATCCTTAGCTTCGGAATCTGGCTTCTTCTCGCCCTCGTCTTTATTTTTCTGATCTTCTGGGGCCGGGCGCGGCATGCCGGCATACTTATTCTTCTTTTGGCGCTCGTATTCGCCGCCCTTTTGATCGTTACCGGCGGCGGTGGCGGGGGGGGAACGATGGTCGGCGTGTTCATGGCCGCGGCGACTAACATGATGAGTTATGCCAGCGTGTGGCTCTGGCTGGTAGTCGTGGTGCTTTTGGCCACGGGAGTGCTCCTCCTCTTAACTCGCAACGAATTGAAGTGGCTGACAAAGTTTATCTTTATCGTCGCCACCGTGATCACGCTGATAGTCGGGATCCTGGCGAGCAAATTTCTCAATGGTGAGCTAAAGGACGTTCCGTTGCCTTTGGCAATCCTGCCCAACGGTTGGCTCAATGCGAATTACAAGGGCATCAATGTCGGCCCGATTCCTCGCGGGACCCCGGTGAATTTGTTGATGAATATCGATCCGGCGAAGCGGGCTCAGGTCGCTCCGGCTTTGGTCGCGCTTCTCAAGGCCAGCGTCCAGATCAAAAAACAGCACCTCGCCGGTGAAGAAGCGTATGCGGTAATCGCCAAACAGGCCGGCCCCGCCTTGATGGCGGCCAGTAAGTGTCCGGACTTCGTCCTCGATCATGGACACTACTTCGGTGAAACTCTGAACGAAGATCCCAAAACGAACCTCGTTGAGTGGGAAAAGGGAAACGATGAAGCCAAGGAAGCGCTCATCGCCTTTCTGAAGACACTCTAAGAATCGATTCGCCGATGAGCGCCGATCCCTGCGAATTCTCCGCCGCTACGGAAACAGCAGAAGAGGCTGTTCGGCAACGCCTGGCTGATAATGCGCGCGACAAGGAGCAATCGCAGTTCGATTACATAATCGTAGGTTCCGGCGCAGGCGGTGGGCCACTCGCAGCCCGCTTGGCTGAGGCCGGAAAAAAGATCCTCGTGATCGAGGCCGGGCCTGACCCGGCAAAAACCAGATCGCACGCATACCCGGAAGCGGAAACTGGTGAAGTCACTAAGATTCCAGGTTACTACGGCGCGGCCTCAGAAGATGCTGAGATGAGCTGGATGTTCTCCGTCCGGCACCACGAGAACACGGCTACGCAGAAGCTCGACGATAAGTATAACGAAAGAAACCTCGATCCGAACGATCCCACCAGAACGGCGCCGTTAGATCCCAAATACCTCGACCCGCATCCCAAAAGTGGCCAATTCACCGGAGGCAAAGGACAGCAGGGTATCTTTTATCCGCGCAGCTCGGGCATCGGCGGCTGCACCGCGCATCACGCGATGATCACAATCGCGCCGAACGACAAGGAATGGAACTACATCGCGGAGCTTACGGGCGACAACTCATGGCGATCGGGTCACATGCGCGGTTACTTCGCCAAGTTCGAGAACTGCCAGTACCTGGCGGCGTACGACCAGTTTTTCAAAAAGCTCCTCGGCCTCATTTACCGAGCTTATCGGTGGTTTGTTCTCTTCCTTGATCCGCGCGCAATTCTCGACAAAGGCGGGCATGGATTCAAAGGGTGGGCGCCAACTAACCTGATCGATCCATTTCTGGTTTCGACGATAGCCGAGAAGGATCGGCCCTTCTTCAACGTTATCGTCCAGTCGGCCCTGGCGGTGTTGCATGGGAACAATCGGCTCATTTCATTTATCAAGCACGCTTTGCTCCGGGCCCAAGTCGTCCAAGCCATCGACTTTAACGACATTAACACCCGCCGGGCCAGCCCCGAAGGGGTCTTTCTTATTCCAATCGGTATTCAAGGCGCGGCGGCCGGCGGTGATGACAAGGGCGAGCCCGGGAAAGGCCGGCGTTTTGGCGTGCGTGAATTTCTGCTCAGCGCTCAACGTCATCACCCGGACCGTCTCGTCATCAGGAGCGGCGCGCATGTTACTCGAGTTCTCTTTGAGCAAGGCCCGGAGGATGAGGTGCCGCGCGCTATCGGCGTCGAATGCGCAATCGGCAATCACCTTTACGAAGCCAGCCCGGCACAGAACAAGACACCACCGGACGAACGCGTCTGTTATTTTGCGAAGAAGGAACACGGCGAGGTCATCCTTTCCGGTGGCGCCTTCAACACGCCGCAGCTCCTCATGCTGAGCGGCATCGGCGAGGCCGCTCATTTGGAGGCAGTTAAGATCAAGGGATTGTATGGGGCCGAGCCTGACAGTTCCGGACGCTACAAAGCCGGTAAAGATCCTATAAACAAGGTCATCAATCTTCCGGGCGTCGGCCGGAATCTTCAGGACCGCTACGAGGTCACGGTTGTCAGTGAGCTTAACAAAGAGCTCGCTACCCTGAAGAAGATTAGCTTCTTGCCAGGCGATTCCAATGACGAGGCCAGAACGCAATGGTTCAAGGACCGGACCGGACTTTACGCGACCAATGGGGGCACCCTGGCCGTGATTCGTCGATCAGCATTGGCCAAGGAGGCCGGTGAACGCGATCCCGACCTTTTCACCTTCGGTGCGCCAGCGGCCTTTCGCGGCTATTACTGGAATTGGTCGCGCGAGCTCTTCAAAGCGACTCTTGGCGCGGACAAGGAAGAGCACAAGATCTGGAGCTGGGTCATCCTCAAGGCTTACACCAGCAATCACGACGGCACCGTTCGGCTGCGCTCGTCTGACCCTTTCGCGATGCCGGAGATTTGCTTCGACGCATTCAATGAGAAAGCCAGGAAAGACGCTCGCGGGATAGCGGCGAGGATCGCAAATTTGAAAGCTACCGGCCAACCCGTGCCCGTCGCTCTAGAGGACGAGAAGAAGGAAAACGACACGCGCCTCGAACATAGCAAACGCGACCTTGCTGCCCTGGTGGATGCTGTCGCCTTTATGCGCAAAGTGAATGCGCGTAATCCCGACCAATTCGTGCGGGAAATTCAGCCTGGTATTGAGCGTCCCGATTACTCGGTCGAGATGGAGGAATGGTGCAGGACCCAGGCGTGGGGGCACCACGCTTCGTGCACGTGCCGGATCGGTTCCGACCACTGGAGGGCTGATCCAGTTCGCCTCGAGGACAAATTGGCCGTTATCGACAGCAAGTTCAAGGTTCACGGCGTTAAGAATCTGCGGATAGTCGATGCTTCGGTTTTTCCGAGGATTCCTGGCTACTTCATTCTCGCGCCGATCTTCATGGTCAGTGAAAAAGCGGCGGACACTTTACTCGAAGATGCTACCACGAGCGTGTATCCGGCGACGTTCGAGGCCGCCGAGGCCGCCGCCATTCACAAACGGCGCGAGGTAGCATTGCGCGCGACGTTGAGTCGTTCCGTGAAGAAAGGCGATGAGCCTGCAGTCTCAACTGATGAGACTATAGCTAACGTTAGCCCGGATACGGAACGCGCGAACCGCGATAAGTTACCCGTTGATACCGTCGGTCTCGCCTTGTCCGGTGGTGGAATCCGGAGCGCGACCTTTGGGCTGGGTGTATTGCAAAGCCTTTCCAGGCGCGGTCGGCTCCGCGACATCGATTTCGTTTCCAGCGTATCAGGTGGCGGCTTTACGGGCAGCTTTCTGGGACGGCTCTTCACTCGTCCATCAGTTGGGACCGCGGCGGATCCCGTCGGCCGGGTCCAGGCAATCCTGAGGGACAGCCATTCGGCTCCGCTTTGGTGGTTACGGACGCAGGCAAATTACATCTTCGCCACCGGGGTTGAGGACGCGAGGCTCAATCTCGCCGTTCTCTGGCGAAATATCTTTAGCCTGTACCTCGTTCTTGGTGCGTTCCTCTTTGGGCTCTTTGGACTTCTGGCGTGGGTACCGCTGACGGCCGGGCCGGCGATTAGCCGCTGGGGATCGATCCGGTTATGGGAAACGCTCGCGCCGCTCTTTGTGCGCCCGCACTTTCGCGGGCTCGAGTTATCTTCCTGGTGGTGGTTGCCGCTTCTCGCTTTGGGTTTCGGAATAATTCCAGCCACACTTGGTTATTGGCTTGCGCCTAATATCGGTTCGTACCGGCGTTACCCTGTTTTCTCTCTTCTGGGTTGGCTGGTCCTGGTGGCGGGATCCGCGACGGCATTGCAACTGACGTTCATCGCCCGTCTCGCGGCGGCCGCACTGATCGTTTTACTGCTCGCGTGGCTTTGGCAGGAAGTCGCCCGATGGGGTGCGATTGAAGATTCCGGGACCGTGGCGGCCGCCCAAAAAGTTGGCGCCATCGTTCGCAACCGGCTTAGCCGCGGATTAGGAGAAGCCCTGATTATTTTCGCGTTTCTGGCCGGATGGGTTGTTCTCGATACGCTCGCCATTCGTTATGGCAAGGACACCGTGGCGAAAGCGTCGGCCGCAATCCTGGTGGCACTCGCACCGGTCCTGCCTATTTTGCGCTCGATCGCGATGAAAGCGCTCGCCCAGATTTCGTCCGGCGGCGGCAAGGGGTTCTCCTACGTTTATCTCGCAAACCTTCTCGGGCTTCCCCTCGCGCTCTTTCTCCTCTTTGTCCTGGACGTTCTCGCTCATCGAGTCTTTGTAGCCGCTCCCTCCAATGGCATCTGGTTGATCGTGATCGCGGGAATTTTCTCCGCGGTGCTCGGGCGCGCTTTCCATTTCCTAAATCTCTCGTCCCTCCGTGCCACCTACGCCGCGAGGTTAGCCCGAACCTTCCTCGGCGCTTCGAACGAGGAACGCATCTATGGCTCTCCGACCACCGAAGGCCGCGACGTTTCGCAGGCCAACCCCGACGACGATGTGCCGTACGATCGATATCATCCCGAACGTCAGGGCGGCCCGATCCACCTCATCAACGTTTGTGTTAACGAAACGGTCGACGC
>Ga0066671_10000360_pt1 | contig 14025 bp, 7 predicted proteins | sample GraSoiAngelo_120_FD_62294 | JGI IMG/M metagenome (GOLD analysis project Ga0066671, IMG submission 62294) | Grasslands soil microbial communities from the Angelo Coastal Reserve, California, USA - 14_0919_09_20cm | ecosystem: Environmental > Terrestrial > Soil > Grasslands | place: USA...
CGTCACCAATACCGGCGGCACTATCGAGGTTCTGGCTGGCGGCGCACTGCTCATTGACCCCACCGCGATCGACAACACCGGCGGCAGCATCAAGGTCGATAGCACTGGCACGCTGACGCTGGACCAGGCCACCATCACCGGCGGCACGGTCATCGACAACGGGACAGTGCATGTCACCGGCAACAGCGCGATCGACGGCGCGGCCTTCAACAGCGGCCAGCTCACGGTGGATGCCCTCAAGACCCTGACGCTGGACGGCACCACGGTGACGGGTACCACCGTCACCGACAGCGGTACGGTCAATGTCGACGCCACCAAGACGTTGAAGCTGAGCGGTGTGGCGCTCTCTGGCGGGGCCATCACCAATGCCGGCACGATCGAGATCACCGGCACCGGCAGCATCAACGACGATATCTTCAGCAACCACCAGCTGACGATCGATGCCAACCAGATCCTGACGCTGGACGGCACTACCATCACCGGCGGCACGGTCACCGACACCGGCACCGTTGCGGTCAGTAGTGGCAAGACCTTGAAGCTGAGCGGGGTGGCGCTTTCCGGCGGGGCGATCACCAATGCCGGCACGATCGAGATCACCGGCTCCGGCAGCATCAACAGCGATATCTTCACCAACACCCAGCTGACGGTGGATAGCGGCCAGGTCCTGACGCTGGACGGCACTACCATCACCGGCGGCACGGTCACCGACACCGGCACCGTTGCGGTCAGTAGCGGCAAGACCCTGAAGCTGAGCGGAGTGGCGCTCTCCGGCGGCGCCATCAGCAATCTTGGCACGATCGAGATCACCGGCACCGGCAGCATCAACAACGATAGCTTCGCCAACGCCCAGCTGACAGTGGATAGCGGCCAGATCCTGACGCTGGACGGCACTAGCATCACCGGCGGCTCGATCACCGACAACGGCACGGTCCATGTCGACGCCGGAAACACCTTGAAGCTGAGCGGAGTGGCGCTTTCCGGCGGGGCCATCAGCGATGCCGGCACGATCGAGATCACGGGTGACAGCTCGATCAGCAACGATCAGCTGGCCAACGGCCAGCTGACGGTCGATGCCGGCAAGACGCTGACGCTGCAGGATGGCACCACGGTCACCGGCGGCACGCTTGCCAATTCCGGTACGGTGCAGATTGAATCCTCTTTGGGCGCGACGCTGGATGGCGTTAGCGTCACCGGGTCGGGCGCCATTCAGATCGACGTCCCCGTTTTAGCAAGTACGCTGGTGCTGGACGACGGCACGGTCATCACCGGAGGCACGTTGACGGTAGGGTCCGCCGGCACGCTTGCGGTCAAGAGCGCCAAAGGGGCGACGCTGAATAATGTTGGCGTCACCAACAATCATTTGATCGAGGTGATCGCCGCGAGCGTCCTTACGCTGGACGCAGGCACGTCGGTCGCCAACAGCGGTGGCACGGTCGCGGTCGACGGCACTGCGACGCTGACCCTTGACAGCGCCAGCGTGACCGGCGGCACGATCACCGACGCCGGGACGGTGCATGTCACCGGCAACAGCGCGATCGACGGTGGGGCCTTCAACAACGGCCAGCTCACGGTGGATGCCAGCAAGACGCTGACGCTGGACGGCACCACGGTGACGGGTACCACCATCACCGACACCGGCACCGTCCATGTCGATGCCGGCAACACCTTGAAGCTGAGCGGGGTGGCGCTCTCCGGCGGGGCCATCACCAATGCCGGCGCGATCGAGATCACGGGCTCGGGCAGCATCAATAACGATAGCTTCAGCAACCATCAGCTTACGGTCGATGCCAAGCAGATCCTGACGCTGGACGGCACCACGATCACCGGCGGCTCGATCACCGACAACGGCACCGTCGATGTCGATGCCAGCAACACGCTGAAGCTGAGCGGGGTGGCGCTCTCCGGCGGGGTCATCACCAATGCCGGCACGATCGAGATCACCGGCGATAGCTCGATCAGCAGCGACGCACTCAGTAACCATCAGCTGACGATCGATGCCGGCAAGACGCTGACGCTCATCGGCACCACGGTGACCGGCGGCACCGTCACCGACAACGGCGCTATCCACGTTACCGGCAATGCGCTGGTGAACGTCACCGGCAACATTACCGGAACAGGATCGATTGAAATCTTCAACAACGCGAAGCTGGAGATCGGCGGTTCGGTTTCTACTGGCCAGACTGTGACGTTCAGCTCGGCGGGCGCCGCAGCCACGCTAATCCTTGATCATTCGAAAGACTTCCACGGAACGATCGTAGGCCTCACGGAATTTTCTGTCGAAAGCCAGGAGAATCGCGTCGATCTCAAGGATCTGACTTTCAGGTCAGGCCATATGCACGCCAGTTTTGACGCCAAGACGGATATTGTTACCGTCAGCAACGGTATAACTTCTGTCACCCTCCATCTTTCCGGTGATCTTTCCGGTAGTTCCTTTGATCCCTCTTTCGAACTTGCGGCCGACGCCACCGGGGGAACGCTAATCGATGATCCTTTGGCATCCTCCGGCACCGTGGCAATCGACAGCGGCAAGACGCTGGACATCTCGGGCGCAAGCACGGCGACGGTGAGCTTTGCGAATAGCAGCGGCACCACCGGCGAGCTTGTGCTCGACGATTCCAAGGATTTCGCCGGGCAAATCGTCGGTTTTGCGGGGGACGGGACAACCTCGAATTCGGATCTGATCAATCTCGCGGACGTCAATTTTGCCGACGTTGCGATGGCCAAGACGACCTATACAGACAACGGGAACGATACCGGGACACTGACCCTGTACAACGCGAGTGGCCAGGCGCTTGACACCATCACCTTCGTCGGAAGTTACCAGCTGGCCAATTTTAAGATCGAGGACGATGGTAGCGGGCATACGCTGATTGCCGATCCGCCGGTACCCTCCACGACTGCGACCCCGGATGGAGTCCTGGAGGCAAGCACAGGTTTGCTCAAGATCGACCAAAGCATCAGCGATGGCGGACATGCCGTCATCGACGGCGGTAGCCTGGAATTCGCCGCTGCGTCGAATGCGATCGTTCAGTTCTCGGGTCAGATGGCGGGCACGCTTGTGCTCGACGAGGTGTCGCATTTCACCGGTACCGTCACCGGTTTCGCCAATGGCGATACCATCGATCTCGCCGGCATCAATCCCGTCAATGTCAGCATCAGCAATTCCGGCTCGCTCGAGCTGCATTACGGACCTGGCGCCAACGACTTTTTCGCGCTTGTCGGCAACTATGACCCGGCAAGCTTCGTGATCGGTTCGGACGGCAAGGGTGGCACCGACGTCGTTTGGAACCAGCACGCGCCGGTCATCGAAACCGACCACGTCGCCATCACTCACAACCCTGACGGATCAACGACGATCTCCGGCCTCGACGTTTCCGACTCCGACCCCGGCTCATCCACGGAGACCTTCACGGTTGCAGCGACAACCGATGCGTCGGGAAGCGGCGTGACGACACCCTCGACGGGCTCCGGCTCGCTGGCCGACGTCGATACGGCTTTGAACAACGGCGTCACCTTTAGTCCCGGAACGATGCCGCCCTCCACCGACAAGGTCACGTTGACCGTCACCGACAACCACGGCGTGACCGACACCGTGAATTTCGTTTTCAATCCGGCGGGCGAGGGTCCGGCGACGCTGACCGGCACGGCCGGCAGGAACGTCATCTTTGGCAGCGGAAATGGCGACACCCTCACCGGCAACGGCGGTCAGGATCAGTTCGTGTTCTCGCCGGCCTTATCGGGTGCCGCGCAGCATACGATCACGGATTTCGACGTCAATCTCGACAAGATCGATGTCCGGCAATTCCACGCTATCACGGCTTCGGCCCTTCCGACTGAAACCCAGCAAGGCAACGACACGCTGATCACGCTCGATAGCAATGACACGATCTTGCTGAAGAACGTGGTCGCCGCCAACCTGCACGCCAGCGACTTCATCCTCCATAGCTAGAACGGGATGATTTTTGATCGAATCGGTGCGGCTCAGAGTCACTTCACCTCGCCCCGCTTGCGGGGAGAGGTCGGCGCCAACGGGTCGGTGCGATGCGCCGCCCGATGATAAACTCCGGGCCGGGTGAGGGGGACTCTCCAAGATCTCGGTGCGCGGAAAAAGCCCCTCACCCCAACCCTCTCCCCGTAAAGAACGGGGAGAGGGAGCAGACCGAGCCCGCGACTGCAACTCAATCTAATCTCATCACGCTCTAGAGCCCGGCGCCGGCCCCAAAGACTGAACGTGATCAATCCGCACGGTCGTGGTATCTGGATGGCATGAAGCGCTTGCGGATATTGCGACGGTGGTTCGCGCGGAAGTTCGGCTACGCGCGGCTGGTGTGCCTTGCGCTCCTGGTCGGCTTCGCGGTGTTGCGCATCGCCGATCCTGCCCCGGTCCAGGAGCTCCGTGTCAGGACGTTCGATACCTTTCAGGTCATCGACCCACGCGTGAAGACCGCGCGTCCCGTCACCATCGTCGACATCGATGAAAGGAGCCTCGCTGATCCCCGGCTGGGCCAGTGGCCGTGGCCGCGCACCAGGCTTGCCGATATCATCAACAATCTGACCAGGCTCGGCGCCGTCGTGATCGCCTTCGACGCGCTGTTCCCCGAGCCGGACCGGCTCAATCCGGATATTGCCGCCGACACCTTCCGTAATCTCGACGAGGCGACGCGGGAAAAACTCAAGGCGCTGCCGAGCAACGACCAGATCCTCGCCGACGTGATCCGCAAATCGCGCGTGGTCTTGGGTGAGTCCGGCGGACCCGACGTTCACACCGATCTCGACACGAAGCTTCCCGTCACGGGATTCGCCATGCTCGGCGAGGACCCGCAGCGTTTCATCTTCCAGTTTCCGGGACTGTTGCGTAACGTGCCGATGCTGGAAGAAGCCGCGGCCGGCCGCGGCCTCTTCACCATCGTGCCGGAGCGCGACGGCATCGTCCGCCGCGTGCCGATGATCGTGCAGGCCCAGGGCGTGAGCATGCCGGCGCTGAGTTTCGAGATGCTGCGGGTCGCGAGCGGCTCCGGCACCATCCTCATCAAGACCGAAAAGCACGGCATCCAGAGCATCGGCATGCAGCACTTTCAGATCCCGACCGACGCCCACGCGCAGCTCTGGGTACATTACGCGCATCATGACCCATCTATCTACGTCTCGGCCGTCGACGTCCTGGAGGGGCGCGTTCCGCAAGACAAGATCGCCGGCAAGCTGGTGCTGATCGGAACCTCCGCCACCGGGCTGGTCGACATCAAGACCACGCCAGTGTCGCCCGTGATGCCGGGCGTCGAGATTCATGCGCAGGTGCTGGAAAGCGCGCTGACCGGCGCGGTGGTCTCGCAGCCGAGCTACGGCCTCGCTTACGAACTTTTTGGCGCCCTTCTGCTCGGCCTCCTGGTGATCGCGTTCGCGCCGAAATTCGGGCCGACCACATTGGTGATTGTCGGCGCGTTGTTCGCGTCCGTGCTGATCGGGACTTCCTGGTTTTTCTATATGCATTACCGGCAGCTCATCGACTTCACCTATCCGCTGTTGTCGACGACGGCGATCTACCTCACGCTGATTTTCTCGAGCTACGTCCGCGAGCAGGCGCAGCGCCGGCAGATCCGCTCGGCATTCGGTCAATATCTCTCGCCGGCCTTGATCGAACAGCTCGCGCAATCGCCGGAAAAGCTCGTGCTTGGCGGCGAAGAGCGCGAGATGACCATCATGTTCTCCGACGTCCGCGGCTTCACCACCATCTCGGAGTCCTACAAGCACGACCCGCAGGGCCTGACCAAATTGATGAACCGGTTCCTGACCCCGCTGACCAATGCGATCCTCGCCCGCAAGGGTACGATCGACAAATATATGGGCGACGCCATCATGGCGTTCTGGAACGCGCCGATCGACGACAAGCAGCATCAGCTCAACGCCTGCGAGGCCGCGGTCGACATGCTCGAGAAGATCGACGAGCTCAACAAGCTGCGCGAGCAGGAGGCAAAGGAGGGCGGCCACATTTACATCCCGCTCAATGTCGGCGTCGGCCTGAACACCGGCACCTGCGTCGTCGGCAATATGGGCTCGGACCTTCGCTTCGACTATTCGGTGCTCGGCGACAGTGTCAACCTCGCCTCGCGGCTGGAAGGCCAATCCAAGGAATACGGCTTTCCCATCATCGTCGGCTCCAAGACCGCGCTTGCGGTCAAGGACAAGTTTGCGATCCTCGAGCTCGATTTCATCATGGTGAAGGGCAAGAAGGAGCCCGAGGTGATCTATGCGATCGCCGGCCGCGAGGACGTCGCGCTGTCAGGCCGTTTCCAAAGGCTGCGCAACCTCACCATCGAGATGCTGGCGTGCTATCGCAACCGCGACTGGGATGGCGCGCTGGCCGCGATCGAGCGCGGTCGCCGCACGGACGACGCCCGCGCGCTGGCATTGCTTTACAATCTCTACGAAGCGCGGATCCGCGGCTATCAAAAGGATCCGCCGCCGGAAGACTGGAACGGCGCCTTCGCACTGCTGACCAAGTAGCCTTGGCCGCGCTGCACTGGACCCGAACTGGGCGGGCTCTTATCTTTATCGTACATTCGTGGTGTTCCGGAGAGCGTGAGATGCAACGGGATCTTCGCATCGGAGAAGTGGCGAGCCGCACCGGGCGCAGCGTTCATACCATCCGCTGGTACGAGCAGCAGGGGTTGCTGCCCGGCGTCCTTCGCGATGCGACCGGCCGACGCGTCTATAGCGAGTATCACGTCGGCTGGCTCGATCTGATGGAGCGGCTGCGGTTTACCGGCATGTCGATTACGCAAATGCGGCAGTACACCGCGCTTGCAGCACAAGGAGCCTCGGCGCTGCGGCAGCGCCGGGCGTTACTCAGGGAGCACCAACGTCGGGTGCAACAGAACATCAGTCGCTGGACGGCAGCCTTGGCCCTGATCGACGCCAAGGTCGAATTCTACGACGAGTGGATGGCCAACGGCGAGAGGCCGGCGGTCGGGCCGCACCGGCGTCTGCTCCAGCAAATGCAAAAGCCGGCCGTCCAATCGTGACTGCCGATCGCTTCGCCGCTCATGCACGGCGCCACGGCGGCGGCCTAAGCACGCGCTCGACCAGTGCGGTGTCCATATATTCGGTCATCTCGCGCATCTGTCCTTCCGCCATGCGGATGACGAAGCAATACGTGTTGGCGTAGCGCTCATCCGAAATGGTGGTCGCGTCGCCATGGCATTCGATGACGACATGGTCGCCGTCGGCCAGGATGCGCGTCGGGGTGATGCTGGATGGTGCAGTGAACTGTTCGTACAGCGGCTTGAGCAGCCGCTCGCGCACATCGGCTTTGCCGATATACTCACCGGACCAGGCCGTCGATCCGATGATCCGCCAGACGAAATCGTCGGCCATGGCTGCGATGAACGGCGCAGGATCGCGGCGCGACCGTGCCGCCATGATATTCTGGACGAGGGTCTTGTTTTCGGAAGCTGTCATTGGCTGCTCCTTATGAATCGGGACAGCCAGCCTTGTACGAACTAGAGTATGCTCTAGGTCAAGCGCTTTCCCTCGTCCCGGCGTTCGCCGGGACGAGGGCGCGAATCTACTCCAGCCCGATCGTGGTCAGGTCCTGGAACCAGTGCTGTGCCTGCACGAATTTCTTGATTCGTGGCGACAGCGCGTGCGGATTGGTGTCGTGCACCACCCACACCAGCGCCGCGTCGTCGACGATCAATGCGTGTGCCTGGGCCAGGAGTTCGTCCTGCTTTTGGCTATCGAAGGTCTGCTTGGCTTCGTCGATCAAGGCATCGACCTTCCGATTCTTGTACCCGCCCCAGTTGACGCCGACCGGCGCGATCTGGCCGGAATGGAAGAATCGGACGATGGCATACAGTGGGTCGGAGGTGACGTAGGCAATGTTGTTGGCGGTAATGCCGGCGTTCATTTCGTCCGCCGCGCCCTTGCGCCAGTGGGTGTAGAGCGTCTCCAGCTCCACCACCTTGAAGTCGATGTCGATGCCGATTTCCTTAAAACTCTGCTGCAGGAATTCGTTCATCGGCAGCGACAGCATCTGCCCGGTGCCGCCTTGCGCGATGATGAAGGTGGTCTTCAGCGGCTTGTCCTTGGAGTAGCCGGCTTCTTCCACCAGCTTCTTGGCCGCGGCCAGATCGTATTTGAGCTCGAAGCTCGGCTTGCCGAACCACGGGCTCGACGGATCGACCTGGCCCTTGGCGGGTTTGGCAAGTCCATTCATCAGGCCGACCACCGCGTCGCGATCGATCGCGAGGTTGAGCGCCTTGCGCAAGCGGATGTCGGTCCAGGGCGAGCCGGGCAGCACGCTCAGATGATAGTTCCAGACATGCGGCGTGATGTTGTCGACGATGCGCATGCCCGCCGCTTTGAGCTGCGGCACGGCGTCGGGCGCCGGCGTTTCGATCAGGTCGACCTGGCCCGCCAAAAGAGCGTTGGTGCGCGTCAGTGCTTCCGGCATCGGAATCAAGATCAGCTTGTCGATCTTCGGGATCCGGTTCTTGTTCCAGTAGTCGTCGTTCTTCGACAGTTCGGCGAGTTCGCGCGGCACCAGCTTTGTCAATTTGAACGGGCCCGTGCCGGAGGGCTGGCTGGCGAACTTGTCCCAGTCCTTGCCGAGCTTCTCATATTGCGCCGGGCTCGACACCAGGAACCAGAGCATCTGGTAGGGGAAGAAAGAATCGACGGTCTTGGTCGTGATCTCGATCGTCGAGTCGTCTATTCTGGCGTAGCTTGCGACCGAGGGCAGGCGGGTCTTCACCTGCGCGCTCTGACGCTTGTCGAATTGCGGTGCCTTGTCGTTCAAGACCTTGTCGAGATTCCAGATCACTGCGTCGGCATTGAAGTCGCTGCCGTCATGAAACTTGACGCCCTTGCGCAAGGTAAAGCGCCATTTCGTCTTGTCGTCGACTTTCCATTCAGTGGCGAGCCCCGGCACCAGCTTGCCGGGCCGGTCGGCGACGTCCATTTCCCAGGCGACGAGCGGATCGTAGATTGTGTAGGCGGTGAATTGATAGGCGCCCGCGCCGCGATCCGGCTGGCCCGTCGTCAGCGGAATATCCGCCATCGAAATGCCGTAGCGCACTACGGTTTCGGCCCGGGCCGGAAGCGTGGGCAGGGCTGCCCCGATCGCGATTGCGAGGGCAGCAAGCAGCATCGAATTTCGGGCGCGCATGAACAAAACTCCGTTGAATCGGTATTCGAAATACCGGATGCCACCAAGCAAGGTTGATGCCAGAATAGGCAGGGAAAGCCGTTTCTTGATGCGCGCCAGGAAGAAACATCCCAGCCAATGGTTATAAGGCGAAGAACCATCTCCCTTGGCACAGCCGTTGCATAAGTTTGCATAAGAAATAGTCACGTGAAGTTGAAGAAGGGGTTGCTTCGATGCGTACCGAAACACGGAAAACAATGGTGCTGGCCCTCGCGCTCGCGAGCGGGTTGGCGGCGGGATTGCCGCAGGCGGCTTTCGCCGAGACGGCGCTGCGCATCGGCATGACGGCGGCCGACATCCCGCGCACGCTGGGCCAGCCCGATCAGGGTTTTGAAGGCAACCGCTTCACCGGCCTCACCATGTATGACGGCTTAACGATGTGGGACCTTTCCTCCGCCGACAAGGCGAGCGTCTTGATCCCCGGCCTTGCGACCGAATGGAAGGTGGATGACGCCGACAAGACGAAGTGGACGTTCAAGCTTCGCCCCGGTGTCACCTTTCACGATGGCTCGGCGTTCAACGCCGACGCCGTGGTGTGGAACGTCGAAAAGGTGCTGAAGCAGGATGCGCCGCAATTCGACCCGAGCCAGGTCGGCCTCACCGCCTCGCGCATGCCGACCCTGGCGTCGGCGAAGAAGATCGACGATCTGACGGTCGAATTGGTCACCAAGGAGCCGGACAGCTTCTTGCCCTTCAACCTCACCAATCTGTTCATGGCGAGCCCGGCGAAATGGCAGAAGCTTTTTGAGGTGGCCGAGGGCGCCGACATGAAAGCAAAATCGCACGCCGCCTGGGAAGCTTTCGCGCGCAACGCTTCCGGCACCGGTCCCTGGAAGATGTCGGGCTTCACGCCGCGCGAGCGGCTCGAACTTGTCAGGAACGACAACTATTGGGACAAGGCGCGCATTCCCCATGTCGACAAGATGGTATTGCTGCCGATGCCGGAGGCGAATGCGCGCACCGCCGCTCTGCTCTCCGGTCAGGTCGACTGGATCGAGGCGCCGGCGCCGGACGCGCTACCCGAAATCAAGCAGCGCGGCTTTATTCTCTACGCCAACGAGGAGCCGCATGTTTGGCCGTGGCAGTTCTCGCGCGCCGAGGGCTCGCCGTGGAACGACATCCGCGTCCGCAAAGCGGCCAATCTCTGCGTCGACCGCGAAGGCCTGAAGGACGGCCTGCTCGGCGGACTGATGGTGCCCGCGACCGGTACGTTCGAGCCGGGCCATCCCTGGCGCGGCAACCCGACCTTTCAGATCAAGTATGACAAGCCGGCGGCGCAAAAGCTGATGCAGGAGGCGGGTTACAGTCCCACCAAGAAATTGGCGGTCAAGATCCAGACCTCGGCCTCGGGTTCGGGACAGATGATGCCGTTGCCGATGAACGAATATCTGCAGCAGGCGCTCGCCGAATGTTACTTCGAGGTACAGTTCGATGTCATCGAGTGGAACACGCTGATCACCAACTGGCGGCGCGGCGCCAAGGACGCGTCCGCCAACGGCTCCAACGCGGTCAACGTGACTTACGCGGCGATGGACCCGTTCTTCGCGCTGGTGCGCTTCCTGCAATCGTCGATGGCGCCGCCGCTGTCGAATAATTGGGGCTACATCAACAACCCCAACTTCGACGCCCTGGTCACCAAGGCGCGGCAGACCTTCGATCCCGCCACGCGCGATGCGGTGTTGGCCGAACTGCACGCGGCCTCCGTCGATGACGCGGCGTTCTTGTATGTTGCCCATGACGTCGCACCGCGCGCCATGAGCCCGAAGGTCAGGGGTTTCGTGCAGCCGAAGAGCTGGTTCGTGGATTTCTCGCCGATCTCAATGGCGCCGTGATCGGCAGGTGCGGCCCTTCCCCTCTCCCCTTGTGGGAGAGGGTGCCTGAGATGCAAAGCATCGAAGGCGGGTGAGGGGTCTCTCTCCGCGGACGCAAACCTCTCATCCGGCGCGCCTTGCGCGCCACCTTCTCCCACAAGGGGAGAAGGAAGAAAGAACAAGCCGTGCTCGCTTACGTCGCCCGCCGCATCGTCTATGTGATTCCGATCGTCATCAGCGTGGCGCTGGTGTGCTTCCTCTTGGTGCACATCACGCCCGGCGATCCCCTGGTCGCCGTGCTGCCGGCGGATGCCTCGCAGGAACTCGCGCAGCAATTGCGCGCAGCTTACGGCTTCGACCGGCCGCTGCCGGTGCAGTTCGGTCTGTGGCTGTGGCGCGCGGTCAATGGCGATCTCGGCCACTCCATCGCGACCGGGCGTCCGGTCTTAAGCGAAGTGCTGCGCGCGGTCGGCAATACCGTGACGCTCGCGATCGCAGCCGCCCTGATCGGCTTCACGCTCGGATTGCTGTTCGGCCTGATCGCCGGCTATTTTCGCGACGGCTGGGTCGACAAGCTGGCGACGTCGTTTGCGATCGCCGGCGTCTCGGTGCCGCACTACTGGCTCGGCATGGTGCTGGTCATCATCTTCTCGGTTGAGCTCAACTGGCTGCCCGCCGTCGGCGCCGGTCCCGGCGGCTCCGGGGCGTGGGGATGGGACTGGGAGCATCTGCGCTATCTGATCCTGCCCGCTATCACCACCTCCGTGATCCCGATGGGCATCGTCACCCGCACGGTGCGCGCTTTGACCGGCGACATCCTGAGCCAGGATTTCGTCGAGGCGCTGCGCGCCAAGGGCCTGCGCGAAACCGACGTGTTCCGCCACGTCGTCAAGAACGCCGCGCCGACTGCGCTCGCGGTGATGGGCCTGCAGCTCGGCTACATGCTCGGCGGATCGATCCTGATCGAGACCGTGTTCTCCTGGCCGGGTTCGGGGCTTTTGCTCAACTCCGCGATCTTCCAGCGCGATCTGCCGCTGCTGCAGGGCACCATCCTGGTGCTGGCGCTGTTCTTCGTGTTCCTCAACCTGATGGTCGATATCGCGCAGGCCGCGATCGATCCGCGCATCAAGCGGGGCTGAGGTGAGCGAGCTTCCCATCGGCGCGATCGCAGATACGGCCTTGCAGGTGGCGCCCGTTACCAAGGCGCGTGGCTATTGGGCGACCGTCGGCCGCCGCCTGTCGCGCGACAAGGTCAGCATGGCCTGCGCTCTCATTCTGATGGCGATCTTCATCGCCGCCTTGATCGCGCCGTGGCTGGGCCTGGCCGATCCGTATCAGGGCTCGATGATCCGCCGGCTGCGCCACATCGGCACGCCGAATTATCCGCTGGGCACCGATGAACTCGGCCGCGACATGCTCTCGCGCCTGATCTATGGCGGGCGGCTGTCGCTGATCATCGGCATCCTGCCGGTGATCCTGGCGTTTTGCGTCGGGTCGTCGCTGGGCCTCGTCGCGGGCTATATCGGCGGCAAGATCAATACCGCGATCATGCGCACGGTCGACGTGTTCTACGCCTTTCCCTCGGTGCTGCTGGCGATCGCGATTTCCGGCGCGCTCGGGGCCGGCATCGTCAATTCGATCGTTTCGCTGACCATCGTGTTCGTGCCGCAGATCACCCGTGTCGCCGAGAGCGTCACCACCGGCGTGCGCAACATGGATTTCGTCGAGGCCGCGCGCGCTTCGGGTGCCAACGCCTTTACCATCATGCGCGTGCATATGCTGGGCAACGTGCTGGGGCCGATCTTCGTCTATGCCACCGGGTTGATCTCGGTGTCGATGATCCTGGCCGCCGGCCTGTCTTTCCTTGGCCTCGGCACCAAACCGCCGGAGCCGGAATGGGGCTTGATGCTCAACACGTTGCGCACCGCGATTTATGTCAACCCATGGGTTGCGGCACTGCCCGGCGCGATGATCTTTGCGGTGTCGATCTGCTTCAATTTGTTGAGCGACGGGATGCGCAGCGCCATGGATATCAGGAACTGAGCCATGAAGGGGATAAGCCCATCGATCGACATGCTGGCGCCGATCGAGGATCGCGGCGGAGCGGCGCAGCCGCTGTTGCAGGTCAGCGGGCTGACCAAGCATTTCCCGGTCCGCGGCGATCTCTTTGCCGCGCGCAAGACCGTGCGCGCGGTCGATAACGTGTCGTTCGCAATTCTCAAGGGCGAGACGGTCGGGATCGTCGGCGAATCCGGCTGCGGCAAGTCGACCACCGCGCGGCTGTTGATGCATCTGATGGCGCGCGATGCCGGCGAAATCGTCTATGACGGCATGCAGGTCGGCCAGGCGCTGTCGTTACGCGAGCTTCGCCGCGGCATGCAGATGGTGTTCCAGGACAGCTACGCCTCGCTCAATCCGCGGCTCACCGTCGAGGAATCGATCGCCTTCGGTCCGAAGGTGCACGGCATGGCGGACCAGGCGGCGCGGACGCTGGCACGCGAGCTGCTCGGCAAGGTCGGTTTGCGGCCGGAGATCTTCGCCAATCGTTATCCGCATGAGATTTCCGGCGGTCAGCGCCAGCGCGTCAACATCGCCCGTGCGCTGGCGCTATCGCCACGCCTGGTGATCCTTGACGAAGCGGTATCGGCGCTCGACAAATCGGTCGAGGCGCAGGTGCTCAACCTTTTGGTTGATCTCAAGCGCGAGTTCGGGCTGACCTATTTGTTCATCAGCCACGATCTCAACGTGGTGCGCTACATTTCCGACCGCGTGCTGGTGATGTATCTCGGCGAGGTGGTCGAGCTCGGGGCGGTGGACAAGGTGTGGGACGCCCCGGCGCATCCCTATACGAAGGCGCTATTGGCGGCGATGCCGTCGTCCGATCCCGACAAGCGGACAGAGAGGCCGCCGATCTCGGGCGATCCGCCGAACCCGATCGATCCGCCCAAGGGCTGCCGGTTTCACACCCGCTGTCCGTTTGCGGAGCCGCTCTGCGCAAATGCCACGCCAAAG
>Ga0066671_10000362_pt1 | contig 14023 bp, 13 predicted proteins | sample GraSoiAngelo_120_FD_62294 | JGI IMG/M metagenome (GOLD analysis project Ga0066671, IMG submission 62294) | Grasslands soil microbial communities from the Angelo Coastal Reserve, California, USA - 14_0919_09_20cm | ecosystem: Environmental > Terrestrial > Soil > Grasslands | place: USA...
AGGAGCTGGTCCGCGAGCTTCTCTCCACCGAGATTTCGAAGCAGCAGCAATCGTCCGACTGGGGCGCGCCCGAGCTCAGCGATCCGCAGAAGGAATATGCCGCTTCCGACGTGCGCTATCTCCACCAGCTCAAGGAGCGCCTCGACGAGCGGCTGATCCGCGAGGGCCGGATGGAACTCGCCCAGGCCTGCTTCGATTTCCTCCCCAGCCGGGCGCTGCTCGATCTCGCCGGCTGGCCGGAGGTCGATATTTTCGCCCATGTCTAAGACGTTCCATGTCTGAGCAGGCCGATCAGGACCGGATCGCCAAGCGCGGCTGGGCGGCGCCGGGCGGGATGCACGACCGGCTGATGCGCCTGCTGAAGGTCGTCCTCCCGGCCGCGGTCGGGGTCCTGCTCGCCTACCTGTTCCTGTCGCCGCTCCAGAAGAGCAAGGAGATCAGCTTCCTGCTCGACAAGAACAAGGTCGAGGTCGCCAAGGAGCGGCTCCGACTCCAGCAGGCGCAATATCGCGGCCAGGACAATGAGGGGCGCCCCTTCACCATCGCCGCCGGCCAGGCGGTGCAGGCGAGCTCGAAGGACCCCGTCGTCAACATCACCGGCATGCAGGCCCAGATGCAGCTCCAGGACGGGCCCGCCCAGATCAATGCCGACAAGGCGCGCTACGACATGGATGGCCAGAAGGTCGACGTGCTCGGCCCGGTCACCGCCACCGGCCCCGAAGGCTATAAGCTCGAGACCAGCGACGTCCGGGTCGATTTCAACACCAAGACGATGCACAGCACCGGCCGGGTCCAGGGGCGGATGCGGCTCGGCACGTTCAGCGCCGACCGCATGGAGGCGAATCTGGGCAAGCGGGAGGTCGCGCTCAAGGGCCGTGCGCGCTTGCATATCAATCAGGGCGCGGCCAGATGAGCCTCATGAACCGATTCTGGATCTCCGGCGCACTGGCGGCCGCGGCTTTGACCGCGCTGAGTCCCGCCGCACTCGGCCAGACCTCGGCCCTCAAAGGCCTCAACACCGATGCCCCCGTCGATGTCGCCGCCGACCGGATCGAGGTTCTGGACAAAGCGGACCGGGCGATCTTCTCCGGCAACGTTATCGTCCGCCAGGCCGACCTCACCCTCACCGCCGCCCGCCTCACCGTCGCTTATTCCAATAATGGCAGCCTCCAGATCCAGCGGCTCGACGCCAGCGGTGGTGTGACCGTGAAGAGCCCGTCCGAAACCGCCAAGGGCCAGTTCGGAATCTACGATCTCGACCGCAAGATCATCACCCTGATCGGCGGCGTGACCCTGGTCCGCGGCGACAGCCGGGTGAATGGTGGACGCCTCGTCATCGATCTCGACAGCGGCCGCGCCGTCGTCGAGGGGGGCGGCCCGCCGGGCGTGAACCAGGGCGGCGGCCGGGTCACCGGCACCTTCACCGTACCCAAGAAGAACGGCTGAGCCCAAAAAACGCCTTCATGCACGAAGCTTGCCAGTTGAGACGCTGAGCCGGCTGGCGTAAGTCAGCTCGTAATGAACGACACCGCCGCACTCACCATGGAGCGAGACCCGTCCGCCGCGGATGCCCCCGTGCGCGGGCTCTCGGTCGTCTCGATCGCCAAATCCTACGACCGCAAGACCGTTCTGCGGGACGTCTCGCTCGACGTCAGCCGCGGCGAGGTGGTCGGCCTCCTGGGCCCCAACGGCGCCGGCAAGACGACCTGCTTCTATTCGGTGATGGGCCTCGTCAAACCCGACAGCGGCCGGATCCTGCTCGACGGCCGCGACATCACCGGCCTCCCCATGTACCGCCGCGCGATCCTGGGCTTGGGCTATCTCCCGCAGGAAACCTCGATCTTCCGCGGCCTCACCGTCGCCCAGAATATCGTCGCGGTGCTCGAAGTCTCGGAGCCCGACAAGGCGATGCGGCGCGAGCGGCTGGAGCGGCTGCTCGGCGAATTCCACATCGCGCACCTCCGCGACGCCCCCGCAATGGCCCTTTCCGGCGGCGAGCGGCGCCGCTGCGAGATCGCCCGGGCCCTCGCCGCGGACCCCTCGATCATGCTCCTCGACGAGCCCTTCGCCGGCATCGACCCGATTTCCATCTCCGACATCCGCGACCTCGTCGTCGAGCTGAAGAAGCGCGACATCGGCGTCCTCATCACCGACCATAATGTCCGCGAGACGCTCGACATCGTCGACCGCGCCTGCATCATCTACGACGGCCAGGTGCTGTTCGCCGGCAGCCCCGCCGACCTCGTCGCCGATCCCGAAGTCCGCCGTCTCTATCTCGGCGAGAGCTTCGAGCTGTAACGCCGATGGGCCTCGGTCCGCGCCTCGACCTTCGGCAGAGCCAGTCGCTGGTGATGACCCCGCAGCTCCAGCAGGCGATCCGCCTGCTCGCGCTGTCCAACCTCGAGATCGAGAGCTTCATCGCCGAGGAGCTGGAGAAGAACCCGCTCCTGGACAGCGGCGGCTCCAGCGACGACGAGGGCAATGTCGAGCTGGTCGAACCCGAGATCCGGCTTCGCGACAGCGACGGCACCGAGAGCGTCGATAATCTGGTGGCCGGCGGCGACGCGACGCTCGACCGGCCGCTCGACATGGATTTCAACGACGAGAATCTCCACCAGGACAGCGCCTCGGACAGCCTCCGCGGCCTCGACGGCGGTTTGGGAATGGACGGAATCGCCAGCGGCGGCGGCGAGGTCGATTATGAAAGTTTCGCCTCGTCCGGCGAACTCTCGCTCCAGGACCATCTCGCCGCCCAGGCCGGCGAGCGGCTGTCGGGAAGCGACCTCCTCATCGCGCTGCAGATCGTCGAGCAGATCGACGAAACCGGCTATCTCACCGGCTCCCTGCTCGAGCTCGCCGCCCGCCTGGGCGCCCCCCTCGCCACGGTCGAGCGGGTGCTCTCCGTCGTCCAAAGCTTCGATCCCACCGGGGTCGCCGCTCGCTCATTGGCTGAATGCCTCGCCCTCCAGGCCAAGGAGGCGGACCGCTACGACCCCGCCATGGCGCGCCTGATCGACAATCTCGACTATCTCGCCCGCGGCAACCTCCCCGCGCTGAAGCGGATCTGCGGCGTGGACGACGAGGACCTGCACGACATGATCCGCGAGCTTCGCGGCTACGATCCCAAGCCCGGCTGCAAGTTCGGCCAGGGCGACCGGGTCGACGCGGTCGTCCCCGACGTCTTCGTCGCCAGCCGCGGCCATGGCTGGGCGATCGAACTCAACAGCGCCACCCTCCCCCGCCTGCTGATCAACCGCACCTATTACACAGAGCTGTCGCAGGGCGCGCAGGACCGCAAGTCCAAGGCCTGGCTGTCGGAATGCGTGGCAAGCGCCAACTGGCTCCTCAAAGCCCTCGACCAGCGCGCCCGCACCATCGTTAAAGTCTGCACGGAGATTGTCCGGCACCAGGACGCCTTCTTCCGCCACGGCGTCTCCCAGCTGAAGCCGCTGACGCTCAAGACTGTGGCCGAAGCGATCGGAATGCACGAATCGACCGTCAGCCGGGTCACCTCGAACAAATATCTCTCCTGCGACCGCGGCCTGTTCGAATTGAAATATTTCTTCACGAGCGGAATCCAGTCCTCGGACGGCGGCGAGGCCGTGTCGGCGGAAGCGGTGAAGAGCCACATCAAGATCCTGATCTTAGCCGAGGACCCGCGCGCCATCCTCTCCGACGACCAGCTCGTCGACCTGCTCCGCGCCAAGGGATTCGACATTGCGCGGCGGACGGTGGCGAAGTACCGCGAGGCGCTCGGCATCGGCTCCTCGGTGCAGCGCCGCCGCCAGAAGGCGATCGGCTCCCACGCCGCCTGAGGTAAGTACCGCTTTCCATGCCCCAAGACGTGAAGATCCTCGTGCTGGCCGGACGCCGCTCGTCCAGCCTCGATTCCCTCGCCGAGAAGATGGGCGTCACCCACAAGGCGATGGTCCCGGTCGCCGGCGAGGCGATGATCGGCCGGGTCCTGCGCATCGCCGACGAGGCTTTTCCCGAGGCGCCCCTGTTCGTCTCGGTCGAGGATTTCGCGGTGATCGCGTCCGAGCCGACCGTAGCCCGCCTCCACGCGGCCGGTCGGCTGACCGCGATCAAGGCGCAGCATCATATCGTCGACAGCGTCGTCGAGGGGAGCAAGACGACCGGCTTCCCCTTGCTCCTCATCACCGCCGACAATGTGCTGATGACCCCCCAGGCGATGCGTGACTTCGCTGCCGAGGGCGAGCGCGTGCCGGGGACGGAAGGGCTGGTGATGATGGCGGAGCGCGAGGCGATCCTTGCCGCCCATCCCGACGGCCAGCGCCGCTTCTACCGGCTCAAGGGCGGGGCCTATTCGAACTGCAATCTGTTCTGGATCCGCGACCCCCACGCCTTCGAGGCGATCGAGACCTTCCGCTACGGCGGCCAGTTCGCCAAGCGCAAGCGCGACGCCGTCAGGGCGCTCGGGCTGACCACGATCCTCCTCTATTTCTCCGGCCTCGTCACCCTCGACGGCCTCTTCCGCCACGTCTCCCGCCGCTTCGGCGTGCCGATCCGCGCCGTGGTGGCAAAGGACGGCCGCCTCGCCATCGACGTCGACAACGAACGCACCCACCGAGTCGCCGAGGAGATATTGGCGCGGGAGCGCTGACCCAATCCTCCCCGTCGCCAGACGGGGAGGGGGACCACATGAAATGTGGTGGAGGGGTAGAAGGCGCAGGAACCGGGAGGTTCCCGCGAGAACCTCTGCCTCCGAGCCACCTACCCCTCCACCACCCTTCGGGTGGTCCCCCTCCCCCCGAGCTACGCTCGCGGGGAGGACAAGTAAGGACGTCACGGGCGGCCGTGACGTCGGACGGGTTCGGCTGACGCCGCCCCGCCGCCCGTGCTCGGGCGACTCCGTTCGCTGCTTCGCTGCTCACGGGCGCCCCACGCCAAAGAAGGGACGGCTCCTTTTGGAACCGCCCCTTCCCGGGTTTCGCGCCCAGGGATGAATGGGCGCGAGGGGGGCTCGTGATCAGAAGGCCATGCCCACGCCGACCAGCACCTGGTGGCGGCTGACGTCGGATTCGTAGTTCGAGTAGCGATACTCGATCTTGCCGTAGGCGCCGCCGCCGAAGCCCTGCTGATAGCCGATTCCGAGGCGCAGGCCGTCGAGATTGGCGGCGCTGGAGGTCGTGACTCCGGCCGGGGTGGTGTAGCTGGCGCGGACCCGGGCGTTCGAATAGCCGGCGAGGGCGTAGACGACGCCGTTCTCGCTGACCTTGTAGCCGAGGCGGACCGCAGCGGCGAGGTCGCGGCGGGCCTTGAGGCAGGTCTCGTCATTGGCGACGACCAGGCCGGCCTCGCAATCCTTGATGCTGCTCAGGTCCGCCGAAAGGTCGACGCCGAGAAGGACGTTCTTGCCGAGATCGAAATCGTAGCCGGCGCCGATGCCGTAGACGATGCCGTCGTCCGACTGGCCGCCGCCGCGGATATGGTCCCAGCCGCCATGCACTTCGGCACGGAAGCCCTGGGCACAAGCCGGGGTCGCGGCGACGAGGACGGCCACCGAAGCGACCGAGGCGAGTGCGATAATCATCTTCTTCATTGTCATTCTCCCTACCCGCCGGTGGTCCCCCCTAGGGAGTGGCGGCGGTGATTTCCCGTTGGTTGATATTGGTATTCAGTGCGGTGCTCCGGATCGTCAGACGATCCGAAGCTCCTGAACCGCACCGCTGTCGAGCGCGGTCAGGGTGCCGCTCAAAATGCTCGCGCTGCAGCCGAGTGCGGCCGCGGCAACGAGGAGGAGGCGCAGGCGCGCCTTCTGAACTGTGAACATCTTCTCGTCTCCTGTATGTCGCAGCCTCGTCGGCTGGTGGCGCCCATCTGACGCCGTCCTGTGTCGGCGAAATGCCGCGCAAAGCCCTTTTTTGTTTCAATTGTTACAGTTGAGGCTGCACCGCGACGCGCCCGCGTGCTAAAGGCGCGGGCACGCTTTCTTCGGGGGAGTAGAAGGGTGGAAGACGCGGCCGCAGTCCCATGCGTGCTCAGCGCGGCGATCGAGGCGTCGCTGATCCCGGTCGTAACGATCGACGGGCGCGGCACCATCACCGCCTATAACGAGGCCGCCGAGCGCGGCTTCGGTTACTCGCGCCTCGAGATGCTCGGCCAGCCCATCGCCCGCTTCCTGGTCCGCAACCCCGCCCGCGCGAGCGAGGAGCAGGCTTTGCTCCGCTTCATCTCCGGCGAGCGCACGAGCCCGGGCGCGATGCGCGCTGTGGTCGAAGGGCGGGTGAAGAGCGGCGAGGTCGTTCCCCTCGAAGCGACGATCACCGGGATCGACATGGACGGCGGCCGCCGCTTCATCTGCCACATGCGCGACCTGTCGGAGGAGCGGCACCATGACGAGGAGCTTCAGGATTCCCGCCGCCGCCTCGAGCTCGCCGTCGACGGCGCCAATATCGGCAGCTGGACCTATGACATATTGACCGGCGAGACCTGGTATTCGGACCGGTCCAAGGCGATGTACGGCCTCCCCCGCGAAGTGAAGATGCGCACCTCGGTTCTGCGCGAGGCGATCCACCCCGACGATTGGGAGGAAGTCTCCGGCCCCTATCTGAACGGCTTCACCGAGGACAAGCTGGCGGTCGAATATCGGGTGATCTGCCCGGACGGCTCGGAGCGCTGGATCTATTCGGTCGGCACCTGCAACCGCGACGACCAGGGCCGGCCGACCGGGGTCAACGGCATCCACCTCGACATCACCGACCGTAAGCGCGCCGAGCGGGACCTCGAGGAAGCGCGGCACCAGCTGGAGCTCGCCGTCGAAGGCGCCAAGCTCGGAAGCTGGACGATCGACCCGGCGACCGGCGCCACCTGGTATTCGGACCGCTCGCGCGACCTGTTCGGCCTCGGCAAGGAGCTCCGTCTCGATGCGAAGACGCTGAAGAGCTACATCCACCCCGACGATTGGGCGATCGTGCTCAAGCCCTATGTCGAGGGCTTCCCCGACGACACGATCGCTCTGGAGCACCGCGTCGTTTGGCCGAACGGCGAAGTGCGCTGGGTCCAGTCGGCCGGCACTGCCCAGCGCGACGCCGACGGCAAGGTCACCGCGGTCCACGGAATCCATCTCGACATCACCGACCGCAAGGTCGCCGAGGCCGAGCTCGCTCGCTCCCGCGAGGCGCTCCACCAGTCGGAGAAGCTCTCGGCCCTCGGCTCGCTGCTCGCCGGGGTCAGCCACGAGCTCAACAACCCCCTCTCCGCAATCGTCGGGCAGGCCGAGATGCTGGAGGAGGACAGCCAGGGCACCCAGTTCGAGGCGCGCGCGAAGAAGATCAGCGCCGCCGCCGACCGCTGCGCCCGGATCGTCCAGACCTTCCTCGCAATGGCCCGCCGCCGCGAGCCGCAGCGAAGCCCGATCGACCCCAACGACCTGGTCTCGTCCGCCCTTCAGCTCGCAGAATACGGGCTCCGCACCGCCGGCATCACCGCCTCGATCGAGTGCGACCCGGGCGTGCCCCCGATCGAGGGCGACAAGGACCAGCTCCACCAGGTGCTGGTCAACCTCGTCATCAACGCCCAGCAGGCGCTTGAGACGTCCGACACGCTCGACAAGCGCCTCGCCATCCGCACCTCGGTCCTCGACAGCGGCCGGGTCGCGATCGACGTGATGGACAACGGCCCCGGAATCCGTCCCGACGTCGCCAGCCGCATCTTCGAGCCCTTCTTCACCACCAAGCCGCAGGGCTCCGGCACCGGAGTCGGCCTCTCATTCTCGCTCGGAATCGTCGAGGCGCATGGCGGCACCCTCTCCGTCCTTCCCACCCCCGCCGGCGCCGCCTTCCGCATCGAGCTCCCCGCCGCCGAGCCGGTCGATGTCGTTCTGGTCGACGAGCCCGAGCATGCCGCGGCCGCGATGGCCCAGCCGCGGCGCACCGCCCTCGTCGTCGACGACGAGCCCGATGTCGCCGAGACCATCCGCGAATTGCTGGAGCGCGAGGGCTTCGAAGTGACCGTTGCGAGCGACGGCGGCGCCGCTCTGATGGCGCTCGACCGGGGCGACTATGACATCGTCCTCTCGGACCTCCGCATGCCCGGCGTCAGCGGCCCCGAAATGTACGCGCGGCTCGCCGAGATCCGTCCGCAACTGCTCAGCCGCATCGCCTTCGTCACCGGCGACACCCTTGGCTCCTCCATGGACGAGTTCCTGCGAACCAGCGGCCGGCCCGTGCTGGAGAAGCCCTTCACCAAGACCGGGGTGCGCTGCCTCGTGGCCGCCTTGATCGAGGCATGAGCGGCTCGGCCCATATCGTCGTGGTCGACGACGACGAGGACGTGCGCTCCACCGTCGCCGAATATCTGCGCCGAAGCGGCCTTTCGGTCAGCGAGGCCGACGGTGGTGCCGCGCTGCGCGCAATCATGGCCGAGCGCCCGATCGACCTCGCTTTGCTCGACATCAACATGCCCGGCGACGACGGGCTGACTTTGGCGCGGGAGATTCGTGCGTCGGGGGAAGCCGGCATCATCATGCTCACCGCCCGGAGTGACGATGTCGACAAGATCGTAGGCCTGGAGGTCGGCGCGGACGATTATGTGACGAAGCCCTTCAACCCGCGCGAACTCCTCGCCCGAGTCCGCTCCGTCCTCCGCCGCGCCGAGCGCAGCGGCGACGGCCCGGCGACGATGGGCCGCGAGGTCCAGATGGGCAAATGCCGCCTCAACCTCGACACCCGCACCCTCTACGATGCCGACGGGGCCGAGGTCCCGCTGACCGCGATGGAATACGATCTCCTCCGCACCTTCGCCGAGCACCCGCGCCGGGTCCTCAGCCGCGACCAGCTCCTCGACCTCGCCCACAATAAGGAAATGGAGCCCTTCGACCGCTCCATCGACACGAGGATCACCCGGATCCGCCGCAAGATCGAAAAAGACCCGGCCAAGCCCGAATGCCTGAAGACGGTGCGCGGCGCCGGCTACTGCTTCAACCCCGACTGCGGCTAACTGCCTCCCCATCCGCAGGATGGGGAGGGGGACCGCCGAAGGCGGTGGAGGGGTGACAAGGCTCGGAAGCTGAGTTCGGTCACCCCTCCACCAGCTTCGCTGGTCCCCCTCCCCGTCTGACGACGGGGAGGCAGAGGATTGCGACGAACGCCGTCGCAGGCTCCGCAACAAAAGCACTGCTCGGGCGGTTCTGCGTTCAACTGGGTAAGGACATGCGGGGTGGGCCAAAAGGAGGCCCGTGATGGTCCGGAATGTGATTGCGTTTCTACTGCTCGCGGCGGCTCCGGCCGCGCTCGCTTCGGCCGAGACTTCGGAGGGCGGCGACTGGGGCCTGTCCCAGGTTCCGGACGGCTGCATGGTCCACGCCTCCTCCCCGCAGGGCACGGTGGTCTCGATCTGGGGTTTCGCCGGCCAGGATAAATTGGGCGTTCTCGTCCAGAATCGCGGCTGGGACTCGCTTCAGGAGGGCCGCCAATATCAGCTCAAGGTCGCCTTCGACGCCGACAAGGCTTGGCCGGTCGCCGCGACCGGGCGCCTCAACATCGACGAGGACGGCCCCGGCCTGTTCTTCGCCGTCCACCCGGGCAGCCAGTCAAAGGAAGCGGGCTTCTTCGAAGCCTTCGCCGAAGCCAAGGGCATGGACATCACCCGCAACGGCACAAAGATCGACACCGTCCCCCTTGCCGGCAGCCGCACCGCCATGGTCGCCTTCGCCCAATGCCTAGGCCAGGCCTGGAGCGCCCCGGCCGCGCAGGAGGAAGAGGAGACGCCTGCACCGGCCGTCCCCGCGGCCTGAGCCTCAGCGCCTCCGCGCCAACCAGATGACGTGCCGCGGCCCCTTGCCGCTCGGCCCGGAGCGGACGACCTGTTCCTCGAACGAGAAACCGGCCCGCTTCAGCCTGGAGGCAAAGGCCGGATCGGGATGCGACGACCAGATGGCGAGCATCCCGCCGCGGGTCAGCGCATCGCGCGCGGCTGCCAGGCCCGCACGGCCGTAGAGCCGGTCGTTCTCCGGCCGCGTCAGCCCACCTGGTCCATTGTCCACGTCGAGCAGGATCGAATCCCACCCGCCCCGGGCGATCGAATCGGCGACGTCCTCGTCGAAAATCTCCACCCGCCGGTCGTCGAGCGCTCCGCCGAGCAGCTCCGCCATCGGCCCCCGCGCCCAGCGCACCACCGCCGGCACCAGCTCGGCAACCGTCACCCGCGCCTCCGGCCCAAGCGCCTCCAGCGCCGCCCGCAGCGTAAACCCCATCCCCAACCCGCCGATCAGCACCCGCGCCCGCGCCGGAACCCCCGCGCAGCCAAACCGCGCCAGCGCCTCCTCGGAGCCCTTCACCCGGCTGTTCATCAGCTCGGTGCCCCCGAGCATGATCGAAAACTCCGATCCCCGCCGGATCAGCCGGATCTCACCCCCGCCGGGGATGGTGGCGCTGTCGATGAGGGTACGGGGGAGCATGGCCGCCACCTAGGGCGTAATGGGCGGGATCGGAAGCGGTGTTGCCTCGCTCCTGAGCGTGGGCGTATTTAGACGCTGCATTCGGAGACATTCAACCATGCCCGCACCAGGACGCAAATGGGGGAATAGAGCCACGGTGCGCGAGCAGGTCGCCCGCGTCGTGGAGAAGCCACGGGCCGAGCCGGTGACGCTCGAGACGCTGCTGGCGGGTCTCACCGAGGAGAATCGCCACTCGGAAATCGACTGGGGCGCGCCCGTGGGCGGCGAAGCTTGGTAGGTCGGCCTAGACCGGATCGTCTTTCGCCGATCCGTCATTGCGAGGAGCGAAGCGACGCGGCAATCCATGGGCCTCTAAGGCCGCACTGGATTGCTTCGCTTCGCTCGCAATGACGGCCTGAAACGGGCCGAGGTGATTACCCGCTAAACGTCCAGATTCGCCACGTTGAGCGCATTCTCCTGGATGAAGTCGCGTCGGGGTTCGACGACGTCGCCCATCAGGCGGGTGAAGATCTCGTCGGCGACGTCGGCCTGGGCGACTTCGACCCGGAGCAGGCTGCGGTGCGACGGGTCGAGCGTGGTTTCCCAGAGCTGCTCGGCGTTCATCTCGCCCAGCCCCTTATAGCGCTGGATGGCGAGGCCCTTGCGGCCGGCGGCGAGGATCGCGTCGAGCAGCTCGGACGGGCGGGTGACGTGGACGCCCTTCGGGTCCGGCGCCTTCTCCGGTCCCGGAATGCCTTCCACTTTCACATGCGGATCGTCGCTGTCCGGGTTTGTCTCCGGCTCGGCGGCCGACGCGGACGACTTGAACGTGACCAGCCGCGAGGCGGTGGCATAAGCCGGCGCCTGTTCCAGCGCCAGGCCGTGGAGCTTGCGCGCCTCGGCCGAGACCAGGAACTTATGGTCGACGATGTGATGGTCGGTGACGCCCCGCCACAGCCGGCGGAGGTGATAGCTTCCTTCCGGAGTCGCCTCGCCGCCCCACTGGGCCTCGGAATCGCCGCCGCCGAGCCAGGTCGCCGCCCGGGCGATCGCCTCCGCCCGGTCGCGGTCGCGAAGCTCGGGGTCGAGCGCGCCTGCAAGCGCCAGCGCCTCGATGATCGACCAGTCGTAGCGCCTCGGCACGTAGCGCATCAGAGTCCGCATCCGCCGCGCATGGTCGGCGAGCGCGCGCAGATCGTCGCCGGTCCGCGGTCCCTCCTTGGTCTCCAGCACCATCAGGCCGATGCCGGCGTCGATCAGATATTCCTCGAGCCGGCTGTCGTCCTTGAGATAGACCTCGGACCGGCCCTTGGCGACCTTGTAGAGCGGCGGCTGGGCGATGAAGAGGTGCCCGCGATCGATGATTTCCGGCATCTGCCGGTAGAAGAAAGTGAGCAGAAGTGTGCGGATATGGGCGCCGTCCACGTCGGCGTCCGTCATGATGACGATCTTGTGGTAGCGAAGCTTCTCGATGTTGAAGTCGTCGCGCCCGATGCCGGTGCCGAGCGCCTGGATCAGCGTCCCCACTTCCTTGGAAGACAGCATCCTATCGAAGCGCGCACGCTCGACGTTCAGGATCTTGCCCTTGAGCGGCAGGATCGCCTGGTTCTGGCGGTTGCGGCCCTGCTTGGCCGATCCGCCGGCGCTGTCGCCCTCGACCAGGAACAGCTCGGACAGAGCCGGGTCCCGCTCCTGGCAGTCGGCGAGCTTGCCGGGGAGCGACGCGATGTCCATCACGCCCTTGCGCCGCGTCAGCTCGCGCGCCTTTCGTGCTGCCTCGCGGGCGGCGGCGGCGTCGATGATCTTCTGGATGATGGTCCGCGCGTGGCTGGGATTCTCCTCCAGCCATTCCGCCATCTTGTCGGCCATCAGGCTTTCCAGCGGCTGGCGGACCTCGGATGAGACCAGCTTGTCCTTGGTCTGCGACCCGAATTTGGGATCGGGCAGCTTCACCGAGACGATCGCGGTCAGCCCCTCGCGCATGTCGTCACCGGTGAGGCTGACCTTCTCCTTCTTCAGCGCGCCCGACCGCTCGGCATAATTGTTGAGCGTCCGCGTCAGCGCCGCCCGGAAGGCCGCCAGATGCGTGCCGCCGTCGCGCTGCGGGATGTTGTTGGTGAAGCAGAGAACCTGCTCATAATAGCTGTCATTCCACTCGAGCGCGACCTCGATGCCGACCTCGTCGCGCTGGCCGGTGACCGAAATCGGGTCCGGGATGAGCGCGGTCTTGGCGCGGTCGAGATAGCGCACGAACGCCGCGATCCCGCCCTCATAATAAAGCTCGACCGCTTTCTCCTCCTCGTGCCGCGCATCGGTGAGGATCAGGCGCACGCCGGAATTCAGGAAGGCGAGCTCGCGGAAGCGATGCTCCAGCCGGTCGAAGTCGAAGTCGATGATCTTGAACGTCTCGGGGCTCGGCAGGAAGGTGACCCGGGTCCCCTTCCGCCCTTCCGGCGCCGGGCCGGTGAGCTTGAGCGGCGCCTCGGCATCGCCATGGCGGAAGCGCATCCAATGCTCCTCGCCATCGCGCCAGATGGTGAGCTCCAGCCATTCCGAAAGCGCGTTCACCACCGACACGCCGACGCCGTGAAGGCCGCCGGACACCTTGTAGGCATTATCGTCCGACGTATTCTCGAACTTTCCGCCGGCGTGGAGCTGGGTCATGATGACCTCGGCCGCCGAAACGCCTTCCTCGGCGTGAATTCCGGTGGGAATGCCGCGTCCGTTATCCTCGACCGAGACGGACCCGTCCGGGTTCAAGGTGATCCGGATCATGTCGCAATGGCCGGCGAGCGCCTCGTCGATCGCGTTGTCGGAGACCTCGAACACCATATGGTGGAGGCCCGATCCGTCGTCGGTATCGCCGATATACATTCCGGGCCGCTTGCGGACCGCGTCGAGGCCTTTCAGCACCTTGATGGAATCGGCGCCGTAGCTGTTTTCATTGGGGGATGTTGCCATGTTCAGCATATAGCCCGCGAAGGGGCGAAACCCAAGGTTTTTGGACCGATTCCGCGGCTTTTCCGCCTAGAAAAGCGCGTTTGGGGCTGAGGAGGAGATGGGAATGGCAAGATATTGGATCGCGGCGCTGCTGCTGGCCGCTGCACCGGCCTTCGGGCACGTCCCGCCGGCCGAGATCAACCCGGCGATCTACACCGACCCCCCGCACGACAAGGCGAACCCCGCGGGCATGGAGGTGCTCCACATTCCCTCGGGCGGCGTGGAGATAAACGGCGTCGCCTACGTTGCGGCGGGCGCCGGTCCGCACCCGGTGCTGGTGCTGATGCACGGCCTCCCCGGCAACGAGAAGAATCTCGACCTCGCCCAGGCGGTCCGCCGGGCGGGCTGGACGGTGGTGACGTTCAACTATCGCGGCTCCTGGGGAAGCCCGGGCAAGTTCAGCTTCGCCGGCAATTTGGAGGACGCCCGCGCCGTCCTCGCCTGGGTCCGCACCCCCGCCAATGCTGCTCGGATCCGCGCCGACCCAAAGCGGATCGTCGTCGGCGGCCATTCGATGGGCGGCTGGGTCACGGCGATGACGGCGGAAACCGACCCCGACCTTGCCGGCGCGATCCTGATCTCCGCGGCGAACATGGGTGGCCTCGGTCCGTCGCGGCAGGAGGC
>Ga0066671_10000363_pt1 | contig 13993 bp, 13 predicted proteins | sample GraSoiAngelo_120_FD_62294 | JGI IMG/M metagenome (GOLD analysis project Ga0066671, IMG submission 62294) | Grasslands soil microbial communities from the Angelo Coastal Reserve, California, USA - 14_0919_09_20cm | ecosystem: Environmental > Terrestrial > Soil > Grasslands | place: USA...
GTACATGCTCTTGATCTTCTGCGTGTCGTAGGCGGTGAGGCCGGCGAAAATCAGCACGCCGATGGCGCTGATCGCCAGGCCCATCGGCCCGCTGTTCCAGAACATGTTGATGATCATCGCGACGATCAGGCCGACCAGGCCGACGAGCAGGAAGCTGCCCCAGCCGGTCAGATCCTTCTTCGTCGTATAGCCCCAGAGGCTGAGGCTGCCGAACGCGGCCGCGGCGGCGAAGAAGGTCTGCGCCACCGAGGATTCGGTATAGAGGAGGAGGATCGTCGACAGCGACACGCCGAGGAGGCCCGCATAGCCGAAGAACGCCGCCTTGGCGGTACCCGTCGACATGCGGTTGATCCCGTAGCTCAGCCAGAAGACGAGGCCCAAAGGCGCGAACATCGCGATCCAGGCGAGCGGCGTCGCGCGGCCGGTCATCGGATCGAACAGCGAGTCGACCGCGCCGGTGTAGACCATCGCCATCGCGACGATGCCGGTCAGCAGCACGCCCGAAGCCATGTAATTGTAAACAGACAGCATGTAGGACCGCAGCCCCGCGTCAAAGGCGACACCCGTTTCGGGGATCGTCCTCGCCTGCGGCGAAGCGGTCGCGCGCGGGTCAAATCCGTTAGCCATTTCTCATTCACTCCTTGGCGGCCGGCCGATGCCGGCGCTGTGGCCAATATCGTGAGATTGGCAGGAACATTCAAGGAAAAGCGGCGAAGCCGGTACACCTGCATTTGCGGCTGCTGTAGAGGGACGCGATGCACCGGCTGTTCGTCGCCATCCGCCCGCCGCGCCCGATCCTCGACCGGCTGCTCGCTTTGATCGGCGGCGTGGCCGGCGCGCGTTGGCAGAACGAGGAGCAACTCCACCTCACCCTGCGTTTCATCGGCGAGGTCGACCGGCACATGGCGCAGGACGTCCACGCGGCCTTGGGCGGGGTCCACCACCCGCCCTTCGACATGGCGCTGAACGGCCTCGGCACGTTCGATCGGCGGGGCGAGCCGGTCACTCTGTGGGCGGGGGTCTCTCCGCAGGAGCCGTTCAAGACGCTGCACAAGAAGGTCGACCAGGCACTCGCCCGGGTCGGCGTCGAGCCAGACCAGCGCGCTTATGTGCCGCACATCACCCTCGCCCGCCTCGGCCGGGGCGCCGGGCCGGTGGGCGGCCTGCTCGAAGCTTCGGGCGGAGTGACGACGCCCGCCTTCCCGGTCACCGATTTCCTGCTGATCGAGAGCCGCCTCACCCCCGACGGAGCGGTCTACACCGAGGTGGAACGCTACCCGCTCGCCTGACCGCCCTGCTCCCGCCGCCAGAGGAGGTAGGAATATGCGATCGGAACCCCCGCCGCGAGCAGCCCTGCCGTCAGCACGGAGGCGGCGAGCAATCCCGACGGCACCGGCAGTGCGGCGGTAATGACGACCAGGACGCCTCCGAGTACCATCAGCTTGCCGCCGAGCCGATGGGTCTTCACCCACACTTCCTCGCTCGCCAGCGTCCAAGGGGTGCGGATCCCGATCAGATACATGCTCCGCGACTTGCCGAGCTGGTTGCCGATCATGATGAACATGACTCCCAGGCCGGCGGCGATCAGGTGGAAGGCGTGGAGCGGCCAGTGAAGCGCGACCGCGATCACCGACAGCTCGATCACCCCTGCCATCAGCAGCATCGACATCCAGACCGCGGCGTAGAGGCCCTGGCTGCGCTTCAGGCCGTCGCCCCGTGGCTCGAGCGAGGGCAGGAAGTAGAACAACGCCGACATGCCGACCGCGAGCGCCACCGGGAAAAGCAAAGCCGGCCACTTGCCGCTAAAGCCGTCCGCCTCTCCGCTCACGCCCCAATGGGTGGGTAGCTCGGCGCCGGCCGGGAGCATGGAGCCGACCAGGAAGGCGGCGATCAGCATCGCCGCCACTGCCAGCGCGGAGGCGACGGCAAGGGAATTGCGGGTCATGCAATCTTCTCCTCTGCTTCGGGCGCGACGCCCATCCTGCCCATGAAGCCGAGCAGCACCTCCTCCAGCACCGACATGTTGATGCTGTAGACGATGCTGTTGCCCTGGGGGTCGGCCTGGATCAGCCCGGCCTCGCGCAACTTGGCGAAATGACCGGACATGGTGGGCTTCGAGACGTGGAAAGCTTCGGCCAGCTCGCCGGCGGTCCGGCTTCCGCCCTTCAGCATCTCGAGGATCGCGCGCCGGGTCGGATGCGCGAGGGCTTCGAACACCTGGTTCATTGCCGCCGCCTTTCGGTAATTAGCTAATAGGCTAATCAGAGACTAGGTCAAGCGCCGAGTGCGGTCAGGAGGCGATCGGCCATGCCCGCGTAGCTCTGGCCGAACAGGCGGAGATGAACCAGCGCCGGGAAGAGCTGGTACGCCGCCTGCCGCTCGCGCCAGCCGGCTTCGACGGGGCCGTAAGCATCCCAGAAGTCCTCCGGCGGCGAGTCGAACAGGGTCAGCATGGCGAGGTCGATTTCGAGGTCGCCATAGCAGCAGGCGGGATCGATCAGCGCCGCGACCCGGCCTTCCACAACAAGGATGTTGCCGCTCCACAGGTCGCCATGGAGGAGGGCGGGACGCGGCGAGGCCGGAAGCAGATCGCCGAGGCGCGCCGCGACCCGCTCGACCCGCTCCCGCCACGGGCGGTCGAGCACCGAGGCGGTGGCGACAAGGCGCTGCTCCCCCCAGAAGCGAAGCCAGTCCGAGCCTTGGCGATTGTCGAGCCGGACGCTTCCGATCTGGTAATCGACAGGCCAGCCGAAGCTGTCGCCCTCCTGCGCGTGAAGCCTGCGCAGGACCGCCCCTGCATCGGCCCAGGCGGATGGGCTGAACACCCGGTCGTTCTGGACATGCTCGAGGAACAGAGCCCCGTCCCATTCGCCTTCCACCATCGGCGCTGGGACCCCCGCGGCGGCAATGGCGCGGAGCATCGCCGCCTCGCTCGCCACCGCCGTTCCGCCTTTAGCGACGCTCAGCCGCCCATCGGCGCGCCGGACCAGGAGCACCTCCGAAAGGTCGCCGCCGGACAGGCGTTCGATCCGCGCCTCGTCTACCCCCGCGATTCCCGCGACCCTTCGGAGGAAGGCGCTCACCGCTCCTTCGCCATCCTGCGCGCCAGGCCCCCGGCCCCGGCGGAGACGTCGGCCCAGGCGGTATCGAAATCGGCATCGCCGCCATAATAGGGATCGGCGACCCCCTGCCCTTCCCGCCCTTCGACATGATCGAGGAGCAGGCTGAGCTCGGCCCTGGCGCCGGCCGGCCGGATCCGCTCCAGGTCGCGCAGATTCTGCGGATCGAGCGCGACGATATGGTCGAAGCGATGGAAGTCGGCGGGCGAGACCATGCGCGCCTCATAGTCGGAAATGTCGGCCCCGTTCCGCCGCGCGGCGGCGCAGGCGCGGGGATCGGGCGGGCGGCCGACATGCCAATCGCCGGTGCCGGCGGAATCGACATGGGCCTCGAGCCCGAGCCGCTCCGCCTCGCGTCGGAAGGCGGCCTCCGCCAATGGGGAGCGGCAGATATTGCCGAGACAGACGAACAGCACCGAAGCCGCCATGCTCATCCTTCGCAATTGCCAAAGCGCACCGCTCTGCTAGCCAGACGGGACGAGAAGCACAACGGGAGGGGCGGATGGCGAACGGGGCGGCGGCTGATTCAGGGGCCTCGATGGGCCGGGTCTCCCGCTACGGCTGGTACGCTTTGTTCGTGCTGGTCCTCGTTTACGTCATCAACTTCATCGACCGGCAGATCATCTCGATCCTCGCCCAGGACATCAAGCACGGCCTCGGCGTCGACGATGCTCAGATCGGCTTCCTCTACGGCACCGCCTTCGCCGTCTTCTACGCTTTGTTCGGGATCCCGCTCGGGCGGCTCGCCGACAGCTGGTACCGCGGGCGGCTGATCGCAGTCGGACTCGGCCTGTGGTCGACGATGACGGCGTTGTCCGGCTTCGCGACCTCGTTCGGGATGCTCGCTTTCGCCCGCATCGGAGTCGGCATCGGCGAGGCGAGCGCGTCGCCGGCGGCCTACTCGATGATCTCGGATTACTTCCCCAAGGAGAGGCGCGCGACTGCGCTCTCCATCTATTCGAGCGGCCTCTATATCGGCGGAGCGCTCAGCCTGCCGATCGGCGGCTTCATCCTCAGCCGCTGGAACACGGCCTTCCCGAACGCGTCCGAGGCCCCGCTCGGCCTCGCCGGCTGGCAGGCGGCCTTCCTCGCGGTGGGGATCCCCGGCTTGCTGCTTGCGCTGTGGGTGCTGACCCTTCGGGAACCGCAGCGGGGAGCCTCGGACGGGCTTCCCCAGCCGGTCGTGCGGCCGAACGCCTGGGCCGATTTCGGGCGCGAGCTCACCGCCATCCTGCCGCCCTTCACCCTCTTCACCGCGGCGCGGTCGGGCACATTGTCGGCGAACCTGCTCGGCCTGGTCGCGGTCGCTGCAGTGGCGGGCGGCCTGGCCTGGGTCACGGGCGACACGCCGCAATGGGCCGCCTACGGCCTCGGCGTCTACGCGATCCTGTCCTGGGTGCAGGTCCTGCGGCGGCGGGACCCGGCGGTGTACCGGCTGATCTGGGGGACGCCCGCGGTGATCTCCCTCGCCATCGCCTTCGGAAGCATCTCGTTCATGACCTATGCGATCAGCTTCTGGGCGCCGCCTTACGCGATCCGCACCTTCTACGCCGCGCCGACCGCCGCCGCCCACTTCATCGGCGGGATGAGCGCTGCCGAGGAAGTGGCGACGATCCTGGGCTGGTCGGCGGCCTTCGCGGCCGCGACCGGCGTGATTTTGGGCGGGGTCATCTCGGACATCTGGCGCAGGCGAAGCCCGCGCGGCCGGATCTATGTGAACATGCTCGCGGTGGTGCTGCCGGCGCCGGCGGTCTGGACGATGTTCACCACCGACGACGTGGGCATCTTCTACATCGCCAGTCCGATCGCCCAGCTGTTCGGCTCGGCCTGGGTGGGCGCCGCGGTCGCGACCTTGCAGGACCTCGTCCTGCCGCGGATGCGGGCGACGGCGGGCGCCACCTATGTGCTCGGAACGACGATGGTCGGCCTCGCGCTCGGGCCCTATGCGGCGGGCAAGGTCTCCGCGCTGACCGGCGACCTCGCCACCGGCATCTTCGCCCTCTACGTGGTGCCGCCCTTCACTCTGCTCACCCTCTGGCTCGCCTCGCGCCGCCTGGGCGAGCTGGAAGCGACCAAGATCGAGCGTGCCCGGGCCGCGGGCGAAGAGGTTTAGCGCAGCACTCCGCAGGCGATGCGGGCGCCGGAATTGCCGGAGGGGTCGGTGCGGTAATCGTCGGCCGCCGCGTGGATCATCACCGACGCCCCGTCGGCGTCCATCAGCGCCGCCAGGCTCGCGCCGGGGATGAGATAATCGAAATTGCCGCGGCCGTCGGCGCCGACCAGCAAATTGGGCAGGTCGCCATTGTGCGGCCCCTGCGGATTGTCCTTGCCGTGCTTGGCGCCGCTCGGGTTCCAGTGGCCGCCGGCGCTGGCGAAGTCCGGGGGATCGCAGCGCCCGGTCGTGTGGATGTGCGTGCCGTAGGCGCCGGGTGCGAGGCCGAGCGCCTCGATATGGATACGCAGGGCGTCGGGCGCCGCCGTGATGCTCGCCCGCGCCTTCACCTGCCCGGACGCGTCGAGCAGCTCGGCGGCCGGACCGACCGGCACCGCCGGCGCCTCCACCCGTTCCTCCGAAGCCGTGCAGCCTGCAAGCGCAAGCGCGGCTATCCCGCCGATCCAGAGCCTCTTCATCTCGCCTCTCCTCTTCGCACCCACGAACGAACCGGCCTCGTTACGGTTGCCGCCCTCACTCGGCGGCTTGCGACCCGCGCGCAGGCCGCCCGACTCCGAACCAGCGCAAGCCGGCCTCCTCGATATCCTCGGGCGGATAGACATTGCGCAGGTCGACGAACACCGGATCCGCCATCCGCCGGGTCAGCCGCGGCAGGTCGAGGGCCCGGAGCACGTCCCATTCCGTCACCAGCACCACCGCGTCGGCGCCCTCGGCGGCGGCATAGGGGCTGGTGCAGAATTCGACGCCCGGCATCATCGGCCGCGCCTGCTCCATGCCTTCCGGATCGTAGCCGCGCACGTTCGCGCCCCCGTCCTGGAGCGCCTGGACGATGCTGAGCGACGGCGCGTCGCGCATGTCGTCGGTATTGGGCTTGAAGGTGAGGCCGAGCAGGGCGACCGTCTTGCCCCGGCCCTCACCGCCCAGCGCGTTGATGATCTTGCGGCCCATCGCGCGCTTGCGGGCGTCGTTCACCTTCACCACCGATTCGACGATGCGCAGCGGCGCCTCATAATCCTCAGCCGTCTTCAGCAGGGCGAGCGTATCCTTGGGGAAGCAGGAGCCGCCATATCCGGGTCCTGCGTGGAGGAATTTCGAACCGATGCGGTTGTCGAGACCGATCCCCCGGGCGACGTCCTGGACGTCCGCGCCGACCGCTTCGCAGAGGTCCGCAACCTCGTTGATGAAGGTGATCTTGGTCGCGAGGAAGGCGTTCGCCGCATATTTGATCAGCTCGGCGGTCCGCCTGCTGGTGAACAGAAGCGGCGCCTTGTTGAGGTACAGCGGACGGTAGACTTCGCGCATTATCTCGGCGGCATCGTCGTTTTCGGTGCCGAGAACGATCCGGTCGGGCCGCTTGAAATCCTCGATCGCTGCCCCCTCTCTCAGAAACTCGGGGTTCGAGACCACCCAGGTGTCGGTCCCGGGGGCAACTTCGTGCAGGATCCGCTCTACCTCGTCGCCGGTGCCCACCGGCACCGTCGACTTGGTGACGATCACCGCCGGCCCGGTCAGCGCCTCCGCGATCTCGCGGGCGGCGCCGAACACATAGCTCAGGTCGGCATGGCCGTCCCCGCGACGCGACGGAGTGCCGACGGCGATGAAGATCGCGTCCGCTCCGGCGACGCCTTCCTTCAGATCCGTGGTGAAGCCGAGGCGGCCGCCGCGGACGTTGCGCTCGACCAGCTGGTCGAGCCCCGGCTCGAAGATCGGCATCGTCCCGCGCTTCAGCGCGTCGATCTTCCCGGCGTCCTTGTCGACGCAGGTCACGTCATGGCCGAAATCGGAGAAACAGGCTCCGGACACCAGGCCGACATAGCCGGTGCCGATCATGGTGATCCGCATTCAACAACCCCGTTTCGAATTTCGCCGGTCCGCTTATCCCAGCCGCCGCCGCCGGAACAAGGCAATTCGCCGACCCGCCTCCGCGCCCGCTTCTGCAGGCACAAAAAAAGAGGGAGCCGGTCTTGCGACCGACTCCCATCTTTTTTGGCTTGGCTCCGGGATGAACCGAAGCCTCGCTCGACCTCTTACCAGCCGGAACCCGGCCCGTAGGTGATCTCCACGCGCCGGTTCTGCGGCTCGCGGACACCGTCGGCGGTCTCGACCAGCGGACGGCTTTCGCCGAACGCTTCGGTGGTGATGACGCCGTCGGGGATCCCATGGCCGGCCAGGTACGAACGGACGTTCGTGGCGCGACGCTGGGAAAGACCCACGTTGTACTGGTCGGAACCGGAACGATCGGCGTGGCCGGCCAGCATGACCTGGGCGTTGCCGCAAGTCTGGTAGGCCGCCGCAGCGTTGTCGAGAATGGCAGCAGCCTGCGGCGTGATGTCATCCTTGTCCCAGTCGAAGAAGACCATGAACGGCCCAGCCGTGCACGCCGGAGGCGGCGGCGGCGGCGGGGGCGGGGGCGGCGGAGGCGGCGGAAGCGGTTCCGGAGCCGGAGCCGGTTCAGGCGCGGGCGGCGGGGGAGCACCGAAGTTGAAGGTGATCCCGCCGAGCAGGCTGTGCGTACGGAGACGCGACGAGGCTTCCGCCCCGTTGAACGCCACCATGTCCAGGTTGTCGACGTTGAAGAAGCGATACTTCACCGTCACGTCGATATTGTCGCTGACCGCCTGGCGGACACCGGCAATGACCTGCCACGCGAACCGAGAGTCGGAATCGTCGAGGAAGGGGGCGCTGTTGGCGAAGACGCGCTGGTTGTTGTACTTCACCCGAGCGACACCGACGCCGCCGCCGATGAAGCCGCTGATGCCGTCATCGTCGCCGAAGTCGAGCATGCCGTTGAGCATGAAGCTCAGCGCGCTGGTGCTGCCGCCGGCGAAATCGCGCTGGGTCGGGAAAGCGGTGCTCTCGCCGGGAAGCTGGATCGCGGTCTGGAAACTGTCCAGATCGGCCTTCTTGTAGGCGACTTCGGCCTCGAGGCGGAACGCGCCGAGATCGTAGCCGACGAAGAGACCGCCGTCATAACCATATTCATGGTCCAGGTTGATGGCATTGTTGACCGTGCCGACATCGACGTCGATGTCCTCGACGATCATCGCACCGAACTCACCGCCGACATACCATGCGCCATTGCGCGCCAGAGCCGGTGATGCGAGCAAGGTCGATGAAAGCGCCACTGCTATGGCGAGCTTCCGCATAAATCTTCCCCTTTCTTTTGCGTCCCAACGGGAACGGCTAAAACCAATACGGTAAGCGGAGTTTCCGCGCAAGCACGCTTATCCCCACATTTGTTGCCGAAATGCCTCAGTCGTTACGTTAACGAAAGTCTGATGCTCGATCCGGAACGACCCCTCAAACTCAGGGGGCGGCGCAGGGTTTCACAGGCGAGACGAAAAAGGTCAATCAGTCAGCCCGTGTTGCATTAAAGCCTCAATCAGAGCGTCGATGGCCAGGCGCGCTTCGACGTCGATTATCGTTCCACCTGAAGGACTTGCTACCGACGGCTGGCGGTTCCCGACGACTTTCACGCCATCGACCTCGAATCTGGAACCCTGGACGGCGCCATCGCTCCATCCCGTCCCGTCGAACCGTCGGTCCATTCCTGAATCCCGGTCCCGGGCCGTCATTCCCCTCGGCGGAACCACGAAACGCCAGCCGGATTCGGTCCACATCGCGATCGCATCGTCGCGCTCCGCCCATGCTCCGGCGGCACCTGGGCCCACGATCCAGCACTGCCCGACTACCGGCTCCGGCGGCGGATCCCCGCTGGCGACCCCCTCCACTTCGCAATGCACGGCCGCATCAAGAAGCGCGAGCGCTTCATTATGGAAAAGCTCCTTCTGCGCCTGCCCCGGCAAGATCAGGGGCAGACTGAAGCGGGGTGTCGATTCGGCCATATGCTTTCTCCTTTCTTCAGGGAACGGCGATCGTGACTTCGCGCGAGGCGATCGTTCCCCGCTGCGCGACTGACACTGTAAAGCCGCCGGAAATCCCGTCGGCCGCCTGCTGTGCGGCGGTGTAGGACCAGAATGGCTCCGCGGTCTGGACGACGCGCCCGATTCCCGGAGCCGCGATTCGAACCGCATATTCCTCCCGCTCCTCGCCGAGCGGGGTGTCGCTGCCGTCGATCCAGGCCCAGCCGTTGCGGCTCCGCCGCACCCAGCGAATGTCCCAGTCGCCCGACGGCGTGCGCAGCGCCTTCAGGTGCACCGGCGACGGCGGCCGAAGCGCCTCGCCGCTCACCGCCGCCTCCGCAACCGGTCCTTCGTCGCCGTCGCCGATCCCGGTCGCCGTCACCTGCGCCGCCCCGCTTATCGCGGCGACCGGAGCCTCCAGGGGGACAAGCGCCGTTTCCTCGACCAGCAGGAAGGCATCGCCCTCGGAGTGCAGGCCAGCCGCCCATTCGGTCCCGCGCCGCCCGCGCAGCAGCCGCGAAAGCCGGAACCGCCGCTCCCCCAGAGGCTCGACCCGCCCAAACTGGATGAGCTCCGATCCGATGAGTGCAAGATTGGCCCCGCCGACCAAAGCGGCGTCGGTCCGTCCCTCCAGCCACATCGAATCGTTGAGCAGCTCCACCTCGACGCTGCTGCGGTCGTCGATCAGCGCCGACCCGGCGGGGGCGAGCACGGTCCTTGTCTCCCCCATCACCGCGGGCCCGGCGCTGGTTCCGGCCGACTCCCAGCTCGCGCCGCCGTCATAGCTCGCGCTCAACTCGGCCTTCCGCCAGCCCTCGCTCTCGCCGGCGGCAGCAGCGAACAGCAAAGGCTTGGCCGGAAGCCGCTCGGCCCCGAGCGGAAGGTCCCTGAGCAGAAGCCGGGTCGGCCCATGGGGAAGGTCCGGCTGCTCCACCGGCCGCCCGGGAGTTGCGCCCACCGCGACGGGCGCTGCCGCTCCGGGCAGGCGGCTCAGCTCCAGCGTCACCACCCAGCGGTCCAGCGTCCAGCGCTCCACCCGCCAGACACCGTCCTGCCCCTCTAGCCGGATCAGCGCGGCCGGCCGAAGCTCCGCCCGCCGCCACGGCGCGTGAACCTTCGCGCTCGCCCGCGCGGCGCGAAGCTCCGCCAGCCGATATTCGGCGACCGCCTTGGCCGCGCCCGATTCGAGCGCCGCCGGAAGCGCCCGCCGGTCCTCACGCGACCCGGAAGCCCCGAGGCTCGCCCGCTGGAGCCCGGTCTGCCAGTCCCGCGCCGGATCGTAATAGGCCAGGGTCACTTCCCCCGGCACCGCCCCCGCCGCCAGCCGCCGCATCTCGGCAGGACCTCCTGCGCCCTCGCCTGTCGCGCCGAGCTCGTCCGCACCAAGCGAGGCCGGAGCGCCCGCCGGAGGCACCATCACCAGCGCCTCGCCGTCATCTGCAAAGGAGCAGGGCAGCACGTCCGCAAGCGTCTCAACTGCCGCGCGCACACTGTCCCCGCTCGCCGCATAACCGAGCAGCGAGAAGCTCTCGCCGTCGCGTATCGCCCCTTCGCTCAGCTCCTCGGCGATGGCGCCGATCGCCACCGGCCCCGCTTCCGCCTCCACCTCGAAGGTGAGCGAAGGAATGCGATTGCCGAAGTCCGCAAGCTGCAGATCCTCGAACACCGCATAAGCGAGGCCGCGATAGGCCGGCGTGCTTCCGATCCCCTCCGCCGCCGCGATCAGCGGGTCCGGCTCCTGCTCGTCGGAACCCGAATGAAGGCGGAAACCCGTCCGGCTCTTGAAGTCCCCCGCGGCACCCCGAAGCAAATTTCCATCCGCCCAGATCCGCCGCACCGCCCGCAACGGTCGCCCCGACAGCGCCACCGCAAAACTCGCCGAGTAACTGTAGCTGGTCGTCTTCGGCTGCCCTTTGCCGCCGCCGCTCTTCGTCCGCTCCTCGCGAAGGTCCGTCGCCCAGATCACCGTTCCCGCCACCCGCATCGTGCCGAAGATCTTCGGGATCTGGGTTCCGTAGGACGATGTCTGGACGCTCAGATCGCCGAGCCTCGGCCCCTGCCGCCCCTTCGGCTTGAAGATCTCGGCGTCGATCCGCTGCCCGATGATCGATCCGATCGCGCCTCCGATCGGCCCACCGATCACGGTCCCGACCGCCGTCAGCACCAGCGTCGCCATCATCTCGCTCCTTATATCACCCGCCACGCCGACACGACCGGCCAGGGCACCGCCCCGGGCGCCTCGACCACTCGCCGCAACCGCGCATCCGCATGGACGAAGCCGAACCCGGTCAGGATCAGCGCATGCAGCCGCCGAGTCCCCACCGACACCAGCAGCAGGTCGCCCGCGCCCGCCTCGCAAGGCTCGATCCGCACCAGCCCCGCCGCCCGGAAGCCTGCATGCGCTTCCTCGGCCGCACCGCTCGACAGACGATAGTCGCCCCGCACCCGATCGGCCGGCACGCCCATTGCGACTGCGGCCAGACCCATGCAATCGAGCCCCTGCACCGCCGACCGCCCCTGCGGACGAAAGCGCACGCCGATCATCGCCCGAGCCCGGGCGACGACCTCGTCCATGGCCTCAGCCCCCCACGTACCGCGTCAGCAGATCCATCCCCGGCAGATGCGGCTCACCCCGGAAGTTCGCGGCATTGGCGAAGCGGCTGCAGCAGGTCGCGAAGCTCTTGTCGCACCCCTCATGCACCTCGACGAGCGTTCCCGCCTCGATCGGGAAGGGCGGCGGCTCGCGCAGCGTCAGCCGAAGCCCGTCCGAACTGAGCACCATGCTCTCCAGCCCGCTGTTCGGCCCGCCGATCCAGCGCAGCCTGCCATAAGCATAAGCGTTCACCGCGGCCGTCCCGGCCTCAAGCTCCACCACCTCGTCGTCCAGGACCGCGGCGATCCGCGTCGTCCGCACTCGCCCCGCCATGTCGACCCGGCACCTCTTATCGCCGAGCTCGGCCCGGCATTCGGGCGAAGTCTGCTCCACCACCGGCCGCTCGAGCAACGCCGTCGGACCGCGCACTTCGCTCTCGAAACCGTGGCCGGTCACCGAAATCTCGCCCAATTCTCCCCGCGCCAACTGAAGCCGCTCCCCCTCCGGCGCCTCCCAATCGACCAGGAACAGCCGCACCTCGGCTCCGTCCCAGCGCCCCGCGGAGAGGTCGCGCGCGGTGATCGCGTCGCTGGTCAGCGCGCCGCTCACGTCCAGAGTCTCCGCATCGAACCCGTCGGACAGGGTGATAGACGAAGGCAACATTCCCGGCGCCGCGCGATAGAGAAGCCCGTCGAGCTTGAGGTCGCCGTCGTGACTGGTGAAGCCGATGCAGATCCCGTCGCGCCGCTGCAGCCGCCAGCAGAAGGCGAGGCTGGTCAGAGTCCCCTCAAGCATCTCCATCGTCCGCCCCTTCCCGCACCTCGACCAGCGGCACCGAAGGAATGTCGCCGGCCTCGAAAGTCGCCCGGCTGACGCTCAGCCGGTCCTCCGCAAAGCGCACCGGCACGTCGAAGCGATAACCCGCGCGCACCTCCGCCCCCGCCGCCGGCGGCGCCTCGAATCGAACCACGCCCAACCCCTCCAGCAGCCAGCCGGTCAGCCGCTCCGCCCCGTCCACCGACACCCGCACCGACCCCGGCTGCGCGCGAGTGATCCGCCGCTCCTGCTCCCCGTACCGCTTGACTAAAGGAAAGCCCGTCCGCGCCCCGTCCCCGACGCCCAGCAATTGGTCCGCCGCACCCGGCACGCCCACCATGCCGTTCGAGCTGCTGTCGAACGGATCCTCGAACCGGAACGCCGCCGCTGCTCCGCGCCGCGCCCGGAAGAAGGCGATGAGTTCGTGAAGCTCCGCCTCGCTGCGCACGCCGGGTCCCGCATCGAAACGCATCCGCGCATCGGACCAGTCGCTGTTGCGCTGCTCGACCCCGCTCGCGGTCGTCACGACGGCGGTCGAGAAGCCCGGCTCCACGCTCGCCCCCCGCCCCACCGCGATCGGGAATTGCACATCGTCGAACGCGTCCATCCGCGCCTCCTCGCCAAACCAGGTGAAGCCGTCCCGAAGCACCTGCGGCAGCGCCCAGGCGAACACTTGCGCATGCCCGCGCTCGAACGCCGCCTCCGCCGCCCGCGCGATCCGCCGCCACTCGCTCCGATCGTCCGGCTCCAGCACGAAGCCCGCGAAATAATGCTGGTCCGCGACCGGATAGCCGAGCCGCTCCGCAAGCAAGGCCGCCGCCGCGCCCGTGCCGCCGCGCCCGCCGGTGACCCAGTCATAATCCTCGATCTGGAGCACATCGAAAGCCGGCGCCGCCCAGCCGAGCGGCACATTCGCCCGCCGCAGCTCCGGCGCGGTGGGGTCGAGCACCGTCGGCAGATAAGTGAGGAGCAGAGTCTCGGCGTCCGCATGCGCCGCCTTCACCGCCCCCGCGATCGCTGCAGTCGAAGCCGCCAGCAACGCGCCCGCCGCGTCGAGCAGCGCCTTCTGCGCGGCATCGAGCGGCCCCCGCACGTCGGCAATCGAAACCGGGTCCAGCACCGCCCGCGCCGCGTCGTCGTACAGGCAGATGCGCCCGTCCGGCATCACCCACCACCAGGGCTCGCCGATCTGGAACCGCACGCGCTGCCCGGCCGTCGCCGCGATTCCCGAAAAGGCGCCGGCGACCTGCACGAGATAGCCCATCGCCCCCGCACTCGCAGGCGACAGCAGCGCCGAGGGCGGCTCCCACCCCGTCAGCGCCGGCGACCCGTCCTCCGCCCGCTGCTTCCAGTCGCCCCACACATGCTGGTCGAGCAGCTCGTAGGACAGCGACAATATGAGCTCGTAGCCGGCCGCCTTCGCCCGCCC
>Ga0066671_10000368_pt1 | contig 13951 bp, 16 predicted proteins | sample GraSoiAngelo_120_FD_62294 | JGI IMG/M metagenome (GOLD analysis project Ga0066671, IMG submission 62294) | Grasslands soil microbial communities from the Angelo Coastal Reserve, California, USA - 14_0919_09_20cm | ecosystem: Environmental > Terrestrial > Soil > Grasslands | place: USA...
AGATGGTCGACAAGGCACCCGCCCCCTATGATGCATCCGAGTTCGTCGGGAGCAGCGAAGCGCAGGCGGAACTGCTCAACGATGCATTGGAATCCGGGAACCCTGCATATGTCGCCCATGCCCTCGGCGTCATCGCAAAGGCGATCGGGATGACGGAAGTTGCGCGGCGGACGGGCATCAAGCGCCAGTCCCTCTACGCGGCGCTCAACGAGGACGGGAACCCGACCATCGAGACCTTCTTCAATGTGCTGAAGGCGTTCGGGCTCGTGCTTCGGGCCGAAGGCGCGGCCGCCGCCGCCGGTGCCGCTATCGAGGATCGGGAGCCCGACGCCGCCGCGGCCTGACCGTTTCGATAGCGCTGAGACTCCGCACTCCCAACAAGACCCTCGCCGCTTGACAAGCGTCCCGAACTGACCGAAGTTTCTGTCATGACAGAAATTACTGCATTGAGTCGTCCGATGCCGCCTGCGGTGGAGCGGTTCGTACTTCAGTGGGGGGACATGGGCGGGCAGTGGGGGGTGAACCGGTCGGTCGCCCAGATACATGCCCTGCTCTACCTTTCGGAGCGGCCGCTGACGGCGGAGGACATTGCCGAGGCCCTCGGCATCGCGCGGTCGAACGTGTCGACCAGCCTTCGCGAGCTTCAGGGGTGGAAGCTGGTGCGGCGGGTGCCGGTGCTCGGCGACCGGCGCGACTTCTTCGAGGCGGAGACCGACCTTTGGGAGATGGCGACCCGGATCGCCCAGGGCCGCAAGGAGCGGGAGATCGACCCGGCGGCGGCTGCGCTCAGGGCGTGCCGCGTCGAGGCCGACAAGGATTCCCGGGTGAGCGACGTTGCCCGCAAGCGGCTCGCGGCGATGGACGATTTCGTCTCCACTCTCATGAAATGGCACGACCAGATGCTGGCGGTGCCTGCGCCCAAGCTGATGGCTCTGGTGCGGATGGGGTCGCGCGTGGCGAGCCTGGTCGGCTTCGGCCGGCCGAAGAAGGCGCGGGAGAGCGAAGAGGCCTAGGCCGCCATCGGGGCGGCGGAAGGGAGCGGTGAGGTGGAAGAGGCACGAAGCGAGGCGCGGGTAGTACCGTTCCCGAGCGCCCGCGCCTCCTCCCCCGCCGTCGATCTGCGCTTCCGGCGGCTGATCGGCGAGGCGGGGTGGGCGGCGCTTCCCCCCGCGGTAAGGGCGCGCTTCGCCAAGCGCCTCGGCGGGGGGCGGACGGTGCTTTATGCCGGCGAGATCGTCGAATGCCGAATGAGCCGCATCGGGCGCCTGCTCGCGGGGCTGGCGCGGGCGATCGGCGGGCCGCTCCCCGTGAGCCGCGACATCTGGGTGCCGGCCGCGGTCAGCGTCACCGAGGATCCGGCGAGCGGCGGCCAGTTCTGGACCCGGATCTACGGCCGGCGGCGCGGCTTTCCGCAGGTCATCCATTCCATCAAGCGCTTCGCCGGGCCGACCGGGCTCGAGGAATATATCGGCTCCGGGATCGGCATCGCGCTGCGGGTCGAGGTGGAAGGCGGCGCGCTCCACTTCTTGAGCGATCATTATTTCCTGAGCCTGTTCGGGCGGCGCCTCCGCCTGCCGCGCTGGCTCGAGCCGGGGCGGATGCGGGTCAGCCATATCGACTGCAACCATGGCTGGTTCGCCTTCGTGCTGAAGGTCGGGCATCCGCTCCTCGGCGAGCTGGTCAGCCAGACCGTCCTCTTCCGAGAGCGGGCGGAGCCGGAGGAATGAGCGACGAGCGGCCGGCTGCTCTGAAGCGCGTCCTTGTGATCGGCGGCTATGGTGGCTTCGGGGCGCGGCTGTGCCGGCGGCTCCAGGCGCACCACCTGCTCATCGGGGGCCGGAGCGAGGAGAAGGCGAGGCGCTTCTGCGCGACCCTGCCTTCGGCCGAGCCGGTGGTAGTCGACCGGGAGGGGGACGTGAGCGCCGTGCTGGCGCGGCACCGTCCGGACCTGGTGATCGACTCGGCGGGCCCTTTCCAGGGAAGCGGCTACCAAGTCCCCCGCGCCTGCATTGCCACCGGCATTCCCTACGTCGATTTGGCCGACGCCCGCCATTTCGTGACGGACGCGGCGGCGCTGGACGGGGAGGCTCGGGCGGCGGGGGTGAGCGTGGTGGTCGGAGCATCGAGCGTGCCCGCCCTTTCGGGTGCAGTGGCGCGGCGCCTCGCTGCCGGGCTCGGCTCCGTCTCCACCGTCGACATCGCGATCAGTGCCTCCAACCGCGCGAGCGGCGGCGAGGCCGTGATGGCGGCGATCCTGTCTTATGTCGGAAAGCCGATCCGCATCTGGCGCGGGCGGCGCTGGGCCGAAGCGGTGGGTTGGCAGGAGATGAAGCGGGAGGATTTCACCCTCTCCGACGGGAGCGGCGTCCGCGGGCGGCTGGTGGCGCTGGCCGACGTACCGGACTTCGACCTCCTGCCCGAACTCCTCCCCGGCCGCCCCTCCGTCGCCTTCCGCGCCGGAACCGAGCTCGGATTCCAGATGCGCTCCCTCTGGCTGGCGAGCTGGCTCGTGCGCTGGGGCTGGATTCGCTCGCTGTCGCCGCTCCGGCGGCTGCTTATCCCCCTCTACCGCCTCACCCGCGCCCTCGGCGGCTCCTCCTCGGCGATGAGCGTGACGTTGAAGGGGAGCGGGGTAGAGCGCCGCTGGACCTTGGTTGCAGTGCGGGGTGAGGGCCTGGAAATCCCGACCATGGCCGCAGCCATCCTCGCCGAGCGCATCCTCGGCGGAGGTCTCCCCGCCGGCGTGCTCAATGCCGCTGCGCTGCTCGAGCTGGAAGATTTCGCACCCGCTTTCGCTCCGCTGGCGATCCGCCACGAGACGGTCGAGCGCCCCCTCCCGCCGCCGCTCTACGCCCGGGTGCTCGGCCCGCACTTCGAGGCGCTGCCGAAGGCGGTGCGCGCGATCCACAGCGTGACCGGCGACGCGGGCGCATTCGGCGAAGGCACCGTCGTCCGCGGCCGCTCGCCCCTCGCGCGGCTGATCGCCTCCCTGATGCGTTTCCCAGCCTCCGGCACAGTCCCCCTCCACGTCCACTTCGCCGAGCGGGCGGGGCGCGAAACCTGGACCCGAGACTTCGGCGGCCACCTCTTCTCCAGCGAGCTCAGCGCCCCGCGCGGCTGCATCGTGGAACGCTTCGGCCCCCTGCGCTTCGCCTTCGATATTCCGGCGGACGAACGCGGCCTCGAAATGCACCTCGCCCGCTGGAGCGGCTTCGGCCTCCCCATGCCCCGCTTCCTCGCCCCGCGCATCTCCGCGCGGGAGTGGGAGGAGCAAGGGCGGTTCAGGTTCGAGGTCGGCGTCGCGATGCCGCTGGCGGGGGAAGTGATCCGCTATCAAGGTTGGCTGCGGAGCGGGGAGGAGATGTCGGGATGATTCGCTGGACCCTGGATGCGGAGGAAGCGGAGGAGCGCCCCTTGGCGCTGGCTCTGCTGGCAGCGGCGGCAGCGCCCGCCGCAATGGCCGCCCTCGCCATTATGGTCTTCGTTTCCGTCGATCTCGCCGAGCGCGCGCTGGTTGCGTTCTACACGTTCTGGGTTGCATCCGCCGTCGCGGGATTGTTCGCCATATTCCTCGGCCTTCCCGCCTATACGCTGCTCCACCTTGCCAACAAGCTGAGCGCCGGTGCGGCCGTCGCTGCCGGCTTCTGCATCGCCTTCGCGCCGGTCGCGCTGCTGGCGACCTCCGATATGGGCGGCCTGCTCGCCCCGCTCGCACTCATCGCCGGCTGCTTTGGAGCGGTCGGCGGAGCCGCCTTCTGGGTCGTCCACGCGCACGCATAGAAAAAGGCGGCCCGGGATGAACCGGGCCGCCTCTTTTTCTGGCGCCGTAGTCACGCGGAGTGAATCCGCGTGACGTCGGTCCTGTCGCTTCGCGCAGGCCGTCCGGCTCAAGCCGTCTCTTCGCGCAGCGTAAGCTGCGCTCGGCGGCTCTGCGCTTAGCGCTTGGAGAACTGGAAGCTGCGGCGGGCCTTGGCGCGGCCGTACTTCTTGCGCTCGACGACGCGCGGATCGCGGGTCAGGAAGCCGGCGCGCTTCACGGTGGTGCGAAGCTCCGGCTCGTAGCGGGTGAGCGCAGTCGAAATGCCGTGGCGGACCGCGCCGGCCTGGCCGGAAAGGCCGCCGCCGGTGACGGTCGCGATCACGTCATACTGATCGCGCCGCTCGGTGATGTCGAACACCTGGTTGATGATCAGGCGAAGCGTCGGGCGGGCGAAATAGACCTCCTGGTCGCGGCCGTTGACGATGATCTTGCCCGAACCCGGCTTCAACCAGACGCGGGCGACCGCGTCCTTGCGGCGGCCGGTGGCGTAGGCGCGGCCCTGCTTGTCGAGCTGCTGCTCGCGCAGGATCGCCTGGATCTGCGGGCCCTGGGTCGAGACGCCATGGTCGTCGACCGCGGGCTCGCCGCGGCGGCGGGACTCGGTCGGGGCTTCCTCGGACCCAGGAGCGGCGGCGGCAGCGGCGGGAGCTTCCTCGGCCGGAGCGGCCGGGGGAGCCGCCGGAGCGGCGCCGGTCAGCGCTGCAAGGTCGGAAAGCGATTGACGGTTGTCAGACATCAGGCACCCACCTTGTTCTTGCGGTTCATGCCCGCGACATCGAGAAGTTCAGGGCTCTGGCCGCCGTGCGGATGCTCGGTGCCGTTGTAGAGGTGAAGGGCGCGCATCTGGTCGCGGCCGAGGGGTCCGCGCGGGATCATGCGCTCGACGGCCTTCTCGATCACGCGCTCCGGGAAGCGGCCTTCGAGCACCTTGCCGGCGGTGACGCCCTTGATGCCGCCGGCATAGCCGGTGTGGCGGTAGTAGATCTTGTCCTGCAGCTTCTTGCCGGTGAAGCGCACCTTGTCCGCATTGACGATGACGACATGGTCGCCGCAATCGACATGGGGGGTGAAGCTCGGCTTATGCTTGCCGCGCAGGATGTTGGCGACGATCGAGGCGAGACGCCCGACCACCAGGCCGTCGGCATCGATCAGATGCCATTTCTTCTCCACCTCGGCCGGCTTGGCCGACTTGGTGGTCTTCATCAGCGCCTTCATGGCCCGAGACCCTTCGTAAGAAATGAGAGGCGCCGCTTCCACGGGGGAGCGGCGCGTGCGGCCAAATGGCAAACAGGGCCGCAGAAGTCAAGGAAAAGCCGGGGTTTCGTGGGAGGTATTATTTTACCTTTGGGTTTGTGAGGCCGTCTCGTCCCTCACCCATTGCTCATAAGGCGGATGCGCATCGCCGATCGGCCACACGACTGCCGCGGGGACGTCGTAGCTGTGGAGCTCGGCCAAGCGGGTGATCAGGGCTTGGGCCTTGTCCGCCGCGGTCTTGAACAGGGCCGGGTGTTCGGCCGCATCCTCGATCTTCCCTTCCCAGCGGTAGAGGGAGCGGCAGGGGGCGAGGAGGTTTGCGCAGGCGGCAAGGCGTTCCTCGATCAGGGTGCGGGCGATGCGGAGGGCTTCCTCCTCGCTGGCGAAGGTCGCGTAAACGGTGACGATGTCGCTCATCTAGCCGGGCGCTCGCCGAGGCGGTGGGAGGTGGCGACGATCGCGACGAGCAGGATCACCGCCATCGCCTGATGGGCGACGGCGATCTGGATCTCGACGCCCGAGAGCAGGGTCAGGATTCCGAGCAGGATCTGGGCGAAGACCGCCCCGGCCACCAGCGCGGCATAGCCCCGGAGGCCCCGGCGCCAGGCCATAACCGCCAGCGCAATCGCGAAGGCGGCGACGAGCCAGGCGGTCCAGCGATGCACGAATTGCACCACGATCGGGTTGTCGGCGAAGTTGCGGAGGAAGGGCTGGAGCCACTCCGTGCCGCTCGGAAACCACTCGTCGCCCATCTTCGGCCAGCTCGAAAAGGCGTAGCCCGCGTCGAGCCCGGCCGTATAGGCGCCGAACATCAGCTGCACCGCAAGCACCGACAGTGTCCAGATGCCGAGCAAAGGCATATGCGACGGCCGCGCTTCCGGGTCGCGGGCCAACGCGCGCAGGTCGAGCCCCACCCAGACCAGCACCGAGATGATGGCCAGCGCGGTGAGGAGGTGGACGGCCAAGCGGATGTGGCTGACGTCCGGCCTGTCGACCAGGCCGGAAGCCACCATCCACCAGCCGATCGCCCCCTGCAGCCCGCCCAGCGCCAATATCCCGACCAGCTTCCAGCCATAGCCCTTGGGGATCGCCCGCTTCCACGCGAACCAGAGGAGCGGCAACGCGAAGGCAAGTCCGATCAGCCGCCCGAGCAGCCGGTGGACATATTCCCAGAAGAAGATCGACTTGAAGCTGGTCAGGGTCATGCCCGAATTGACCTTTTGGTATTGCGGGCTGTCGCGATAGGCGTCGAACTCCGCCTTCCACTGCGCCTCGCCGATCGGCGGGATCGCGCCCGACACCGGCTCCCAGCGGACCATCGACAGGCCCGACTCGGTCAGCCTCGTGATCCCGCCGACCACCACCATCAGGAAGACGAGGAGGGCGACGGCGAGCAGCCAGGTCGAGATCGCACCCGGCCGTGCGGCGCGGCGTGGCGCGGGCGCGGCGGCCTGCGGGGCGGGCGTCGGAACGGAGTACATGGCCGCGCGCTATGGCCAAAGCGGGCGCCGTTGCCAATCCGCAACGCGACGCTCCGGAACGACGAGCGGGGAAACTTTTCAACACATGTTATGTTGTATCTTCTCTGTAGGGCGCCTATAGATGGAGCCGGAGCAGAAAGGGACCATGTTCGCCAACGCACCCAGAAGCGTCGGGATCGACCGGCTGGCCATCGGCCTTTCGGGCCTGTGCCTCGTCCATTGCCTGGCGAGCGCGATCTTCGTTGCGCTTCTCGCTTCGGCGGGCGGGCTGCTGCTCGATCCGATGATCCACGAAGTCGGCCTGATCTTCGCGGTCGGCCTCGGCATGATCGCGCTTGGCCGCGGGATCGTCGACCACGGCTTCATGATGCCGTCTGCGGTCGGCGGTTTGGGGCTCGGTGTGATGGCGGGCTCGCTTGGCCTGCCGGAAGGCGGTATGGGGACGGTCTACACGATCGTCGGAGTCGCGATCCTCGCGCTCGGCCACGATCTCAACCGCAGGGCTGTGATCTAGCCTTACCACCCGGAGCGCGCATGATCGGTCGTCGCACCTTCCTCCTGGCGGCGGGCAGCGCCGCTGCCTTGCTACCCACCCGCCCTGCACTCGCAGCCTCCGGCGCCGAGTGGCGAATCAAGGAGGCGATGGAGCATGCCGGCGGCTGGCGCGCGCTCGAGCGGGTAAACCTCTTGAAGTGGCAGGGCCGCGGGGTGGTCTACGCCGCCGGCCGGCAGCTCGACATCGGCGTTTCGACCACCGTCGCCCCGTTCGAATGGGCGAAGTCGGACAGCTGGCTGCTGTCCCAAGGCCCGTCCGCGACTCGCTCGATGCTGATCACCCGCGACGGCGGCTGGGAGGTGACCCCCACCGGCCGAACCCCGCTCGCCCCGGGCATCGTCGCCCATGAGCGCGACCAGTTCGCCATCTACGGAATGATGCTGCTCGCGCCGCTGCTCAAGCCCCGGGTGGTGCTGCGCTCGCCCCCCAAGGACGAGCACGGCCGCGACCGCGGTTACCGCCGGATCGAGGTCCTCCACCCCCGGGCGCCGCGCACCACCTTGCTGTTCGACGGCGACTGGCGGCTCTACGGCGCCGAGAATGTCGTCCCGGAGCCCGAGGGGGAGGGCAAGATCGCCCAGCGCTTCCTCTTCTCGAGCGAGACCATGCCCGGCCCGATCCGCTGGCCGAAGCGAATGAGCATCGAACATGACGGCAGGCTCGTCTTCCAGCTCGAGCTCTCCAGCTTCGAGGCGCTGGGTTAGCTTCCGTTTCGGACTCGACGATGCTTGTCCGAAACGTCTCGAAGCACTACCTAGCCAAGCATGCCGCACGACCACCACAGCCACGCAGGGGAGTCGCTGAAAAAGGCGGCCCGCTCCACCGTCGAGACCGCCGGCGAGCAGTGGACCCAGATGCGCGCGGCGGTGTTCGACGCGCTCGCAAGCTTCGACCGCCCGGCCTCCGCCTACGACATCGCCGACGCCGTCTCGCGCGTGCAGGGCCGCCGGGTCGCGGCCAACAGCGTCTATCGCATCCTCGACCTGTTCGTCGGCGCCAACGTCGCCCGCCGGGTCGAGAGCGCCAACGCCTATATCGCCAACGACCATCCGGGCTGCCTGCACGACTGCATCTTCCTCATCTGCGACAATTGCGGCAACACCACCCATATCGACGACGATCGCCTCGCCGGCGGAGTCCGCGCCGCCGCCAAGCAGGCCGGCTTCCAGCCCGACCGCCCCGTCATCGAAGTCCGCGGCCGCTGCGGGGAGTGCGAGGCGGAGTAAGGCGCCAGGAAGAGGTGGGGGGACGCTTTTGCGCGGCTTCTGCATCCTTTCATCATTCGACAGGGCGGCGCCTTTGGGCTAGCGGGACGGCGCAAGAGGGATCATATCCGCGCCGATGTCCGACCGCCCCGAAACCCCGCTCCTCGATACCGTTCCGACCCCGAAGGAGCTTCGATCGCTGAAGCCGGCGCAGCTCCGCCAGCTCGCCGACGAGCTTCGCGCCGAGACCATCTCGGCCGTCTCCGTCACCGGCGGCCACTTGGGCGCCGGCCTCGGCGTGGTCGAATTGAGCGTCGCCCTCCATTACGTCTTCAACACGCCCGACGACCGGCTGATCTGGGACGTCGGCCACCAGGCCTATCCGCACAAGATATTGACCGGGCGCCGCGACCGCATCCGCACGCTGCGCATGGGCGGCGGCCTCTCCGGCTTCACCAGGAGGAGCGAGAGCGAATACGACCCGTTCGGTGCCGCGCACAGCTCGACGTCGATCTCGGCCGCTTTGGGCTTCGCGGTGGCGAACAAGCTCGCCGGCACTCCGGGCAAGGCGATCGCGGTGATCGGCGACGGCGCGATGTCGGCGGGCATGGCCTATGAGGCGATGAACAACGCCCAGGCCGCCGGCAACCGGCTGGTCGTGATCTTGAACGACAACGACATGTCGATCGCGCCTCCGGTGGGCGGGCTTTCGCATTATCTCGCGCGGCTCGTCTCCTCGCCCAAATATCTCAGCCTCCGCCACCTCGCCCAGCGGGTCGCGCGCAAGATGCCCAAGCGCCTCCATGTGATGGCGCGGCGGATGGAGGAATATGCCCGCGGCATGTGGACCGGCGGCACCCTCTTCGAGGAATTGGGCTTTTATTATGTCGGCCCGGTCGACGGCCATAATGTCGAGCGCCTGGTCCAGATCCTCGAGAATGTCCGCGACGCCAGCGAGGGGCCGATGCTGGTCCATGTCGTCACCAAGAAGGGCAAGGGCTACGGCCCGGCCGAGGCGGCGGCGGACAAATATCACGGCGTCCAGAAGTTCGACGTGGTCTCCGGCGTCCAGGCCAAGAGCGACCCCGGCCCTCCGAGCTACACCAACGTCTTCGCCTCCGCTCTGCTCGCCGAGGCGGAGCGGGACGAGACGGTGACCGCGATCACCGCCGCGATGCCGTCGGGCACCGGCCTCGACAAGTTCGGGGCGCGCTTCCCGGAGCGGATGTTCGACGTCGGGATCGCCGAGCAGCATGCGGTGACCTTCGCCGCCGGCCTCGCAGCCCAGGGCTACCGCCCGTTCGTCGCCATCTACTCGACCTTCCTCCAGCGCGCCTACGACCAGGTGGTGCACGACGTCGCCATCCAGAATCTGCCGGTCCGGTTCGCGATGGACCGGGCCGGGCTGGTCGGCGCGGACGGCGCGACGCACGCAGGGAGCTTCGACCTCGCTTATCTCGCGACCCTGCCGAATTTCGTGGTGATGGCCGCCGCCGACGAGGCCGAGCTCGTCCACATGGTCCACACCATGGCGCTCCACGATAGCGGCCCGAGCGCGGTCCGCTACCCGCGCGGCAACGGCACCGGCGTGCCGCTGCCCGAGGTTCCCGAGCGGCTCGAGATCGGCAAGGGCCGGGTGGTCCGCGAAGGCAAGAAGGTCGCCATCCTCTCGCTCGGCACGCGGCTTGAGGAGGCGCTGAAAGCGGCCGACGTGCTGGAAGGGAAGGGCCTTTCCACCACCGTCGCGGACCTGCGCTTCGTCAAGCCGCTCGACGAAGCCCTGATCCGCCGCCTCCTCGCTACGCACGAAGTCGCGGTGACGGTCGAGGAAGCCGCTGTCGGAGGCCTCGGCGCCCACGTTCTCACCATGGCCAGCGACCAGGGCCTCACCGATTCCGGCCTCAAAATCCGAACCATGCGCCTCCCCGACCGCTTCCAGGACCAGGACAAGCCGGAGAAGCAGTACGCCGAAGCGGGCCTGGATGCGGACGGCATCGTCGACACGGTGCTGAAGGCGCTGCGCCACAACAGCGCCGGCGTTGTCGAAGGCGCCCGGGCTTAGGGCCGGGAGCTTTTCAGCCAGCAAGCCCGATCACCAGCGCCAGCGCTTCGTCGAGCCGCTGGAGGAGCGCGTCGTCCAGTCGCCCGACCGGATCCCCGCATCGCGCGCGGCGCAATGCCGTCAGCTTCTCGACCATTATCTGGGACGGGTGACGAAGACCGTTCTCGGGTGTGGGGGAAACCGTGATCCGGACGGGCTCGGCTGAGACGATGTCGCTGGTCATCGGGCAGAGCAGCACACTCTCAAGGTAGCGAAGGCGGTCCGATTGCACGACGACGGCCGGACGAGGCTTGCCATAGTCGCCGGGGAGCGACGTGATGACGATATCGCCCCGCTTCAATCTACGTCGTTCCAGACTTCCGCCGCTCCCGCCTCGTAGCCGCGAAGCGCTTCGTCGCCGTCCTTCGAAGCATTGATGGCCGCGACCGCGCGATCGAGGCGCTCCTGGAATTCCGGCGCATCGACGTCGGGAACCCACAGCCGGATTTCCCGCAACCCCTTGGCCCTCTTGCGGGCGCGGTAGCGGGCGAACTTGCTCTGCCGAGAGGGACTCGCGTCGTTCATGGAGACAAGGTAGCGCGCAACCCTCGATTCGTCCACACATGCAAAAGCCGCCGGAAATCCGGCGGCTCGCATAGGCTCGTTCTGTCGGGGCGTCTTAGATGAAGACGGTGGCGACGACGAGGAGCTGGGCGGCAACGGCGACGACGCCGGCCGTGAGGCTCTCTACGATACGCATTTTCTCTTCCTTTTCAGTCGGGAACCGTTCCGTCCCCGCAACGCCCCTGCGCCGATGTGCAGCTATTCTCAACTGCAAAGGTAGAGATAACGGATGCAGTTTCTGCACTTGCTGCTGCGCCTACGACGCTCGCGCGGGCGGAGGGGGCGGTGTAGGGTTCACGCAAAGGCGCGAAGGCGCGAAGGGACGCTAAGATGAAGGCACGCGCTGACCAGCTTCTCGTCGACCGCGGCCTGGTGGAGAGCCGGGCGAAGGGGCAGGCGTTGATCCTTGCCGGGCTCGTTTATTCGGGCGAGCGGAAGGTGGAGAAAGCTGGGCAAGGGATGGCCGCCGATGCGCCGCTGGAGGTCAGGGGGAAGGAGCATCCCTGGGTTTCGCGGGGCGGAGTCAAGCTGGCGCATGCGCTGGAGCATTTCGACTGGGATGTGGCCGGAGCGGTGGCCTTAGACGTGGGGTCGTCGACCGGGGGGTTTACCGACGTGCTGCTCGAGAAGGGCGCGGCCAAGGTGTTCGCGGTCGACGTCGGCACGAACCAGCTCGCCTGGAAGCTGAGGCAGGACCCGCGGGTCGCGGTCCACGAGCAGACCAATGCGCGCTACCTTACCGACGACATCGTCACCGAGCCGGTCGATATTGTGGTGTGCGACGCCAGCTTCATCTCGCTCGCCAAGGTGCTCGACACCGCGCTCGATTTCGCGAAACCCGGCGGCCGGCTGGTCGCCCTGGTCAAGCCGCAGTTCGAGGCGGAGCGGGGCGAGATCGGCAAAGGCGGGGTGGTGCGCGATCCGGAGGTGCACGAGCGGGTGTGCCGGGCGGCGGCACAGTGGGTGGAATCGCGCGGGTGGACGGTGGCCGGCGTCGTCCAAAGCCCGATCACCGGCCCCGAAGGCAATGTCGAATTCCTCCTCGCCGCCGAGCGCAGCGCCGCCCCTTGAAAGACACCGGTATCGCATTGCAACGGGCTTGATCCCGAGCCGCGCGCGCGGTAGCGGGCACCCGTGCCCCAACCGAAATTTTTCCTTGTCCTGGCGCTCTTTGCGTCGCTCTCCGCCTGCGGGGGAAGCGCGGGCAAGGAACGCGACCGCACCCCGCCTCTGGTCAAGGCCGAGCCGGCGACCAGCATGCGCTTCACCGCCGCGGTCGAGGCGGTCGGAACCGCGCTTGCCAACGAGCAGGTGACCTTGACCGCCCCCGTCACCGAGCGTCTCGTCCGCCTGGGCTTCAACGACGGCGACTATGTCCATGCCGGCCAGATGATCGCCGAGCTCGCTCTGGGCCAAGAGAACGCCCAGCTCGCGGAGGCCAACGCCCGCGCCCGCGAAGCCGGTCAGCAGCTCTCGCGCATCGAGACCCTGCGGCAAAAGGGCTTCGCGACCAAGTCGAACCTCGACGCCCAGGTCGCGTCCGCCGCCGCCGCCCGCGCCCAGGCCGCCGAGGCGCGCGCCTCGATCGGCGACCGGATCATCCGAGCGCCTTTCTCGGGCTATGTCTCGCTGCGCAACATCTCGCCCGGAGCGGTGGTGAGCTCGGGCACCGAGATCGCCCAGATCAGCGACGTCAGCCGGATCAAGCTCGATTTCGCCGTTCCCGAAACCGCCCTCGCCCAGATGAAGAAGGGCCTCGGCATCGTCGCAATCGCCGCCGCCTATCCGGACTCGCCCTTCCACGGCCAGATCGAGACGGTCGACGCGGTGATCGACCCCAACACCCGCTCGGCCACCGTCCGTGCCATCCTCCCCAATCCGGACGGCCGCCTGAAGCCGGGCATGCTCCTCACCGTCCGCATCGAGACCCAGCCGCGTATCGCCCTCTCGGTCCCCGAACTCTCCGTGGTGGGCGAAGGCGACCAGCGCTTCGTCTACGTCGTCGGCCCCGATGCCACGGCGAAGCGCACCCAGGTCAAGACCGGCCTCCGCTCCGAAGGCCGGATCGAAATCCTCGACGGCCTGAAGCCTGGCGCCAAGGTCGTCACCGAGGGTGTGGTCAAGCTCTCCGACGGGATGAAGGTCCGCCTCGCCGGCCCGAACGCCGCCGCCGGGGTTGCCCGGACCGCCCGGTGAAGATCTCCGACCTCTCCGTCCGCCGCCCGGTCTTCGCTGCGGTTCTCGCGATCCTCATCGCCATCGTCGGCGTGGTCGGCTTCCTCAGCCTTCCCGTCCGCGAATATCCGGACGTCGACCCGCCTATCGTCTCGGTCCAGACCACCTATACCGGCGCCGCCGCAAGCGTGGTCGAGAACCGCATCACCCAGGTGCTCGAGCAGCGCCTCGCCGGAGTCGAGGGCCTCCAGACCATCACCTCCCGCTCGCGCGACGGCCAGTCCGACATCAGCGTCGAATTCACCCCCGGCCGCGACATCGATTCCGCCGCCAACGACGTCCGCGACCGGATCGGCGGCGCCGCCCAGGACCTGCCCGAGGAAGCGCTCGCACCGCAGGTCCGCAAGGTCGACGCCGATGCCTCGCCGATCCTGTTCCTCGTCGTCTCCAAGCCCGGCTGGTCGCGCCTCCAGCTCTCCGACTATGTTGATCGCACCCTGCTCGACCGCTTCTCGGCCCTGGACGGCGTCGCCCAGGTCTTCATCTTCGGCGAGGCGAGACCCTCCATGCGCGTGTGGATGCAGCCCGAACGGCTCGCCGCCTTCGGCCTCACCCCGGCCGACATCGAGAATGCGCTGCGCCGCCAGAATGTCGAGCTCCCCGCCGGGCGCCTGGAATCGAGCAGCCAGAACGTCACCCTGCGCGTCAACCGCGCCTTCACCACGCCGTCGCAATTCGCGAACCTGGTCGTCGCGCGCGGCGACACCGGCTATCTGGTTCGCCTGGGAGACGTCG
>Ga0066671_10000369_pt1 | contig 13936 bp, 12 predicted proteins | sample GraSoiAngelo_120_FD_62294 | JGI IMG/M metagenome (GOLD analysis project Ga0066671, IMG submission 62294) | Grasslands soil microbial communities from the Angelo Coastal Reserve, California, USA - 14_0919_09_20cm | ecosystem: Environmental > Terrestrial > Soil > Grasslands | place: USA...
ATCCTCGCCGCTCTGGCGGGAGTGGTTGCGCTTGGCATTCCCGGATCGCCGGTCCACAAGAAGGTCACCCTCGGCCTCGATCTCCAGGGCGGCCTCGAGGTGGTCCTGAAGGCGCAGCCGGCGAAGGGACAGAAGCTCGACCCCTCGGCGCTCGACCGCTCCGTCTCGATCATGCGCCAGCGTGTCGACAAGCTCGGCGTCGCCGAGCCCGAGATCAGGAAGCAGGGCTCGAACCAGATCGTGATCGAGCTCGCGGGCGTCCATGATCCGGCCAAGGCGGCGTCGATCATCGGCAAGACCGCCCAGCTCGAGCTTTACGACCTCGAGACGTCCGTGACCGGGCCGTCGCTGACCGCAGCCGGAAACCCGCAGGAGACGACCAGCCTCTACGGCCTGCTTTCCGCTTCCCAGTCGTTGGCGAAGAACGGCCAGCCCGAGGGCTACTACGCGTTCGGCAAGAACAAGGTGAAGTCGGTGGGGCCCGCGAACACGCGCGCCGCTGCCCTGAGACAGGCGAAGCAGGCGAACCTCAAGCGGCCGTTCACGGCCCTCGCCGTGCCCCACAACACGGTTGTCGTCACCTGCGACTCGACCGAGGTCGTCTGCCCCGGGAACCTGCCCCAGCAGGGGAACGCGATCGGTCACCCGCCACCGGGCAAGAGCTACTACTACCTCTTCACCCACGACCCGAACAAGAAGGCCGTCGACAACGTCAAGGGCGTTCCGCAGCTGACCGGGTCGGATCTGAAGCTGTCCGGGACGCGCCAGGACTTCGACCCGACCACGAACGAGCCGGTCGTGCTGATGCAGTTCACCGGCTCCGGCTCGCACAAATTCCAGGAGGTGACCTCGGAGGAGTACAACCGGGGCCACAACCGGAACGGCATCCCGCAGCACTTCGCGATCGTGCTCGACCGTGAGATCAGGTCGTTCCCGCAGATCGACCCGACGAAGTCCGACCTCGCAGGCGGGATCAGCGGCAACGCGGAGATCTCGGGCATCGGTTCGATCGGAGAGGCCAAGGACCTCGCGCTCGTGCTCCAGACAGGCGCCCTGCCGGTCAACTTCGTCCAGATCGAGCGCACCGACGTCTCCGCCACGCTCGGAAAGGACTCGCTGAACGAGGCGAAGAAGGCGGCGCTGATCGGCCTGCTGCTGGTGGCGATCTTCCTGCTCGTCCTCTACCGGTTCCTCGGCCTCGTCGCGGTGATCGGGCTCGGCATCTACGCGGCCTTCCTCTACGCCGCGATCCTGCTCTTCAACGTGACGCTGACGCTGCCGGGCTTCGCAGGATTGATCCTGACGATAGGCGTGGCCGCCGACGCGAACGTCGTCGTCTTCGAACGGATCAAGGAAGAAGTGCGCGCCGGGAAGTCCGTGCGCGCGGCGATCGCCGCCGGCTACGCCAAGGGCTTCCACACGATCATCGACGCGAACGTCGTCACCGTGATCACGGCCCTGGTCCTGTTCGCGGTCGCGACCGCCGGCGTCAAAGGCTTCGCGCTGATGCTGATGATCGGGACGGTGATCTCGCTCGTCACCGCGGTCGCGGCGACCCGGGCGATGCTGGGCCTGCTCTCAGGATTCACGTGGTTCGACAACCCGCGCTTCATGGGCGCGGCGGGCCAGCAGTCGGCGAAGTGGCTGCAGATCGACTTCATGCGCCGCCGCTATCTGTGGTTCGCGATTTCGGGCGTGATCATCATCGTCGGGGCAGCCTCGCTCGGCACCAAGGGACTGAACCTCGGGATCGACTTCAAGGGCGGCACCCAGGTGACCTTCAAGACGCCGAAGCCGGTCTCGCTGACGGACGTCCGCAACCAGGCAAAGGACATCGGCCAGAACGACGCGGTCATCCAGGGCCGCGGAAAAACCTTCGGCAGCGACAGCTACGAGAACTTCCAGATGCGGATGAAGTCGCTGTCGCGGGCTAACCAGAACAAGCTCGGACAGGATCTGGTCTCGCGCTTCCACGCGACGAACTCGGAGATCCAGAACGTCTCCTCGAGCTTCGGGAGACAGATCGCGCGCTCGGCGATCCTCGCGATCATCGTCTCGCTGCTCCTGATCGTGCTCTACATCGCGGTCCGGTTCGATCTCAAGTTCGCCTTACCCGTGATCGCGGCGCTGCTGCACGACATCGTGATCACGGTCGGCGTCTACTCGTTGACCGGGCGTGAGGTTTCGAACTCGACGGTCGCGGCCGTCTTGACAGTGCTCGGCTACTCGATCTACGACACGATCATCATCTTCGACCGGATGCGGGAAAACATCCCGCTGATGCGGCGCTCGTCGTTCGCGACGATCGCCAACGTCTCCCTCTGGGAGACGATCCGCCGCTCGCTGGCGACGACCTTCATCACGCTCCTACCGATCGGCGCCCTGCTCGTCTTCGGCGGTGCGACACTGAAGGACTTCGCGTTCGCGCTGCTCGTCGGCATCACCTCGGGTGCGTACTCGTCGATCTTCATCGCCGCACCGTTGCTGACAATCCTGAAGGAGCGCGAACCTGAGTTCGCGCGGCGCAAAGGTGTCGACGGACGTGAAGAAGGGGCTGAGCCCGACGGCGGAATGCCCGCTCGCCGTCGTCCGAGGCGGCCGCGGACCGGTGCGCCGGCTGCCGATCCGGGCACGGTCGTGCTGGAGGAAGCCGAGCAGGCCGCCGCGGCCGAACCGACTCCTTCGCTCGGCGAGCTCGCCCCGAGTCCGGCTACTTCGGCCGAAGCGAAGCGGGAGCGCCGTCGGCAGCGGCGCCGTGCGCGTCCGCATGGCAGAACCCGCTGAGAGAGGCCGCGTCGGCAAAGCCGACACGGCCTCTGATCGGCGTCGCAAGCGACCGCCTTCGAAGCTCTCCGAGGCCGTCCAGCGGCTCGGGCGCGATGAGGCGAAGGCTCTCGCCGACGAGCTCCTGGCGGTGTGGCGCGGCGACTCGAGCGTCGGCGACCGTTTGGCGGCCAGGCTCGCGGGCGTCTTTCGCGAGGTCGGGCTCGTGACCCGCGAGGAGCTGGAAGAGGCCGAGCTCAAGATCGCGCAGCTCGAGCACCGCCTGCGGCTGCTGGAGGACAAACGGCCGCCCCTGTCGCCGCCGGTTCCGTGAGCGCACCGCTGACGCGGCTCGGTCTGCCGAAGCTCTGGCACGAGGACCGGACACGCCTCTGGCGTTTCGCGCGGCAAACGGTCGTGCCGGTGACGCTTCGGCTTGCGCCGACCGCCGCCTATGGCGTCGAGCGGATCCCGCGCGATCGCGGCTGTGTCCTGGCGGCCAACCACTTCTCGGGCATCGACCATCCCCTGATCGGCGCCTTCGTTCCCGGGATCACCTACTTCCTCGCCAAGTCAGAGCTCTTCGAGATCCCCGTTCTCGGCGAGGCGCTTGCCTGGATGGGCGTGATCTCGATCCGTCGCGGCCAGAGCGACCGCGATGCGCTTCGCCTCGCGCGGAAGCACGTCCGCAACGGGGACGTCGTCTGCGTCCACATCGAAGGGACGCGGCAGCGGCTCGGCTACCCCGGACCGATCCACACCGGCGGCCTGATGATCGCGATGCAGGAGGGCGCGCCGGTCGTTCCGCTCGGCCTCGACACCTTCGGCTGGTCGCCGCGGAACCGGCGTCTGTGCGCACTCGTCTTCGGCGAGCCGATCGAGCTCGACCACCTGCCACGGAACCGCTCCGGTTACGAGAGGGCCGGCGAGCTCGTCCGCGCTGAGATGGTGCGCCTCTGGCGGCAGGCAGCAGAGGCCGCCGCGGCGGGGCTGCCGCCGGAGCTGCCGGACGGAACGCTGCGCAACGAGGCCGTGTCAGACTGATCGCATGGCCCGTCCGGCCACGCGCAACATCGGCCGCCTCTCCGAGATCGCGCAGGTCGCGGTCAAGCACGGCTTCGGCTACTTCTTCGAGCGCCACCGCCTGACCGATCTCTTCCCCTGGATCAGCCGCGACGGCAGCTCCGACACGCCCTCGGACCGCGGACGCCGGTTGCGGGAGATGCTGGACGAGCTCGGGCCGACCTTCGTCAAGTTCGGCCAGCTGCTTTCCACGCGCCCGGACATCGTCCCGCCCGACATCGTCGTCGAGCTGCAGAAGCTGCAGGACGACGTCCGGCCGATTCCGTTCGTCGACGTCCGGCGCGTGATTCAGGAGGATCTCGGCCTGACGATCGAGCAAGCCTTCCTCGAGTTCGACGAGTACCCGACCGCCGCGGCCTCGATCGGTCAGGTGCACCACGCGCTGCTCCCGAACGGCGAGCGCGTCGCGGTCAAGGTCCAGCGCCCGAACGCGCCGCGCCAAATCGAGTCGGACATCGCACTGCTCTTCCAGGCCGCCCGCCTCGCCAAGGAGCGGGTCCGGGCGCTCGACTTCATCGACGCCGAGCAGGTGGTGGACGAGTTCGCCCGCTCGATTCGGAGCGAGCTCGACTACCGGGCGGAGGCGCGGAACGCCGAGATCTTCCGGCGCAACTTTTCGGGCCAGACCGACGTCAAGATCCCGCGGGTCTACTGGACCTATACGCGGCGGCGCGTGCTCGTGCTCGAGCTGCTCGACGGAACTCAGCTGGCCGATCTCGACTTCGGCGCGCTGAGCCAAGGGGAGCGCCGCGAGCTGGCATACCGGATCGCCGAGACGTGGATGACGATGATCTTCCGCCACGGGTTCTTCCACGGCGACCCGCATCCCGCGAACATCTTCATCCTGGACGACGGCGCCGCGGTCGGGCTCGTCGATTTCGGTCAGGTGGGCAAGCTCAGCGACGAGGACATGTCGAGGCTGACCGGTCTCTTCATCGACGCCGCCAACGAGCGCGTCGAGGCGCTACCGCGCCGGCTCGCAGAGCTCGGCGTTCGCTTCCCGCGCGAGCGCGAGGAGGAGTTCGCGGACGAGCTTCGGGACGTCTACTACCGCTACTACGGCGTCAGCCTCGCCGAGATCGACCCCCTGCAGGTGATCCGCGAGGCCTTCGACGTCATCTACCGGATGAATCTCCGGCTCCCTACGCGATTCGTCCTCCTCGACAAGGCGATCGCGACGCTCGCGTCGGTCGGAATCGAGCTCTATCCCGACTTCAACGTCTTCGAGGTCGCGAAGCCGTATGCGCGGAACCTGATGGTCGAGCGCTTCTCGCCCGAGCGGATCCTGGCGCGGGCGCAGAAGGAGTCCCGCGAGTTCGTCCGCATCGGGGCGACTTTGCCGTATCAGGTGCACGACTTCCTCGAGCAGATCCGCGACGGGCAGATCGAGGTCGGCTTCGTGCACAAGGGGCTCGACGAGTTCATGCACAAGGTCGATGTCGCCTTCAACCGGCTCGTCGTCGCGCTGATCGTCGTCGGCGGCTTGATCGGCTCGAGCCTGATCGGGATCTTCGCGAAGCACGGGCCGTTCGTCTTCGGGGTCAACTTCCTCTCCTTCATCGGCTTCCTGCTCTCGGGCGCGCTCGGGATCTGGCTGCTTTGGGGCGTGATCCGTTCCGGACGGTTGTGACCGCGAAAAGTGCTGCGTACTTTCTGCGGGGTTAGTTTGTCGCCTCGCTTGGCTCGTGAGATTGGACGAGACCGAGCTCGACAGCTGTCGAAAGCTCGGTGGATTTTTCGTTCCAGATTCGCGGCAAAGGACATCTAGCCGACGCGCAAAGGCCGCGCTACCGTCGCTGCCATGAAGGCCGCCGTGCTGCTCGCCGAGCCGGAGCCGTCGACCAGGGAGTTCCTCCAGCGCCACCTCGCAGACGACGGCTTCGATGTGCTCGGCGCTGAGGCCGAGCGTGAGGCGCTAGAGCTTGCCGAGCGCCTGAAGCCCTCGCTCGTCCTCTCCTCACCCGACCTGTGCCGCCGCCTGCGCGAGGGTGAACCCGGGCGCTCGTGGGACCGCGAGGTACCGGTGATCGTGCTCGGCGGGACTGAGGCCGACACGGTCGACCGGGTCCGCGCGTTCGACCGCGGCTGCGACGACTACGTGCCGCGGCCCTTCCACTACGACGAGCTGCTGGCCCGGATCCGCGCCGTGCTCCGGCGCACTTCGCCGTCGCTGCGCGACCGCTTGGAGGCGGGGTCGATCGCCGTCGACCTCGTGACGCGGCGTGCCACCGTCCGCGGGCGCGCGTTGACCCTGCCGGCGAAGGAGTACGACCTGCTCGCGAAGCTTGCGACCGAGCCCGAGCGCGTGTTCACCAAGGAGCAGCTGCTGCGCGAGGTCTGGGGTTATCTCTCGCTTGGTCGCACGCGCACTCTGGACTCACACGCTTCGCGGCTTCGTCGGAAGCTGCGGCAGGCCGGAGCCGGCCCCTGCGTGGTGAACATCTGGGGCGTCGGTTACCGGCTGCTCGGAGAGTGAGCTGAGCTAGGACTTGAAGATGTTCAGCAGCTCCTGGAACACGTTCACCGTCGCGGTGTTCGGCTGGCGCACGATCGTGGGCGTCACGCCGGTGAATCGCTGCAGGTCGCTGCAGGCGTTGAAGTCGGCAACCGGGTTCGGCGCCGCCGTGTAGCCGGCGATCCCGGCTCCCGCGAGCGCGTCGGCCGTCACGGCCGAGTTGCAGCCGCCGTAGAGCAGCGCCACGACCGCAACCGCCTCGGTCTGCAACAGCGTCGTGTTCGTCTTCTTGAGCGACTTCTGGAGTGTCTTCACCTGTCCCTGCAGCGTCCGGATCTGAGCCGCCATCTTGGCCGGGCTCGGCGTCGCAGCAGTCGCAGGTACCGCGAGCGCTAGCGCGAGTGCGAGAGCAAAAAGGGCTGGAAGTGCCCGCCTCATCTGATTCCCTCCTATGTCGTAGACCCCGTCTGAGAGTCGTATATCCGACCCCGCAGCAAGGGTCAAGCGAGGAGAGCGCCTTCGAGCCGCAGCAACTGCTGCTTCCGCTCGAGCCCGCCCGCATAGCCGACCAGCGAACCGTTGGCTCCGATCACGCGGTGGCAGGGCAGCACGATCGGCACGGGGTTGCGGTTCATGATCGTCCCGACCGCCCGCGCCGCCTTCGGCTTGCCGGCCTTCGCGGCGAGGGCGCCGTAGGTCGTGACCTCGCCGAACGGGACCCGTCTCAGCTCCTCGAGCACGGCGCGGCCGAAGTCGCGGGCGAGCCGCAGATCGACGTCGAGGTCGAACCGCTTGCGCTTGCCCGCGAAGTACTCGTCCAGCTGGCGGCGAGCCGGGTCGACCGGCCGCGCCGAGCGGAGGACACGCGAACCGAAGCCGCGGGCGAGCCTTTCGATCTCGACATCGGGATCCGACTCATAGGAGATGACGCAGAGGCCGCGCTCGGAGACGCCGACGAAGAGCTCGCCGAGTGGGGACTCCACCACGTCATAGGCGACATCGAGCAGACCTGCTTCGGCGGCTGCCGCGCGGAAGCGGGTGTCGAGCTCGGGGGAGACGCTGGTCACGATTCCTTGCTCCTTTCTCTCAGCCGGCGCACCCCGGATGAGGTGGCCTGGCGCGCCGCGTCCTCGGAAGAGCCGAGTGCGGTGGCGATCTCGTCGTAGGGAAGGTCGAAGCCGTAGCGCAGGACGACGGCGGCTCGTTCCTTCGGCGGCAGGTCATCGGTCAACGGGCCGAGCTCGGCGTGGGGGGGAAGGCTGTCCTCCACTGCCAGCTCCGGTAGCGCGCCGCGAGGCCGCGTCCGGCGCGTCTCGTCGATCGCGACCCGCGTAGCGATCGTGAATACCCAGGCTCGAAGGTGCCGTCCGTTCCGCAGCTCGGGATAGGCGCGGAGCGCCCGCAAGAACGTCTCTTGAAAGGCGTCCTCGGCACCCTGTCCGAGCAGTCGCCGCAGGTGGGCGAAAACAGGGTCCTTGTGCTCGGCGTAGAACGATTCGAACGGCGGAATGCGCACCGGCTCCATCTTCTGCTGAAACGGAGTGGCGCGCCGCGTTGTGAGATGTGGAGGCAAAGGGTTGCGAAGTGGGGATAAGTGGTTTAAAGTGGGCTGCAGTGGACCATGCTGCTAGGTGAGTACGAGCATACGATCGATGACAAGAACCGCCTCACGCTCCCGGCCAAGTTTCGACAGGCATTCGACGAAGGCCTGGTTCTCACGCGGGGAATCGAGCGGTGCCTCTCCGCGTACCCGCGCAGCGACTGGGCCGAGAGCGTTGAGTCGAGGCTCCGGGAGCTCGACCCGCTCAGCAAGGAAGGCCGCGTGATGCAGCGCTATTTCTTCTCCGGGGCGGCCGAGGCGGAGCTGGACAAGCAGGGCAGAGTGATGGTGCCGTCGCCGCTGGGCGACTACGCCGGGCTGGGGAAGGAGGTCGTCGTGGTGGGGATCCGCGACCACCTCGAGATCTGGGACCGCGCCTCTTGGCGCGCGCACCTGGACGAGATCGAAGGGAGTGCCGAGGATGTTGCCGAGCGTCTTGCAACCAAGCGCGACTGATCACGTTCCCGTACTCGCCGACGAGGTTCGGCAGCTGCTTGCGATCGAGTCCGGCGAGACCGTGGTGGACGCGACCTTCGGGGCCGGCGGCCATGCCGCGCTGCTCGCCGCCGACCTACGCGGCGAGGGGCGGTTGATCGCCATCGACCGCGATCCGACCGCACGCGCCTACTTCGACCGCTTTCGCAAGGAGACCGGTATTCAAGGCCGTTTTCTCCGCGGTGACTTCTCGATCGTGCTCGAGCAGCTCGCCGACAACGGGGCTCGCGCCGACGCGATCCTCTTCGATCTCGGCGTCTCGTCGATGCAGATCGACCGCCCTGAGCGGGGCTTCTCCTACGCAGCCGACGCACCGCTCGACATGCGTATGGATCCCTCGGCCGACTACTCGGCCCGCGAGCTCGTCAACGAGGCCTCGGAGCGCGAGCTGACGCACATCTTCCGCCAGTACGGCGAGGAGCGCTACGCGAAGCAGATCACCCGTGCGATCGCGCGCCGGCGCAAGGATCAGCCCTTCGAACGGACCGGCGAGCTCGTCGAGACGATCAAGAACGCTATCCCGGCTCCCGCCCGCTTTGGTGACGGACACCCGGCGAAGCGCGTCTTCCAGGCGCTCCGCATCGCCGTCAACGACGAGCTGACCGCGCTCGAGGACGCGCTCCCCGCGGCCGTCGACCTGCTGAAGCCGGGCGGCCGACTGGCGGTGATCAGCTTCCACTCGCTCGAGGACCGGATCGTCAAGCGCTTCCTCCGCGACCAGGAGCACGGCTGCACGTGTCCGCCCGACTTCCCGGTCTGCGTCTGCGGTCAGGAGCCGGTGCTGCGCGCGACACCGCGTCGGGCGATTCGGCCGAGCTCGCGCGAGACCGCGAGCAACCCGCGGGCCGCGTCGGCGCGGTTGAGGGCCGCGGTCAAGGTTTAGTGGCCCATCCAGCGACACGGCATCACTGGAAGGGCCACTGATGGCTTCCTGGCACGCAGCCGCCGCACCGGCCCCGGCGCGCGCGCCGGCCCGAAAGCGTCCCCGTCCCGGGCCTGGCGCGCTCGATCACAAGCAGTCCCGGCCTGCGCCGAGGCGTCGGGAAAAGGCGAAGGCCGGGGTCGCCGGCGGGCTCGCCTGGATCATCGCCGCCGGCGTGCTGCTCGCCGGGATCGTCGCGCTCAACGTCGCCGTGCTGCGGCTGAACATCCGCCTCGACCACATGAACAACGAGCGGCAGCAGCTGCAGGCCGAAAACGCAGCGCTCGGCGCGAAGCTGTCCGGCGCCGTCTCGTCGCCGAGGATCCAGGCACTCGCCAAGTCGCGCGGTTTCGTTCCGGCCGATCCGACGACGATCGGCTATGTCGACCTCACAAATCGTCGCGGGCGTTGAGCGGCCGGCTCGCGAACCGCCGGATCCGTCTGCTCCTCGCCGTTTTCGCGATCGTCTTCGGCGCCACCCTCTTTCGCGCGGTCTGGCTGCAGGGCGTGCGTGCCCAGTCGCTCGGCAGGATGGCGGCGAGCCAGCACCGGACGACGGTCGATCTCGCGGCCAACCGCGGGACGATTTACGACAGCACGGGCGTCCAGCTCGCGGTGGGCGAGCAGGCGATCACGGTCTACGCCGATCCGCTGCAGGTCCGGGACGCGACGAAGGCTGCGCCCGTGGTCGCGCGCATCCTGAGGCTCGCTCCGAAACAGGTCTACGAGCAGTTGGCCGACCGAACACACGGCTTCGTCTACATCGAGCGGAAGGCGGACCCGGTTCGGGCCGAGCGGCTTCAGCGCCAGCACATCTCGGGCCTCGGCTTCTATCCGGAAGAGCGGCGCTTCTATCCACAGCACGGGATCGCCGCCCAGGTGCTCGGCTATGCGGGCGTTGACAACCACGGCCTCTCCGGTCTCGAGCTCGCCCTCGACAAGCGGCTGGCCGGCCGACCAGGACGAGAGACACTCGTCCGCGATCCGCTTGGCCACGTGCTCGATTCGATCGTCTCGAAGGCCGCCCTCAACGGCAGTGACGTCTCGCTCACGATCGACCACAACATCCAGGCGACGGCGGATCAGGTCCTGCGCCAGACCGTCCAGAGATGGCATGCGAAGGACGGCACAGCGATCGTGCTCGATCCACACACAGGCGCCGTCCTCGCGATGGCCGTCGCTCCCGCCTACGACGCCAACAACTTTCCCGCCGTCTCGAAGGACGTCCAGCGCAACCGGGCGGTGACCGATACGTACGAGCCGGGTTCGACCTTCAAGCTCGTCACGGTTGCCGGCGCGCTTTCGACCGGGCTCGTCACGCCGCAGGAGAAGTTCGTCCTGCCGTACGAGATCCAGGTGGCCGACCGCCGGATTCACGACGCGGAGCTGCGCGGGACCGAGACGATGAGCGTCGCGCAGATCCTTTCGAAGTCCTCCAACGTCGGCGCGATCACGCTCGCCCGCCTGCTCGGCAAGAACCGCCTCATGTCCTGGATCTCGCGCCTCGGTTTCGGCCGCGCGACCGGGATCGACTTCCCCGGCGAGAGCCGGGGGATCGTGCTCCCGGCAGACAAGTGGTCGGGCTCGACGATCGGAAACGTGCCGATCGGCCAGGGAATTGCGGTGACGCCGATCCAAATGGCCTCGGCGTACGCCGCAATCGCCAACGGGGGGATCTGGACGCGGCCGCATCTCGTCGAGCGGGTCGGAGACGGGCTGCCCAGGCCGGTGGCCCGGCACCGGATCGTGACCCGCTGGATCGCGCGCGAGCTGACCTCGATGCTCCAGAACGTCGTTCTCGACGGCACGGGGACGCTTGCGCAGATTCCCGGCTACCACGTCGCCGGCAAGACCGGCACCGCGGCGAAACCGGACTCGCACGGTGGCTATTCGACCTCGAAGTACGTCGCCTCGTTCGTCGGGTTTGCGCCGGCGACGCGGCCTCGGATCGTCGTGCTCGTAACGATCGACGAGCCCCAGGGCGCGATCTGGGGCGGCGTGGTCGCCGCGCCGGCCTTCAAGGAGATCGCGCAGCAGACCCTGCAGTACCTGTCGGCGCCGCCGGATGCGCCGCGGACCGCTACTTCGCCTTGACCCCGAAGTAGGCGGAGTAGATCTCCTTCGCTGCCGGAGCCGCGGCCTCGGCGCCGAAGCCGCCGTGCTCGATCATCACGACGACGACGAGCTTCGGGTTGTAGGCCGGCGCCCAGGACGCGTACCAGGAGTGGTCGCTGCCGGGCGGGGCTTCCGCGGTTCCGGTCTTGCCGGCGACCTGGATCGGGAAGGTGCCGAAGACGGCGCCGGACGTGCCCGAGTGGGCACCGGCGATCAGACCGTCCCTGATCGTAGAAACGTCGGTGAGGCGGAGGTGCCGCCGGGCCCGAAAACGAAGCTCGCGGACGATCTGCCCGCTGGAGTTGAGCACGGCCTTGCCGACGTGCGGGCGGACGACCGTGCCGCCGTTCGCGAGCGTCGAGTAGGCGACGGCGAGCTGGAGCGGTGTGATCGCGAGCTGGCCTTGCCCGACGGCGAGGTTGACCGAGTAACCCTCGTACCAGATCCGCTGCCAGGGCTGCTTGAAGGTCCGCTTCAGCCACGCCGGGGTGGGGACGAGGCCGGGGGCCTCGCCAGGGACGTCGAAGCCGGTGGGATGCCCGACGCCGAGGCGACTCGCCCAATCCTGCATGTAGAGATGCCCCCTCTGCTGCTCGGCGTAGAACATCGAGCCGAGGCGGTAGAACCAGGTGTCGCAGGAGATCGAAAGCGCCTCGGGCAGCGTCAGGCTCGCGTCGACATGAGCCTCGACGTTATGGAAGACATGGTTGCCGACGGTGTAGGTGCTCGTGCAGGGCAGCGTCGAGTACGGACTGATCAGACCCGACGCGAGTGCCGCCTCGGCGACGATCGGCTTGAAGGTCGAGCCCGTCGGATAGACGCCCTGCGTCGCCCGGTTGACGAGGAGGCGGCGAGGATCGTTCGGGTTGAGCAAGGAGCGAAGGTACTCAGGGTCGGTCGCCGCGCGCGCCTGGTTGAAGCGCGGATAGCTTGCAAGCGCGTAGACGGAGCCGTCGCGCGGGTTCATCACGACCGCGGCCCCGGCGTGAGCGTCGTAGTGGCCGTTGGCGTGCGCGAGCGCGATTCCGTCCCGAATCGCCTTCTCGGCGGCGCGCTGCAAGCGCAGGTCGACCGTGAGCTGAAGCCCGTTGGCAGGGCGCGCCACGCGGACGACGCGGGCCGGCCCGATCGGGCGCCCCTGGGCGTCGACCACGACACGGGCTTTGTCGAGTCCGCCGTTCAGCAGCCGGTCGTAGGCTTCCTCGGCGCCCGACTGACCCACGATCGCACCGGCGCGGAGACCGGGACGCGTGTGGGCGGCGAGTTGGCTCGGGCCGATCTCGCCGAGCAGGCCGAGGAACTCAGCGCCGATTGAGCCGCTGGGGTAGCTCCGCTCCGGCAGGGCCACGACGCGGATCCCCGGAAACTCGCGGGCGTGCTCGTCGAGGAAGAAGCCGAGGTCCCGGGTGATGCGCGGCAGGACGACCGCCGAGGAATACGGCGACTTGAATTCGCTGTGGCGGATCCGTTGGAGAAAGCGTGCCGGCGGAACTCCGGAGAGGTAGCTGAGCCGCCGCAGGAGCATGCGGCCCTGGTGGGTCGGCCACCAACGGCCGTGCTGGTCGATCAGACCGAGAACCGAGGAGTCGACGGAGACGGCGAGCCCGCCGCTCGTCCCCGCCAGGACCCGGCCTTTCGCGTCGACGATCTGACCGCGTGGGGCGGGAAGATCGATCAGCCGGAAGGTCTGGCGCTGGGCTGCGAGCGCGAAGTGCGGCCCCCGCACGACCTGGAGAGACCAGAGCCGCAGCGCCAGCAGCCCGAACAGGCCGAGCGTGACGAGCCCGATCATCCCGACGCGGAGGAAGAAGCCGCCGCTGCCGTGGAAGTCCGCGGCGGCGACCGAGACCGGTCGCACCCCGAGCCGCCGCGGAATGCGGACGCTGCGCCGGCCACGCCCTGGCTGAGAGACGAAATCGCTCAGCGCGCGCGGTCCAGTTCGGCTCCGGGCGCGAACGCCCTCAGGTTCGCTGGGGGAACCTCCCACTCGCTCCGCGTCAGTTTCCCCTTCCACTGGTCCGCTTCGCGGACAGGCCCTTCGGGCCGGCGGCGGCGGCGCACTACCTGGGCATCGTTATGTTCGGTCGGGACGGGTGCCATTTGCCGTTCGTGTTACTAAGGATGCCCGCTTCGGAATTCGATTGCCAGGTGAAAGGCCTCACTTCAGCCATTGCGTTTTGGTCGGCGGAGAACTTCCGCCGCCCCTGACCCGCACCGCGTCCAGCCCGGCCCAGGGCTGCCGGCCGCTCGTAAGGTTCGCCCGGCCTCCTCCCCACGGCGAGCATAACCGCGAGGGTGTGCCGTCGCCAGGTGTCCTTTGTGCCGAAAATGCCGCAAATGCAGATCTTTTGGCATAGCGACGCCCGCAGCGGCGGCTGGGCCCATTGGTAGACTCGCCGCCCAGATGAACCTGGAGCGCGTCATCGCAGCGCTCGCCCCAACGGACGTCGTGCAGCGCGCTCCGGTCGAGATCTCCGACCTCGCCTACGACACGCGCGCCGTC
>Ga0066671_10000372_pt1 | contig 13782 bp, 13 predicted proteins | sample GraSoiAngelo_120_FD_62294 | JGI IMG/M metagenome (GOLD analysis project Ga0066671, IMG submission 62294) | Grasslands soil microbial communities from the Angelo Coastal Reserve, California, USA - 14_0919_09_20cm | ecosystem: Environmental > Terrestrial > Soil > Grasslands | place: USA...
GGAGCAGCCGAATGTTCTTGCCGGTGATATCCGGATTCTGTTCGGAGCCCGACAGCGCGAATTCCCGCTTGATGATGCGCTGCGTCAGCACGAACCACGAGTAATCGAAGCCGGTCTTTGCGATGTGCTCGAGCGTGCCGAGCGTGTCAAAACCCGGAAACAAGGGCGCCGGCAGGCGGTTCCCGAGGGCGTCGAACCACATCGAGGACGGCCCGGGAAGAATTCGGATGCCGTGATTCGGCCAGATCGGCTGCCAGTTCGTGATCCCCTCGACGTAGTGCCACATCCGATCGCGATTGATCACGGCGCCGCCCGTGGCCTCGGTGATCTCGAGCAGGCGGCCGTCGACGTGTGCCGGGACACCGGTCAGCATCGTCGCCGGCGCCGCACCCATTCGAGCTGGCCAGTTTTTGCGGACCAGCGCCTGGTCGCCACCGATCCCTCCCGAACTAACGATCACCGCCTGGGCACGGAAGGCAAACTCTCCCACCTGGACGCGTGAGCTTGCCTGTCCTCGCGCCACGCCGCTGGATTCCAGCACTGCGCCTTGAGCGCCCACCACGGCACCACTCGAAACGGTTAAGGCATCAACCCGATGCCGAAACTTGAGGGTCACGTTGCCCCGATCCACTGCCTGGTTGACTCGTCGCTCGAAGGGGGCGACCACACCCGGCCCGGTTCCCCAGGTGAGGTGGAATCGCGGCACGGAATTGCCGGGGCCTTTTCCCTGATAGCCGCCCCGCTCAGCCCAGCCGACGATCGGAAAGAATCCAATGCCGTGCTGGCGCAGCCAGGAGCGTTTCTCACCGGCGGCGAAATGGACATAGGCTTCAGCCCAGCGTCGCGGCCACGCGTCGACATCGCGATCGAATCCCGCGGTGCGCATCCAATCGGCCATCGCCTGTTCGAGCGAATCGCGAACGCCGAAGCGGCGCTGCTCCGGCGAATTCACCAGGAACAGCCCGCCCAACGACCAGAAGGCCTGGCCGCCAAGATATGGTACGGGCTCTTGCTCAAGGAGGATCACCCGTCGGCCCGCGTCGGCGAGCTCAGCCGTGGCCACCAGTCCGGCGAGACCGGCACCAATCACAATCACGTCCGCGTCGTTTGCCACCACCGGCTACCGTACTTGTTCGTCATCTCAACCCGTACGCTGACGGCATGAGGGATCCATACACGCTGCCACCGAACCTGCCCGTTCCGGTTGACGATGGCGCCGCGGCCCATCTCCGCGGCATGCGAATGCCGGAGGTCACGCTTTCCTCGACTGACGGGCACGCCGTCTCCCTTGCCAGGCTTGGGCGCGGACGAACGGTGATCTACGCCTATCCGCGGACGGGCCGTCCTGGCGAACCGGACCTGACGCCTGGTTGGGACCTCATTCCTGGCGCACGTGGCTGCACGCCCGAGACGTGTGCCTTTCGCGATCATTACCAGGAGCTGATCCAAGCAGGCGCGAAGGTCGTTGGCCTTTCGACGCAAAAGACCGCCTATCAGCAGGAGCTTGCCGAGCGGCTCCGCCTGCCATTCCCGATCCTCTCCGACTCCGATCTCGAGCTGACGCGTGCGCTCCGGCTTCCGACTTTCGACATCGCGGGGCAGACCTTGTTGCGGCGGCTCACCTTCATCGTCAACGACGCGCGTATCGAGCACGTCTGGTATCCCGTATTTCCGCCCGATCGTCATGCCGAGGACGTCGTCGCCTGGCTGCGCCGGGCAGGGAAAAACTCCGGCTAGCCGCCGATTGCCTTGCCCAGGCGTCGCACGAGCTGACGAAAGGAGACCGCGTTGCGGACCCGATCGATGGTTCGAGGCTGGGGCTCGCTTGGATCCGGTTTGTAGCTGGCGCCAAACTCGCTGGCGTACGTCACGAGATCCTTGAGCTCGAGCAGCGGGATCGCGTACTCCCGCGTCACATGCTCGAGCAAGGGGGCGGTGCGCTGCAGCACGCCCGGACTCTCGGGGCGGCACAGGGCAAGCGGCCTGGCGTGCTCGGCGCGCAGACCCTCGGGATGGATCACGATCCGTCCCCAACACAGCACAGCACCGCCGAACATGTAAGGCTCTTCCCGCAAAGCCCGCGTCATCGGCGCAATATCGTGGTAGGCATAGATTCCGCAGCTGCAGCCCGGCTCGGGGGAGACGCGCAGCTCATCGGCGCGATGCAGGCCGGCCCGGGCCAGTCGGAGACCCGGGCGGGTCTGGCACTCGGCGTCGAGCGTCTCGAGCGGTGGCCAGAGGGTCTCGGCGACCGGCGATTGCAGCCGGCCGCGGGTCCAGGCATCATCCGGGTCGACCCGCCAAAACCGGTAGCCGACCGCTGGCGTCATGCCGGCGTCTGAACCGGGGCCTCTTCCTCTCTTTCAGTCCGCTGCGGCTCGCGCTCGGGCGCGAGCAGCGGTTCTGACGCAGGCTCAGGTATCTCGATCACCCTGACGGGCTTACTCGTGAATCCCATCCTCGATCCCGCTTTTCACACTAGCAAAGCCGGCGATCAGAGGAGGCCGCAGAATTTGTTTCGGTCAGGCTGCTGGGCCGGGACCCAACGTCAGCTCGTTGCCTGCGCGGCCAGGGGGACCCGTGCCGGCCGGGCGCGCGTTCGGGGCGCGCTGAAGGTACGCTTGCGCCCGGGCAACCTCGCCACTCAGGGCATCGATCGTCTTTTGCATGCTGTCGAGCGCCTGCAGCTTGAAGCTGTCGATGCCATCGATAGCGGCGTAGACATTGGCAAAGGCGGCCTCCAACCGCTCGACGCTGATCGCGGCGGTAGCTGCCTGTTCATGCACCTGGGCGGTCTGATCCTTGAGCATCGCCGAGGTCGACTCGATCATGCTGCCGGTCGTCAGGTTGAGCGCGCTGACCTGGTCCAGGACCAATCTCTGGTTTGTCAGCGCCTGCGCGACGATGACCGCCGTGCGCAGCGCCGAAAGCGTGGTGGTCGTGGCGCGATCGACCCCTTTGATCAGCTCAAGGTTGTTCTTGTGGACGAGCTCGAGAGCCAGGGACCCCTGTGCGTTGACGGCAAGCTGGGTCGCCAGGTCCTGATGTTTTTGCCGAACGTAAAAGAGGACGTCCTCGCGCAGCTGCCGGGCCCGGTCCGGGTCGGTCTGCGCCAGCCGGTCGAGCTGCGCCGAGAGGGCGGTGTCCAGCTGGTTCGCCATGTAGGCGTACTGCTCGAGCTTTCCCTTTAGGGCGAAAACGTTGACTTGCTCCTGCTGGATCGCGGCATTGTCTTTGCGGAGCTCGTCCTGGCCGCGGTAGAGCGCGTGGATGATCGCGTTGAGATGCCCTTGCGCCGACCGGTAGCGCGCAAAGTAGTCGCGAATTCGGTTGCCGAAGGGCACGATGCCCAGGAGCCGCTTTGGGCTCAGCAAGTTTTGCCGCGAGGGATCGAGATCCTCGACGGTGCGCCGCAGATCGACCAGCGATCGTGAAACGGCCGCGCCCTGGCTCAAGCCGCCCGACGCCATCGCCTTCACCGGTTTCTCGAGCAGGCGGTTCGAGACCGAGGCGGATTCCCGTATTTCCCGATCACCCAGGGCATGAATGGCGCCGAGCTTGTCGGCGAATTCCTGGGAGTGAGGATCCAGGGCGATGAGCGAGTCGACGTAGCGTTTGACCATTGACTCGATGTTGCTGGCGGCTGTTTGATCAAGCTTGGCCAGGTCCTCAGGCGGCGGATTCGTGCTCACGCCCTGAATGTATACCCGTGGTCGTGCAGGCGCTGCGCCATGCCTAAAACCCGCGGGTCAGCCGCCAGGCGAGGTCAGGGCCACTGATCGGAGCCTCGATGATCAGTGGTACGTCGGCGCGCTGGTTACCGGATTCGAGCGTGAGCGTCCCCACGCGCGCGCCGGCGGGGAGGCTCGTCGGGATGGCCTCGATCGAGGCTTTGCGAACGATTGTGGCGCCGTCCATGAGGAGCCAGCTGACCGGCTGGGCGGCAACGATCGGGCCCGATTCGCCCCATGGCGAGGTGTAATGCGCGACGACGTCCGCGCGCCGTACCACCGGTCGAACATGGAGCGTGGCGTGCACGGCGGTCAGCAGAGCATTGGTGGCGGCGAACGCGCCGGCCAGCGCGTTGGGCTGACCCATGACGGCGCCATACACGCGGGCCGGCTGCCCATCGATGCTGTAGTCGGCCGCGAAGACGAAACACCCGCCAGCCTGATCGGTATGGCCGGTCTTGATGCCGATCACGCCGTTCTGCCCCAGCAGGGTATCGAGATTGTGGATGACGCCGGCAACCGGGAGCGTCGCCTGCGGCTGGGCGACGATCTGCGCGAACACCGGGAGGAGCATCGCCGTTTTCGCCAGCGTGATCAGATCCTGGGGGATGCTGACCGTGGTTGGCGCGAACCCCGCGACATCGTCGTAGTGTGTTGCGCGCATGCCCAGGGCGACGGCCCGGGCGTTCATCCGACTGATGAACGCCGCCAGGCCGCCCTGATCCCAGACGGCCAGCATCGCGGCGAAGTTACTCGCAGAGGGCAGCAGCAGGCCCTGCAGCAGCTGATACTCGCTGAGCTGCTCGCCGGCAATCACCGGCAGGACAGATTCGTTTTGATTTCGCTCGTTGATGTAGGTAGTCACATCGGCGCGGCTGACGGTCAGAACCGTCCCAGCTTCGCCGACGGTCAGCGGATGGTCTTCGAGGACGAGGAGGGCGGTCATCATCTTCGCGGTGCTCGCCATCGGGATCGGCGTCAGTCCACCGGCGGACTGAACCTCCCCGAGAGCATCGACCGCGAAGGCCGCCTCTCCGTGCGAGGGCCAGGCAAGCAGCGGAGGAGTGCCGAGTCGCTCGGCCCCCGCGAGGACGGGTGTCGCAGTGGTCCCCGGGAGCGGCCGGAAGTACTGAAAGCCGGCGACAAGGATCAGCAGCAGGAGCAGATATGGAAGCGGCCGCCGAAACAGCCCGCTAACGCCAGTCGATCGGCTGCCCCAACGTTGGCTTAGCCAGTTTGAGGATCTCGCCCCTGGCGGGGAATCGCTTGAGGGTAGCCTTGCTGAAAATCAGGCGATCGTCGAGCGTGACCTCGAAGCGCCCCCGCGTCCCGCTGCGCAGCGTGACGTCGACCATGATCGGCGCCCAGGCGCCGAGGATCTCAGCCGCCAGACCGACGGCCTGTTCGAGGTAGTTTCATGGGACGCAATACTCGATCGTGACCCGGTGCTTTGGATCGATCACGGGTTAAGGGTATCAGCGCTGTACGACCGCGGACGGGCCGGCGAGCGCGCGTACCAATCGCTCGGTTGAGCTGCCGATCCCGTAGGTTTCATTCAATCGGGCAAGCGTCCGTGGATCAACCGGCTCTTTCGGGCGGATCCCCGCGGGGGTAGGCACCGACGCAATCGCAACCGGCACCCCAACCCTCCGAGCCTGCTGGATGTAGGCATTCGCCGCTTCCCCAAGGCGGCCACTCGCCACGATGCCGTCGAGATTCTTGAACCGGCGGACGAGTTGCGCGGCGGTCTTCTCCCCCACCCCTGGGACGCCCGGCAGCCCATCCGACGGATCACCGCGCAGCACCGCGAAATCGCCGTAGGAGCGGCCGGGAATTCCGTAGCGGCGCTCGACCTCGGCCTCATCCACCACCAGCAGCTTGCCGATGCCCTGCTGCGTGTAGAGGACGCAGACGTCGGGGTCACGCACGAGGGAAAAGAGGTCGCGGTCGCCGGTGACAATTTCGACCTTACCCTTGATTACCGGCAGGAGCGAGGCGATCACGTCTTCAGCTTCGAAGCCTTCGGCGCCGATGACCTCGACGCCGATCGCCGCCAGCACGGCTCGAATGATTGGCTCCTGCGGCGCAAGCTCGGCAGGCATAGCGCCGCGTTCCAGCCGCGCCGTTTTGTAGCTGGGAATGACGTCGACCCGAAAAGCCGGACGCCAATCCTCGTCCGTGGCGACGACGATCGCCCGAGGCTTTCGATCGCCGATCAGACGCGCGAGCATGTCGAGGAAGCCACGAACCGCATTGACGGGCTGGCCGTCAGGTGCCCGAAAGCTGGTGACCGGCAAGCCATAAAAGGCCCGGAACATCAAGCTCGAGCCGTCGATCAGCATCCAATCAGCGGGCATGTGCCAGGCCCCTACCCTGACCCTCCTCCGAGACGGGGGAGGGAATTTCTCGAGGAACGGACGGCCAGAAACCGACAGAGGCTTCGAGTTGCAAGCCGAGCGAGAGGATGCTGTACTCGTCACGTGGCCGTCCCACCAGCTGGATCCCAATCGGCAGACCGCTTTTCGTCCGGGCAAGCGGAAGACTGATCGCCGGCTGGCCTGTGCAGTTGAACGGATGCGTAAAACTGAGCCAATCGAGAAACTCGTCGGATGCGGTTTCGACGTTCTTGCCCAGCGTGCCAAGCCTTGGCGCCGGCTCCGTGAGCGTCGGGGTCAGCAGCACGTCCATGTCGTCCCAGCCGGCAATCAGCTCGCGAGCATGTCTGTGCAATTGGGTCAGGGTTTTCAAATACTCGACCGAACTCGTCGAGGGCGCGACCTCGAACATCAAGCGATTCAGCGGATCGAGCAGTTCAGTCCGCTGGATGGGAAGCGCGCCGACTGCGGTGACCGCCAGGACCTGGATCAGGGCACGAAACCTGGTCAGGTCGGGTCGTACCTGCCGAGTCTGATGACCGAGGCGGCCCAGTTCTCGAGCGAGTGATTCGACGGCAGACGCGACCTCCGGATCGACGGCCGCCGGCGCGTCGAGGGTCCAGCCGATCCGCATCGGTTCAGGCTTCCGTTGCGCCGCCGGAAGGAATGGCTCGGCAACCTCGGCCCAGTACGGGTCGCCCGGGAGATGCCCGGCCATCGCGTCCAGGCCCAGCGCCGCATCCGCCACCGTTCGGGCGATGACACCGGTGGTGGCGAGCCCCGCCCAGTCTTCGCCCAGCAGGGGACCGCTCGAGATGCGTCCACGCGACGGCTTCAGGCCAACCAGGCCGCAGCATGATGCCGGGATGCGGATCGAGCCGCCGCCGTCGCCGCCGTGTGAGAGCGCGCAGAGCCCCGCGGCCAGGGCCGCCGCCGCCCCACCGCTGGAACCGCCCGCCGTACGGGTGCGATCGACCGGGTTTTTCGCCGGCGGGAACATCGGTCCCTCGGTGATTGGCCGGGTCCCGAATTCCGGCGCATTCGTCTTGCCCAGGATGACCGCACCCTCTGATTTCAAGCGGGTGATCGCATAGCCGTCGACTTCCGCGATCGCATGCTCGAAGACGCGAGATCCAAGACTGTTGCGATGGCCCGCAAGGGACGCTGTTTCTTTGATCGAAATCGGGACCCCATCCAGGAGCCCCAGCGGTTGGCCGGCGGCGATCCGCTTTTCTGAAGCCGCCGCCGCGGCCTCGGCGAGCTCACGCGTCAGCAGTACATAACTATTGAGATCTGGATCGACTCGCGCGATCCGGTCGTAATAGAGCGCGAGAAGCTCGGACGGCCGAATGGCCCCCTCCGCAATCGCCTGGGCCTGGTCGAGGGCCGGTGCAAAGGCCCAGTGTTCGTCCGGCACTCCGTAAGTCTATGGTCGTCTGAAAATGAAACAGCCCGCCGGGAATACCCGACGGGCTGCGAAATGAAGGGGTTCGCTTAGCGCGATTCGGCTGCGCCGACCGCCTCGATGTCGGCCTTTGACTCGGCGGGAGTCTCGGCGGCCACCGCCTCGAGATCGATCTCGATCTTGACGTCGTCACCCAACAGAAAGCCGCCGGCTTCGAGCGCCTGGTTCCAGGTCAGATTGAAATCCTTGCGGTTGACCCTGGTCTCCGCAGAGAAGCCAACCCGACGCTTGCCCCAGGGGTCGGTTCCCTCGCCGGTGAAGCCGGCATTCAGCAGGACCTCCCTGGTCACGCCATGGATCGTAAGGTCACCTGTGACCCTGAAGTTCGAGCGGTCTTTACCCTCGACGCGCTTGCTCTTGAAGGTAATGGTCGGATAATTGGCGACGTCGAAGTTGCCATCGGCGCTGCGCAGATGGTTATCCCGTGCCTCAACGCCGGTATTGATGCTGCTCGCGTCGAGCACCACCTCGACCTTGGCCTTGCCGGGGTCGTCCCCAGCCGTCTCGATCCGGCCTTCCTTGACCTTCATCTCACCGCGCACTTTCGACATCATGTGGCGAATGGTGAACGCCACACTGCTATGGCTGCCATCAATTGCCCAATTCATTCGTTTTTCCTCCCAGGGTTTGAAGTCTTTGCTTACGCAACCTTTGACAGGTAAACAATCTGATAGGGCAATATATTCCCATGGCCGGCGAATTAAAACCGGAAGAACTCCGGGCCTGGATGGCGTTTCTGGACGCGCAGGCGACCGTGATGCGGCAGCTGGAAGCCGACCTCGTGGCTCACGACGGCCTGACACTCGCCGAATTCGACGTCCTCGCTCAACTCGGGTTCGCGCCCGAGAGCAGGCTCCGCATGGTCGAGCTGGCGGATCGCGTGAGGCTAAGCCCCAGCGGCATTACCCGGTTGGTCGATCGTCTGAGCCGGGCCGGCCTGCTGAAGCGCACTCGCTGCGCGTCGGACCGCCGGGGGACCTGGGCGATGTTGACCGCGGCCGGGCGGCAGCGGCTGGAACGGGCCCGGTTGATGCACCTGCGCGGTGTCCATAAGCACTTCGCCCGCCGGCTATCGTCACCGCAGCTGAACTCGCTGGCGAAGACCCTCGAGAAGCTGGCTTCGGGAGAACCGTCGAGGGTAAGCTCGACAAGATGAGCCTCTCGCGGACGCTGATGTCCGGGGCCTAGGATGGTCCGGCACGTCGCACTCTTTCGCTGGAAGCCTGAGACGAGCGAGGAGGATGTCTCACGGCTGGAAGCAGCGCTCCGCCGGTTGCCCCAGAAGATCCCCTGTATCGGGGCGTACCGTTTCGGACGGGACCTGGGAGTCCAGGACGGCAACGCCGATTTCGGCCTGGTCGCCGACTTCAATTAGCTCGCGCGCCGCAATTCGACGGCGTACGTGGTAGAAGAGATAGCTGTGGAGGAGCGCGACCAGAGCGGCGAGGAGATCACGTACGTCGGCGGCCTCGGAGAAGCGCCGAAGCGAAAGCGGTGGCCGTTCGTCCTGCTCGGTCTCATTCCCTTCGTGCTCGCCGCGACAGCCGTGGTGCTCTGGAACCCGATCCGCTCGCTTGGCCGGACCGCAGGCGAGACGATCGCCCCCTACTCCCTTACCCTTGAATCCGGCGGATGGTCCTCGGATCAAAAAATCGCCACGGTCCCGATCACGCTCAGTCTGACGGTCGCCAATGCCGATCAGCGCACGATCAACGGTGTTACCTGGCGATTCACGAAGCTTGATCCCGCCTGGGAAATCGTCGGAGCGAGCAGTGGTAATACGGCAGCGCAGATCAATGGGAATGCGATCTTCTTTGCAACCGTGATCCATCCGGGCGCCAGTGCCACCCTTGCGGTCACCCTTCGTCCGAGCAAAGCCATGGATTCGCAGATCGATCTCACCTTGTCGCCAGCTCACGGGACGACACCGGCAAAGGTACAAGTGTCGAGCGGTACGGTGACCTCGACCCTTTCCGCAAGCGGCAAGGTGCGCAATCCGATCGAATCCGACGCTGATGCCCGCCTCACCGCGCTCTACGACCCGCAGCCCAGCCAGGGCAGCCTAACCGTCTGGCAAATCCACGTCGCCAATACTGGACCAATCACGATCAGCGGCATCCGGCTTCGCTTTCCCAACATTCCTCCGGGGTTGGAGCTCGGTGTCAGCAACCAGGCAACCGTGCTGCCGGATGGGGAGAGCGTCCAGTTCGATGCGACCCTGGTTCCGGGGGGCCAGACGGTGCTCGAAGTGGGGGTCACCCCCCATGCCAGCGGACACTTCCTGATTCCAGTGCTCGTCTACCTCGGCAATTCGACGCAGCCACTTGTTTCGGCAAACGGGACCGCCCCACTCAGTATCGACCTGACCATCAGCTAGATCCCATGCTGTACCGGACCTCGGTGGCGGACAGCTGGCGATGGATGCGGCTCGACCTGGCCGTACGGCTGGTTCCGCTGACCATCGTTCCCCTGGCAGTCAGCTGGCTCACCGGCGTGCCACTTCGAAGCTTCGGCCTGGTCTTCGCTCACCCGCTTCGTGATTTTCTGGTCGCCATCCCGCTGGCGGTCGCCGGCTTCGCCGTCGCCGCCGGCTTCGCCGAGTACCTGGCCCGGCGAAACCGCCGCTGGTTCGTGCCGGACTCGCGGGACCTCGGATTGCAGACGACCTATTACCTCCTCCTGAATGCGCCGATCGAAGAGTGGTTCTTTCGCGGATTCATGCAGGGCGGCTTGACGACCTGGCTCAGAGCTCCCATCCTCGCGGTCGGCCTTACCACCGCCGTGTTCGGCGGCTATCACCTGCTGGACCGGTGGGGCTGGCGTCCGGTACTCGGGGCGACGGCGGCCGGCCTGGCGCTCGGCCTGATCTATCTGTGGCAGCCCGATCCGCCATCACTCGTAGCGCCGACCATCGTGCACGCCGCCATTACCTGCGGCTTTCTGAGCCTGGGGCCGTACGCAATCTTCGCGTGGCGCCGGGCCAATGGGCGGTTCCGGCGGAGCGCAGAACCGGTGAGACAATGAGGCGACCATGGTAGATCCGACTCTGCAGGCGCCCGAGCCACCGGACCCGCCCACGCCGCCGCAGCCCCCAGCCCCGCAGCCGCCGGTCACCGCCCAGGCCTTCTCCGCCCTGACGCCGATCCTGGGCCTGCTCTGGATCCTCACCGGCGCCTCGATGCTCGCCGTCATGTTGATCCGTGGCTCCTCGGTAGTGACCGCCGTGCTGCTCGCCGGGGCAACCATGCTGTACATCCGAGGCCTCTTCACGATCATCCGGCGATCCATGATCAACCGCGAGATTGTCCGAGAGCGCTTCGGCCGCGAGCGGCGAACGGTCGATATCACGCGCAATACGGCGTGGGTCCGGATCCTCTTTCTGACGGCGATCACCCTGATCTACCTCGCCTGGGGCGTTCTCATCATGCAGCTCGACGCGAAAACGGCACTCCTCAACATCCCGGGGGCCCTTGGTTCGCTGTTAGGGACGCTGCTGACCTTCTTCGTGTTCATGATCGCCAACTTCTCGATTCTTTTCGGTCCGTTTTTCCTCTATTCGCGGATCGGCATGGACCCCAGCGATCCTGGTGACGCCAGTTGGCAAGTGAAACTCTCCGACGTACGCGGCCAAACCGCTGCCGTTGATGAGATGAAGAAGATCCTTCGCCTAATTGAACAGGGCAACAAATTCGTCCAGTCCGGAGGTTTGCGGGAGCGCGGCATTCTCTTGGTCGGGCCGCCCGGGACCGGCAAGACGATGCTGGCAAAAGCGATCGCCAGCAGTCTCGAGCTGCCGATCATCATCACCTCGGGCGCTTCCTTTGTCGGAATGTTCCTTGGGATGGACATCTTGAAGGTCATCATGATGTCGCGCATGGCCAAGAAGCGCGCCAAGCGCTGGGGCGGCTGCGCGATCTTCATCGACGAGTTCGACACCCTGGGAAGCCGCCGAGCCGGCATGGGTGGCGGAGGCGGCATGATGGGCGGGATGTTCGGCGGGGGCATGATGGCCCTCAATATGCTCCTGGTCGTCATGGACGGTCTGGATAATCCCGGCCTGGTCCGCCGTGCCATTCGAAAGGGCATCAACGGGATACTCGACGCGCTCTTCTTCATCCCGCAGCGGATCCCGCTCGGCAAGCGGGCCATTCCGCTTCGCCTCCCCCCGCTGAAGCCGCCTCGATACAACATTTTTTTCATGGGCGCGACCAACCGCCCGCAAGTGCTCGATGAAGCGGTGACACGCCCGGGCCGTTTTGGCCGCCAGATCATCTTTAAGATGCCCGACTTCCACGATCGAAAGGACATCGCGGACCTTTATTTCAGCCGCGTCCGCCACGACGCGCGGCTGGATGCTCCCGAAACACGCGACGAATTCGCCCGGATCACGAAGGGCTACTCGCCCGCAATGATCCAACAGTCGCTCTCCGTCGGCCTCATGTATGCGTTCGAACACGGGCGCGAGGGCGTGGTCTGGGAGGACCTGCGAGAAGCGATGGCCAATATCGAGGCCGGCCTCGCGGAGCCGATCGTCTACACGGAGAAGGAAACGCTGGCCGTGGCCCGCCACGAGATGGGCCATGCGGTGGCGAACCGGTTCTTCCTGCCAGATATGAAATCGGTGCGGCTTTCGATCCGCAAACGCGGCGGCGCCCTCGGCCATCACCAGGCGGTTGAGGCGGAGGAGAGTTTCCTGAAATTCCGCTCGCGACTCGCTGGAGAGATCCGTTGGGGCCTGGGCAGCATCGCGGTCGAGCGGGTCTTTTATGGCGAGAACACCAGCGGCGTCTCCGGCGATCTCGCGAGCGCCACTCGCGAAGCCGCCTTCATGGTCGGCCTCTACGGAATGGGACCGGACCGGCGCAACGATGAAGATAGCCTTCGCGGCGAAATGATCGGCTACAGGCTGATCGCCCAGAGCGCCGGATTGCAAGCGCCCCAGGGTGATCCAAACCCCGTCGCCGCCATCCTGTCGCAGCGTGACAAGGCCCGTGACGTCGCCCAGATCCTTGGAAGCGCCTACGTCGATTGCTGGCGATTGATGCTGAAGAACAAGGAGGCGATCGACCGGCTTGCCCGGGTGCTCATCGAAAAGAAGGAGTTGGTCGGCCGCGAGATCGATGAGCTGCTCGATACCGTTCACCTGGTCGGTCCCGAGGCCGCGGACGCGTGGCCTGACTTCCTCTTCTCGCTCGACGGCGGGCCGCACATGTGCCCGCGCTGCCATCGATTGCTCCCGGAAGGCGCGCGCTACTGCCTGAACTGTGGCGAATCGATGGTGTCGCCGCTGAGCGCCGGCGAGATGAAGGTAAAGAGCTAGCCTTCCGGCTCGCCCAGCCATTCACGGGACTTATAGCCCCAGTGATGGCGGGCATAAATGCGACGGACCGTCCCGGATCGACTGCGCGTGACGAGCGATTCCGTCTCCGCCCAGTTCATGTGGTACTTGACGCCCCTCAACACTTCGCCATCGGTGATGCCGGTGGCGGCGAAGAAGACATCGTCGCTGCGAACGAGATCGTCAATCGAGAGCACCTGGTCGAAATCGGCACCCAGACCTTCGGCCTCTTCTTTTTCTTCGGGATTGCGGGCATACAGTTTGCACTGAATTTCTCCACCGAGCGACTTCAGGGCGCAGGCGGAAAGCACGGCCTCGGTGGCGCCGCCTATGCCCATCAGCACGTCCATGCCTGTCCCCTCGATGGCGGTCATCAAGGCGCCGGCCACATCGCCGTCGCTGATCAGCTTGATGCGGGCGCCCGTATCGCGGACCTGCTTGATCATGTCTTCGTGGCGAGGACGATCCAGAATGACGACCGTCAGCGCGCTGACTCGCATGCGCTTGGCGCGCGCAATGCGCTGCAGGTTGACCTGGACCGGATCGTCGATATTGAACGAGCCGGCCGCCTCGGCGCCGGTCGCCAGCTTGTGCATGTAGGCAACGTGCTTGGCGTCATAGAGGGCTCCATGCCCACCCGCGAGTGCGATGACAGAAATCGCATTTGGCAAGCCTTTGGAAAGGAGCGTCGTGCCCTCGACCGGATCAACGGCGATATCGACCTCTGGCGGCGAGCCGTTCCCAATCCGCTCGCCGATATAGAGCATGGGCGCTTCGTCCTTCTCCCCCTCGCCGATGACGACGACGCCGTCCATCTCGATCTTGCCGAGCGCGTTGCGCATGGCGGAAACAGCAGCGCCGTCGGCCTGGTTC
>Ga0066671_10000373_pt1 | contig 13778 bp, 12 predicted proteins | sample GraSoiAngelo_120_FD_62294 | JGI IMG/M metagenome (GOLD analysis project Ga0066671, IMG submission 62294) | Grasslands soil microbial communities from the Angelo Coastal Reserve, California, USA - 14_0919_09_20cm | ecosystem: Environmental > Terrestrial > Soil > Grasslands | place: USA...
ATCCGGCTTCTGCCGAAAATGATGAACTGCCTCGAAGGACTGACACTACGCTCGAGCGGTCCGGCGAGAAGAATGCTTGAAGACCAAAGCAGACCCAAACTCAACCATTTGACGACACGAATGACGACCGCAGCACAGGCATATAATACCGGTCCGGCTCGGACCCTGTGTTGCCGATGAGTACCTTGCCGCTTGATTGCGAACGGAATGTAACGGGAGGAAAGGTTCAACTTACGAGACACATTTGTTACCGCATTTAACTCCTCCATTAACAATTTATCCCTTAGGAGACGAATTAACCAGCACGCTTAAAGGCATTTCCGAAAATTACGGAAAAATTGAAGGATTTTTGTAGGGCGACCGTCTAATTTGTAAAGGACTTATGAAGGCAAAATTACTGATTCTTACAGCCATTGCCGCTCTGTGCGCAACGACGCCGGCGTTTGCCAAACATCGGGTTGTCCAAACACGAAACGGCCGGGCGGTTGTGGTCAACACTCATCGACACGATTCTCGGAGGAGCAGCGTTTTTTGGAACGTCGGAATAGGTTTCCCGTACGGAGGGTATTATGGCGGATACCCGTACTACGGCAGTTATTATTCGGGTTACCCCTATTACGGGAGCTCCTATTATGGCGGATACCCGTACGGATCCAGCTATTATCCATACGGTTATAACAACAACTACTACGGCTCCAGTTACCCGTACTCCTACAACCAGTATTCCAATCGGGATTACGATGCAGTAGTGATTCGCGTTCAGCGAGGGCTCGCCCGCGCTGGATATTACCGCGGTCCGATCGATGGTGTAATCGGTCCGCGAACTCGATATGCCATTCTGGCATACGAGCGCAACCATGGTCTGCCGGCTGAGGGAGTTATCGACAACCGTCTTCTCAGGACGATGGGGCTTGCGTAAGCCAAGACTAACAATTCAACTGGCATCTTAGATGCCTGGGAGGGCGCCGCGCTGTCGGCGCCCTAATTTTTGGGGACATGACAGCACGTGTGCCTTCATCTCCCTGCCCTGTGGCCGGCGCGAGATGAACGCTTCTAACGACCAGCCGGCTCGGCGTCCGTTTTATTGGTGATTTCGACCATTTTGTCGTGCAAGTGAATCGAACCGACCTTGTTCAGTAACTTGTGCTCGCGATCCATCGCCGCGACCGCGTCACTAAATAGAAATCCCGCGTACGCAAGCAGGACGGGATGAATCGGCATGCGTCCGATAGCTGCGCTTTTCGGCGTAGCTGTGATCTTGCCGTCCTTAACTTGAGCGTTGTAATCACCGGAAGTAAAGATTGAGTAGCCGAAAATCGATCGTTCCATTGTCACGCGACAATTCCCTTCGGTGAACTCAAGGATCGCCCGCTCAAACCCGAGTAGAGGATGTTCCAGTTTTTCCTTTTTGCGCTTCATGACGTTGCCGAGGTAAGTGTTAACGTCTTCCTCTGAGAATTGCATCGTCTGGGGCTGCCGGGATTCCGTCAGGGTCTCCAGTCTCAGGTTAATCTGGGGCGGTAGAGTCTCCGTTTTCACCGGCGGCGGCACATCGGGCGAGATTAACATCACCACGAGGGCCGCCGCCGCAAAGGCGGCGAGAAGGATCTTGGCAGTCTTAAAAAAGGCCAGTTGTGCCTTGATCCGACGCTGACTGAACATCCCTCGCATCCGCTTGTGTAACTCCTCGGCCGTTTCAATCTTGGCCGCCTTGCAATTAGCCAAAGCCGAACGATCTAACCGAGCGCCGCAATCATGGCAATAGATCCGCTCCGCCTCGTTCTCGCGCTGGCATTCCGGACATGTGAGTTGCGCAGTTGCTGTCTTCATTCGCTCTTTTTCTCCGGCTTCGTGGGCGTTGCTGCCCCTTCCCCTTTGGCCTCAGCTTTCGGCTTGTCCGAACCGGGCGTCTCCTTTTTTGCCGCTTCCCTATATGAGTTGCTTCGGTAATCGGTGCTGTAAAACCCAGATCCCTTGAAGATAATTCCGGCGCCGGTGCCGAGCAGTCGTTTCACCTTGCCGTGCCCCCACTTCGGCAGTCGACAACGTTCCTTCGGACATTCCCGAAACGGCTCGTCCCGCATCGACTGAAAAGCATCGAAATGTTGGCCGCACTTGGCGCACGCGTATTCGTAGGTTGGCATGGAAAGGTTTGGGAGTTGCAAAGTAGATGCGTTCAAAAGCAAAATTCAAGCCCGCGAAGAGGTCACCGCACCGATAACTTATGATACCTAACCCTCCGTCATTCCTTGACTTCAGACGCGCGATAAGGAACGTCCTGACCGATTGATGAAAAAGAGAAGCAAAGGGCCCGGTACAGGGCTGGTTTTGGCGGCGGTTTCCACCATCCTTCTTGGCGGTTGTGGAGAAGACGCGCGGTTTTCCACCCAGACCCAGTATCTGGGCGGCGTTTACGGCCCGGGACCAGTCTCCGCGGCGGCCCCGCAGGACAATGTCTCTTACTGGGATGGCGACGAAATGAACGGAAAACCGAGCGTGAAAATCAGTCTGGGCGAGCAGCGCGCCTATTTCTATAAAGGTGGGAAACTGGCCGGGATTTCACAGTTATCGACTGGGCGCGAGGGGTTAAATACGCCGATAGGAAAGTTCGCGATTCAGCAAAAAGACGTGAACCACGTATCGACCAAATACGGCGATTATGTCGATCCGGCTGACAATGTCGTAAAGCCAAACGTCGAGCTCGGCAAAGACCCAATGCCGCCCGGTTCCCATTTTAAGGGTGCGCCCATGCCTTTCTTCATGCGCATTCATGGTGGGGTGGGAATGCACGCGGGTTATTTACCCGGCTATCCGGCGTCGCACGGATGCATTCGGATGCCGGGATTCATGGCCGAGGAGTTTTTCAAATCGGTCGGCGTCGGCACGCCGGTAACGATCACGAATTAACTGAGTAGCACAACCAGTTCAACTCCGACCTGCGCTACGCTGCGTTGAAGTTGACGCGCTTTTCGGCGACAACTTCTAGTGGAAAAACGGGATTTCCTCAAGCTTGCCGCAGCGGCCGAACCGATTGAGCGCAAACTGAGCCAGATCGCGACAGCGGATTTTCCGGTCCGTTTCAACCATGTCATCGAAAGCGCACATTCCTTCCTTGTCGCGACCATCGCGAGCACGTGGCATCGGAATTCCGCAATTTGGGTTATCTGCCCGACGGTGCGTAAGCAGGAACTTTTTTTCGAAAGCGTCGCCAATTGGAATTCCAATGCCGCGTTCTTGCCGGAAGCGGAGTTCGCGGCGGTCGAAAATATTTTGCCCGATCCCGAGATCGCAGCAGAACGACTGGCGCTATTGTCCCAAATTGAAAAAGGAAGTGCCTCCGAACTGATCGTCACAACTCGGGCGGCGTTAGATCAGCCGGCGCCGAAGCGCGGCAGATTGCGTTCCGCATCTCTCGAACTTCGGCGCGGAGCGAGTTTGGAAATGGCGGACCTGCTAAACGCACTGTCGAGGGCAGGCTATGAGCGCATAGTCCAGGTCACCACCCGCGGCCAATTCGCGGTCCGTGGCGGTATTGTGGACATTTTCTCATGGCAAACAACGCTTCCATTCCGGATTGAATTCTTCGGGGACGAAATTGAATCGCTGCGCGAATTCGACCTCGACACGCAGACGTCGGTAGGCAGACGCGAGGAAGCCAGTATCCTGCTGGGCGCAGCTGACGACACGAGCGGTTACGTTCGAGACTACATTGCTGATGATGCGCTGGTGCTTGAACTCGATCCAGTGTTGGAACGCGGAGCTCCTGCGACGCCGGAAACACTAGGCCGGACCGGACCGGGAAATCTTATCCCTCCATTCCACATTCAAATAAGCGAAGCCTGGGATAGCGCTTCGCCCGACGCTCCCGAAGAGGATTTCTCAGGCGCATTCATCGAATGCGACATCGGGGAATTTGCGGTCGGCGATTTCATGCTCGCAGAAACGAAACGCGCACGATTTATCGCGCGCCTGAAACAGTGGCGCGACGAACACGCAACCGTCGCAATCTACTTTCAAACTGAGGGTGAGATCGAACGTTTCCGCGAGATCATTCCATCCGATGCCCTCTCCAATATCAATCTGCTCGAAGGAACACTAAGCCGCGGATTTTGTTTTCCGGCGGGGAATCTCGTCATCCTTTCCGCCAACGAATTGTTGGGCCGCTTCCCAATTCACGGTCGCCGACAACTTCGCCGGGCAGAGCGACGCAATCGCGCGCAGATTGATTTCAGCGAACTCAATGAAGGCGAGCTCGTAGTTCATCTCGAGCACGGGATCGGCCGGTTCCTTGGCCTGATCGAAATGCCGAGCGCAACCGTTGTAGGACAACATCATTACCCGCCGGACGAGAAATTGACCAGCGAAGCGCTTGCCCTGCAAAAACAAAAAAGCGCCCAGGAAGTTCTCGCCCTCGAATTCGCTGACGAAGCGAAACTCTACGTCCCGTTAGAGCAGGCGTACCTGGTTTCACGTTACGTCGGTGTTGGAAAGAAATCCCCGCCCCTTAGTTCATTGGCCGATGCGAAATGGGCACGAGCGAAGAAAAACGCTACTGCCTCCATTTTTGATTACGCCGGGAAAATGCTGGCGTTGCAAGCGGAGCGGCAGACCCACCCGGGCCATGCCTTTGGCGCCGACACCAAATGGCAGGCGGAATTCGAGCATTCTTTTCCGTATCGTGAAACGCCCGATCAGCTAACCGCCATTATCGATACCAAGGGCGACATGGAACGGCCGCAGCCAATGGACCGTCTGATTTGTGGTGACGTTGGCTTCGGCAAAACTGAAGTTGCAATCCGAGGCGCCTTTAAAGCGGTGATGGACGGGAAACAAGTGGCGGTTCTCGCGCCGACGACTGTGCTAGCTCAGCAACATTTCGAAACTTTTCGGCAGCGAATGCTCGATTATCCGATCCGGATCGAGATGCTGAGCCGGTTCCGATCGACCGGCGAGCAAAAGAAAGTTTTGCAATTATTGCGCGAGGGCGGGGTCGACATTGTCATCGGGACGCACCGCCTCATTTCGGGCGACGTCGCTTTCAAAGATCTCGGCCTGGTGGTGATCGACGAAGAACAACGCTTTGGGGTCCTGCACAAGGAGAAGTTCAAGGAACCGTTCAAACTGGTCGATGTTCTCACTCTTTCGGCCACTCCGATCCCGCGCACTCTCTATCTCTCGTTAGTTGGTGTGAAAGATATGTCGACAATCGAAACGCCACCGCAAAACCGGCTTCCGGTCGAAACGGTGGTTTGCGGTTACGATGAACGGATCATTCGCGACGCGATCAATCGTGAACTGGAACGCCAGGGCCAGGTTTTTTTCCTGCACAATCGGGTGCAAACAATCGAAAAGATCCGCGACCGCATCGCCGATCTTTGCCCAAATGCGCGGGTGGAATTTGGCCACGGTCAGATGGATTCCGATGAACTGGAAGCGGTGATGCATCGTTTTGTCGGCGGAAAAATCGACGTTTTGGTCTGCACCACCATCATCGAAAGCGGCCTGGATATTCCAAATGCCAACACCATTATCATTGATCGCGCGGATCGTTTCGGTCTGGCGGACCTTTATCAACTGCGCGGTCGCGTTGGGCGCGCCGAGCACAAGGCTTATGCATACCTCTTACTGCCGCGCGAACTGATAATGGTGGGTGCCGCGCGCAAACGAATAAGCGCGATCAAGCAATATAGTTCGCTCGGCGCTGGATTTCGAGTGGCGATGCGAGACCTCGAAATCCGTGGCGCGGGCAGCATACTCGGCACCGCCCAAAGCGGCCACATCATGGCGGTAGGATTCGATTTATATTGTCAATTGCTCAAGCAGGCTGTCGCCCAGATTAAAGGACAAAAAGCGCGTTGGCGCCTCGAAGTGGATCTACGGCTCGATTTCGTTGCTACCAACGAAGCCGAGTTTGTCCGTGGGGCCGACCGCGTCTCCGCTTTTCTCCCTCGCAGCTACGTCAGTGATACGACTTTACGGATCCAGGCTTATCGACGCATCGCCGAAATCACGACTGCCGAACAATTAGAACGGTTAATCAAGGAATGGCGAGATCGCTTTGGCCCGCTTCCCGAAGCGGTGGAAAATCTCATCACCTTTACCCGGATCAAACTCGGCGCCGCCGGAAAGAAGATTACCCGAGTGGAAACGCGTGAGGACAAACTGATGTTGACACGACGCGGAGATTTCATACTTATAGCGGGCAAGTTCCCTCGTTTAGTAGCTCCAGAAATCGGAAAGCGGTTGCCGGAGATCCTCGAGCTGCTTCGCAAACTCTGAAAAATATGGTTCGTCCCCTGGTATTTGTCCTGGCAACGGCAGCATTGCTGTCAGTGTCACCGTTCTGTCGCGCAGCATTGGCCGCCGAATTCGAAGTCATTGATGGCATCGCTGCCGTCGTTAATAATGATGTCATCACCTATTCCGAGGTGCGGGGCGTGTCCGCCCCACAGGAAAGGCTGCTGCGTGACCAGTACCGAGGCGAGGAGTTGGCCAACAAAATCAAGGAGGCGCGGAACGAAGCCCTCAAAGATTTGATCGACCGCCAGCTCATCGTTCAGGCGTTCAAAAAAGAAGGCTACCAGATTCCCGACCACTACCTCGACCAGCGGGTGCAGGAAATTATTCGCGAGAACTTCAACGGCGATCGCAACACCTTTATCAAAACGCTACAGGCCCAGACTTTTACTCTTGGTGAATTTCGGAAGCTCGAGACTGAAAAAATGATTGTGGCGGCAATGCGTCACAAAAATGTGGAAGTTAACACCATGGTTTCGCCTAACAAGATACAGGATTACTATCGCAAACATGTCGCTGAATTCACCAGCAAGGAACAAGTTAAATTGCGCATGATAATGATCTCGGCGGGCACTTCCGACCGGGCTGGGCAGAAAGCAATGGCAGAAGAGATTCTGGGCAAGCTCGTCAACGGCGCCGAATTCGATCGGATGGCGCAGATTTATTCCGAAGACAGCACGCGGGATCTTGGCGGCGACTGGGGTTGGGTTGACCGCGGCACGCTGACCGCCCCGCTCGAGAAAGTCGCATTCAGCTTACGACTCGGTAAAGTCAGCAACATCGTCGAGGTCAGCGGCAACTATTACATTCTCAAAGTCGAAGGTCGACGCGGCGGCGTTACCCGACCTTTTGCCGAGGTTCGCGATGAAATTGAGAAAAAACTCACCAGCGAAGAAGCACAGGCGATGCAGGAACGCTGGCTCGCCAGTCTGCGCCAGAAAGCCTACATTAAGATGTATTGAAGTGTCCTAGGATTCCGAGGCGTCGTGCTAGCTTGATGCCCATTGGGTATTCGATGTTTCGGGGTTCTGTGTTTCCGATTCACGTGGGATTACAGGTCCTGATAAGAACTCCTTAACGAACCGTACGGTTGCGCACGACCGGAACCTCCAAGAAAGTGCACGATGCCTCTTCGCGTCGGAATCACCCTGGGCGATCCGGCCGGAGTCGGCCCGGAAATTATCAGGGCCGCCCTCGCTTCTGAAAAACTGCCGCGTGACGTCGATTGGAAGGTGATCGGCAATGCCAGAAATGCGGTCGCCGGGACTCCGACAGCCGATTCGGCTCGGATAGCGCTCGCGGCGATGGAAGAAGCCGTGCCTCTGGCAATTTCCGGTGAAATCGACGCCATCGTGACCGGCCCGATCCACAAGGCGCGAATGGCCGAAGTCGGATTCGCGTTTCCCGGTCAGACTGAATTCTTCGCCGCGCGTTCCGGGACAATAAACTACGCCATGCTTCTCACCGGAGGCATGATTACCGTCGCGCTCGTTACCACTCACGTTCCCTTTCGCGACATTCCCGCACTGCTAAAAACATCTGAAATCGTCCGGGTCGGCAAGTTGCTCGACAATTTTCTCCGCCGTCGTGGAATCGTACGGCCCCGCATCGCCGTGGCGGGCTTGAATCCGCACGCCGGCGAATCCGGAAAGCTCGGCCGGGAAGAAGTCGACATCATCACTCCCGCCATTGACGAGCTAAACCATGAACCATCAACCACTAGCTACCAACCATCGCATTTCGACGGTCCCGTCTCTCCCGACACACTCTTCTTTCATCTCGCCAACGGCAAATGGGACTCCGCTCTCTGCATGTATCATGATCAAGGTTTAATTCCTTTAAAGCTTCATGCCTTTCACTCCGGCGTGAACGTCACCCTCGGCTTACCTTTTCCCCGCACCAGTCCCGATCACGGCACCGCTTTCGATATCGCCGGCAAAGGCATCGCCAGTCCCGATAGCATGATTGCCGCGATCAACGTCGCGGTGGAACTCGCGAAAACGAAACATAGAATGACTTGAAAATTTCTCATCTCGCCCTGCTCTTCTCAGTTCTCCTAGTCTTGATCTGGTCCAGCGTCGAGCCACACGATCGTCTTACTTGGTGGCTTGAAGTATTCCCGGCGCTGGCTGCGCTGGTGATCTTATTTGCGACTTATCGACGGTTTGAATTCACAACCTTAACCTACGCTTTGATTGTACTGCATATGTGCGTATTATTTGTGGGTGGATACTATACCTACGCGCGTGTCCCACCGTTCGATTGGCTAAAGCCGATCTTTGGCTGGCACCGCAACCACTACGATCGCCTTGGCCACGTCATGCAAGGCCTCGTGCCTGCCATGGTCGCTCGCGAAATCTTTGTTCGGTTGCAAATCCTGAACAGAAAACGCTGGCAACCCTTCCTCGTCGTTTGCGTTTGTCTGGCCATCAGCGCCTTCTATGAGCTGATCGAATGGTGGACGGCCTTGGTCAGTGGCGATTCTGCAGTTAGTTTTCTCGGAACGCAAGGCGACCCCTGGGATACACAGGAGGATATGTTTTGCGCCCTGCTCAGCGCCATTGCCGCCGTCGCTCTGTTGTCGCGAGTCCAGGATCGCGCGATCAATCGTCTGCGTGCTCAAAATACTTAGCCACTGATGCCCACGAACGACACGAAAATACCCGTAGCACCGGCAGCTCGCCTGTGGGGCCAATGCGAATGAACCTGACCAAATACGTCAGCGTTTTTAATATCGGGTTGCAGAACACCTTCGTTTATCGCTGGAACTACTTTTTGCGTGCCCTTTTTGGCCTGATTCCACTTGCCGGCACCGTCTTTCTCTGGCGCGCGATTTTTCAAGAACCAGGCGGCAAGGGTTTTGGTGGCTACGATTACGGCTCGATGATCTACTATTATTTACTAACGATCCTTGTATCGAATCTTGTCACGCCCACCGAAGACGACTGGCAAATCGCCGCGGATATCCGTGAAGGCCAGATCAACTCATTTCTTACCAAGCCCCTGAACTATCTCGGCTATCGCACCGGCATCTTTCTGGCCGGCCGGTTGGTTTACACCGCGGTCACGATTATCCCGATTGCGCTAATCTTCTTTTACTTTCGCGACTACATCAGACTGCCGTCGGATGTCGCCACTTACCTTTTATCGATCAGTTCGCTAATCATGGCGGCGTTCATTCAATTCTTTATCACCTACTCGCTGGCAATGATGGCGTTCTGGATTCTCGAAATCTCGACCATTGTTTTCATCGTCTACTCCTTCGAGTACTTCCTCGGGGGTCAGATGTTTCCTGTCGACATCATGCCCGTTGGCGTGCAAGCCGTCTTGAAATGGCTGCCCTTCTACTACGAACTATTCTGCCCGATCGCGATCTTTCTCGGCCGCCTCCAAGGCGCGAAACTAATTCAAGCTTTAGTAATTCAAGCGTGCTGGCTCCTTCTCACCTGGGCAGTCGCCCAGTTCATGTGGAAACGCGGCCTTGGCCATTATCAGGCCGTTGGCGGGTGAAATCTAGTCGCGAGTCGCAGGCAACCCCGCGGCTTTCCAAGCTTTGAAGCCGCCGGCCATCGATTTGACGTTTTTGTAGCCCATGCGTTGCAAGCTTTCCGCGGCCAACGCTGAGCGGCCGCCGCCGCCGCAGTGAGTGATGATTGGTCTGGAAAGATCGGGAGCGGCTTCTTCGATCTCCAATTCGACTGTGCCGCGACTGAAATTTTTGGCGCCGGGAATGTGACCTTCCTGCCATTCATCGGGGTCGCGCACGTCGATGAGCAGGGCGTCGCCGCGCTTCAATGCGGCGGCGGTTTCTAGTGGCGAAATCTCCTGAATGTTTTTCTTCGCGTCAGCCACCAGTTTTTCGAATCGAGCGTGCTCTGCCATCAGACTTAATTGTATCCGCAGATTTCGCAGATTTCCGCAGATTTCTTATGGGACGGGTCCTATTCATAGCGCAACGCTTCGATCGGGTCGAGGGCTGCTGCTTTGCGCGCAGGATAAAAGCCGAAGAAGATGCCGACAGCGGCGCTAAAGAGGAAGGAGACAATAATCGAACTCAGTGAGATGAGAGTCGGCCAATTCTGGTAGACCGATAAAACTTTTGAGGCACCGACACCAAATGCGATCCCGATTATTCCGCCAACGGAACTAAGCGCGACGGCTTCGATCAAAAATTGTGAGAGAATGTCACGCCCGTGCGCGCCGACGGCGAGGCGCACACCAATCTCGCGTGTCCGCTCCGTTACACTCACCAGCATGATGTTCATGATTCCGATACCGCCAACAATGAGCGAAACACCGGCGATCGCTCCTAACAACACTGTCATTGTCTTTGACTGCGCAGTCGCCATATCCGCAATCTCCTGTTGGCCGCGCACGGTGAAATCATCATCCTTTCCCGGGCGAATATTGTGACGCTGTCGCAGCAGAGAAACAATCTGTTGCTGGGCCGCCGGGAGCTGGCGCGCATCCCCGACCTGGACGTTGATGCTGCGCAGCGTCGTTCCACCGACCACTCGTTTCATCGCGCTGGTGTAAGGCATAATGACGACGTCGTCCTGATCGGACCCGAGTGCACTTAATCCTTTCGAGGTTAACACACCAGTAACCACAAACGGCACGTTTTTGATGCGTAAAACCTGCCCAACCGGATCATCGTTGCCAAAAACTTGGGTCGCCGTAGTGCGACCAATAACGCAAACCTTGTTGGCGCTACGAACATCCTGGCGCGTGAACGACGCGCCGTCGGCAAGTTGCCATTGGCGGATATCAAGATAGTCGGCAGATTCGCCTAACAGCTGGGTAAGCCAATTCTGATTACCGGCGGCCACCTGAGTAGCGGAGCGAATCTCTTCGCTTACCGCGATGACGCCCGGAACTTCGCGCCGAATTGCCTCCGCGTCTTCGATCTTCAATGTCCCGGCGTTGCCCCAGCCGGTGCGAATTCCACTGGAAGTTGTACTTCCCGAAAAAATCAAAATCACATTTTCTCCAAGGCTAGCGATCTGGGCTTCCACTTGGGCCTTGGCTCCATTGCCAATGCCGACCATGGCAATCACGGCCGCAACTCCGATGATGATTCCGAGAGCCGTTAAAAAAGAGCGCAGTTTGTTTCGGCGCAAAGCGCGGAACGCGACGTTGACGGTGGATCCGATCCTCATGTTTCCCTGCTGGGGCGATCTGTCACCACCCCTGTAGAATCTACGTCACGCGTGCTCATCGGTCCTCTTTCGAAGCTGAGTGGTCGCCTTCCGCCGGTCGCTTACGACCAAATCGTTTAATACCATGCCATCCCGCATGACAACATTGCGTTTGGCGTAGATTGCGATATCCGGCTCGTGCGTCACCATGACCACGGTAATGCCGCGATCATTGAGCTGCTGAAAAGCTCCCATGATCTCGATGCTGGTGCCGCTGTCGAGATTTCCCGTGGGCTCATCCGCCAGAATTATTTCCGGGCTGTTGATCAGGGCGCGTGCAATGGCAACACGCTGTTGCTGACCGCCAGAAAGCTCGCTCGGATAATGTTCTTCGCGGCCACTCAATCCGACCGAAGCCAGAACAGCGTCGGCTTTGGTGCGCAATTCTGCGTTGGTCAAACGATGCGGACCATAAAGCAGCGGCAATTCCACATTTTCGCGCGCTGATGTGCGGGGCAGGAGATTGAAATTCTGGAAGACGAATCCGATTTTCGAATTGCGAATATCGGCGAGTTTGTCGCGATCTAATTTGGAAACGTCAGCTGCATCGAGAAAATATTGACCGGTGGTCGGGCGATCGAGGCACCCCAGAATATTCATGAGCGTCGATTTGCCGGAGCCGCTTGCACCCATCAGCGCCACGAACTCACCACCCTCAATTTCGAGTGAGACGCCACGCACCGCCCGTACTTCCATTTCACCAGTGCGATACGTCTTGTGAACATCGACCAGCTTAACTACGGTGCCGTTGTTCATAAAGACGAAGGGACGTGCTTCTGCACGTCCCAAAATTTGGGATGACACTGAGGTCGTCCCTCCATTGTGCAAAGAACGCTCATGGGAATCGCCGCGATGGACCGAATGGATTGGTTGCCGGTGAAGATGATGTTGCCGAGGTCAGTCCTGCTGTAATAACGCCATCCCCCTCCTTCAAACCTTCAAGGACCTCGGTAACCACCCCGTCGCTAATTCCAGTTTTGATCATCACGGGTTCCGGTTTATTCCCGGATAAGACGTAAACGGTTCGCTCGTTTTTTCGTTCGCGTCCGGCGCCAGCACGCCCTCCCGGCGGAGGAGTTCCTTTGGCCTGAGGCGGAGTCGCTGCTCCGTCGGCGGGCCGATAACGCAGCGCCGCATTCTTGATCTGCAAAACGTCATCCTTATGCGCGATCATAATTGAGACGTTCGCAGTCATTCCGGGTTTCAGTTTCAAATCCGCATTGTTAACGCCGATAACGGTGTCGTAGGTCACCACATTCTGCACTGTGATTGGTGCATTCCGGACCTGCACAACCTTTCCGTGAAACGTGCGCGCCGGGAAAGCGTCGACGCTAAAATCGATCTGTTGATCCACCGCAACTACGCCGACGTCCGCCTCGGCCACGTTGGCGTCGATCTGCATCTTCGTCAGATCATTTGCGATGGTAAAAATTACCGGCGCCTGCAAGCTGGCTGCCACGGTTTGGCCGACATCGACACTACGGGAAATGACTTCGCCATCGACTGGCGATGTGATGGTACAATGATCGAGATCCGCTTTCGCCTTGTCGAGCGCGCCTTGTTTGATTTTAAGATTTGCTTCGGCCTGATGCAGATTGGCCATCGCCTGATCGAGATCTTGTTGCGAGGAATTTTGTTTCGCGACCAACGCCTGTGTCCGAACAGCATTGATTTTCGCCAACTCAAGTGCCGCCTGCGCGCTCGCCAAATCACCCTCGGCCTGGGTGACTGTCGCCTTAAATAATGCCGGGTCGATCTGCGCCACCACGTCACCCGCTTTTACCTTCGAATTAAAATCGACGAACAGTTTTTGAATGTTGCCGGAAACCTGACTTCCCACTTGCACATTCACCACCGGATTTAGCGTGCCCGTTGCTGTGACGGCCTGCGTGATCGGCCCACGCGTCACCGCGGCGGTTTGAAATTGGATCGCGCGCGAGTTGTCGCAGCGGCGGAAAAAAAACGCCGCGACAATAAGCAGAATAATTCCAACGACTACGACTTTGCGATTCATGAGGTGCCCGCACCTCCGGAACCGTCGGATTTGGGCTGGATGTTCCAACAACGATTGGGAGACCCCTCCTTCTGTCCGGGGTAACAGCGAAGAGCCCGGATATTATTGGCCCGATCGCATATAAGCATATGTTAATGACAACCAAAACACGTGCGCCGTTACATCGAAATTTACCGTATCATGCTGCGCAACTCGCTCATTCGCGAGATGAGTTTCAAGGCCAACTTTCTTCTCTGGATGGTAGTCGAAGTGCTTTGGTTCCTCGGGCA
>Ga0066671_10000374_pt1 | contig 13769 bp, 14 predicted proteins | sample GraSoiAngelo_120_FD_62294 | JGI IMG/M metagenome (GOLD analysis project Ga0066671, IMG submission 62294) | Grasslands soil microbial communities from the Angelo Coastal Reserve, California, USA - 14_0919_09_20cm | ecosystem: Environmental > Terrestrial > Soil > Grasslands | place: USA...
CGAAGTAGCGTCGGCCGACGTCGACGATCTTCGGATCGAGCTCGACCCCGTCGATCGGCAGCGGTCCGTCGATGGCCGTGATCTGGCGCGCGACTGTGCCACCGGCCAGGCCAACAAGGGCAACGCGGCGTGGCGCCGCCCCGGATCCAAAGAACGGCGCGAGCAGGGCGTCGTCCCAGTAGCCATGCGTGTACAGGGTCGACGGATCGTAGATCGAGTGGACCGCGTGGCCGTCATCGATCAGCAGCTGCGTTTCGGTGCCGGTGCGAACGACCTGGATGTAGCTGTACGGCGATTCCGTCTCGTACAGCTGCTGGCCGTAGAAGGCGCCGCGAACGCCACCGCCGGTCAGGACCGCCAGGCCGATGATCAAGACAGGAATCAAGAGATACAGCCGCCGCGCCCCTGTCTGGAGAAGGCCCAGCGCCGAGATTACACCAAGCAAGACGGCAAGCACGTCGATCGTCGGCCGCGTTCCGAACGTCGGAATCAGCCAGAACACCGGCAGGAACGTCCCCAGGATGCTGCCCAGCGTCGAGAGTGCATAGACGGCGCCGGCGGCGTTGCCGGCGGTCTCGAGCTCGCGAATTCGAAGCCGGATGACAAAGGGCGAAACCATGCCGAGGAGGATCACCGGAACGGCAAACAGGACGATGACGGAGATCAGCGAACCGAGTACCAGCCCGACCGAGAGCTGGGCGAAGCCGGTCTGCGCCAATGACAGGATCGGCCGCGAGATGATGGGAATCAGCGCCGTCCAGAGGGCCGCGACGGCGGCCAGTTTGAACAGCAGTCTCGCATCGGGCCGCCGGTCGGCGATCCGGCCACCGGCGTAGTAGCCGATCGTCAGATAGATCAGGATCAGGCCGATCAGCGTGCCCCAGATGAACAGCGACTGACCGAAGAACGGGGCGAGCAGGCGGGCGGCGGCGAACTCGATTCCGAGACTGGCAAGTCCGCCGGTGAACGCCAGCGGCAGCAGTAAACGGTTCGCCAGCCCCTGTGGTCGGATCGGCGAACGCAGCTCGGTTTCGATCTCAGGCGGCACGGCTTGTCTCAGAATACGCGGGCTCCCGCGATGACGCCGTTACCTGGATGCGATCAGGCGCGAGTTCGCGTGTAACAATGCCTGCCGCCGACATATGGCCGGTCCGATCGCGCTCGTATTACTCAGCAGGTCTATCGAATTCATTCAAGGAGGACCTGATAACGCATGTTTTCGATTACGACGAAGGCGAAGGTTGCGGCTGGCATTGCGGCCGGCGCCCTCACGTTGGGCGCCGCCGGTGCGTATGCGGCCAACGCCAATAACAACGGCAGCATTCCGGCGACCAGCCTAAAGGCGGTCACGATCACGGGTGCATCCGGGTTGACGCTCATGTCGACCACCGGCAAAACGACGAGCCTGACGATTCCGGCGACGTTCAAGAACCAGGGTCAGTGCATCTCGCTCTTCGCGAAGCACCAGGACCTGGTCGTCGCGCCGGCAGCAGGCAGCACGGCGCGGATCTCGAAGAACGCGCATGGCAAGCTGATCAGCACCACGATCAAGGCCTGGTGCCAGACGCAGCTCGGCTCGACCACCAAGGCGAGCGACAGCACGGAGACGCCGGATGCGGCTCAGTCGGCGGCGCCGGAGACGGACGCGACCGACCAGTCGGGTACGACGCACGGCCATGGCCACGGGTACGGCCATAGCAAGCACACGGCGAACTAAGGAAATGCTTTAAAGGGCCCCGCGGGGCCCTTTTTTATTTGGCGTGGACAGCGTTCAACAGCGGCGCCGCGTAGTCATGGTGCCAGATCACGGTCGCGAGATCCTGACCACGAGAAGCCTCCAGCTCGACCGCCTGTTCGTAGACATACGCGTACACATCGTCGAACGTCCAGCTGCCGAATTCCTGGTCACGAAGGCCTTCTTGCAATCGGGGGTCCGTTTCTCCTGCGGCATAGAGGTTGGTCGCGGAGTCGTAGATGGCTTTCAGGATGCGAAGCTGGGCTTCCAGCTCGTCGATGATCGTCACGGACGCCCGCTCGAACTTCAGTTTCGCGATGCGACGCCGCAGGTCATTGATCTCGACCATGTACTCGTCCATAGCCCCAGTTTATTGAAGGCGAGGCCCCCCACCCTGCCCTCCCCCAAAGCGGGAGGGATCGCTGCTAGTGCACGAGGGAGTTCGTCGCGATCATGGGTGCGATGAGGATGGCGATGATGTTGATCACCTTGATCATCGGGTTGATCGCCGGTCCGGCCGTGTCCTTGTTGGGGTCGCCGACGGTATCACCGGTGACCGCGGCCGCGTGCGCCTCGGTCCCCTTGCCGCCGTAGTGGCCGTCCTCGATGTATTTCTTTGCGTTGTCCCAAGCGCCGCCGCCTGAGGTCATCTGGATCGCGAGGAAGATCCCGGTGACGATGCTGCCAATCAGCATCCCGCCGAGTGCCTTGGGTCCGAGGGTGAAGCCGACGAGGAGCGGCGCGACGACCGGGATGAGGCCGGGCAGGATCATCTCTCGTTGGGCGGCGCGGGTCACGAGGTCGACCGCGCGACCGTACTCCGGGGTTGCCGTTCCTTCCATCAGACCCTTGATCTCGCGGAACTGGCGGCGCACTTCGACGACGACCTGGCCCGCGGCGCGCCCCACCGCCAGCATGCTCAGCGAACCAAACAAGAACGGCAGGATGCCACCGAAGAACAGGCCGACCAGGACCAGCGGGTCGGTCAGGCTGAACACCAACCCCTTGCCCTTGCTGACCTCCTGCGTGAACGACGAAAACAGGACCAGCGCCGCAAGGCCCGCCGAGCCGATCGCGTAGCCCTTGGTCACGGCCTTGGTCGTATTGCCCACCGCATCGAGTGGATCGGTGATCTTCCGCACCGACTCCGGCAAGTTCGCCATCTCGGCAATACCGCCCGCGTTGTCGGTGATCGGGCCATAGGCATCGATCGCAACGATGATGCCGGTCATCGAGAGCATCGCCATCGCGGCAATCGCCACGCCATAGAGGCCCAGCTGGCCACTCCCCTGCTGGTTCAGAAAGTACGAGACGAGAATGCCGCCGCCGATGACGAGTACCGGCAGCGCCGTGCTCAGCATGCCGATCGCCTGCCCCGCGATGATGTTGGTCGCGTGCCCCGTCGTCGAGGCCTGAGCGATCAACCGCACCGGCCGGTAGCTGGCGCTGGTGAAGAATTCCGTGATGCCGACGAGCGCCATCGTGACGACGACGCCGGTTACGGCAGCCCAGAACAGGCGAAGGTCAAGGCCGATAAGCAGGGTGATGACCAGGAAGCCGAGCAACGCGAGAATGGCGCTGGCGAGAAGGCCGCGGTAAAGCGCGCCCATGATCCAGGTGCTCGTGCCGAGCCGCACGAACCAGGTGCCGATCACGGTGGCGATGATCGAGACTGCGCCGAGCATGAGCGGATACAGCACAAAACGCAGCTGCCCCGGGAACAGCAGGCTGCCGAGCAGCATGGCGGCAATCGCGGTGACGGCGTAGGTCTCAAACAGGTCCGCCGCCATGCCGGCGCAATCGCCGACGTTGTCCCCGACGTTGTCGGCAATCACGGCGGGGTTGCGCGGATCGTCCTCCGGGATGCCCGCCTCTACCTTGCCGACCAGATCGGCGCCCACGTCTGCGGCCTTGGTGTAGATGCCGCCGCCAAGGCGGGCAAAGACACTGATCAGGCTGGCGCCGAAGGCCAGCCCGACCAACGACTCGGGCTTGCCAAAGATCCAGTAGGACACCGCAACCCCGAGCAATCCAAGTCCTACAACGAATAGCCCGGTCACCGCGCCGCCACGAAACGCCAGCTGCAGCGCACGGTCGAGACCGCCGGTCGCCGCCTGCGCCGTGCGGACGTTCGCCCGGACTGAGACATTCATGCCGACGTAGCCGGCGAGAGCCGAACAGCCGGCGCCGACGACGTACAGAACGCCGGTCTGCCAGTTGATCGCGAACGTGATCACGAGCGCGAGGACGACGCCGATGGCGGCGATCGTGGTGTACTGCCGGTTGAGGTAGGCGGCTGCGCCTTCCTGGATCGCCAGAGCAATGCGCTGCATGGTCTCGTTGCCCGGGGATGCGGCCAGGACCAGGCGCGTCAGGAGACCGCCGTAGGCCAGGGCAATCAGGGCGCAGACGCTGACGAGGGCCAGGATGACGGGCGACGATGAGGCGTCGACGTTAACAGCGGTCGCGAGGAACAGGACTAGCTTCTCTCCCTTCCCGAGTGTCGGCGCTCGCGCGCCCCGCAAATTGTAACGTTCGAGTTTCGGCGGTCGCTACTCGGTGCGGTGCCCGAACAATGCAAGCACCTGGTCGCGGATCCATTGCGGCGGCGGCTTACCACCAGGCTGCAGCCGATCCGGTGCCGGCGCCACCACATCGTCCATGCCCGCGAGCGTGCCGATCTCGCGTTTCGGCGGCGTGACGAAGCCGACTCCGAGCGTCTCCGCCAGATCACGGATCCGCGCGAAGAAGCCGGTGGTGTGCGGCGAGCGATCGAGTTCGAGGCCGGTGAAGTCATAATGATGAACCCACTCGTGCAGCAGCGTCTCCAGGAAGACTTTGGGCGCGAGCACCTGCTGACGGATCGCGGTCAGGTTATAGATGCGGATCGCGCCTTTACGCGGCTTCGTCTCCCAGGCGATCCGGTAATAGCCGTAGGTCTTCAGCTCGAGACGGCCAGCCCGAGTGCGATGTCGCTGCGGACGATCGACGACGGTCAGCTTGCAGGGGGGCAAACCGGCGGCCTCGTCGAGCACGTCGAGCAGCTGCTGGCCCTGTGCCTGCCGTCCGGGCGCGCTGCGTTCGTCGAGGATGGCGAGAGCGATCGCTTTGCCGAGAGGAAACTCCCGCCAGGTGATCCGTTCGAGGCCCTTGCTGCGTTCGTAGGCGGATCTGGGCACTGGATGTCATTATGGGGCGCGTGCCCGAATCGAGCATCATCGTCGTCGGCAACGAGATCATCCGCGGCTTTACCGTCGATACCAATAGCAACTGGCTGGCAGGCCGTCTCTTCAAGGCCGGCTTCCCCGTCCGCCTGGTCACCACCATCGGCGATGTCGACGAAGACATCGTCGCGGCGATTCAACAGCACGTGCGCCGAACCGAACTCGCCCGAATCTTCGTCTGCGGCGGACTCGGCCCGACACCAGATGATCGGACCTACATCGCGCTGGCCCATGCGCTGGACCAGCCGCTCGTGTACCGACGCGAAGTGGGCGCGCAGATGCAGAACCAGATGTTCATCTTTCAGCGCGCGGCCCAGCGCGGGACCGCGGAACTCAATGCCGGCAATCGCCGGATGGCGATGCTCCCGCGCGACGCGCGGCTGATTCGCAACGGCGCCGGCATGGCTCCGGGACTGGCCTGCGAGCTCGGCCAGGGTCGATTGCTATTTGCCCTACCGGGCGTACCGCACGAACTTCGCACGGTCTATGACGACATCGAAGCGATTTACCTGTATGGCGGGACGGCTGATACCGTCCGCGAACTGCGTTACCGGCTAGCACCGGAAAGCATGTTCCACGACGCCATGCAGGCACTCGAAGGGGAATTCCCCGATGTCTCGCTCGGTTCCTATCCGCAGACGGAGACGCGTGAGTTGATCATCCGTGCCAGCGGACCGGACCGAACGAGAGTCGATGCCGTGATCCATGCGATTCGGGAGCGGGTCACGCAGTACTCGCCGCTGATATGAAAGGGCGGCCCATCCGGGCCGCCCTCATGACGACTGGTTAGCGAACGGCTTAGTGCGTCTTGGCGACCGCGCTAACGGCCGCACCGTGGTTCGACCTCTTGTTTCCTTCGTTCCGAGCTGCGGTCGTGTCGCTTTTCGCAACGATGCTGACCGCATCGCCGTGCGCGTCCTGATCCGTTCCCGCGCTCGCATCGGTCGCGGTATCCGCGGCCTTTGTTGCCGCATCGCTCGTGGCGTCTAGCTTGGCCGCATCCGAGGTCTTGTCACCGTTGGCCCTCGCCAGCGCGCTCACCGCATCGCCCCGGCCTTCGCCGGACAGCGTCGTGGTGGTCGCCAGCTTGCTTACGGCGCTGCCGTGGGCCATTGCCGTCACCGCGCCACCAACGAGCACCGCTGCCGCCGCGGCCGCAATCATGATCGGTCGAATCATCAACCAGATTCCTCCTGCTTCGAGATTTCTGCTTGATAAAACGCCCGAGCTGGCGTCCGCTTACTGGCAGGAGGCCGGTCTTTACTTTCCTTTGAACTCTGGTTGCTGTTTGCTTACAAACGCCACAATCCCGGTCATGGCGTCTTCGGTCATGGCGGCCCGGCCGAAATTCTCAGCTTCGACTTCATAGCCCTTGCCCGCCGGTCGCTCGAGCCCGGCCAGGATCGCCTCCTTGGCGAGCCGAAGGGCGAGTGGCGCCAGCGAGGCCAGCCGCTGAGCCCGCTGGAGGACCATCGCCTCGAAATCGCCAGACGGGAGCGCGGCATTGATGAGCCCGATGGCCGCGGCCTCGGGCGCCTTCAGGCGGACCGACTCAAAGATCAACTCCGTGGCGCGGGCTCGCCCGATCAGCCTCGGCAGGCGCTGGGTGCCGCCTGCGCCGGGGATCAAGCCGACGCCCGCCTCGGTCTGGCCGATCGTCGACCGGCCGTCGTCGATCATCAGCCGGTAATCGCAGGCCAGCGCCAGCTCGCAGCCCCCGCCGACGGCGTGGCCGTTGATCGCGGCGATCAGCGGCTTCGGGAAATGCTCGACTTGTGTGAATGCGGCCTGGCTCCGCCGCGACATCTGCGCGACGCGCTCGAGGGTCGCCGGGTTTTCGCGGTCGAAACCGCCCTCGCCCCCCATCGCCTTGAGGTCCGCCCCGGCCATGAACTGACGATCGATCGCGCTGGTCAGGACTACAACCCGAGTCGCCGTATCGTGCTTGAGTCGGTCGAGGGTTTCCACGAGCTCCTCCTGCAACTCGGGTACCAGGGCGTTGACCGGTGGCCGGTTCATCTTGATCGTGGTGACGAACCGGTCGTTCGAGACCTGCAAGAAGCTCATCAGAACGTGAACAGATCCAAACCGCCGGTGACCGGCAGGGCAACCCCCGTGATGTAGCCGGCGGCCGGCGAGCAAAGAAACGTGATCGCATTGGCAATGTCTTCCGGCTCTCCGGGCCGGCGAAGGGCAACCCGCTTGATCATCCGCTCATTCATGTCGGGCCGACCCATCTTGAACGCCTCGGTGCCGATGATCCCCGGGACGATCGCATTCACGGTGATGTTGTAACGGGCGCCCTCGAGGGCGAGTGTCTTGGCCAGCCCGAGCAACCCCGCCTTGGTCGTCGAATAACTTGCCTGCCCGAACCCTCCCAGCGCCCCGGCAATCGACGACATCATGATGATCCGCCCCCAGTTGCGCGCCTTCATGTGGCGCCAGACGGCCTTCGAGCAGTTGTACGCGCCGGAAAGATTGACCTTGAGATCCCGGTCCCATAGCAAGTCAACCTGGTTCTCGACCGTCGCCATGTGATCGAGGGTGCCCGCATTGTTGACGAGGATGTCGATCCCCCCGAACTCCTTGACGACCTGATCGACGACCTGGTTGACCTGCTCACGGTTGGTGACATCCATCTTGAGGGCGACCGAACGGCGCCCCATTTCCCGAATCTCGTTCGAGGTCTTCTCGGAATAGACGGCCTTTTGAGATGCCATCGCCTGGGACAGAGCGCTGCCTGACGCCTCGGCCGCCTTCTCCAGCTCGGGATCGCTTTCAATCAGAATGTCGGTGACCACGACGTCGGCGCCTGCGCGGGCCAGGGCGAGGCAATCGGCGCGACCGAGGCCGCGCGAGCCGCCTGTCACCAACGCGACTTTCCCCTTCAGGTCGATCATGGTTCAGCTCGCTTTCCGGATCTGCGGTTTGGGCGCCTCGCGGGTCAGGGGACGGCGATCCCCGGAGATCGCCCGGCTGATGACGAGCCGCTGAATCTCGGACGTTCCCTCCCAGATCTGGTAGATCTTCGCGTCGCGCATCCACTTCTCAACCGGGTACTCACGGATGTAGCCGTAGCCGCCCAACACCTGGACCGCCTCCAGCGTCACCTGCATCGCCATGTCGGCCGCAAAGGCTTTCGCCATGCTGCCTTCAGCGCGCGAGAAAAGCAGGTTGTTCTGCGCCATCCAGCCGGCGCGCCACGTCAGCAGCCGGGCGGCATCGATGTTCATGGCCATCTCGGCCAGCTTGAACCCGATGCCCTCGTGCTTGATGATCGGCTTGCCGAAGGCCACCCGTTGCTGGGCGTAATCCAGGGCGAACTCGAAGGCAGCCCGCGCAATGCCGATGGAACCGGCGGCCACGCCGGGCCGGGTGTGCTCGAGCATCAGAAGCGCGCCGAGCGCTCCCGGACCCGCATCGGGATCGCCGGGTTCGCCGCCCAGCCGATTCTCCGTGGGGACAAAGCAATCCTGGAGCATCACCTGGGCCGTATGGGAGGCGCGGACGCCCAGTTTCTTTTCCTTGCGACCCATCGTCAGCCCCGGGTTGCCTTTTTCCACCACGAAGGCCGCGATGCCGGCTGGCCCCGCGCTGACGTCGGTGTTGGCGAAGATCACGTGCAGGTCGGCGATGCCGCCGTTCGTAATGAACTGCTTGGCGCCATTGAGGACGTAGCCGCCGTCCACCTTCTTGGCGGTGGTGGCGATCGCCATCGCATCCGAGCCGGTGCCGGGCTCGGTGAGGCCCATCGCGCCGACGACCGGCGTCCGGGAATCGCAGAACTCGCCGATCCAGCGTTTCTTCTGGGCCTCGTTGCCCATCGCCAAGATGGCGGTCGCGGCGAGGCCGGTCCCAGTGATCGAGACCGCGATGCCGGCGCAGCCCCAATGCAGTTCCTCAGCGACGACCAGGTTGGAGATGATGTCGAGACCGCCCCCGCCATATTCCTCGGGCATGATCGCGACCGGCGTCAGGCCAACCTCGTGGGCCTTCTTCAACACCGGCCAGGGGAATTCTTCGGTCTCGTCGTAATGGGGGGCTACCGGCCGGATCTCCTTCTCGGCGAACTCGTGGGCCAGCCCGCGAATTTCCTCCTGTTCCGGGCTCAGACTGAAATCAAGCGGCATGGTGATCGCTCCTTTGTGGCGGAAATTCGGCCTCGCCGACGCCTTTGGTAAACACTTTTTCTCCCCGCTGATTCGCCACCGCGACGTTGAAGACGACGCGCCGGCTCGCCTCATCCTTGCTGGCCACGCTTCCCGAGCAGCTGAGCTCGTCGCCGGGAACGACCATGCCGGCAAAGCGACCCTGGAGCCGCTTCAGCATCGATCGGTCGCCCAGCCAGTCGGTGACGAGCTGGTTGGCAAAGGCCATGGTGAGCATGCCGTGCGCAATCACCCCGGGCAGCCCGGCGGCTCGCGCAAACACGTCGTCGAGATGGATCGGATTCCGGTCACCCGACGCCTCGGCGTACTGCCGGATCTGCTCGACGGTCACCCGTTTTACCAGGGGCGGCAGCGACTGGCCAACCTTCACCGCGTCGAAATCCTGCGCGGCAATACTCGCTTTCATGGCTTTCGGATGATGAACAGCGCGGTCGCGTCCGAAACAGGCTCGTCGTGCTGGTCACGAGACGCGAGCTCAAAGCTGACCAGCTCGAGGTCCCCCCGCGGATTGATCGCGGTGATTCGCCCGGTGGTTCGCAGACGATCGCCCGGCACCACCGGCCGGTGAAAGTTGAAGCGCTGTTCGCCGTGTACCAGGTGGGCGGTGTCCAGGGCCACCTCCTGGTCCGTCCAGAGCTGCCAGTAGGCATCGAAGCCGAAGACCATCGCATAGGTTGGCGGGGCGACCAACTCGCCATCGTCGCGCGTGTCACCGACCGCCGCCATGTAGTCGCGAATCGATCGTTCGGTCACCTCGAAAGGCGCCGTTTCGTAACTCCGCCCTACCCACCGTGGATCGGTCACTACTGCAACAGCCCCTGCAGCTTCATCGCCAGGCCCATGTCGCCTTTGACCTTCAATTTTTGCTGCATGAAGGCGGTCACCGGGTTGAGCTTGCCGGTGGCAATGTTCATCCAGTCGTCGGTCGAGGCGATGAGCGTGGTGTTCGGATTCTGCGCCGCTCCGGGCGACACGCTGGCCGCCCCGTCGGCGATCTTCAGCGTCCAGGATTCGCCCGACAGATCGAATTGATACGTGGCGTTCATCCCGGCGGCTTTGTCGGGCTTCGACTTGATCCGGTTTTCAATCTCGGAAAAGACTTGTTGTGCGTCAGGCATGGATGCCTCCTTGTGCTGATGGGTTGGCGAGCGATGCGGCGCCATGTAGGAACAGGCCGGCGCAGGCCCGGGCGAGCGATGCAGCGGTCAGCGGCGGCTGTCCCCGCCGCTGGTGGTGGTGCCAGTAGGCAACCTGGAAGGCCAGGCCAATCAATGCCGCGGCCGCAAGCTCCGGTTCGAACACACGCAGCTCGGCCATCGTTGGTCCGAATGCGCTCCCGAGTGTCTCGTAGAGCTGGACCTGGCGAGCCTCGAAGCTGTCGTCGATGCCGAGGCCCTCGATCGTCAGCCGGTGATTCCACTCACGGTATTCGTCGTAGAACTCGAAGTAGGCCCGCAGCCCGGCCTCGAGACGTCGGCCGGGGTCGGCTTCGTCCCGTGTCGCCCAGTAGATGCGGCGCCGGAGCAGCGTCGCCATCTCCTCTTGCAGGGCGGCGAAGACGGCCTTCTTATCGGCGAAGTACAGGTAGAAGGCGCCCTGCGAAAGTCCGGCCGTCTGCACGATGGCACTAACGGTCGCCGCATGGTAGCCGTCACGTTCGAAGACGGCCCGGGCGGCTGCCAGCAACTCCCCGCGGCGAACCCATTGCCGCTCGGTCAGCGGTGCCTCATTGGAAACCCGGCTAGTGACTGACACGTCAGTCACCACTCTAGCAGGAGGCGCGACCTGCTGGCGAAACCGGCATGGCCGGATGCTTTGCGGCTACTTGATCACGACGAAGAACCGCTCGAGCATGGCGTCCGGCCGGGTGCTGGCCGTCAGCATCACCGACTTGATCGGGGCTAACGTCGCGAGCGTCTTCGCATCGACGCTGGCCAGGCCGGATTCAGCCGAGAAGCGTCGCAACGCGTCCACCAGGCTCCCCGCGTTGACATAGATGATCCCGCTCGGTTGTTTCAGTGAACCCGCGAGCGCGGTCTGGTAGGTGACGTCGCCCGCAATCGTGCTTCCACCGAGGTGCGCGTCGATGACCGCCTTGACTTCAGCGACGTTCGACGCCAGGATGCCCATCCGATCCAGCACCGCGTACGACGGCTGGAATGCGGTCGCCAGGGAACCGAGCCCGGCCCCGGCGTAGGAGGTAATGACGACGCCGCGGTAGATCGTCGTCTTCAACGCGCCCGGCGCGGTCGCCGGCGCCGTGAGGCTTCCGCCGGCGGCGCCCGGCAGCTCCAGACCCGTTGTCAGCGAGACGAGCTTCTTGAAGAAGCTGTTCATGCTGGCCGCGTTGTCGGTTCCAAGCAAGACCGCCCCAGCTGGGATCACCCGCGAACCAACCTCGAGCTCCAGGCCCGCGTCCCCGGTGAGGTGCGGCAGGACGCCACCAGGACCGGTAAGACCGACGGCATCCGTCGTGCTGCTGATCGCCGGATCGGAGCCGGCTTGATCCACGAGCGTCGTGATGGTCTGGTTCAGGTTGCCGAATGCCAGCAACGCGTCACTTCCTCGAGGAATCCAGCGCAGAACAGTATTCGGGCTTCCCGCATGGCTCAGCGCTTGCCGAGTCGCCGGGGTCAGTTTCGACTGGTCCACCTTGATGACGAGATCGGCAAGCAAGCCGGTGCTGCTTGCCGAGAGCGTCGCACCGATGCCCTGAAAGGCGTCCAGGTCGGCTAGGCTTTTCAGCGACGAGACAGTGACCGCCGGCGTCAGCGCCACCCCCTTCTTGAGGCTGGTGACAAGGGACTTGCCATCGACGTAGAGGGAGGCCAAACGGTCGCTGGGCAGCCCGCTCAAGGTGGCCTTGTAACCGGCGCTGTCGACCAGCCGCGGCGACCGTCCTTGATCCGTATCGATGATCTGGTCGATCACGGCCGCCGAGCTCGCGATCAAGACGACATGATCGACATAGGCATAGGCTCCGGCTTGCTGACCGCTGGTCTTCGGCGTTCCGGTCGAGACGGTGAAGCCGTTGTAAGTCTGGTCATGCCACCGGTAGGCGGCGCCCCATTTGCCGGCACGAAGTTTGGCGAGCATCGCCGTCGCCTTGCTATCGTCACGCGAAACCAGGTAAAGCGCCCCGGGGGTGTCGTTGGCGTTCTGCAGGCTGAGCTGCGCGCTGAACCCAACCTCGGCCCCCAACCAGGGCTGGACGTCGCTGGAGAAGCTGATGCCGGAATCCTTGAGCGCCTGGTCGAGCTTGTCGGTGATCGCTTTGTCGGTGTGCAGATCGGGGAAGGCGTGCAGCGCGCGCATCAGGTTGACCTTCTGCGTCATCGACGGATCGACATTGGCGAGCGCGAGCACGTTGGCGCTGGCCGGAACCATTTTTTCGACGGTCGGCGCTGGCTTCAGTAGGAGCACGAACACGGCGGCGGCGGCAACGCCGACCACGGCGATGGCGGCCGCCGGAATGAGAAAGCGCGCGTATCGGGACCACCAGGACGACGCCGCATGCCCCGGAACGGCCGCAGGACCGTCAGCCGGCGGGACGAGTCCTCCGACGAAATCCGGAGGCGGGGGCGGCGTCAGATCGCCGGAATCGTTCATGGGCGGAATACCTCAGCAGCATCAACTTCCGCCGCTGCCGCAACTTGTTAGCTGCGCGTGGTCGTTGCGAGCGCGTTGCCGAAATGCAACCGAGCGAGGGCCTGCATCTCGTCGGGCGAAAATCCGGTGCTGCGGCCGGCGCCGTATTGCCGGCGGACCTCTTCATGCATGGCAACGATCCGCGGGTCGTCTTTGTGAATCTGCCCCCTGCCTTTGAGGCCAAGCGTCGTGTTCACCCAGTAGGCGACGCCGGCCAGGCCTGAGCGGTCGTTGACCGTGATGCCGAGCGGGCGGTCGAGCAACCGGGCGGTGTCGAAAATGTTGTAGATCTCCTCGTTCTTGAGCAGGCCATCGGCGTGGATCCCGGCGCTCGTCACGTTGAACCCCGCGCCGGCAAACGGGTAATTCGCCGGCAACGGCGTTCCCAGCGTGTCACGGAAATAGGCGGCGGCACGCGTGATCGCCGTGGTGTCGATCCCTCGGTCATCGCCGGTCAAGCCGATGTAGTCGATGACCAGCGCCTCGAGCGGCGGATTACCGGTTCGCTCGCCAAAGCCGAACAGCGACCCGTTCGCCGCGGCGCAGCCATACAGCCACGCCGCCACGGTGTTCACTTCGCCGCGGTGGAAGTCGTTGTGGCCGTGCCATTCGAGGTGCTCCGGACTGACGCCGAGCGTGCGGGTAAAGAACTGGACCAGGCGCGGGACCCCGCGGGGAAGCGCCGCCTCGGGCCAGGGCAGGCCGAAGCCCATGGTGTCGCAGAGGCGGAACTTGACCGGCAGTCGGGCGCGCCGGCCGATGTTTTGCAGCGATTCGACCAGCGGCGCGACGAAGCCGTCCAGGTCCGCTCGGGTCAGATCCTCGAGATGAACACGAGGGCGGATGCCGGCGTCGACCACGGCCTGAACCACCCGGGCGTAGTCGTCGGCGGCCTGCCGGCGGGTCCGGTTCATCTTCAGATAGATGTGGTAAACGGACGACGAGGCCAGGATGCCCGTCTCCCTTACGCCGCTGGTGCGCACGGCGTTGAGG